>Ga0066793_10000666_pt1 | contig 14127 bp, 9 predicted proteins | sample PersoiDNA2013189_FD_83876 | JGI IMG/M metagenome (GOLD analysis project Ga0066793, IMG submission 83876) | Permafrost soil microbial communities from the Arctic, to analyse light accelerated degradation of dissolved organic matter (DOM) -... | ecosystem: Environmental > Terrestrial > Soil >...
GCGCTGATGAACCAATCCATCCATTACGTCGACCTGCTCCAATACATCATGGGGCCAGTGGAAGAGATCCACGCTTACTGTGCCCGCCGCGCCCATGTTCGCATCGAGGTGGAAGACGTCTCTGCCGCAACACTGAAATTTAAGTCCGGGGCGATTGGGGTGATCGAGGGCATGACCGCGGCTTACCCCGGCTTTGCCGCCCGCCTGGACATCTTCGGTGGTGATGGCGGGGTGATCATCGAGAACGACACGGTCAAAGAATGGCGCCTGCGCAGCGGTGAAGAATATGCTACCCCGGTTTCAGAAGGCCCGCTGATTGTGGGCACCTCCAGCGCCGATATCTGGTACCTGGGCCATCGCCGCCAGATCCAGGACATGGTCGATGCCATTCGCGAAGACCGGCTACCCCTGGTGACCGGCGAAGAGGGCCGCAAACCCCTGGAGATCATCCTGGCCATTTACCAATCTGCCCGCACCGGGCAGACGGTCAAGCTGGGATAATTTCGTAAAAAGGTGACTGCTCAGGTTTGTGTGAAAAAGCCCCGAATTTGATGTGTTTGCGGGTGCGAAGCAACCCCAAACACATCAAATTTTGGGGACTCTCTTCTTAAATAATCTGAAGCCCTAAATTATTTGCACTCCAGCGAAAAATAAGCTAAACTGGAGGCATGAATTCATCTAAAGTGGCTTATGTGGGGATCGATTTATTGCCATTGGGCGCGCGTGGAAACGGCGCCAGGCAGGAACCGCGCCAACGCCCGGCAGCCGCGCTCGGGGAGGAACAGGGTTCCTTCCTGGCCCAGCCAGATAGCCAGCCCAGACATTCTGGGCGGTCTGCCAAATCAAGTGATGAGCTGAGTTATATCGCCCTGGACGGCGACCTGCGCCTGCTCGCAATCGGGCGGGGCAGACTGGCAGACGCGCTGGCCTACGTAAGCGGTCAAGCATCCGCGTTTGTGGCCATTAATGCGCCGCGCCGGCCGGCCCTGGGCCTGATGCGTCAGGAATCGGTGCGTCAGTCACTCGAACCCCCACCTAAACCGGGAAGCTGGCTTAAATACCGCGTGGCGGAATACCAGCTTCGCCTGCCAATCCTGCCCACTCCCGATGATATCAGCGCCTGTCCGGGTTGGATGCGTCGCGGGTTCGACTTGTATAACCGGCTTGAAACGCTCGGGTACAGCGCTTACCCGGCAGGACGTGATTGCCCCAGACAATCTTTGGAAGTGCAAGCCTATGCCACATATACTGGATTGCTGGGCCAGGCGCCCTTCCCGTCCGACACCCTGGAAGGCCGCCTGCAGCGCCAATTAATCTTACACGAGTTGGGTGTGCGTGTGGCCGATCCGATGGACTTCTTCGAAGATGTCACCCCCCACCGCCTGCTGCGCGGATTCCTACCCTTGAAAGATATCCATACCCCCGACGAACTGGATGCCCTGGCAGCGGCATACACCGCCTGGCTGGCAGCCCAGCGCGCCCAACAGGTCAACTTGCTGGGTGCGCCAGAAGAAGGACAAATCGTCGTCCCACAGCCAGGTTTGTTGGATGTGCAAACCTCAGGCCGCGGGACAAAGCCCGTTTAGAGCGGGATCACATTCCCACAATATTCACATTTAATCGAGTCTATCCCACCTAAAACCCGCGGGGTGTTGGCGCCGCCGAACACCTGGCGTTGGGTTGGTACCGTCTTAACTTTATCCACTTACGCCTTGTCGTTGGCGTAAGAGGAAACGATGGCTTTAACTGCGTCTTCAGAGGCATTAACCTAACTTTCCAACGCACTGACCGCAGCTATCACCTAGGCCAGCAGCGGCCTGGCATTGTTGGGATCGTTTGCACGCACCTGCACCTGAGACATCATATTCTCAACACCGCGCATATCAATATCCAGGTTGCTGGTCTGTTGCGTGATCTGTGATAACACCGTCATCCGTTCGAAATTCCAACGGGTTTTGATATCGGGTGCCCTGCCCACAAGGCCCTTGCCAAAAGCATAACCGCGGCCACGCAGGTCAGCGATGCGCTGCGGCAAGCTGTTGGCTGTATTTTCGACATCTTCCACCTCAGAACGCAGGTGGGTCAGGCGAATGTCATCTTGTAGGGAATTAATGTCACTTTGGAACGAGCTGATCTCACTGGCCAGCTCATCGAAAGGGTTTTGAGAATTGGCACCCTGCACGCCTTTTGTGAATTAATATAAGTATAATCTTTTTTGCGTCTACCGGATTTATTTCAGCTCGATCACCACACCTTCATAAGGGCGCAAGACCAGTTTTGCCAGGTCAACCACCCCCTCTTTATCCATACAGGTCGAAATGCGCAAATTACCGTAGCCCAACCTGGCCAGTGATAAAGAGCGCGGTTTTTCAGATATATTGAGCGCCACCAGCACACTGTCGTCGTCTGCCTGGCGCAGGTAAACGTAACAGTCATCCGGCACACCATCCAAAGGTTGGTAATTGCCAAGCTGAAGGGCCGGCATGGCGCGGCGTAACGCCAGGAGTTTTCGGTATGGGTTCAGGAAGGAAGTGGGTTCCTTCAACTCACTTTCCACATTTAATGTCTTGTAATCGGGCGATACGGGAAGCCAGGTTTCTGCTACCGACGGATCGGAAAAGCCAGCGTGGAGACCGGCGTTCCATTGAAAAGGCGTGCGGCAGCCGTCGCGCCCGCGCCCCGGCACCCGCCTGCCAAACGGATCCTTCTGGCGCTCAGGGGGCACGTCCAATTGGGTCATGCCCAACTCTTCGCCCATATAGAGCGTCGGAGTGCCGCGCAAGGTCAGCAGAAGCATAGCGGACAGGCGTGCTTTTTCCGGGCCGATGCGACTGACGATGCGGGGTGTATCGTGGTTATTCATCACATAATTGGGCCAGGCGCCCTGGGGGATCGCCGCTTCCAGGGCATCTACTACCCCGCGGATAACTTTCGCTTCAAAAGGAGATAACATCAACGAAAAGTTGAACGGCATGTGCAATTCATCCAATTGACCATAATAACCGGCCCATTCTTTCCAATCGAAAATATGGATCTCCCCTACCGAATAACGGGGACGAACGGCCTCGAACTCATTCAACATGCCGCGGAATTCACGAAACACCTGGTGAACGTCCGGGTGGCCTTTATCATAGGGGTGCAAGGTAGAACCATACGTATCGGAGGGCGAATTGGGATTGGGAACAAACTTGGGGTTAACCGGGTTGTCGCGCAGGCCGGGGTCTTTCATAATATAGTGGGCGACATCCAACCGGAAACCATCCACGCCGCGTTCAAGCCAGAAACGCACCGCCCCGAACATAGCCGCCTTCACCCGCGGGTTGCGCCAGTTCAGGTCTGGTTGTTCCTTGAGGAAGGAGTGAAAATAATATTGGCGCGTCGTTTCATCCCACTCCCATCCTGTACCGCCAAACACGCTTTGCCAGTTATTGGGCAAGGCGCCATCCGGGCGGGGGTCGCGCCAGACATACCAGTCGCGTTTAGGGTTATCGCGCGTTGCGCGCGATTCGAGGAACCAGGGGTGCTCCTCTGACGTGTGGTTGGGAACGAAGTCGATCACGACCTGGATATTGCGCTTATGCGCTTCAGTCACCAGGTGGTCGAAATCGTCCAGATTGCCAAACTGCGGGTCAACCGCGCAATAATTGCTCACATCATAACCAAAATCTGCCTGTGGTGATGGGTAAAACGGCGAGAGCCAGATCGCGTCCACCCCTAACGTCTCACCGAGGTAATCCAGGCGTTGGACAATTCCAACCAGGTCGCCAATCCCGTCGCGGTTACTATCCATAAAACTGCGCGGATAGATCTGGTATATAACGCCTTTCTTCCACCATAAATCGTTTGTCGCTTTTGTCATGGGTCCTCCTGGGAATGAAACTTCACTTGTCAAACTACTCAGAGCAGTCACCTTTACTTAGCCTGTAACCAGGCATATCCAAAAGGTGGCAGGGTCACCGGTTGGCGAGTATCAACCTGCGTCAGGCCATCCAGCCCGACCAGAACGCCGGCCACCCCGATGCCCACGGCACTTACATCCACCGTCTGGGTCTCGGGTGATAGATTATTTAAGGCCAACACCTTTTCACCACCCATCGTACGCACCACAGCCAATACAGACAGGTTATCTAGAGATATGAAATCCGCCTTCCCCTGAGACAGAACCGGCAGGCGCTTGCGCAGGCCAATCAAACGCTGCAAGGTATGCCACAATGAATCAGGGTCAGTTATCTGAGCCGCCACGTTGACCTGCTGGTAGCCGAAGCGGGCATCTTTGATGAGAGGCGCGTAAAACTGGCCCGCTGGCGCAGACGAGAAACCGGCATTTTCTTCCCCCGTCCACTGCATAGGCGTGCGTACACCATCCCGGTCGTCCATCCAGATATCGTCGCCCATGCCGATCTCATCACCATAATACAATATGGGGGAACCCGGTAAAGCAAACGACAGGGCATTGGCCAGCTCAATCTTGCGCCTGTCGCCATCCAGCAAGGGGGCCAGGCGGCGGCGAATGCCCAGGTTCAGCCGCATGCGCGGCTCTGGCGCATATTGCGCCCACATCCATTGGCGCTCTTCTTCAGTCACCATCTCCAATGTCAGCTCATCGTGGTTGCGCAGGAAGGTGCACCACTGGCAATTCTCGGGGATCTCGGGTGTCTGAGCCAGGATTGAGAGGATGGGGGTCACATCAGCCCGCTTGAGAGCCATGAAGACGCGCGGCATAAGCGGGAAATGGAACGCCATGTGGAATTCATCCCCATCTCCCAGGTAAGGTCGCAGGTCGACCGGCCACTGGTTAGCCTCACCCAGCAAGATGCGCCCGGGATACTTTTGATCCATAAAAGAACGGATCTCCCTCAGGTAGGCATGGGTCTCAGGCAAATTTTCACAGTTGGTGCCTTCACGCTCGAACAGGTAAGGTACGGCGTCGGCGCGAAAACCGTCGATACCCATCCCAAGCCAGAAGTCCATCACATCGATCATCGCCTGTCGCACCGCCGGGTTGTCATAATTAAGATCGGGCTGCGAAGAATAGAAACGATGCCAGAAATACTGCCCTGCCACCGGATCCCAGGTCCAGTTGGATTTTTCAGTGTCCAGAAAGATGATGCGCGCACCGGTATATTCTTGATCGGTGTCGGACCAGACGTAATAATCGCGATAAGGTGACTCCCTGCTGGATCGGGATGCCTGAAACCAGGGATGCTGGTCGGAGGTGTGGTTCAACACCAGGTCGGCGATCACGCGCAGACCGCGACCATGCGCTTCTTTCACGAGGGTCTTAAAGTCATCCAGAGTGCCGTAGTCGGGGTGAACGCCATAAAAATCGGCGATATCGTAACCATCATCCAGCAAGGGTGAAGGGTAGATCGGCAGCAGCCAGATACAGTCCACACCCAGCGAATGGATATAATCCAATTTCTGGGTCAGACCGCGCAGGTCACCATGACCATCGCCGTTGCTGTCGGAATAAGCACGGCAGTAAACTTCATAAAAAACCGCGTCTTTAAACCAGAGGGGATTATCGAAAGAAGGATCGGGCATTTTCGACCTCGGTGGGAATATATTTTTATCCATCCGTGTGGAATAATGGTAGCATCACTGGTGCTAATTGTCAATTAATGTAACTGCTCAGCCATGGTAAGGAAGATGCCGAATTTTGAGTGTTTGCGGGTGCTCCGCACCCGCAAACACTCAAAATTCGGGTCTTTTTCACACGTGTCTGAGCAGTTACCAATTACTTACCACTGTGCCTGATAACCACAGCTCCATCGCGTTATAATTTTCGGCACAAGACCATGGCCCCATAATGGGTCTATTCACCTTTGCCGATACCACTTTTTAAGCGCAAGGTATCCGTGGAAGTTTCGCCGGTGAGATTGTCGAGAAACGCTGGTGCAGCTCAAAACCGAGGGCAAGGATCCGTTCTTCGTCCACCAGGCCAAGCGTGTGTGCCTGGTAGACCTGGTGGATCAGGCTGCGTTTCACCTTCGGCGCCCACTGGATGCGCAGGCGTGTGTTATCGCCTACAATGTATACCAATCCTCATCCGGTGAAGCGACCACGAGAGGCGCAGGGGTTACCACCAGGCCGGCAGACCACCCCTGGCGCTGGTAGATGGGTCCAATTCCCCGATCGCCATAAGACGTGTGTACACGGGTATCCATCAGGCGCGTATAACCACTGGATGGGTTGGTAGGATCGGGTAGAACCGCCAGGAGAGTATCACCACGCCATTGGAGGTCAAACCGGTACTGCTGGTAACCCGCATTGCCTACCCTGATCGATTCAGAGCGTTCAGGCATGGGGAAGGTGACTTCGATCACCGAACCGGCAGACTGGTGGCCAAAGAACAGGAAAGGACCGTCCTAGATGAAACGGACTGAAGATCCTTCTGATGTCTGAACACGGACATCCTCTGGGCCGCAGTAGGCCGGGCGCCGCCAGCGGAGATCGCAATCACGCGCCACGGTCATACGCACGCGCCCCTCGAAAGGCAAGAAACTGGTCACATGCACATCGGGAGTAGCCCGGTCCAGTGAGAGGTTGACACTGACCTGGTCACCTACGCGCGTCACGCTGTTTGACCACACCTGGTAAACGGCGCGCATCCCCGCGCCCGCGCAGCAGTTTTGCATAGCGCGGTTTTTACCCAGGTAGAGCGGACGCATTTCTTTCGTATGCACCCATCCTGGACCAAACTGTTCATGATAAGCCAGGAGACAGTGAGGCGCGCTCCACCCGGCAAATGCGCCCACAATCCGGTCGGATAAGCGGCTGCGGATGATTCCATCTTCGTCATCGCCGCCAGCCGTACCGATCCATGCGCCATCCCGGATCTGGCTCTCCCACAGATGGTTGCGGGCGGCTAACTCGACCACATCCCAATAAGCCGGGTCGACATGCCGTGCCAGCAGCAGAGCCACGTCCAGGTAATCCATCAGGGTACAGGTTTCGCAGGCAATCAAGTCGTCTTCGCGTTGGGCCATTTCGGGTATGAACCCAAAACGCGTGCTGATTGAACGAGCGTAATCAAACCCGGTTCGGGCGCGTTCGAGTAAATGCGCGTCACCCGCTACGATGGCGTAAGCCAAAGTCCCGGCAAGGGCCGAAAGCGCGCCGTGCACGTGACCCTTGAAACTGCCATCCGGTTTAATCAAGTCAGAATGGTCGATCAGACCGCGCCCCATCCTGCCAGCAAAATCGATCCATTCGGGGCGGTTGAGGATTAAACCAGCCTGCAAGGCCGGGCGGATCAAGGTTCCGCCGAAATACAGACCTATTTGTTCGATGTAGGTATAATCGCCCTCACGAGTAGAACGGCGCAGCAGTTCGTCCATCATTTTCGTAATTCGCTGGCAAACTTCAACGTCTCCTGGCACATGCATGGCCCAGGTATCTAATGCATACAAAAGGCGAGATTGGTCAAACAGCTCGGGGGCGTGAGCTGAAATAGGCGATTCGGGCCGGTAAGCCAGGCCATCCGTCTCAAAACGGCGGAACAGCCACGAGCGCAGCCTGTCTTTTGCCACAACTGGTGAGGCTATCACTGGTTCGACCAGGGCGACAGCTTCCCAATAACGCGCCGGTAAATCGATAAAGTCTGCCCAATCGGTGACGGCCTCAGGGGGTTGGGTGAGATAAACGTCGAAATATGTGCGGCCCTGCGCATCGACTAACTGGTCGATATGGCGCGCCCCGAGCTTGAGCATTTCTTCTAAAGACAGCGTGGTTTGTGGGATGATATTTGGGTCAGTTTCCATCATAATGCCCTTTATTATTAATCCATGGAGGCTGGTTCGAAGTAAATTCATAACGTTGATTTTATTAATTTTACAACATTAGCCCAATTTCGGGGCAAAGTGGGGACCCTTATGTGGGCCACACATTCACTTTTGATTCATTAATGACGGAAACTGAATTGAATATTTATTAACAAATCATTAACTCACATTAAGAAAGATTAAGACTTTTATCCAGCTTTTTATCAACAAGATTATTAAGGCTATACTAAAACGATATGACACCTCAGCCATGGAGAGAAAGTTTCTAAATATGAGATATTTGCACCTGGAAAGCAAGCGCAAATATCTCATATTCGAGCCTTTTTAGAGGGTTCTGAGAAGTTCCATCACAAAAAATAAATAGGATGGTTTAATTAAGATGCGTGTTGTGACATCGTTTGAAATTTCCCATATCCGTTTAATGTTGCTCTATCTTGACCCTGGCAGTGGCAGCCTGATCATCCAAATCATTATTGGTGCGCTTCTGGCCATTGGCCTGACCATCCGTATCTTCTGGAGCCGGATAAAGGCCTTTTTCTTGCGCAAGAAACCCGACCCAGAATCACCCAATTCGGGCGACACGAAAACCCCCGAAATCGATGAACGAAATTAACCGGGTTCCCGCATCTTTCCGCGATCCCAGTGGTTTTGTTTTTCAGCAAGACGGGCATCTCTACCGACAGGTGAACGAGGGTTATACATCGCATTACGAAACCCTGATGAACTCGGGGCTGTACGCATCCCTGGTGAAAAACAAAATGCTGGTCGCTCATCAAGAGGTAGCCATCAATTCCCCCTGGCAAGAAGGGGCTTATCGTATTCTGGAACCCACAGTCATTCCATGGATCACTTACCCGTACGAATGGTGTTTCAGCCAGCTTAAAGATGCGGCTTTGCTGACCCTGGCAATCCAAAAACTGGCAATACAGCATGGCATGACACTTAAAGACGCCAGCGCTTATAACATCCAATTTTTAAATGGCCAACCAATCCTGATCGATACGCTTTCTTTTGAAATCTACCCAGAAGGTAAACCCTGGGAGGCCTACCGCCAGTACTGCCAGCACTTCCTGGCCCCATTGACCTTGATGGTTTATCGAGATGTTTCGTTCAACCGTTTACTACAAGTCTACCTGGACGGCATCCCATTGGAACTGACCGACCAGCTTCTACCCATCAAAGCCCACCTGGATTTCGGACTATTTTCCCATTTACACCTTCACGCCAGGGCTCAAAGGAAATATTCCGGTAAAACCGCTCCGGCGCCCAGAGCGGGTCCCGAATTTTCACGCCTCTCCCACCAAGCATTGATCGAAAACCTGGAAGCAACCACGCAGAAATTGGCCTGGAAACCAACCGGTTCTGAATGGGCCGATTATTACAAATCGACCAACTATTCAGACCGGTCGTTCGACTCAAAGCTTGCGATCGTCAAGGATTATTTGCATCAGGTCCAACCCGAACAGGTACTCGACCTCGGGGCAAACACGGGCATTTTCAGCCGGGTAGCATCCGCCATGGGCATTCCGGTCATTTCTACGGATTATGACCCCGGCGCTATCGAGCGCAATTATTTGGAAGTTAAACAAAAGAAAGAAACCAACCTGCTGCCCATGGTGTTGGATGTAACCAATCCCAGCCCAGGGATCGGCTGGAATAACCAGGAGCGCGCTCCATTCTTTAAGCGGATCAAAGCCGATACCTTGATGGCCCTCGCGCTGATCCACCACCTGGCCATTTCCAATAACTTACCCCTGGACACAATGGCTGAATTTTTCAGCCAGATAGGCCATTGGTTGATCATCGAATTTGTTCCTAAAGAAGATTCCCAGGTTCAACGGTTATTACAATCTCGCCGGGATATCTTCCCAAATTATTGTGCGCAGAGCTTTGAATCGGCCTTTGATCGTTATTTTGTTATCCACGCAAAAAAAGAAGTGGCCGAGTCGTCCCGGCAGGTTTACCTGATGGAAAATAAAACCTGGTCGTGAAGAAACAAAGCCTGATCTACCGTATCCCATTCTATCTTATTTTCTTAGGAATTTATCCGGTCGTATTCCTCTGGCTTGTTAATTTCCATCAGGTGCCCTGGTACGTGATCCAGCGCCCGCTCATTTTTAGCTTAGGCCTGACAGCCAGCGTCACCCTCATCAGTTTGCTCATCCTTCGCAATCTAAGAAAAGCGGAATGGTAGCGGGGCTGTTCATATTTTTCTTCTTTTTCTATGGTCATTTTTATGATCTGTTCGAAGGTTGGAAAGCTTTTGGCTTCCTGCTTGGCCGGCATTTAATCACATATCCATTGTGGGCCAGTTTATTCCTGATCGGCTTGTTTACCATTCTGCGTTCCAAATCGCAATATCTATCCTTAACCTGGGCGCTCAACTTGATTCTTGGCGCCCTCGTCCTTTTTAATTTTGTCGAACTGGGTTATTTCAGCCTCAGCAGCAGGGAGGCTGATCATCCAGAACAATTAAAAGGTGAGATTAACACATCCGCCCTCCCTGCGGCTCTACCGGATGTTTACTACCTTCTCTCGGATGCCTATGACCGGGAAGATTTATTAGAGTCAGACGAAGGCCTGGACAACAGCCAGTTCATTGCCCAATTGGAAAAATTAGGTTTTAGCATTCCTGACTGCACCCAGAGCAATTACAATACGACCGTCTCTTCTATGGCAGCGACCTTGAATATGAATTACCTTGATGCCCTGGGACACACCTATCAAGAACTGGCCCCACTGGTTGATACTGAGAATTTCACAACTCAGCTCGAACCGCTCAGTTTAAATAACCGGGTGATACCATTCTTTACAAGTCTCGGGTACCAGATCATCACCCTTAAAACGGTATACCTTTTTGTAAATTTCCCCGATTCCGATATCGTGTACGACTTTCAATCCGGTTCCGGTTCGATGCAAAAGATCGAATCATCCAACTTCCAATATCTCTATATGCGCACGACCTGGCTGCGGGTGTTGGTTGAAGAAATGACGAGTTCTCCGAACCTCTTTAAAACCCTGCCCGACGGTCTCATCAGCTTTATTGACCCCCAATTCAGCCGGTATAACGGCTTTTATTATCAGACAGCCCAACAAAACTTGTACCAACTGGATAAATTGGAGACGGTAGCCCAGGTTCTCGGAAGAAAATTTGTCTATGCACATTTACTGGTAACCCATCCACCTTTTACCTTCACGGCTACAGGTGATCTGAGGCTGGATATGAACCAATCAGACCAGGCTTACGCCGACCAAATCACCTACGCCAACCAACGTTATCTGAAAATCATCGAAAACATCCTGGCGCAGTCTAAAACACCACCGATCATCATTCTCCAAGGCGACCACGCTTATGGGTGGGACCGCAAGGGAAAAGACGCCTTCAAAATTATCAACGCCTACTACCTGCCAGGTAAGGGGAATCAAGCGATCTACCCGACCATTACACCGGTAAACACCTTTCGCGTGATCCTGTCGCAATACTTTGGACAGAATCTTCCCCTCCTGCCCGACCAATCGATCTGGATCAATTCGCGATTTGCTGGGGGCTACGAAGTCGTGCCCCCCGTCTGTGTACATTAACCGGGTCTCCCACCTTATCATTCCTCGCCAACAACTTTTGCCCTATCCCAGGTACCCGCGATCCAAACGAAGAAGGAAACCCCTTCTCTCACCAAATCCTCCTGTGGTGTGATTCGCATCGGAATCGGTTACTATTTCGCTGATGAACGACGCACATACTTTCCCTTTTTTCTCATCGATGACCTTCACAAAGTAACTGTTCTGAAAATAGATTTTCATATTTTGTGGTGAAAATTTATTTTCATGACTGCTTCTCAATAAGGAGGTAACCTTATAGACCATTACGATATTTTGATCAAACACGCCCGGCTGCGTCACTTTCCGGATGAACTGATGGATATCAGTATCTCCGGTGGTAAGATAAACACCCTGAGTGGAACAATTGTCGGACAGGCCCAAACCGAAATCGACGCCAGGGGGATGCTGGTTACCGAGTCCTTTGTGAACCCTCACATACACCTGTGCAAGGTATACACCGCGCAGATGTTGGACGAACAAGCACTCAAAGATTATCACGGGGCCGGCATGGGTAAAGCCATGTCAGCCATCGAGCTGGCGACGCGTGTCAAAGACACCTATGCGGAAGCCTGGATTATTAAGAACGTGCGCAAAGCAGTGGCCCAGGCTGCCCTGTATGGATGTACCCACCTGCGCGCCTTTGCTGACGTCGATCCAAAAGCCCGGCTCGAAGGGATCAAAGCCTTGATCAAGGCCAGGCAGGAGTTCAAAGGGATCGTAGAGATCCAGGTGGTGGCTTTTGCCCAGGATGGTCTGCTGCGTGAGCCTGGTGCTCAGGAATTGATGGTCCAGGCGATGGAACTGGGCGCGGATGTCGCTGGCGGGATTCCCTGGATCGAATACACCGAAGCCGACATGGCCAGGCACATCGAAATAATCTTTAACCTGGCGATTAAATACGATAAGGATGTCTCTATGCTGGTGGACGACGCCGGAGACCCTGGGCTGCGCACGCTCGAGCGGATGGCGCAGGAAACAATCCAGCGTGGCTGGCAGGGGCGTGCGTTGGCTCACCACGCACGCGCTATGGCGCTATATCCCACCCCCTACTTGCAAAAAATCTCAGCGTTGTTGAAGCGCGCCGTCATGGGCGTGGTTTCCGATCCACACACCGGGCCGCTCCACGCCCCTGTCCGCGAGATGCTGGCCGAGGGCAACCTGGTTTGCCTGGGCCAGGACGACATCTCCGACGCCTATTACCCGTTTGGGCGTAATAACATGCTCGAAGTTGCCTTCCTTGCCGCCCACCTGTTGTGGTTCACTTCAATGGATGACATCAACACGCTTTATGATATGGTAACGACCCGCGCCGCTCAATGCATCGGGCTAAAAGGCTTCGAGCTTAAGCCAGGTAATCCGGCCAACCTGGTCGTCCTCAACCAACCAGACGTCCTTGAAGCGCTGCGTTTCCACACCGCCCCAGAACACGTGATCAGCCAGGGTATGCTGGTAGACAGCGAAAAAATGAAATCTATCGGGATGGTAGAGATATGTTAAAATAGCGGTTCATAATTAAAATAAGTGGAGGCTTCCATGTACAAAACACATTCCTGCGGCGAGCTTCTCCCCGCCCACATCGGGCAGCAGGTCACCCTGGCGGGCTGGGTTCACCGCCAGCGCGATCACGGCGGCGTTACTTTCATCGATCTGCGCGACCGCTCCGGTCTGGTGCAGATCGTCGGTAACCCGGATAAACCTGAGACGAAAATTCTCCAGGATGCCCGCTCCGAGTGGGTCCTCAAGGTGACTGGCGTCGTACGACACCGCCCAGAAGGCGCGGATAACCCAAGCCTGCCCACCGGCGAGATCGAGGTGAACGTGCAAAAGGTCGAGGTGCTCAACCCGGCCAAACCACTGCCTTTCCTGATCAACAAAGACGAGGACACCGACGAGAATGTGCGCCTGAAATACCGCTACCTGGACCTGCGCCGGGAACGCATGCTGGGTAACCTGGTCCTGCGCCACAAAGTAGTTAAATTTATGCGCGATTACCTCGACCAACGCGGTTTTATCGAAGTGGAAACCCCCATGTTGTTCAAAACCACACCCGAAGGCGCACGAGATTACCTGGTGCCATCTCGCATTCATCCGGGCACTTTTTATGCTTTACCGCAGTCACCCCAGCAGCTAAAACAGCTCTTGATGGTAGCGGGTGTGGAACGCTACTTCCAGATCGCTCGCTGCTTCCGTGATGAAGACTTGCGCGGCGACCGCCAGCCTGAATTTACCCAACTCGACCTGGAAATGTCTTTCGTGGAGCGTGACGACGTGCTGACCCTGATCGAGGACCTGTTCACTGCCATGATCCCCACCGTCACACCCCACAAACGGCTTCTGTCTTCCCCATGGCGCAAACTGACTTACGTAGAATCGGTCAACACCTACGGCTCAGATAAACCCGATCTGCGCTTTGAGATGCCGCTGTTTGACGCCAGCGCGATCATGGCCGGAAGCGGCTTCATGGTCTTCCAGAATACGCTCAAAAACGGTGGGGTGATCAAATGCCTGGTGGCGCCAGGCGTCGCCGAATACTCGCGCAAAGAGGTGGACGACCTGACCGCCTTAGCCAAGGAACAGGGCGCTAAAGGCCTGGCAACCCTGGCCCTGACCGCCGAAGGGATAAAGGGTACCGCGCAAAAATTCATCACCCCACCTGAAGTTGAGGCCTTGAAAACCTTGACCGGCGCTAAAGAAGGCGACCTGATTCTTTTCGTGGCCGATGGCCATGCGGTAGCCAATAAAA
>Ga0066793_10000667_pt1 | contig 14122 bp, 15 predicted proteins | sample PersoiDNA2013189_FD_83876 | JGI IMG/M metagenome (GOLD analysis project Ga0066793, IMG submission 83876) | Permafrost soil microbial communities from the Arctic, to analyse light accelerated degradation of dissolved organic matter (DOM) -... | ecosystem: Environmental > Terrestrial > Soil >...
GAGGGTGACTTGAGGACAGAAGTCTGTTTTGCGGCCAGGCCCTCGGAACCCCGATACCGAATGGGGCACGCACGGCCAGGCCAGGCCTTGCGTGGTATCGCCACGATCGCTGCCATCGTCCGTAGCGCCTGGGTCACCGCCGGGTGATGAACGCGACCGAACCGGACAAGCACCTCGGTGATGGCGTGCGTGTCACAGAGCAACGAGGCCCACACTGGCATCGAGGAAGCTCGACTTGTGCCGAACGCGGTGAAACGGCCGCCGGGATCCTGATGATCCAGGAACGAATCAAGAAGACGCTCGACCCGAGAATCGTCGCCGGCCCCGACCCCCATGTCGGCCAGAAGGTTCAACAGGTTCGGGGCGAAGGCAGGGCTCGAATGACCAGAGAGATGGTTGTCGACCTGTCAAACAGGCAGACGCTCGAACAGTGTTTTCGTCCCCGGGTCGGCGAGCACGGCAGCATGGGCCGCGATCAGCTCGGGATCATCTGCCCGTCGGTCGAAGAGCTCGACGAGGGTCACCCATCGGGCCGCAGGCTCATCGCAGGCCAGCAACCATTCGCGCGGGTCGCCGCCCAACAAGGTCGTCCAACGCTCGCGATGCAACCCCATCCCCACATCCTCAACGCTACCCCGACATCGCGCACGCCCCACTCCTTATCTCCGGGCTGAAGAGCCTGACTCAGCTGGACCTGAGCAGGTCGTGAAAGACTCCCCGAATGCGGATGAGCGATTTCTGGCGCCTGATGGACGACGAGTTCGGTGCTGCCTACGCGCACTCCCTGGCGCGTGACCATGTCCTGGGAGCACTCGGCGACCGCACCCCCATGCAGGCACTCGAATCAGGGATCAAACCGCGCGAAACCTGGTTGGCGCTGTGTGCCGACATGGACGTACCGGCCGAACGCTGGCTCGGCAAAGAGCTGAGGAGCCCCAAGAAGAGGGGTTGATTTCCGGTCGCAGCGAGGGGATAGCGTTTGTTGTGTGACTCATCCGGATCCCGATCTCCTGCTCCATGCCACCGGCCTGACCAAGACCTTTGGTAGTTTCACCGCGGTGGACGGGATCGACTTCGGGGTGGAGCGGGGCGAGTCTTTCGGCTTTCTCGGGCCCAACGGCGCCGGTAAGTCCTCAACCATGAAGATGGTCGGCTGTGTGTCGCCGGTGACCCGAGGCGAGCTGCGAGTCTTCGGGCAGGACCCGGCCACCCACGGCCCGCAGATCCGGGCGCGCCTGGGCGTCGTGCCCCAGAAAGACACCCTGGACGAAGAGCTCTCGGTTGAGGAGAACCTATGGATCTATGGCCGCTACTTCGGCCTGTCCCAGCGCGAGGTCCGTGCTCGTACAACGGAGCTACTCGACTTAGCGCAGCTCACGGACCGGGCCAAGTCCACGGTCGAGCCGCTCTCGGGTGGCATGAAGCGGCGGCTGACGATTGCCCGTTCGCTGATCAGCCGTCCTGAGATCCTGCTCCTGGACGAACCCACCACGGGGCTCGATCCCCAGGCACGCCACGTGCTGTGGGACAGGCTCTTCCGGCTCAAGCGCTCCGGTGTGACCCTGGTTCTGACGACGCATTACATGGATGAGGCCGAGCAGCTGTGCGACCGCCTGGTAGTCATGGACCACGGCAAGATCGTCGCGCAGGGATCGCCGCGCTCGCTGATCACCGAGTACTCCACCCGGGAGGTTCTCGAGTTGCGCTTCGATACCGACGACCATGCTCAGCATGGCAATGCCGTGGCAGGGATCGGTGAGCGCGTCGAGGTCCTGCCCGACCGGCTGCTGGTCTATACCGAGGACGGCGACGCCGCCGCCGCCGAGGTCCACCTGCGGGGTGTCCGGCCCCTGTCCGCCCTTGTCCGCCGCTCGACCCTTGAGGATGTCTTCCTGCACCTGACCGGTCGGACGCTGGTGGATTGATGAGTGCCTCGGTCAGCGCCATGAACCGTCAGCCGGCGCCGTCCAACTGGCGACCAGTCTTCGGGTCCTGGCTTACCGCGTACAAGCGCACGTGGCCGGGCAGTATCTTCGGCCGATTCCTCTCGCCCCTGATGTTCCTGTTGTCGCTGGGCCTTGGTCTGGGCAGCCTCGTCAACAAATCCGCGGGGGGTGTCGATGGAGTGCCGTATCTGCAGTTCGTCGTGCCGGGAATCCTTGCGGCACAGGCGATGTGGGTGGCCATGGGGGAGTCGACCTACCCTGTGATGGGAGCGATTCGCTGGAACGCGAAGTATCACGCGATGCTCGCCACGCCAGTCGGTATCGACGATATCCTGCTCGGGCATCTGCTCTACGTCGCAGTGCAGGTCACGGGTGCCACGGCCATCTTCATCGGGGTGGCGGCCTTGTTCGGCTCGTTCAGCTCATGGTGGGTGCTGCTCTGCCTGCCGATCACTGTGCTGACCGGGATGGCCTTCGCCGTGCCGATCTTCGCGTTCTCAGCCAAGCAGGAGAACGACAGCGGCTTCAATATCCTGTTCCGCTTCATCATGACGCCGCTGTTCCTGTTCTCGGGGATCTTCTTCCCGGTGAGCCAGCTGCCGGTGTTCATGCGTCCGATTGCGTGGGTCATGCCGCTGTGGCACGGCGTCCAGGCCAACCGCTCGCTGGCCCTCGGATCACCTGACTTCGTTGCCGTTGCGAGCCACACGGCGTACCTCCTGGTCGTGATCGCTATCGGCGGCTGGCTGGCTCGCCGCGCCTTCACCACAAGGCTGGTCCTATGACGTCCGCGGCCCAGGCGCCTCCCTCGCCCAGCGGAGGACTTACCTCCCGCATCGCGAGGGTGCTGCCCCTGCCCGCCGGAGCGGGGATGGCGCGCATCCTGATCGAACGCAACATTATGAGCTACCGGCACGCCTGGGTCGCCCTCGTCACGGGGTTCGCTGAGCCGGTGTTCTACCTGTTCTCACTCGGGATCGGACTGGGCGCGCTGATCAAGGTCGTGACCACGGACGGTGGCCAGACCGTGCCCTATGCGTATTTCGTGGCACCCGCTCTGCTGGCCGCGTCGGCCATGAACGGCGCGGTGTTCGACTCGACCTTCAACGTGTTCTTCAAGCTCAAGTTCGCCAAGCTCTACGACTCGGTCCTGGCCACCCCGTTGGGACCCCGGGACGTGGCGGTGGGCGAGATCAGCTGGTCACTGATCCGTGGCGCCCTCTATGCCGCGGCGTTCCTGGTGGTGGCGTGGCTGATCGGGACCGTGCACACGTGGTGGGCGCTGCTTGCGCTCCCGGCGGCCACACTCATCGGCTTTGCGTTCTCTGCGGTTGGGATGTTCGGGACGACGTTCATGCGGTCATGGGTGGACTTCGACTACGTCACCCTGGCGATCCAGCCGATGTTCCTGTTCTCTGCGACGTTCTTTCCGCTGTCGACCTACCCGGGCCCGGTGCAGTGGATCGTGCAGGCCACGCCGCTCTATCACGGTGTGGCTCTGGAGCGTGGGCTGATGCTGGGCGAGATCGGCCCCGGACTACTCCTTCACGTGGCCTACCTGGCGGTCCTGGGTTTGCTCGGCCTGGTTTTGGCGGCCCACCGGCTCGAGAAACTGCTCCTGTCGTGAACGTTTTGTGTCCTGGCATGCGGATGGTTGCTACCGCGTGGTTGCGAACCTGTGGTTACAAGATCGCGGCGTGTCCCACTTACATCGTGACTAAATCGAACATCTGTTCGGGTACTGTTTTCCCTATGAGTTGCCTCGGCTGTCCCACCTGCCACAGGCCTGTGCCTGACGGCGGTGGCTGTCGGTGGTCGCTCGTAACGTCTGACTCGACACGAGATGCATCCCCGCACAGGTGTCGGTCGCAGGTAGACGGCGGACCCCTATACAGAAATGGCAGGTGAGGGACATGGCTGGAGCAGATCGCGCGAAATCGCTGGATGTAGTGATGGCGCAGATCGAGAAGGCACACGGCAAGGGTGCAGTGATGCGGCTCGGCGACGAGGTCCGCGTCCCCATCGACGTCATTCCCACAGGGTCCATCGCCCTAGACGTCGCTCTGGGCATCGGCGGGCTGCCTCGTGGGCGGGTCGTTGAGATCTACGGCCCGGAGAGCTCGGGCAAGACGACGGTGGCCTTACACGCGGTGGCCAACGCACAGAAGGCCGGCGGGATCGCGGCATTTATCGATGCCGAGCACGCCCTCGACCCTGACTACGCCCAGAAGCTCGGCGTCGACACGGATGCACTGCTGGTGAGTCAGCCAGACACCGGCGAGCAGGCGCTTGAGATCGCCGACATGCTGATCCGTTCCGGAGCCATCGACATCATCGTGATCGACTCGGTTGCGGCGCTTGTTCCTCGCGCCGAGATCGAGGGGGAGATGGGCGACAGCCACGTGGGGCTGCAGGCGCGTCTGATGTCCCAGGCTCTGCGCAAGCTCACCGGAACGATCAGCAGCACCAACACCACGATGATCTTCATCAACCAGCTCCGCGAGAAGATCGGAGTGATGTTTGGATGTTTCTCGTACGACACCCAGGTGACGCTTGCCGACGGGTCAACGGAGATGATTGGCAAGATCGTCAGCCAGAAGCTGCCGGTCGAGGTGCGCACCTATGACGCCGAGCTCAATCAGATCGTCAACCGTCCCGTCAACAACTGGTTCGACAACGGGGTGGCCGAGCACTTCCTGCAGTTCGGCGTGGAGAAATACGGCGGCAATGGTCGTTCGCAGTTCGCCGCGACAGAGAACCACCTGATCCGTACCCCTGGGGGATGGCGGGAGGCCGGCGAGCTCATGGTGGGGGACAGGGTGCTAGCCAATGAAACGGCCCGGCTGAGTGACCAGCAGTGGCAGTTTGTGTTGGGTGGGCTCATGGGCGATGCCCACCTGGCGCCCAACCTGCGCGATCGCCAGGGCGTGCGCTTCCGGATGGGGCACGGTCAGGAGCAGGTCGAGTATCTGGACTGGAAGGCATCGCTGTTCGGCAACATCGGTCAGAGCCGTAATGTCAACGCCAAGGGAGCTGCATTCGTCGAGCTGTCGGCGTTGTCCGAGCTCGGCGAGCTTTGCGAGGTCGTCTACTGGGGCGACGGGAAGAAGCACCTGAGCGACGAGTACCTCAAGTCACTGAGTCCGTTGGCTCTGGCGATCTGGTTCATGGACCACGGTTCGTTCAGCGAACATTCCCAGGGATTGCAACGGCGCACCGCTGGCGGCAGTGGCCGGGTCGAGTTCTGTGTCGAGGCGATGAGCGAGGCGAGCCGCGTGCGACTCGCCGACTATCTGCGCGACGTCCACGGTGTTGACGGCAGGCTCTCGATCCGTGGCGCTGCCAAGAAGGCCGTGCTGACGATGACGACCGCCGGCAGCAGCAGGTTCCTGGAGCTGGTGGGGCCGTATGTCCACCCGTCCATGGACTACAAACTGCTCCCGCGTCTGCGTGGGCAGTTCGCTGTGGAGCCGCAGTTCGTCGAGCCGAGTCAGGTTCTCGTCCCGGCACGGGTGCTTTCCGTAGAGATAAAGCCCCAAATGCGTTCCATGGATCGGTTCGACATCGAGGTGGCTGGCACCCACAACTACTTCGTTGACGGTGTCATGGTGCATAACAGCCCTGAGACGACCACCGGTGGCAAGGCGCTGAAGTTCTACGCCTCTGTCCGGCTGGACGTTCGCCGGATCGAGACACTCAAGGACGGCACCGACCCGGTGGGCAACCGCACTCGCGTCAAGGTCGTCAAGAACAAGGTCGCCCCCCCGTTCAAACAGGCGGAGTTCGACATCATCTATGGATTCGGCATCTCCCGTGAGGGCGGGCTGATCGACATGGGTGTGGAACATGGCTTCGTGCGTAAGGCCGGTGCTTGGTACACCTACGAGGGCGATCAGCTGGGGCAGGGCAAGGAGAACGCACGTGCGTTCCTGAAAGACAACCCTGACCTCTCCGACGAGCTGGAGAAGAAGATCAAGGAGAAGCTCGGCATCGGCCCACGGGTCGACCAGTCGGCTGAACCGATCGCCGAGGTGCCGCTCAGGGCCGTGCCGGTCAAGAGCGGACCGTCGACCAGGAACGGATCAGCCAAGGCGCGGTCGATCAAAGACATGCCGATCGAGGCTGTTCCAATCCAGGACATGTCAGTCAAGGACGTGCCGGTCGACTTCTGATCCGCACGACGATGGGGACGCATGAGGAGGCCGCGCTCGCGGCGGCTGTTCGGGGCGACGTGAGCGCAGCTTCTGCAACGGGTGATCCGGTTCCTGATGTGGAGAGCCAGGGGACCGAGCCTGATCCGCGCGATGTGGCACGACAGATCGTTCTGCGGCAGCTGGCCATGGCGCCCCGCAGCCGCGCCGAGCTGTTGCAGAAGCTCGCGAAGCGCGGTTGCACCGCCGAAGTGGCGGGCGCCGTGCTTGACCGGATGACCCAGGTAGGTCTCGTCGATGACGAGGCCTACGCTCAAATGCTAGTGCGTTCCCAGCAGGTCGGACGCGGCCTGGCCAAGCGTGCGCTTGCCCGCGAGCTGCGAACCAAAGGCATCGAGGGCCAATTGGCCGACGACGCGCTGTCGTCCATCTCCGATGAGGATGAGCGTGATCGGGCTCGGGCTCTGGTGGACAAGAAACTACGGGCGATGCACGGCCTGGGCATTGAGGTGCAGACACGACGGCTGGCCGGCATGCTCGCGCGTAAGGGTTACTCCTCGAGCCTGACGTACGCCGTCATTCGTGAGGCCATCGCGGACGCGCCCGAACACCTGCCGGACTAGACGCGCGCTCAGGGGAACCGCTCAGGTGTCCTTCCTGGGGCATTCTGATAGCCATGTCCGGTACCGCTCGATGGGTTCGCCCCCGGGATCTGGGCCAGCATGCCGTAGACCAAGTAGTGGCCGGGCACAGCCACAATGCTCGACGGCAGGTGAGTAACGCAGCGAGCAGGATGGGGCGCATACGTGCCCACGTCGGCGGCCCGGGCCCGGCTCACGGCACCGGTGACGGCCGCACCGTCGCAGGCCTTCAGGCTGCGCATCTCTTTGAATGCCGCACCGAAGCTGCTGGCCGCGCCGATGATGTCCTTGTGCGGCGTTGCGGCAGTCTGGGGGGCCTCGTCGCAGACGGCTAGCTTGCTCCTGTGGGAACGTGGAGCTGGTCCCCGTCGGGGACGTGGAGCTGGTCGCCATCGCGGACGTCGATGGCTTCGGGCTGGCTATGTGGCGGGATCCGGTGGATTCCCACGCAAGGGCGAACATGAGAGAAATCCGCCGCATCGTCACCACACGCCCCTTGCGGTCGTTGCCGTCAGCGCGCCATGACTTGGCACACGAACGTGACGCCAGCAATCGGAACCGGCGAGTTCAGTGAGTCTTCGTGCTGACCGGTCAATCGCGACTGACCCCGGAACACGTACGCTTGTCGATGCCATGAAGACCTATCAAGTGCGCACCTATGGGTGTCAGATGAACGTTCATGACTCCGAGCGGCTTTCCGGGCTGTTGGAGTCTGCGGGCTATGTCGACATCGCGGGTGTTCCTGATCCGCCGGAGACTGCGGACGTCGTGGTGTTCAACACCTGTGCGGTGCGCGAGAACGCCGACAACAAGCTGTACGGCAACCTCGGTCAGCTTCGCCCGGCCAAGATCAAGAACCCTGCCATGCAGATCGCGGTCGGCGGATGTCTGGCACAGAAGGACCGCGTCACGATTGTGGACAGGGCGCCCTGGGTGGACGTTGTGTTCGGCACCCACAACATGGGCTCGCTTCCGGCACTGCTGGATCGCGCTCGTCACAACAAGCAGGCTGAGGTCGAGATCCTGGAGAGTCTGGACGTCTTCCCCTCGACGTTGCCCACCCGACGTGACTCGGCATACAGCGCGTTCGTGTCCATCTCTGTGGGCTGCAACAACACCTGCACGTTCTGCATCGTGCCGACCTTGCGGGGCAGGGAGATGGACCGTCGCCCCGGCGACATCCTGGCTGAGATCGAGGCACTGGTGGCTGAGGGCGTCATCGAGGTCACTTTGCTCGGTCAGAACGTCAACACCTACGGAGTGGAGTTCGGCGACAAGCTGGCGTTCGGCAAGCTGTTGCGTGCCTGCGGGCAGATCGCCGGCCTCGAGCGGGTCCGCTTCACCAGCCCGCACCCGGCGGCTTTCACCGACGACGTCATTATCGCGATGGCGCAGACGCCCAACGTCATGCCCAGCCTTCACATGCCGCTGCAGTCGGGCTCGGACAGGGTACTCAAGGCGATGCGTAGGTCCTACCGCAGCGCGTCGTACCTCGGCATTCTGGACACCGTTCGCGAGTACATACCCGGCGCCGCGATCACGACCGACTTGATCGTCGGATTCCCGGGAGAGACTGAGGAGGACTTCCAGGAGACGCTGGGGGTGGTGACTGCGTCTCGCTTTGCCGGCGCCTTCACCTTCCAGTACTCCATCCGCCCCGGCACCCCTGCCGCGACCATGCCGGACCAGATCCCCAAGGCCGTTGTGCAAGAACGCTATGAGCGCTTGCTGGCGGTCCAGGAGGAGCTTTCGTGGGCGGAGAACCTCAAGCAGATGGGGTGCACCGTCGAGGTGCTCGTCGCCCAGGGCGAGGGCCGCAAGGACGCCGCGACCGCGCGGCTGTCCGGACGTGCGCGCGACAATCGCCTTGTGCATTTCGCTGTTCCGCAGGGGGCTGAGGTGCCGCGACCCGGTGACATGGTGGAGGTAGGCGTGACCCGTGCCGCGCCGCATCACCTGGTTGCCGACTCCGGCGTGCAGGGCGGCCTCTTCGAGGTGCGTCGCACCACCGGTGGGGACGCGTGGGCAGCGCTGCAGGACGTGCCCGGCTCGGGTCGTCCCGCAGTCACTCTCGGTATGCCCTCCTACCGGCGGCCCCAGCTGGCCCAGGTAGCCTCTGCGACCTGTCGCTGAACGACTTACACGCCGTGCTCATCACCACTGCGGTGGTCCCCGGACCACCCGCGTTCGTCGCCGAGCTGATGGGTTCGGCCGCCCACGAGCTGGACGACATGCGTAATGCCGCAGATCGTGCGGTGTCCCGGGCAGTCTCCGATCTCGTCCGGGTGTCAGCCGGTTCGCCGCCTTCGCCATCGGGTTCGGCTTCGGCACAGCTTGTGGTCGTCGGTCCGGGTCAGCCGGGAGAGTTCGATGCCGTCGGGCCGGTGTCGTTCGCCAGCTTCGGGCGCGACGTCGCCATTCCGGCTCTGGTCAAGGGGCACCCATATGACCGCCACCTGCCCACCCCGATCATGGTCGCCCGATACCTGGCGAGTCGCGACATCGCCACACATCCGGGGCACGCTGAGCTGTGGGCATCCGCCCGGTGGATCACGACCTGCGGCGGCGACGCCACGGCCCTGGGTGAGCAGCTGGGCGCCGATGGCAACGCCGTTGGCCTGATCCTGGTGGCCGACGGGGCAGCCTGTCATGGGCCCAAGGCACCAAGAGCTCAAGACGCACGGGCCCGGGGGTATGACGACGGAGTCTGCACGGCTCTTGCATCCGGACAGCCGAGTCGCCTGGCCGAGATCGATGGAGACCTCGGCGATGCGCTGGGGGCAACCGGAGCCCAGGTCTGGCCGGTGTTGGTGGCCGCGGCCGGCTCGGATGGGATCGGAGAAGTGCTCTGGGCGGGCGCGCCCTACGGCGTCGGCTGGGCTGTTGCGAGCTGGCGTCGTCCATGACGGTGAAGTCGGTCGGTCCGGTGGTCGCGATCGTGGGACCGACGGCAAGCGGGAAGTCAGATCTGGCTCTCACCCTCGCTCAGCGGCTGCGTGGCGAGATCGTCAATGCCGATGCCATGCAGCTGTATCGCGGGATGGATATTGGCACGGCCAAGACCCCGGTCGAGGCGCGCCGGGGGATCGCCCACCATCAGCTTGACGTCCTGGATGTTCGCCAGGAAGCCAGCGTTGCGGCCTACCAGCGAGAAGCCCGGTTGGACATCGACAGCATCCGGTCCCGCGGGCATCGGCCGATCCTGGTCGGCGGCTCGGGCCTGTATGTGCGCGCGGCCCTCGACCGTCTCGACATCCCGCCTACGAACCCAGCGGTACGTGCCAGGCTTGAGACTGAGCTTGCAGGGGAGGGTGTACAGGCCATGTACATGCGATTGCTGCGGGCGGATCCCGTTGCGGCACGCTCCATTCAACCGAAGAACGAGCGGCGGGTCGTTCGAGCCCTTGAGGTCATTGAGCTGACCGGGCGACCGTTCTCAGCCACCTTGCCGACCCGGGAGTACCAGCTGCCCGCGGTCACGATTGGTCTGCTTGTCCCGAGGCCGGAGCTCGATGCGCGCATCGAGGCTCGAGTACGGCAGATGTGGGACGCAGGCCTGCTCGACGAGGCACGCCGGCTGGACGCGGACGGCTTACGTGAGGGCAGGACCGCAGCCAAGGCTCTTGGCTACAGCCAGGCATTGGCCCACCTTGACGGCCTCCTCAGCGCGGAGCAGGCGATCGAGGACACGATCACCTCGACCCGCAGGTTCGCCAGGCGCCAGGAGTCGTGGTTCCGCCCGGACCCGCGCATCCACTGGCTCGTGTATGACGACTCGCAGCTGACAGACCGTGCGCTCGACAACATTGACTCGGTGTGAGGGCGCGACACCATTGGCTCCGCCTGGGCGGCGTCTCGGCTCGGCGTGAGGCACTTCCGTGAGCAACAATGGGCGAGATGACTGACATCGGCGAGCTGCATTTCACCAAGGGCCACGGCACCGAGAACGATTTCGTGCTGGTGCCCGATCTCGACGGCTCTCATGACGTGACGGCCGAACAAGTCCGACGTCTGACGGACCGCCGAACTGGTATCGGCGCCGATGGTGTTATCCGGGTTGTCCCGACTGAGGCAGCGGCAGAGCAGAACATTCGTGAACAGGCGGCTCAGGCCCACTGGTTCATGGACTATCGAAACGCCGATGGCAGCGCCGCCGAGATGTGTGGCAACGGAAGCCGGGTGTTCGCGGCATACCTGCGCCGTGAGGGCCTGGAGACGGCTGGCGAGTTCGCTATTGCCACCCGTGGTGGCGTAGTCCAAGTCCGCTTTGATGGCGACCTGATCGCTGTGAACCTTGGAAACTGGCGCATCGTGGATGCCGACCGCGCGCACGAGAAGGGCTTTGATGCCATGGTCAAGGTCCGCGGACATGACCCGATGCCCGGCTTGAGCCTGGACCTGGGCAACCCGCATGTCGTTGTGGCATTGCCGGACTCGGCGGATCTGGCCTCGCTGGACCTGACTGAGGTGCCTGAGGTCAACCCCGCTCCACCTCACGGCACCAACGTCGAGTTCGTTCGACCGATCGGCCCCGGGCACATCGCTATGAGGGTGTACGAACGCGGCGTCGGTGAGACCCGTTCGTGCGGCACGGGTGCTGCCGCAGCGGCGCTGGCCACTCGTTGGTGGGCCGCAGCGGACACGGCCAGCGACATGTGGCGAGTTGACGTGCTGGGCGGGACGCTGCAGGTCCGGGCGCTGGCAGACCAGCAGGTCGAGTTGTCAGGTCCGGCAGTTCTGGTGGCCGACGGGGTCACAACCCTGGCCTGATCACCCGCTTCGACGCACCGAGAGCAGTCGGAAGCCCCTGGCTGTGGCATGGCGGCCAACTGTGAAGGCGCCCGGCTCTCTGACCTCGAGCTCGGTTGTCAGCCAGCCTTGCAGCGAGTCCGATCCGAGGTTCTTCTGAACCACCAGGTATGCCGCGCCGCCAGGTGTCAGGCGGGGCAGCCATTTCATGAGCAGGTCGTGCAGAGCGGGCTTGCCGACCCGGATCGGCGGGTTGGACCAGATGGCGTCGAAACGAACGTCTGCCGGCACCTCATCGGGTGTCTTGGCCTGGAAGTCGTTGATTCCCAATGCTTTGGCGTTGTGACGTGCCAGAGCCAGGGCACGCTGGTTCACGTCGACGGCCCAGATGCTGGCATCCGGGCTGAGGAGCCCGAGGCTTAGGGCGATCGGGCCCCAGCCCGAGCCGATGTCCAGGAGGTTGCCGGTCGGCGGCGGAACGGGCGCCTCGCGCAGCAGTACGGCAGTGCCGATGTCGACCCGGTCCGGGCAGAAGATGCCCGGCGCCGTCTGCACGATGACCTCCCGGCCCGCCAGGGACACGCGAAGCTCTCGACGCTGGGCGGCGCTGGCAGGCTCGGCGGTGAAGTAGTGGTCGGTCAATTTGCTCATCACCGTCCACGCTACCGGCGACGGGGCCCGGCGTGGTAGCGCCCTGCGACGCACCGTGCCAGCCCGCTGGCGCGACAGCGGGGCAGGACGGCAAGCACGCCGGCCGCCATGGCGCGGGCCGGAATCCGGCTCTGGGCCGCTAGTTCCTCGGATGTCCGGCCGTACCCGGGCAGCCCAGTTGCTAGGCCCAGCCGATGGTGACCGTCGTCCCTGGCCGGGACGGCGAACAGTGCCCGGCGTCCGCCGGGCAACCTGAGGACTACCGAACAGGCGGTGCGCTGCCTGCCACAGCGCGGCCTGGGGCCCGATGACGAGGTGGTGGGCGGCAGACGCGCCGGTGGCGGGGCGGTCGTCAGGACGGCCGGTGGAACTGCGGATGTGGGCGCCGGGTTCTGCCCGCGCGAGACCGCCGCGGAAGGGGATCCTGCGCGGCCAGCAGCAGGATCGTGGCCCCGTATGGCAGACAGTGCACCAACCCAGCATCCCTGGTGTGCGCGGGTGGCATCCGAGAGTGTGCGGGCCGTCTCAGAGGCTGATCACACCCGTACGTACGTCCGTCATCGCCAGGAGTGTCCACTTGCCGCCGATACGGCCCCAGCCGGTGCCGCGACCGCCCGCGCCACCAAAGGGCATGTTGATGTCCCAGTAGCAGGTGCTGTCGTTCACGATGACCTGGCCGACCGCCATGTTCTCGATGAAGCGGAAGGCGGCGGCCATGTACTCGAGTGAAGACGGCCCCTTGGAGGCCGAGCTTGTCGTCGTTGGCGATCCGCAGTAGCTCGTCGTCTGAAGCGCCGGTGATGATAGGCACCACCGGGCCGAAGGACTCCTCCCGCGACAACAGGCTCTCCTCAGGCACGCCGTCCACCACGGTGAACTCGTAGTAGAGATCGGTCGGCTGCCCGTGGCGGCGCTCGCCGCCAGTCAGGACCCGGGCACCGCGCTCGCGGGCATCGGCCATGTGCCGGTCCATCTTGGCCGCGACGCCCTGGTTGTTGAGCGGGCCGAGGTTGGTCGCCTCGACGAACGGGTCGCCGAGCACTACCTGTCCGGCGGCCCGCAGTATGGCCTCCACGAAGGCGTCGTGGATGTCGCGGTGTACCACGACCCGCTCTGTGGCGCAGCACACCTGGCCCGAGCACAGGGAGGCGCCGTACACCGCCGCCTTTGCCGCGGCGTCCAGGTCGGCGTCGCCGAGCACCACTAGGTGGGCGGTGTTTTTCGTCGCGGTCTGGGGTTGGGCCTTTTGGGGCCGGCCGCTGGTCGCAGTTCTGTCTCGATGATCTCCAGGGAGAGGGTCTCGAGTTCGGTGAGTAGCTCGCGTAGGCGTCGGTGGGCTTGGAACCAGGGCTGGTAGTGGGCCTGCTGCTCGGCGCTGAGGCGTCGGGTGATGGTCTTGCCGGCGACCTTGCGGGTCCAGCTGGGGTAGGGGCCGTGGGGTTGCGGGGGGTCGGCGTGGCAGCGGCAGCCGGAGGTGCCGCAGGTGGTGTAACGCAGCGCGACCGAGCCGGGAAGTGCGAAGCCCAGTGTTGCGATCTCGTTGGTGATTTGTGTGGCCCGGCGGTGGTGGGTGGGGGTCGGGTTGGCCATGGGCGCAGTCTCCTCGGCGTGTCGTGGTCGATGAATCGGAATCCGACGGCTTGGAGCCTAGTATACTGTCTGGTATGACATTGGGAGTAACACCCCGCCAGCAAAACATGTTCGGCTCGACAGTGGCCTACTGCGCCGGCCGGGTACCAGCGGACTCGATCTACGGCGTGCTGCACCGGGAGTGCTTCACGTTGTTCCCCGATGAGATGTTCGCCGACCTGTTCACCGATGTGGGACGCCGATCGGTGCCGCCGATGATCGTGGCCGTGGTGATGGTGTTGCAGCGGATCGAGGGCTGCAGCGACCGGGAGGCCGTGGACCGGTTCGCGTTCGACAACCGGTGGAAGTACGCCGCGGGCGGCCTGGACTTCGACTACCCGGGGTTCGTGCACAC
>Ga0066793_10000668_pt1 | contig 14117 bp, 14 predicted proteins | sample PersoiDNA2013189_FD_83876 | JGI IMG/M metagenome (GOLD analysis project Ga0066793, IMG submission 83876) | Permafrost soil microbial communities from the Arctic, to analyse light accelerated degradation of dissolved organic matter (DOM) -... | ecosystem: Environmental > Terrestrial > Soil >...
AACTCGGGCTAGCCGCCGATTCTGATCGTCCCCAGGCTGAGGCGGCAAAAGCCCGCAGCGGGCCGGAGCGAGTTTTGCCCTCTTACAGGCAGTCAGGACCGCCGGCCGGGCTGGTCGATAAGCTCAATCAGTTCTTCGACGACATCCTCGTCAGCGCGTTGATGGACCAGCTGGGTGAATACAGCACGGCCGGATTGACGATCGGGCACGGCAAGCGCACTGGGACGGCGACGATCACCTCGCCGACGTTCAAGCACACGGTCACCGATGGCGCGGGGTCTCGTTGTCAGTGAGGCATTGACGCGGATCCGATCTGCACAAATTGGCTCGGCCTACCTGTCAAGCTCTCTTGCCATGTGGGATGACCGAAGCCAAATTACCAAGAGCCTCCAGGACCTGCCGACCATCCTTGACGCGCTGAGGCGCCTCGGGGGCCCGTCTCGCGATGGCGAATGGGGGGTGCTGGAGGTTGCTGAGCACTTCGCCCGGGCGGACGCCGGCTATCTCCGGCGCCTTCGCGCTGCCGTGGAGGGGCTTGAACCGCCGACTCCTTCAGTGCCGCCCCAAACACTGGTGGTCAGCGAGCGAACCTGGGATGAATTCCTGACCAGCCGGGCGAAGCTAATGGAGTTCGTCGGCTCCTTGAAGGACGAGGACTGGGAGAAGGTCTACATCACCCCAAGAGGAGAGGAGCGGACGGTCCGTGAGACGCTCCGAATGCTCGTCTATCACGACCGAGACCATCTTGAGCAAGCCGCTCGAGCAACTAAGGTTCCATAACCTGCTTGAGGCGCTACGTCGCTCGTGAGATCTACGCTGTCCTGGCGCTCGCGCGCAGAGGGGTACAGGAGGATCTTTAAGGAAATACGGGTGCACCGCGATCCGAACTGAACCGGCTCCCGATCAACGGTTCAGGCGGTAGATCGTCCAGCTGAGGAAGGTCGCGAAGGCCGTCCAGAGCAGGTACGGAACGAGCAGGAGGGCGGCCAGTCGTCGTACTCGCCAGGCGGAAGCGACCAGGCCGACGTTGACCGCGGTGAGCGCGACGCAGTCGGCGGCGGCTAGGTCCGGCCGTTTGGCGCGCGTGAAAAGGAGCGTCCAGGCCGCATTCAGCAGTGACTGGGTAACGAAAAGCGTCGCAAGCTCGGGACCCGCCCGCCGACGTCGCAGCCAGAGCATGGAACCTGCGGCCGCGATGCTCACGTAGAGTACCGACCAGACCGTCCCGATCGTGGCTCCCGACGGCTGCCAGGCGGGCTTCTGAAGCTCGGCGTACCACCTCGATCGGAAGTCGCCAGAGGCGCCGCCGACCACCGCCACCGCCGTGGTCAGACCGACCACGGCAAGAACGCCAAGAACGTCCCTCCGCTTGGAGCCCACGAGCGGATTGTGCAGGACGAGCAACGGCTGTTGCCGAAACAGGCTCGAACTTCAGACGGTATGTGGGGTTCGAGAAGTCCATCGGAAGCACTCCAACCTCCTCCTGCCTATGACCGGAAGCCCAGCCGCGAACACATCGGCGCCGTGATCGTTCCGATCTCGACCCGGCCGCGCTGTGCCAGGTCACCGCCGCCTGCCCCGTATTTCCTTAAGGTGTACCAAACCTCGCGATCTCTGTACGACGACTATTCAACTACGCGTTTCCGAGCTTGTACTCCCAGCCAGCCTGCCACGCGAAGTCACTGGTCATCGCAGCTGTCAGATCTTGGCCTTTGAGGAGGTGGTCGAGCGCCCACTTGGTGGCAGAGTGGCCGATAAGCACGATGCGCATGCGGTCGAAATCGCGAGCGAGATCGTCAAGGAGGCTGCGCGTCCGTTCGACCACATCGCGGTAGCTCTCGCCGCCCGGAAACGGGGTGTCGACGTGGTCGGTCTTTCGGGCACTCAACTCTTTGGCTGAGGTGCCGTTGAGATCGCCGTAGTTGCACTCGCGTAGCCGCGGATCACGACGGATCGGAATACCAGACCCTGCGAATGCGAGCTCGGCCGTTTCCACCGCCCGAGCGAGATCAGAGGTGAATACGACGTTCACGCCGTCATTGCGCCGGCGCTCTCCGAGTTCGCGGGCGAGGGCCCGGCCGCGGTCGGAAAGCCGTCCGGGAAGCCAGCCGGTGGCAACGCCACGCTCATTGTCTACCGAGATGGAATGAGTTTCGTAAACGATGGTGACGCCCATTAAGGCTGCCTCCGAGGGCATGGCATGCGCAAAACATAGTGCGCGAGAGCACACGGCTCGATCAACTGGCGACCAGGTGCCCAGGATTTCCTAAAGGTGTACAGACTCACCCACCATTCGAGCTGCCCGGCATCGACTTTTGCGGCCCTCCACCTCGCCGGCCCTTCAGCCCACAGAAGCCGCTTCGAGAACCAACGCCTCAGGCGTCCCTGCCAGGCCCGGCGAGTTCGCGGCACTGGTCCAGATCGTGTTGCGCAGAAAGCCCAGGAACGTCTGCGCTTTGTCCACCGTCTCGAAGTCGAGGTCGATCACGACGTACTTATCGTTGTCGACGGGCCGCTGGATGCGCTGTGCCTGCACCCCGGCATTACGCCGTGCTTCGCCGAACCGGTTGAAGGCGGTCGTCCATGTCTCGAAATCCGTGACCGGATGCTGAATATGCAGTGTCGCCATTTCGTCCTCCTTGTCGTTGTGGGGTGTTGATTCAAGGTAGGCCGTCGACTCATCGTTCGCCATCCCAGGTTGGTGGGATCTTTGCGATCGCATCGGTCAGCGCCTCGACGTTTGAAAGCTAGGATTAAGCGGTGGTGGCATGACCGCACAATCGCGTGCGATCGTCCGGATCATGCAGATCTGTGCGACCGCAGCTCCGGACGACCGGTCGGTGCGGGTGGCCATCCTGAACGAAATCAGGCCGGCGGTCGCGTTCGACGCCTCTGTATGGGTCCTCACCGACCCTGAGACGGAGGTCGGATGTTCCCCATTGGCCGATGTACCTTGCCTGCCCGAATTGCCGCGGCTGATAATGCTCAAATACCTCACGCCCACCAATCGCTGGACGCGAATGAAGGGCCCGGTCGCACGTCTGCACGAGAGCACTGCGGGGCGGATGGAACGCAGTCTCGTCTGGAACTCGCTGCTGCGCCGGTATGGAGTGACGGATGTGGCGTCCACTGTCTTTCGCAACCGTCAGGGTTGCTGGGGTTTCCTGGATCTCTGGCGGGTCAACGCTTCGGAGCCATTCACCGAATCCGAGTCCGGTTTTCTCGCCTCGATAGTGAAGCCTGTCACCGAGGCACTGCAGCGGTCTCAGGCTGACACTTTCAAGCTGACAGCACGCACCGTCCCTCGAGCCGGGCCGGCAGTCCTGATCCTGTCACCGGACTTGGGGGTGATGACGCAGACGGCCGAGACGGACGAGTACCTGCGGTTGTTGATCCCGCCTGACCAAGAGCGCCAGCCGATCCCGGCAGCGGCTTACAACGTGGGCGCACAGCTCCTAGCCGCGGAGGCAGGGGTCGATCAGCACCCGCCCTGGGCGCGTGTGCATCTGTCGGATGGTGTGTGGCTCACGCTGCGCGCCGCGCGGCTCGGCGCCCCGGAACGTGCGGACAATCGCGACATAGCGGTCACCATCGAAAAGAGCTCACCAACGGAGCGATTGGATCTCTTCTCCAGAGCCTGCGCGCTGAGCGCGCGAGAGGCCGAGCTCCTCAGGCATCTGATTCTGGGCGCCGACACGCACCTCACCGCTCAGAGGATGTTCGTGTCAGAGAACACGGTCCAAGACCACCTGAAGTCCATTTTCGCGAAGACCGCGACAAGCAACCGCCGCACCCTAATGGCGCGTGCGGTCGGTCGGTAGGCGCCTCAGGGGCGATCTCGGCGGGACGGTCTGAGCCAGGTCACCGCAGCGTGCCCCGTATTTCCTTAAGGTGTACGGACCGGCGCTCGGTCACCGGTCTCAAGTCGCGGTCGCGGACGGCAGCCACATGCCTGGCGCCAGGTCGAGGTCAGAGCGTACACGCAGCGGTAGGCCACACCCGGAGCGGTCGGGCAGCCAGCCAGCGGTCGATATTGTCCCGATCAAACTGGCCCACGGCCAACCGCCGCGTGGGCGGAAGGCATCGGGTGAATAAGTATGCCCGTGTGGAGTCGAAAAGTTCGTCAGCGGCGCCCATATCTCTGCTCCACCGAGTTACAAGGACCCCCCATCCGCGAACAAATCGCCGCCCTGATTTTCGATCCGATTCCAGACTGGGCTGAGCCAGGTCACAAGCCGCCTGCCCTGGATTGCCGAAATGTGCACCAGACGGACCCCAGGCTGGGCCTCGGGACCCAGCCTGGGCCGGTAATCAGGAGCCTCTACGCCTGCTCACTGTCATCTCGGACTAGGTGCCAGCGGTAGCCGTCGCCCACATAGAAGAGGTGGCGGCCGCCGCGGTTGAACAGGTCGCCCCGTCGCGGCGCACCGCCATTCACCTCGATGAACGCCGCGGTTGCTGCGGCCTGTGCTGTTTCGTGTGCTTCGAACCGTTCTTGAAGATTCATGCAACCAGCCTACCGCTGCGTGTGAAATTGCCCTGGTCCTCTTAACTGAAGGGAGTCGGTTTCAGTGCAGGCTGTTGAAGAAGTCCCAGACCGCGGCGCTCGCTTTCGGCTCCCCCGGGACGGGATCGAGGGTCGATCCGAACCACGTGTTGTGGCCACCCGTTACGGTGTCAAGCCTCACCATTGAGGTGCCGCTGCAGTACTTCCAAACGGTGGTTTTCGTGATGCCGCTCTGGTTCACGGAGGGATCCCCGGTGCAACCCTCGACCGTCGCCCAATACGTGACGATATCGAGGGTCGGCGGCGCGTTGAGGACCCCGCCTCCCTCATATGGAATGAAGCTGTCCGCGGTGCCGTGCATCTCCATCACTGAAACCGGCTTCGCGCGCTTGTTGTCGGAGCACCTCATCGAAGCCTTCTGCTCATCGAGCGGCATGCCTCCCGAAATAGAGGCGATCGCGGCGATTCGCTCAGGAATGGCGCACGCAAGTGTGTAAGCCATGTGGCCTCCGCTCTGGAGTCCCGCGACGAAAATTCGGTTCTTGTCGATGGGCAGCTCTTTGGTAAGTTGGTCGATCAGCTGCGAGAGGAAAGTGAGGTCATCCGGCATGGTGGGGTCAAGAAACTCGTTCCAACAGTGGTTGAAGCCCGGTCCGAAGTTCGCCAACCCATCGGGATACACCGCGACTATGCCGGCGGCAGCGGCTTGCTCGTCGAAACGTGTGACGGATGCGAACTCGTCGCCGCTGCTGCCGCAGCCGTGCAGCAGCACGACCATCGCCGTTGGGTTCTGGGCGTCGAGCTTCTGAGGCCTGAAGATCCTGTAGGCGCGTGCCAGACCGCCGACCGTGATCTTGCCGTGCTCGATCGAGGCCGGGCTGGGCGTTGCGGTGACGGCCGCTGACGTCGGGGATGACCCACAGCCACAGAGGACGAGGCCGACCAGCACGGCCACGGCCGAGTACCTGCGCGTCGCTAACTGGCAGGTCATGAAGGTCAGCAGGCTCCCTCCTCGATGCATTTATGAGGACAACCTAAGCGCTGGCCGACCGGGAGGAATCGGGGAAATCCCTCGACCTGTGACCTAGCTTTCGCCGGCGCGCACCGCTGCCCCGTCCCACGACCACAGCTCGTCGTTCACACCCGAGGGCATTGAGGAGATCGCTGCTCCGATCTGGTCGCTGAGCTCCTGCGCGAACCACCTGTCGAAAGGGTCCGGGGAGGCATCAAGCCTCTGGAGCCAGGTCGCGGGTGCTTCGCCTTCGACCGCCACGATTAGCAGGTCGCCGTCTCCGCCATGCTGGAGAAACACCGTGAGGCCGACACCGAGCCCGCGCAGGCTGTCCTGGAACTCACCGAAGTGGATACCGTTGAGCTCCATCGCGAGCTCGTGGAACCGGGCGGCCTTGCCCGCAACTAGCGGTAGGGCCACGAGGTACAGGCTCCCGCGCCGCGGGGGTCGGTGCCGAATCAGCATTTCCGCCCGAATAGGCGGCTCACCGGCGATTGCACCGTCCGTCTCCCGATAAGCAAGAACCATCTCGCCATTCGAGGTGTGCTGGCGAAACGTCGCGGCCCGCGCGATGCCGTGACGTTCTTCCTCGGTGGCGGGCGCGCGAAGCTCCATGTCGCCGGCGATGGCCAGCGGCACGGCATACCCGATTACGATCGGCGACGCCGAGCTTCCGGCCGTGCTTGGCTTGATCGTCGCCTCGCACGCGTAGACGCGGCAGCGCGCATGCATCTCATTCGGCCGCGGGCGGCCATGAAGCTCGCCCTCGACGACGGCAAACAGGGTATTCAGGCCCTGGTATCGGGCTTCAGCTGTCCGGAAGGTCAGCGATGTGATGAACACGCGGCCGCCTTCCTCGATCTGGGAAAGACCGTTCATCTCCACAAAGACGCGCGCGCCGTCGTCTGTCTCGAGTACTCCTCGGAGCGTTGGCGTGTTCACGTTGTCCGATCTCTTCTGGGCGATGTTCGTGAGCTTCACCCGACCGCTCACGCGTTCGGTACGCAACTCACCTTCCATCGTTCCGTGGTACTGCCCGCCTATGCCGTAATCGACGAAGTCGACCGCGACATACGTCAGGTCCATCTCGCCGATCGGGGTGAACTTCATCAACCGCAGAATAGCCATCCCATTAGCCGAGGAATCAGGGAAAACCCTCCGGTTAGGACTGGCCGGCGAGAAAACAGAGGGTTTTCCCGGATTCCAACCCAACCAGGCGCGGCTAGCGTCGCCTCAAGCGAAATGCGACTCTTACGGAGGAACTGGTGATGGTTCTGATAGCAGGGGGCACCGGCCGTCTCGGCACGGTCATCGTCGAGCGCTTGACTCAGCGCAAGACGGCGGTCCGTGTGCTGACCCGCGATCGATCACGTGCCAAGCACCTGCCAAGCGACGTCGAAATCGTCGTCGGCGATGTTCGCGATCGTGCGGGCGTTGACGCGGCCGTCAGCGGCGCCAGGACGGTCATCTCCTCCGTCCAGGGTCTTGACGATCCGAAATCAAGTCCGGACGCGACCGACCGCGCCGGCAACCAGAACCTCATCGACGCGGCCAAACACGCTGGGGTCGAGCATTTCATCTTCGTCTCTGGCCGGCCTGCGACTCCGAATCATCCGATGAGCATGGCGCGCGCGAAGTACGCCGCTGAGCAGTACCTGAAGCACAGCGGCCTGAGCTGGACGATCATCCGCCCGACCGCGTACATGGAGTTCTGGGCAAATCTCGTGGGCAAGCCCATCCTCGAAACCGGCCAGACTCGCATGCTCGGCCCAGGAACCAGTCCCATGAACTTTGTCTCGGTGCGCGACGTCGCCAAGGCGGTTGAGGTGGCAGTCACTGATCCGAGTCTTCGCGGCGTCGAGTTCGATATGGGCGGCCCCGAAAACCTATCGTTGAACGAGGTGGTCGCGATCTTCGAGCGGGTGGGCGGCAAGAAGGCGAAGGTCAGCCGGCTCCCACTCCCGGCCATGCGCGTCATGTCGGTCGCGCTCAGGCCGTTCAATCCGGCGATGGCCCGAATTATGGAGACGGGCGTCGCGATGTACGCGACGGACATGACCTGGGATGGAGAAGAAAATCGACAGCGCTATCCTTGGCTCCCTCAAACAAGCCTGATGGAGGTCATCGAGGCGAGCCACCGGCCCATCAGCGCTTAGCGATCGTCTCGTGCGCCGCCGCGAGGCGGGCGACCAGCTCGCTGCGCGACCGCACGCCTAGCTTCTCGTAGACCCGGGAAAGATTTGATTCGATCGTCTTGACGCTGAGGAACAGCTCGGCGGCGACCTCCTTGTTAGTGCGTCCAGCTGCGACTAGGTCCGCAATCCGCGCCTCCGTCGGGGTGAGCCCCCCTTCGGCCGTGCGGGGCGGAGCGGTTCGCGCCAGCTCAGCCTCGGCACGCCTGAGCCACGCACTGGCGCCCAGAGAGCGAAAGATCGCGAGGGACTCTTCAAGTGCCTCTCGGGCAGACCGCTTCTGCTTGGTCCGCCGGAGCACCGCCGCGTAAGCCAGCAGCGTCCGCGCCCGTTCCAGCGGCATCTCGAGACGAACGTGCTCGACGAGCGCGACGTCGAACTCGGCAAGCGAAGTTTCGCTGTCACCGCGCGCCGCTGCGATGAGAGCGCGGCTGCGAGCGCCGATGGCGCGTTCCCACGGATCGTCGTAGCCCTCGAAGCGCGTGAGCACCGACTCGGCGTCCGCCATCCGTCCGGTCGTGACCAGGGCCTCGACCTCATCGCCTTCGGTGCGGATGCGTCCGACGTGGCTCGGGTGGGTCCGCAGCTGATCGAACCACTGGTTCGCCGCCACGGCGTCGCCGCCGGCGAGGGCGATCTGGCCGAGCGTCGCTAGGGCGCGGCAGACATAGGGATCGTTGCCCACGGTGCTGGCGGTGGCGAGAGCCTCCTCTCCCGCGACGCGCCCCGCGTCCAACTCACCGCGGCAGCAGTGCAGCATCGCCTGCGCGTTCAGCGGCAAGCACGCGTACGACCGCTGGCCGGTGTGGAGGACAGACTTCTCGCACTCACGCAGGTAAACGGCCGCGAGCAGCCAATCGCCCGACCAGCACTCGAGCTCCGCGAGGTGAAAGAGCACCGGAGCGCGCAGCGATTCGTCGCGACCTTCAGTCTCCGCGAGGGCGCGCTTGAACAACGCGCGGGCGTGAGAGAAATCGTCGGACCATTTGAGCAGGGTGCCCCAGAGCATCATCGGATGCAGGCCGCCGGTCTGATCGTCGAGAGTCGCCGGAATCTTGCCTTCGGCCAAGGTGGCGGCCATCGCGCGAGTCTCGAGGCTCACTGGTCCGAAGTTGGTCTCTGTCATCCCCTGAGACCGCCGCGCGAACGCGATGAGCGACTCATCGCCACTTGTCTTGGCGAGCTCCGTGAGCCGTACGCTGTGCTCGAGCGCCTCCCTGGTCTTCCCGCGTTGCACGAGGATCGTGATCAGGTCGCGCTCCACGGTGGCGGCAGTAAGGACGTCGCCTTCGACGAGCACTAGTGCCTCCAGCAGGTATCTCTCGGCTTCGGCAAGGTTGTCGCCGCCGAGGACGAGGCTCCCGAGAAGCCGCAGCGCCTCCAGGGGTGGCCGATGGCCCGCCGGAGTCGCATCGACGACGTCTCTGAGCATCGCTCGCGCACCCAGGGTGTCGCCCGCGCGGATCCGATATTCAGCCGTGATGATCCGGCGGCGAGTGATTGCGTCATTCATCCCGGCGGGCGTCAGGTCGCACGCTTGTTGGGCGAGCGCGGTCGCCGCATCGGGCGCTCCTCTGGCATCAGCCGACCGCGCGGCTTGTTCCAGCGCGTCGGCCACTGCCGCGTCGGGTCCCGCCGATGCGAGCGCCAGGTGGCGGGCTCGCTCCTCCGGATCGGTGACCAGCGCGGCAAGCTGCGAATGCAGCCCGCTCCGCGTTTCGGCGTCCGCCATCGCGTACACGACCGACGCGAGGAGTGGATGCGAGAACCGCAGCCTCCCATCGACTCTCTCGAGCACACTCGCCCGCAGCGCGGGCTCGAGGACGCGCGCAGCCGCGGTGTCGAGCCGCCGCAGGAGGTTCTCATCCGGACGAGAGGTTGCCGCGACCGCGACAAGAAGGTGACGCGTCCCGGCAGGGAGGCCGGCCACTCGGCCTTTAAGAGCATCCATCAGGCTGGCTGGCATCGGCACCGGCTCACCGACCATGAGGTCCTCTCGGCGTTCGACGATGAACCGTCCGATCTCGATCGCGAAGTACGGATTACCGCGCGACGCTGAATACACTCTGTCCAGCTCTGATTTGCGCAGCGCGCGGTCCAGCTTGTAGAGCAACAGATCGTCGATAACGTTCAGCGGCAGCTCGCCCACGCCCACCCGCCGAAAGTCCTCGTCAGCGATGGCTTTCCTAAGTGTCTGCACGCGATCGCCCACGGCGGGAAGCCGCGCGGTTCCGATGAATTTGACCTGCTCGTGCTGCAGGCGATGGATCGCGAAGGCTATGACTCGCATCGAAGGCGCGTCCACCCACTGCACATCGTCGATCGCAATCAGCACGTCGCCCTCGCCCGTCAATTGCCGCAACAATCGAAGAAATGCCGTGTTCACCGCGAGTTGATCTGTCGGGCTCTGCGTGTCAGGCGCCCGGAAGAGCGCTACGTCCAGGGCCGTCCGAAGCGGCTCTGACAGTAACGCGATTTCTTGTTCGGGCGGAGGGTCGAGGAGATCACCGAGCACGCCGAACGGCAGAGCAGCGTCGGCCTCGGTCGGCGTCGCGGTAAGGATTCGGTACCCGCGCGCGGCCGCGAACTCGAGCGCCGCTTTCCACAGGATGGTCTTGCCAATCCCTGGCTCACCTTCCAGGAGCAGTGCTCGCCCTCGGTCGGTGCCCGACTCGAGGAAGCCACCAAGGCCGCCCAGCTCGTCAGCACGTCCGAGCGGCTCGACGCTCACCATGGGCGAACGTTAAGTCACGGCCGGTAGGGGCTGCTATTGACAGGACGATTTCGGTGGCCGTGATGTCAACAATTCCGGGTCACAACCGGGTCACGCAATCCCGGAATCAGACGGCTCTAGGCGGCCACGGCAGGACACGACGCATCGGAATTCGGGACCCCGGGAGCCTCACGGTCCGGAACGCGTCGGTGCCGTGTTTCTCGATTGTCGCGCCGGCTCCGCAAGGGCCGCCTGAACTCAACTACAGCCAACACGACAACCCCTGACGATGAGGCGCCGGGGCCATAGACTTCGGTGATCGTGCCGCTTCCATATGAGCACCTTCGCCAGAAGCACGTCGCTGAGTTCGCAGCTCGTATGCCGGAATACATACAACGCTTGGACTGGCCTACCGACAAGCTTCGTACCGAGCGGGAGCGGCGACTACGGGCGCTAGTCCGGAAAGCCCAGGAGAGCTCCCCGTGGCATCGCGAACGCCTAGGTGGAATCGACACGGATGTTCTTCGCGAAGAAGACCTAGAGAGCCTCCCCACGATGACCAAGAGCGACCTGATGTCGAACTGGGACCGAATCGTGACCGACCGGCGCCTGTCACTGGAGGCGGTCGAGGAACATCTAGAACGCCTGACGGGCGACGCCTACCTTCTCGACCACTTCCATGCTGTCGCCTCGAGCGGCTCGAGTGGCCGCCGTGGGGTGTTCGTCTATGACTGGCAGGCCTGGCTGAACTACGGCCTCGCCACCTTCCGTAATACAGTCAAATGGGCCGCCAGGCATTCCGAGGTAGGACCGACTGTCGTCGCTGTTGTTGCTGCCGAGCGGGCGAACCACGTCGGCAGCGCTCTGTTCCAGACGTTCTCGAACCGCGCGCTGCCAGTCCACCGCGTGCCGGTCACCCTCACCGTCGACGAGATTGTCGCTCGGCTCAATGAGATCCAACCGACCAGCCTCGCGGGCTATCCTTCGATGCTTCAAGTGCTTGCCGAACATGCCCGCGGGGGCGAGCTTCGGATCCACCCGGCGCGCGTTGGCTCGTCGGCCGAGCCGTTGCTGCCCGAAGCTCGTCGCGCAATGCAGGAAGCCTGGAGGGTTCCGATATTCAACAGCTACGCTGCTTCCGAGTCGGTCATCGCCTCCGGCTGCGAGTCAGGCAGCGGCCACATCGCCGACGACCTCATCTTATTGGAGCCCGTTGATGGCTTCGGAAATCTCGTGCCCGTAGGCACTAAGTCAGAAAAGGTCTATTTGACAAACCTCTACAACCTGGCGCTGCCACTCGTCCGCTACGAGTTGACCGATGAGGTGACATTGCTCGGCGACCCATGCGCATGTGGCTGGTCTCACCGTCGCATAGACGATGTTCATGGCCGCATGGATGATGTGTTCAGGTATGCCGGCGACATCAAAGTCCACCCGCATGTTTTTCGATCGCCGCTCGGCCGGCAGCGCGCGGTGATCGCATACCAGGTCCGGCAGACCAGCAGCGGCGCAAACATCGATGTCCAGCTGATCGGCGACCTGCGAGTGAAAGATCTACAGGGAGAAATAGAGGGCGCGCTGCGGAAAGTCGGTCTCGCAAACCCAGAGATCACTGTCACGCCGGTCGACAGCCTTGATCGGGGAGCGACCGGAAAGCTCAAGCGCTTCGTCCCGTTAGGCTCCGAATCGTCGATTCATTGAGTGGCCTCGCTGCAGCAATGTCTTTATCTGCCCTGACCCAGTGCGGATAAGCTCAACGAGGCACTGTGGCACTTTGGTCATGCCGCGATCCGACGTCGCTTCGGCAGCTTAAGGCGGCGGTCCAATGCGCCGGAATCGACTTTGTTGACCCGGCCTTAACCGCCGCACCTGATCGATCCGATTCCGGCCGTGCTGCGCCAGATCACCGCCGCCTGCCCAGTATTTCCTTAAGGTGTACGGACTTAGCCTCGAGGTGCGCAGTGATGAAGTTCCTAATCGCCGCGGGCCGTAGGTCAGGTGTAGGCTGCCGCTCTACCCGAACCTGAGGCCATGTTCAGCACAAAGCGTCGGGATCGTCGACGGGTCGATCCCCAGCCCGTAGCGCGCGGCAATCGGCCCGATCGGCTCAGGCTGTGGCCTGCCGTTCGGGAACATCTGGATCAATTCTTCGAAGTAACTTCGTTATTTGGCCAATAAGGTTTCGGCGTAACGTAACGCCGTTGCGATATACTTGAGGGAGTGGGCCGGCCGAGACTTCACGACGAACGGACTCGCGCAGCACTATTGGAAGCTGCCGAGGCGATCGTCGCCGAGCGTGGAATCGACGCGCTCTCGGTCAGGACCGTCGCGGATGGGGTCGGTGCTTCGACGCGGGCGGTGTACAGCGTGTTCGGCTCCAAGGAAGCGCTCGTGCGCGGCCTCGCCCATCGTGCTTTCGAGTTGCTCATGCAGGCAGTGGACGCCATTCCTGAGACTGGCGATCCAGGCCTCGACCTTTCGCAAGCGATGGTCCGCGGCTTTCGGAGGTTCGCGCTCGAGCATCGGGATCTCTTTCGGCTCGCCTTCGTTTGGTCACCCGTTCAACCCAACCAGGAGGTTCTCGATATGTCGGCAGAGGCGCTGACCAGGCTGGTCCATCGGATAGAACGGGCGCAGTCCGCGGGCGTGCTGCCGAGCGGCAACGTCAACGAGGCGACCGCCGAACTCCACGCCATGTGTCTTGGACTCGCGACGCTCGAGCTCTGCGGCATGCTGCCCAACGATCAAGGAGAGCGCGTATGGGTCGACTCGGTCGGTGACCTGCTGGCAGGCATGCAGAAGCGCGCGAGCGCCGCCGGCGAACTGGGAGTTCGTTGATGCGTGGGCTCATAGCTCGCCAGTTCGGACGTCCCAGCGGCCTGCTCGGCCTGCTCGTAGGCCGCATGATGGCTCGCTCCAACGCCGACTTCAGTCGCTGGACCGTCGGTCAGTTGCGAGAGCAGGCGGCTGGGGCTGTGTCGATCGTCGAACTAGGGCCCGGTCCAGGAATCGGATTGGAGGAGCTCCTGCGCGCGTTCCCAGAGGCGAAGATCTGGGGCGTCGACCTGTCCAAAGCGATGCTGGCAGAATCGCGGCGGCGCAATTCGTCGGCAGTCAAGGGTGGTCGCTTATCGCTGATCGAAGGTGGTGTCGCCGCGATCGCGGAACTGGCGCCTGCAGACGTTGTTGCCGCCAATCACGTCCTCTACTTCTGGCGAGACCCAGCGCACGAGCTGAAGCTGATTGGCCAGTCACTCCGACCCGGCGGGCTGCTTGCGCTCGGTTACCAATTGCGACATGACATGCCTCCGGTTGCGCAGAGGCAATTCCCCCGACAAGGGTTTCGCCTCTACGACACCGAGGACGAGGTGAATTCACTGCTCCGCTCCGCCGGATTCACTCGCATCGTTCAGTCGGTCATGGGGTCGTCGGAACGGCCGGGAGGCCGGCTTGCCTTGGCCGCGACAGATGCGGCATCGGCTCATGGCGGCGGATCCTAGATGACCGTCCGGGGCTGTGGGGTTAAGAAGTCCATCAGCGGCGCTCGCACCTCCTCCCCACCCCCGATGCTGGAAGCCACCCTGTACTGAGCCAGGTCACCGCAGCCTGCCCTGGATTTCCTTAAGGTGTACGAACCTCCACTCCACTTTGTCATCGGCCGCCTCGCATTGAAAGAGGGATGGAGCCCACGGG
>Ga0066793_10000669_pt1 | contig 14112 bp, 9 predicted proteins | sample PersoiDNA2013189_FD_83876 | JGI IMG/M metagenome (GOLD analysis project Ga0066793, IMG submission 83876) | Permafrost soil microbial communities from the Arctic, to analyse light accelerated degradation of dissolved organic matter (DOM) -... | ecosystem: Environmental > Terrestrial > Soil >...
CGGTGCGGGACTCGGACGGTGTCGCAACCCCGATTGTCCTTGCCAGGAAAGGCATTTGTCGTCTCTGCGAGCGCGTGTCGTGGATTCAGCGCGGCCTAACTCGCGGATCTAGGTCTGATGCTGATGTCCAACGGGTCATTGAGGGCGTGCTGTTCTGGCTGACCCTGCCATGGGACTCCCTCACGCAAGATCAAAGGTCCTGTCTGCTGGCAAATGGTGACGCATGCCTTCGCGACCCTGGCATCAAGGCAATCGTCGGGCTGGGCGACATCAACGCTTGGAAGAAGGTTTTAACCGACGAGCTTAGCGTACTTGCGGGCGCCTTCACGCAAGAGCAAAGAGATTGCCTGTCAGGAAATGCGACGGCCAGTCCAATCCCGGTTTGGCCTTATAAGCGAGAGAACGGTGAAATGAAGATGAGGGTACGATCTCGGCTGGCGATGCTGGCCGTCGCCGGTGCGACAGTTGGTGGTTTAGCACTTGCTCCGGGTATTGCTGCTGCTGCCGCCCCACCGGCGCTGCCGCCAGGTGGCGTCTGGAACTGTCTAGGTGGAGTACCCGGACAAAACGATTGCCAGTCCCCGCCTCCACAGCAACCGTCGGGAGCACAGGAAGCCCGACATGTTGAATGCAGTGACCATCTAAACGCTCCCTGGGTGGCGATCTACCAGGATATAAACTTCGGGGGGCAGTGTGATGCTTACGAAGGACCAGGGAATGTCGTGCTTCCCAGCGGAGTTGCGGACACCGCGTCGTCGATCAACGTCGGTGCGAACGGGCACTTCGTCGATAGCCAGGGAGCGAGTCTTCCCATCCAATACGGCCTACGGATGGCTGATCTAAGGACGATCGGTTGGAACGATCGGGTCAGAGAGATTCAGATAGATAACTGAACTCCCAGTTCAAGAGCCTCCGTTGCCGTTTCTCGGTACGGGGGCTCTTGGCACAGCGGAACGTCGATGAGGCCCACGAAGGTCTGCTATGTCGGTTGCCGACAGTGGCTGGGTCACTGGTTAGCCTGGCATCGCTGTCCGGCATGAACGGTCGAGGCCTGACCGCTGTATAGAGTCTCCAGCGTCAGCCGCAACTCGATCCTGGTCCTATCGCCGGTGCGCACGATGTAGAGGATCGCGTTGACGATCTCGCGGCGCGTGTGTTTCTCCCGACGGCCAGCCGTGGCGGGCGGACCGTTTGCGAGACTATGCCGGCCGGCCTTTTCCCCGCAACCTCCCGCGCCTACGACAACGTCTTACAACCCGTCTCTCAAACAACGTCTTATTACTTGACTTCATCTATGGGTTATGAGACAATGATCTTGATGGCAACACAAGATCAAAAGAACCGGCTGCTCAAGGCGAAGGTCGCTGTTGCTCTAAATGACGAGCTAGGTCGTGTACCGACCCGTGAGGAGATCGACCGGGTCTTCCTGCTAACCCGGGTCATGTACAAAGCGGTCTTGGGGTTGCACTACCGAAAGGGGGAGCAGAAGAGAGCCGGCCAGCTCGCGCTCTTCTAAGATCCCATGCTCATCGGCTACGCCCGCGTCTCAACCGCAGAACAGACACTTGACCTCCAACAGGATGCATTGACCAGGGCAGGCTGCGGCCGGATATTCACCGACACCGCCGGCGGTTCCCGAACGGACAGGGCGGGCCTTGAGGAGGCCCTGAGCTTCCTCCGGGACCGGGAAGACACCCTGGTGGTCTGGCGGCTAGACCGATTGGGTCGTTCCCTCAGACACCTCATCGACACCGTCGCGGTCCTCCAGGGCCGCGGCATCGGTTTCAGAAGTTTGCAGGAGCAGATCGACACCACGACCTCTGGGGGCAAGCTGGTCTTCCACGTCTTCGGTGCCCTGGCGGAGTTTGAGCGCGACCTGATCCGGGAGCGCACCCAAGCCGGACTTGTGGCAGCAAGGGCTCGGGGCCGGCGTGGAGGCCACCCCAGAACCACAGCGCTAGACAGCCCCAAGAAGGTACAGATCGCCCAGGCTCTCTACGACGACAAGGCCAACACCATCGCTGATGTCTGCCGAACGCTGGGGGTCTCTCGCGCGACGCTGTACCGGTACATCAAGACGAGGTCGGGAGGAGTGGGAAGTCTGGTCTGACCCCAGAGGGAGACTCCGCCTCCTCCGTCCAGTCATCCTCCTCATCCCCCCAGTAGTCGTGCATCTTGTCCGCACGGTATTGGGCTAGATCCAACTCCTCTTCGGCTAACCAGGGACCCTCGGGGTCGTACCAACCGCCCTCGGGCGAGGAACCCGAGCAGGTCGCGAAGAGTTGGGTCGATGTCTGCCATACCCGGTGGGACACCCATGCGCTGCGCCTCGGCGTGCACTTGTATATCTGGAACCGGACGCAAGTCTTCACCACCCGAGACGATCTCGTATCCCGTAGCCCAATCAGGCATGTTCCTCACCGACCACAGGTCTTTCTCGTCCTTCGCTTTCCATAGTCCACTTGCGGGTGATACCTGAGGCCACTTCTCCCAATCCTTGATATCGAGGTCGAGGTACCATCCGTACCGATCCGCAACGGGGGCCAAGTCGTTGTGGAGGTCTAATAAGTTGCGTTCTGTCGAGCCAAGGCCCTCATCCAGATACCGATGGGCCGTTTGTAGGACGCCCTGTACTCCACGTAGTCGCTCGCCCAGCTCTTTCTTGTAGAGCCCGTACTCAATGTTGCAACGAAGCGAGTCAACGTCCTGATCCAGATCCACGTAATGCCAGACGCTATAGTGCTCCAGCGACTCCTGCGGAATACCCAGCTTCCACGACCTGCTCGCAAGCAGATAGTCCTGTACCTCCTCGTGTGAGGGAATCGGGATCTGTCGTGTTCCCTCTGGTAATCCTCCTTCCCCCTCTGTCATACACCAACAATTATATTCCCCGACAACGGGAATTACCAGAGAGCAAGCGCTATCCGTTGCCTTTCCGCACCCATTGTGCTATACCACATGCCAGCCGGGCAGGGGCGCCGCGAAGCGGCGCCAACAGCGGTCCGGCACGCACCTAAGCGCCTCATACTCGCGGTTGCGGGTATGCGGTTCCCCCCGAATGAGTGTCGGGGGGAGCGACACGCCCTCAACGAGCTGTCTCAACTCGACCGAGCAGCTGGTCGAGGAGTAACACCAGCCAGCCTTTCGGCGGCTCCAGGGACACCTTGGCACCGGTCCCCGGCTTCGCCCCGGGATCTCGGACAATGTCCTTGACGTGGTAGTCCTTCTCCACGCCGAAGGCCAGGGCCTCCATCATCCGGTCGGTCGCCTCAATTCGGCTCCCGGCTGGAACCTCGTAGACGCGAATGATCGTGTAACTTGCCATTTCTCACCACCTCCTTTCTGCGCTCTCTCCGCGCGTGAGAGAAAGCCCGCACGGCGCACAGGTGGGTCAAGACCGGAGCGGCAAGCGACGCCGCCGCAGCGGGGCGACCAGCGGGAGCCGTCTGGACGCAGCTGTGGAAGCCGTGTGACACCCTGAAAAAGCGCGGAGGAGTCTGCGCTGCCTGGAGCGGTCTGCGGGCCGTACTCCCCTCCCCCGCCGCCTGGAGCCCGCCGGCGGCCCGGGAATGAGGACAAAAAGTGTTCAGCGCCCCCGGGCGCCTGGACAAAACGAGGGGCGAAGCGCAAACAGGCCAGGCGCCAACCAGACAGGAGTAGTCCCACCGGCTTGTGGCGGCCCCGGGCCGCCTCTCTCGACCCGCATGGGTCGCATCTGTCGCGCGAAGCGCACCGCTTGATGCCAGATGGGGGGAAGGTCTGGAAGGGGGGACCCATTTGGCCAGCTCGGCCCCCCCTCTGGGGGGCGTCCCAGCATTGAGTTTCGCCCTCTTCTCCTGCGCCGACCGATGACACACGTGAGGTAGGGGCAGACGATGGCGCTGCTCAAGCGCCGCCTGTTGGCGAAACTCAAAAATGGGACGGGGGGAGCCAGCCGCGCAGCGGCTTGCATGGCAAGGCCCCTGGCCGAAGGCCCCGCTGCGCGGCTGGCTCCCCCCGTCCCGCGAAGCCCTGGCGCCGAGCTGCGCGAGGCCCCCCTTCCAGCATGAATTGCCCGACCGGGCCTCCGCTTGTTCTCTACCGCTTGCCTGTACCGCTTGGCCGTACCGGCCTGGTCCGGCAGCCTCGCCGGTAGGCGTGCAGTGTGCACCTTTGGTGATCGTGACCGGCCGCCGCGGTAGACCACACCGGTACCCTCCCCCCTCTGACCCCCAGGGGCTTGGTACGGATTCTCCGTCCCCTCCGTTCCCTCTCTTCCTCAGCTTGCCTATCGAGGCTGCGCCTCGCGTTTTGCAAGACGGTGAGCCTTCTCGATGAGGTAACTCAGGTTTCCTGGTCGTGAGCCAAGGCCCTAGGCGAGGGATGCCCCTTGCCAGTTCGCGTCGGTCGGTCGGTCACATCGGTTCCGGCAGGCTAGTCCGTTTTTAGTCGCAAACCCTATTGAAGGGGGAAACGGCGGCTGCCTTGTCTGCTCTCACTAGGCAATATAGCGCACTTTTAAGGCTCTGCCTAGTCCCGTACGGGGCGGCCCGTACTAGGGGTACCCCCCGGACCCCTAGTCCCCCTAGGACGGGTATTCCACTAACGGCCGAGATTGTAAGAAAGCGGCAAGAAGTATTGACAGATGAGCCGCAATGTGTCATAAGTAATGGGCAGTCTTACCTATGAACGTGCTTGAATACTTCGCACTCAACGAACAACCGTTCCGGCTCGGTCCCGACCCGAGGTATCTGTTCTACTCCGGTCAGGTCAAGGAAGCCATCGCCAAGTGCGAGTACATGGCCCGGAGCAGAGTCGGCCCGATCTATATGTACGGCCCGATCGGGTCCGGCAAGACCTCGATACTCCGCCGGCTCACCGAGCGGCTGGGAAGCGACAAGCACTACAACGTCGCCTACGTCATCGCCCCGAATGTACGCCGGGCCAACACCTTCCTGAAAATCATCATGGATGCCTTCGACGTACCAACCGCCCGCTCCTACGACGCGAATCTCAAGACGTTTGAGGACTACCTGGTCGCGCAGTACAAGCAGGGCGTCACCCCGGTCCTCCTGCTGGACGAGGCGCAGAACGCCAACCGTGACGCGCTCCGCCTGATTCACTACCTGCTCAACTTCGAGACCGCGACGACGAAGCTGCTCCAGATCGTCCTCGCCGGCCAGGAGGAGCTGGCCCGCAAGGTGCTTCGCTACCGCGAGCTGGCCTCCCGCATGTTCCCGATCGCCATCAACGCAATGTCCAGCCAGGACCTCCAGGAGATGGTCCGCTTCCGCTGGATGGTCGCCGGCGGCAAAAGTGCCCCCTTCACCACAGGCGACGACGTGTACAAGACGCTCTATGTGTACTCCAAAGGTTTGCCCCGCGACGCCATCAAGGTCTGCGACGAAATCCTCCGGGAGCTCGTCGCCACCGGAAGGCGCGAAGCCACCGCGAAGGACGTTGCGACGATTGCCCAGCAGCTCAACCTGACGATCTAAGTATGGGAAGATACGACTTTCTACTATCCGAAGAGACGAAGCGCCCGGAGCAGCCGCCCAAGCAGCAGCCCGCTGCCCAGCCGCCACCAACCGGTGTCCAAACGGACTCCGTACGGGGGGTACCCCTAGTACCCCTAGTACCCCCCGTACCCCTAGGACCCCGTACCCCTAGGACGGGTAGTACGGGCAAACGCCAATCGAAGGAAGGCCGGCGAGTCATCAGGCAGCGGCACCCCTTTGATATCTACCAGGACCAGTACGTCACCCTCCAGCAGCTCGCGCTGGAGGAACGGATGCGAGGCGGCATCGGCAGCATGTCCGCAATGGTGCGCGAGGCAATAGACGACCTCATCACGAAGCGCCGTCACACGTAACCCGTACGGGGGGTACCCACCCTCGGGGTCCCAGGGTAGGTAGCCAAAGTCCGACGCTTCTGTGGGAACAAACTGCGACACAGGAGTCAGTGTCGCTCAGGACCGCCTGCCAGTGCGTCGCCGCGCCGCGCGTTGTCCACAGAGCAGCTCCCCGCACTACTCCCGGTCGCGCTTGATCACAAGGTCACAGCCCTCGATGGCCGGCGTTAGCAGGGCAGCGACACGCTCTGAGGTGAGCTCGCCTGGCCGGAACTCCTCTTCAAGGAGCGCGACCGTCAGTTGTGTCAGCGGCTGCACACGTCGCAACCGCTCCTTGACTGGAGGAACGAGGCCCGGCGGCATTGTCCACACGGTAAGATTCTCCGCTTTCTCCCGTACCAACCCAGGGGGTCGGCAAAGTTGCCGGAGCCCTGGGGGGTACCCCCCGTACCCCTAGTACCCCCGACCGGACGGTCGCGCGGTCGTTGATCGGCCGGCCAGACCAGAGTCTCACCGCGGCGGCCTGACAGGGCCGCAGAAGGCCGCTACCCCTGGCTGGTGTCTTTATCTGAACGCCGGGGTTTCCCCGCCCCTACGGGTCGCTCAGGGCCTCCTGGACCGATCCCGAAAGATCGTCTTCCCACTCCCCCGGCGGGAGATAGGAGGCCGACACGCCGCGCAGCCTCGCGGATTCTGCATCCCGCCCACGCCGCAAGGTGATCCCCCACTTTTCGCCGTACCCGTTGCAGGCGTGGTCCACGGCCCTGGCTCGCCGCTGCCGAGCGTGTCCCCTGGCCGCTTCCGGCTCGCGGTGACAGCGTTTTGCGCTTCGGTGACGCCAAGATCGTCGAGCAGGCCACGGACCTCGTCCTCCTCCTGCCTGTCGATCCACGCACCGACTGCCCCCACGACCCGACCGACCGCCGAGAGCACACCAGCGCCGCGCCCGGCGCCTACTACGTCGCCCGCTCCCGCGACGACCCCGGCGGCCAGCTCTTTCCCAAGCACCGCAGCACCTACCCCAACCCGAGATCGACGCGCCAGTGCCGCCAGCATCGTCGGCGCGAGCCGCCGGGCCCCCGCTGTCGGTGAGGGTCACTGCTGCTCCGCCGCCACCGGAGGCCGGCGATCCACCCGGTCTCAGCGAAATCGAGTTCCCTGAAGCTGCCCCCACCGGGGAGCTGCCGCCCATCGCCAACCTCGTCCTAGACCCGCCGCGCGCCGACGTCGGCGCGCGGCGGGTCTAGGACGAGGTTGGCGATGGGCGGCAGCTCCCCGGTGGGGGCAGCTTCAGGGAACTCGATTTCGCTGAGACCGGGTGGATCGCCGGCCTCCGGTGGCGGCGGAGCAGCAGTGACCCTCACCGACAGCGGGGGCCCGGCGGCTCGCGCCGACGATGCTGGCGGCACTGGCGCGTCGATCTCGGGTTGGGGTAGGTGCTGCGGTGCTTGGGAAAGAGCTGGCCGCCGGGGTCGTCGCGGGAGCGGGCGACGTAGTAGGCGCCGGGCGCGGCGCTGGTGTGCTCTCGGCGGTCGGTCGGGTCGTGGGGGCAGTCGGTGCGTGGATCGACAGGCAGGAGGAGGACGAGGTCCGTGGCCTGCTCGACGATCTTGGCGTCACCGAAGCGCAAAACGCTGTCACCGCGAGCCGGAAGCGGCCAGGGGACACGCTCGGCAGCGGCGAGCCAGGGCCGTGGACCACGCCTGCAACGGGTACGGCGAAAAGTGGGGGATCACCTTGCGGCGTGGGCGGGATGCAGAATCCGCGAGGCTGCGCGGCGTGTCGGCCTCCTATCTCCCGCCGGGGGAGTGGGAAGACGATCTTTCGGGATCGGTCCAGGAGGCCCTGAGCGACCCGTAGGGGCGGGGAAACCCCGGCGTTCAGATAAAGACACCAGCCAGGGGTAGCGGCCTTCTGCGGCCCTGTCAGGCCGCCGCGGTGAGACTCTGGTCTGGCCGGCCGATCAACGACCGCGCGACCGTCCGGTCGGGGGTACTAGGGGTACGGGGGGTACCCCCCAGGGCTCCGGCAACTTTGCCGACCCCCTGGGTTGGTACGGGAGAAAGCGGAGAATCTTACCGTGTGGACAATGCCGCCGGGCCTCGTTCCTCCAGTCAAGGAGCGGTTGCGACGTGTGCAGCCGCTGACACAACTGACGGTCGCGCTCCTTGAAGAGGAGTTCCGGCCAGGCGAGCTCACCTCAGAGCGTGTCGCTGCCCTGCTAACGCCGGCCATCGAGGGCTGTGACCTTGTGATCAAGCGCGACCGGGAGTAGTGCGGGGAGCTGCTCTGTGGACAACGCGCGGCGCGGCGACGCACTGGCAGGCGGTCCTGAGCGACACTGACTCCTGTGTCGCAGTTTGTTCCCACAGAAGCGTCGGACTTTGGCTACCTACCCTGGGACCCCGAGGGTGGGTACCCCCCGTACGGGTTACGTGTGACGGCGCTTCGTGATGAGGTCGTCTATTGCCTCGCGCACCATTGCGGACATGCTGCCGATGCCGCCTCGCATCCGTTCCTCCAGCGCGAGCTGCTGGAGGGTGACGTACTGGTCCTGGTAGATATCAAAGGGGTGCCGCTGCCTGATGACTCGCCGGCCTTCCTTCGATTGGCGTTTGCCCGTACTACCCGTCCTAGGGGTACGGGGTCCTAGGGGTACGGGGGGTACTAGGGGTACTAGGGGTACCCCCCGTACGGAGTCCGTTTGGACACCGGTTGGTGGCGGCTGGGCAGCGGGCTGCTGCTTGGGCGGCTGCTCCGGGCGCTTCGTCTCTTCGGATAGTAGAAAGTCGTATCTTCCCATACTTAGATCGTCAGGTTGAGCTGCTGGGCAATCGTCGCAACGTCCTTCGCGGTGGCTTCGCGCCTTCCGGTGGCGACGAGCTCCCGGAGGATTTCGTCGCAGACCTTGATGGCGTCGCGGGGCAAACCTTTGGAGTACACATAGAGCGTCTTGTACACGTCGTCGCCTGTGGTGAAGGGGGCACTTTTGCCGCCGGCGACCATCCAGCGGAAGCGGACCATCTCCTGGAGGTCCTGGCTGGACATTGCGTTGATGGCGATCGGGAACATGCGGGAGGCCAGCTCGCGGTAGCGAAGCACCTTGCGGGCCAGCTCCTCCTGGCCGGCGAGGACGATCTGGAGCAGCTTCGTCGTCGCGGTCTCGAAGTTGAGCAGGTAGTGAATCAGGCGGAGCGCGTCACGGTTGGCGTTCTGCGCCTCGTCCAGCAGGAGGACCGGGGTGACGCCCTGCTTGTACTGCGCGACCAGGTAGTCCTCAAACGTCTTGAGATTCGCGTCGTAGGAGCGGGCGGTTGGTACGTCGAAGGCATCCATGATGATTTTCAGGAAGGTGTTGGCCCGGCGTACATTCGGGGCGATGACGTAGGCGACGTTGTAGTGCTTGTCGCTTCCCAGCCGCTCGGTGAGCCGGCGGAGTATCGAGGTCTTGCCGGACCCGATCGGGCCGTACATATAGATCGGGCCGACTCTGCTCCGGGCCATGTACTCGCACTTGGCGATGGCTTCCTTGACCTGACCGGAGTAGAACAGATACCTCGGGTCGGGACCGAGCCGGAACGGTTGTTCGTTGAGTGCGAAGTATTCAAGCACGTTCATAGGTAAGACTGCCCATTACTTATGACACATTGCGGCTCATCTGTCAATACTTCTTGCCGCTTTCTTACAATCTCGGCCGTTAGTGGAATACCCGTCCTAGGGGGACTAGGGGTCCGGGGGGTACCCCTAGTACGGGCCGCCCCGTACGGGACTAGGCAGAGCCTTAAAAGTGCGCTATATTGCCTAGTGAGAGCAGACAAGGCAGCCGCCGTTTCCCCCTTCAATAGGGTTTGCGACTAAAAACGGACTAGCCTGCCGGAACCGATGTGACCGACCGACCGACGCGAACTGGCAAGGGGCATCCCTCGCCTAGGGCCTTGGCTCACGACCAGGAAACCTGAGTTACCTCATCGAGAAGGCTCACCGTCTTGCAAAACGCGAGGCGCAGCCTCGATAGGCAAGCTGAGGAAGAGAGGGAACGGAGGGGACGGAGAATCCGTACCAAGCCCCTGGGGGTCAGAGGGGGGAGGGTACCGGTGTGGTCTACCGCGGCGGCCGGTCACGATCACCAAAGGTGCACACTGCACGCCTACCGGCGAGGCTGCCGGACCAGGCCGGTACGGCCAAGCGGTACAGGCAAGCGGTAGAGAACAAGCGGAGGCCCGGTCGGGCAATTCATGCTGGAAGGGGGGCCTCGCGCAGCTCGGCGCCAGGGCTTCGCGGGACGGGGGGAGCCAGCCGCGCAGCGGGGCCTTCGGCCAGGGGCCTTGCCATGCAAGCCGCTGCGCGGCTGGCTCCCCCCGTCCCATTTTTGAGTTTCGCCAACAGGCGGCGCTTGAGCAGCGCCATCGTCTGCCCCTACCTCACGTGTGTCATCGGTCGGCGCAGGAGAAGAGGGCGAAACTCAATGCTGGGACGCCCCCCAGAGGGGGGGCCGAGCTGGCCAAATGGGTCCCCCCTTCCAGACCTTCCCCCCATCTGGCATCAAGCGGTGCGCTTCGCGCGACAGATGCGACCCATGCGGGTCGAGAGAGGCGGCCCGGGGCCGCCACAAGCCGGTGGGACTACTCCTGTCTGGTTGGCGCCTGGCCTGTTTGCGCTTCGCCCCTCGTTTTGTCCAGGCGCCCGGGGGCGCTGAACACTTTTTGTCCTCATTCCCGGGCCGCCGGCGGGCTCCAGGCGGCGGGGGAGGGGAGTACGGCCCGCAGACCGCTCCAGGCAGCGCAGACTCCTCCGCGCTTTTTCAGGGTGTCACACGGCTTCCACAGCTGCGTCCAGACGGCTCCCGCTGGTCGCCCCGCTGCGGCGGCGTCGCTTGCCGCTCCGGTCTTGACCCACCTGTGCGCCGTGCGGGCTTTCTCTCACGCGCGGAGAGAGCGCAGAAAGGAGGTGGTGAGAAATGGCAAGTTACACGATCATTCGCGTCTACGAGGTTCCAGCCGGGAGCCGAATTGAGGCGACCGACCGGATGATGGAGGCCCTGGCCTTCGGCGTGGAGAAGGACTACCACGTCAAGGACATTGTCCGAGATCCCGGGGCGAAGCCGGGGACCGGTGCCAAGGTGTCCCTGGAGCCGCCGAAAGGCTGGCTGGTGTTACTCCTCGACCAGCTGCTCGGTCGAGTTGAGACAGCTCGTTGAGGGCGTGTCGCTCCCCCCGACACTCATTCGGGGGGAACCGCATACCCGCAACCGCGAGTATGAGGCGCTTAGGTGCGTGCCGGACCGCTGTTGGCGCCGCTTCGCGGCGCCCCTGCCCGGCTGGCATGTGGTATAGCACAATGGGTGCGGAAAGGCAACGGATAGCGCTTGCTCTCTGGTAATTCCCGTTGTCGGGGAATATAATTGTTGGTGTATGACAGAGGGGGAAGGAGGATTACCAGAGGGAACACGACAGATCCCGATTCCCTCACACGAGGAGGTACAGGACTATCTGCTTGCGAGCAGGTCGTGGAAGCTGGGTATTCCGCAGGAGTCGCTGGAGCACTATAGCGTCTGGCATTACGTGGATCTGGATCAGGACGTTGACTCGCTTCGTTGCAACATTGAGTACGGGCTCTACAAGAAAGAGCTGGGCGAGCGACTACGTGGAGTACAGGGCGTCCTACAAACGGCCCATCGGTATCTGGATGAGGGCCTTGGCTCGACAGAACGCAACTTATTAGACCTCCACAACGACTTGGCCCCCGTTGCGGATCGGTACGGATGGTACCTCGACCTCGATATCAAGGATTGGGAGAAGTGGCCTCAGGTATCACCCGCAAGTGGACTATGGAAAGCGAAGGACGAGAAAGACCTGTGGTCGGTGAGGAACATGCCTGATTGGGCTACGGGATACGAGATCGTCTCGGGTGGTGAAGACTTGCGTCCGGTTCCAGATATACAAGTGCACGCCGAGGCGCAGCGCATGGGTGTCCCACCGGGTATGGCAGACATCGACCCAACTCTTCGCGACCTGCTCGGGTTCCTCGCCCGAGGGCGGTTGGTACGACCCCGAGGGTCCCTGGTTAGCCGAAGAGGAGTTGGATCTAGCCCAATACCGTGCGGACAAGATGCACGACTACTGGGGGGATGAGGAGGATGACTGGACGGAGGAGGCGGAGTCTCCCTCTGGGGTCAGACCAGACTTCCCACTCCTCCCGACCTCGTCTTGATGTACCGGTACAGCGTCGCGCGAGAGACCCCCAGCGTTCGGCAGACATCAGCGATGGTGTTGGCCTTGTCGTCGTAGAGAGCCTGGGCGATCTGTACCTTCTTGGGGCTGTCTAGCGCTGTGGTTCTGGGGTGGCCTCCACGCCGGCCCCGAGCCCTTGCTGCCACAAGTCCGGCTTGGGTGCGCTCCCGGATCAGGTCGCGCTCAAACTCCGCCAGGGCACCGAAGACGTGGAAGACCAGCTTGCCCCCAGAGGTCGTGGTGTCGATCTGCTCCTGCAAACTTCTGAAACCGATGCCGCGGCCCTGGAGGACCGCGACGGTGTCGATGAGGTGTCTGAGGGAACGACCCAATCGGTCTAGCCGCCAGACCACCAGGGTGTCTTCCCGGTCCCGGAGGAAGCTCAGGGCCTCCTCAAGGCCCGCCCTGTCCGTTCGGGAACCGCCGGCGGTGTCGGTGAATATCCGGCCGCAGCCTGCCCTGGTCAATGCATCCTGTTGGAGGTCAAGTGTCTGTTCTGCGGTTGAGACGCGGGCGTAGCCGATGAGCATGGGATCTTAGAAGAGCGCGAGCTGGCCGGCTCTCTTCTGCTCCCCCTTTCGGTAGTGCAACCCCAAGACCGCTTTGTACATGACCCGGGTTAGCAGGAAGACCCGGTCGATCTCCTCACGGGTCGGTACACGACCTAGCTCGTCATTTAGAGCAACAGCGACCTTCGCCTTGAGCAGCCGGTTCTTTTGATCTTGTGTTGCCATCAAGATCATTGTCTCATAACCCATAGATGAAGTCAAGTAATAAGACGTTGTTTGAGAGACGGGTTGTAAGACGTTGTCGTAGGCGCGGGAGGTTGCGGGGAAAAGGCCGGCCGGCATAGTCTCGCAAACGGTCCGCCCGCCACGGCTGGCCGTCGGGAGAAACACACGCGCCGCGAGATCGTCAACGCGATCCTCTACATCGTGCGCACCGGCGATAGGACCAGGATCGAGTTGCGGCTGACGCTGGAGACTCTATACAGCGGTCAGGCCTCGACCGTTCATGCCGGACAGCGATGCCAGGCTAACCAGTGACCCAGCCACTGTCGGCAACCGACATAGCAGACCTTCGTGGGCCTCATCGACGTTCCGCTGTGCCAAGAGCCCCCGTACCGAGAAACGGCAACGGAGGCTCTTGAACTGGGAGTTCAGTTATCTATCTGAATCTCTCTGACCCGATCGTTCCAACCGATCGTCCTTAGATCAGCCATCCGTAGGCCGTATTGGATGGGAAGACTCGCTCCCTGGCTATCGACGAAGTGCCCGTTCGCACCGACGTTGATCGACGACGCGGTGTCCGCAACTCCGCTGGGAAGCACGACATTCCCTGGTCCTTCGTAAGCATCACACTGCCCCCCGAAGTTTATATCCTGGTAGATCGCCACCCAGGGAGCGTTTAGATGGTCACTGCATTCAACATGTCGGGCTTCCTGTGCTCCCGACGGTTGCTGTGGAGGCGGGGACTGGCAATCGTTTTGTCCGGGTACTCCACCTAGACAGTTCCAGACGCCACCTGGCGGCAGCGCCGGTGGGGCGGCAGCAGCAGCAATACCCGGAGCAAGTGCTAAACCACCAACTGTCGCACCGGCGACGGCCAGCATCGCCAGCCGAGATCGTACCCTCATCTTCATTTCACCGTTCTCTCGCTTATAAGGCCAAACCGGGATTGGACTGGCCGTCGCATTTCCTGACAGGCAATCTCTTTGCTCTTGCGTGAAGGCGCCCGCAAGTACGCTAAGCTCGTCGGTTAAAACCTTCTTCCAAGCGTTGATGTCGCCCAGCCCGACGATTGCCTTGATGCCAGGGTCGCGAAGGCATGCGTCACCATTTGCCAGCAGACAGGACCTTTGATCTTGCGTGAGGGAGTCCCATGGCAGGGTCAGCCAGAACAGCACGCCCTCAATGACCCGTTGGACATCAGCATCAGACCTAGATCCGCGAGTTAGGCCGCGCTGAATCCACGACACGCGCTCGCAGAGACGACAAATGCCTTTCCTGGCAAGGACAATCGGGGTTGCGACACCGTCCGAGTCCCGCACCG
>Ga0066793_10000670_pt1 | contig 14099 bp, 12 predicted proteins | sample PersoiDNA2013189_FD_83876 | JGI IMG/M metagenome (GOLD analysis project Ga0066793, IMG submission 83876) | Permafrost soil microbial communities from the Arctic, to analyse light accelerated degradation of dissolved organic matter (DOM) -... | ecosystem: Environmental > Terrestrial > Soil >...
AGCGCGAGCCGCCGTGCGTGTGCGATGTATCGGTACTGGCAATTGAGGAACAACAAGTAAATCGTCGCCGCGACTGAAACCTCATCGTCTGCATTAACGCCCGAGGATGGTCTAGGGTTTAAGCGGGCAAACGAAGCACCGGATTCGAATGAATGCATCCAAACAAGCCGATTTGCCGTAACAGCCGTTGATGGACGCTCGGACATGGTAAAGCGCCTCCGCAGCTCAAAAATATGGCGCCTTTGATTTGCGCGTGCCTAGCTTGCGGGGTGTCGGCGGCAGAGCCATTCCGCTTTTCAGTCGACGCTGAGAAGGAGCGGGCCAATGATCAGGCCGCAGAAGCCAGGCGCGCGCAGGAGATCCAACAACTCGTATCGGCGCCATGCCAGCGCCGCCTCAAGAACCGAAAAATCCTGCAGCTCATTGGCGAACGCACGACGACTGGGCTCCTGACCAAGCAAGATCGCTATGCGCCCTTGTTTAGGGTCATCGACGCGCGGCTGCAGGCCTTGGGATTGAAAACCTACACACAAGAACAGATCAGGCAGAACATTGCGCAAGCCGAAGTTGACGCCTATTTCAAGAATGATCCGGACGCTGCATTGGCGGCCTCGAAGCGACTCGCGGCTGATTACGTTCTGCGCGGCAGCATCAGTACGCGGGCCGGCGTCAATCCCGTAGTCCAAGTGAAGGAAGTTGCGGTCAACATCGAGTTGACGTTGTCCGCCGCTGACGGGCGCGTTTTATCGACGGCTGATGCTCACTCGGATTCTTACTCAGGCCAAGACACGCTTGGCACTGCTCTTACGCTCGTTCGCGAGCAGGCTGACTCACTGGTTGCGCAGTTGTACAATGATTATTGCCGTAACGCTGCCAGCCCGTAGTTCATTCGCTGCCATAAATCTCGCAAAGAGGAATCGCCATGAATTGGGATAGTTGCATCAAACTGGGTCCGGTGCTGCTGGCACTCGCGTTCTCGCAGCATCTTTGGGCGCAAAATCCGCCGTCTTGAGGCAACGAGTCTAACCCGTCGCCGACCGCCGGCAGCGGCGTGTCGCAGCGCGCGAACGCGGCTGCCGACAAATCACTCGACAAAGGCGTCGAGTACACGAATGCTGCAAAAATGGGCCCGCAGCTCGTTGTCATTCCGGGCGAAGTGAAGAGCAGCAACTCCTCTTTCGGGCAGAAATTCGGGCCCAACAACATTGCCGACTACGCCGAAATCGAATTGACGAAGGCAAATGTTCAGGTGCTTGACCGCGCGGACCTGGGCCCGATGCTGAACGAGATCCAGCTCGCCTATTCGGCGGGTGATCCGGACGAAGCGCACAAGGTCATGAAGAAGGGCAAACTCAAGACCACGAAATGGATCGTGAAGTTCGATATTCTGAAGGCTGAGCAGGTTGCGCAACAGAGCCAAGGGTTCAATGGCGGTGTTGCGTCGTCGTTGCTCGGAACATTCAGCCGCGGCAGCCAGGCTTCGAATGCCGCGCAAACTGTCACGGGTTCCGTCAATACCTCAGGTTCAGCCGGCGTATGGGTCATCGGCATGCGTTATGAAATTCTGGATGCGACGACGACGGAACAGGTGGCGCAGGGCTACACCGAAGAGAAGATGGAGATTGGCGCCAAGTCAACCTCTGTCGGCGGCATATCTGCCGCAGCGGCCGGCGGAGTCTCCTTGGACACGATGGTGCAGCGTCTAGTGCAAAAGAGCGTCTGGGATATCGACTACAAACACAAATGATTGCGAATCCCACGGCACGCTGATCTCAGGGTAATGAGCACCGAAGCACCGCCGCTGCCGGCGAAACTGGGAAAATACGAGATCCGTCGCGAGGTCGGGCGCGGCGGCATGGGCGTCGTCTACGAGGGGTACGACCCCCTCATTCACCGTCGCGTTGCCCTAAAGACGCTGATTAGCGAACTCTTTACGGGACCCCAGGCAGACGCGTATTTGACCCGCTTGCAGCGTGAAGCGCAGGCGGCCGGACGACTGAGTCATCCAAATATCGTTGCGGTTTACGACTACGGTGAGGAAGCCCTGCCGAACCCGGAGCACGCTGGCGCTCGTATGGCGTTCATCGCCATGGAGTTCGTCGAGGGTCGAGAGCTCAGTAGCTATCTCGGCGCCGCTGAGCGTTTTCCGGATGCTCAGATCACGCGCATCATGTCCGAGTTGTTGGACGCGCTCGAGTACTCGCACAAACACGGCGTCGTGCATCGGGATATCAAGCCCTCAAACATCATATTGCTGGCGGACGGCACCGTGAAAGTGGCCGACTTTGGTATTGCCCGCATTGAATCGTCGACCCTGACGCAAGTAGGGACCGTGATGGGCTCGCCGTCGTACATGTCACCGGAGCAGTTTCTCGCGCAAACGGTTGATGGCCGTTCCGACCTGTACTCCGCGGGGGTCGTCTTTTACGAACTCCTGACGGGGGAGGTGCCGTTCACGGGGTCTTTTTCCAACATCATGCACCGCGTATTGAACGAGGAACCCTCACCGCCCTCGGTCTTGAACGTGCACTTACCTAAATCGATCGATGCGATTTTGCGCCGTGCCATGGCAAAGAGGCCCGCTGAGCGTTATCAGACCGCAGCCGAATTCAAGCACGCAATCATTGCCGCGTTTTCCGGGGCTGCGACCACCGCCGCCGCTTCCGATCCGACCCAGGCGACGCTGATACGACCGGAGAGCGCGATCAGCGCCCCGGCAGTAAGCACGCGCGCATCGCGCCAAGGCCTGATGGTGATTGCTGCGTGCGTGTTGGCCGGCGCCGCGGCGGGGGCTTATCTTCTGTGGGGATCGCGTCTTACGCAGCCGGGCCTTGCAGCCACGAGCAGCCCGGCAACGAGCGCGCCCGAGCCTGTTCACGCAGCGACTCCCGCAGCAGCGCCACAGGTGTTGTCAGTCCCCTCCGGCACGGCTGTCATTAGCGCCGTGGGACTCGCGGATCCCAACGATCCGCGCTTCTCGAAGGCGGCGCCCGAAATCGAGCGCATGGTCTGGGGGTGGGGATGCCCGTCGCCAACTGATCGCGAAGGCCGTGGCGCTCTACGTCGACCCGGCCTCGATCAAGACGAATTACGCGATCTTGCGCAACAAGCTCCTGTCGCGCAGCGACCAGTACATTACGACGGTTCGGGAACAGACGCCGCCACAGACAAGCGCCTATGGACTGGTAGCCGGAACGATGCGCGCAACCGTCAAAGTACGCGACGTACAAAAATCCCTGAATCAGATCTCGCGTGATGACCGGGTCGAGTTCATCCGCAACAATGGCGATCCAAGGATCGCTGTCAACATCCGCGCACAGAGTGCGGTCGGCGACCCGGCGGCGGGAGCGCAGCGTTCCGCGGTCGCCGAGAATATTCTACTTGAGCGTATCCGCTCATTTGGTTTTGTGGCGGTGGATGACCAGCTCGCAAAACCGCCGGCGGACTTCCTCCTGGATGGCGAGGTTCGATTTAAGAAACTGTCTGCGACGCTGCCTGCATCGGGTCTGACGATCGAGAAGTTCGTGCTCACATCATGGACGGTGCGCGCCGTGGACGCCAAGACTGGAGAACAGGTTTACTACAACACCAAGATCCCGGAGAAACAGAGCTGGGCAAGCGAAGAACTTGCGCTTAAGGAGATCGGCCGTCTCATCGGCGCAGAGTTCTCCAAGGATTTTTTCCTGCAGTACTTTGATTTTGGCACGAAAAAAGTGCGCCTCCGCTTCAGCGGCTTGCCGCGAACTGCCTCTGCCGGAGTCTTTGCGGAAGTCAACGCAACGCTCAGAGTACTCAACGCAACTGCGGTCGAGGAGGACGGCGATGACGTTGTGATTGATACTGATCTATCCGGCGGGTCCGATGCCGCTTCGGCCCTGGTTCAGAATTCGCTGGTAGGGCCACGCAATCGCAAACTCGGACGAAACTGTTTTATTTTGAGCGGCGCCGCCGCGGCCGAAGTGCGCATTGGGTTCGATCCTGCATGGACGACTAGCGCGATGCTGAACCAGCTTGAGACGGTGCCGCCCGAAGCGCTCATGGACGCGCCGACGCTTCGTATCGAGGATGTCGTTCAGGATCCGAACAAGCTGCGCAGGACTGTGCTCTAGCGCTTTTCGAAATGAAGCGGTGCTTACCGCCGTGGCGCCTCATGGTGTGATGGGTTCTTGCTGTCCGGCGTTGCGGAATGCTTCGGATCACTGGATTCTCGAGGCGCGCAGTTTGTACGAGATCTTAGATTAGACCAGGAGAGCCGGATGATTACGCGCAGCTTTGGGACAGGCACCCGCAAGGTTGCCTATACGGTGTTCGCAGGCGCCGCTCTATTGCTTGTTGCAGCCCCGTACATGGTGCACGGCGATGTGCCCTCAAGTCATGAGAAGCTGTTGCTATCCAAGAGCCTGGCGGACGTGCCGGGCAAGAAATTGACCGCGGTAGTTGTCAGGTACGCCCCAGGTGGCAAATCACCGAAACATCATCATGCCGGCGACGTTTTTGCCTTTGTGATATCGGGCGCGGTGCGTTCGCAGAACTCAGCTACGGGACCTGCGCGGATATACCACGCCGGTGAAAGTTTCTTCGAGCCTGCCGCCAGCGTGCATCTCGTGAGCGAGAACGCAAGCTCGCAGGAGCCGGCGCAACTGCTCGCGGTATTCGTCGCCGACAGCGGCGCGCAATTGACGACCATGGACCCATAGCGGCGCTCCCAAGCGCATCCGCCAGCAGGCTCGCCGTTGACCCCGCGGCAGCGGCTAGCGGCGCTTGACTTGGTCGTGCGCGGCAAGGCGCAGCATCTGTCGCGTCAGGCTGCCCAGTCGAGAATGACTTTGCCGGACTGGCCGGAGCCCATCGTCTCGAAGCCTTTTATGTAATCCTCGATTCCGAAATGGTGCGTGATGATCGGCGCAAGCGATAGTCCGCTCTGCAGCAGGCTCGACATTTTGTACCAGGTCTCAAACATCTCGCGGCCGTAGATGCCCTTGATCGTTAGGCCCTTGAAGATGACCTGATTCCAGTCGATGGCGGTGTCTTCCGGCGGGATCCCGAGAATCGCGACACTGCCGCCGTGATGCATGGTCCGCAGCAGCTCGCGCAGCGCCGCCGCGTTGCCGGACATCTCGAGACCCACATCGAAGCCCTCTTGCATGTCAAGATCCTTCATCGTCTGGTCGAGGGACTCGCGCCCGATATTGACCGCGCGCGATGCGCCCATTTTTCGCGCCAGCTGCAGACGGTAGTCATTGACGTCAGTGATAACGACGTGGCGCGCGCCGACGAAGCGCGCGATGGCGACGGCCATGATGCCAATAGGGCCCGCGCCCGTGATGAGCACATCCTCGCCCACCATGTTGAAGGCGAGCGCGGTGTGCGTGGCGTTGCCAAAAGGATCGAGGATTGAGGCGACGTCATCCGAAATGGCGGGGGAAAGTTTGAAAGCGTTGCCGGCCGGGATGGCGAGATACTCGGCAAAGGCGCCCGGCCGATTGACACCAACTCCGACCGAATTGCGGCACAGGTGGCGCCGACCCGCGCGGCAATTGCGGCAGTAGCCGCAGGTGATATGGCCTTCTCCGGAGACCCGATCGCCGACCTTAAAGCCGGCCACTTCCGAGCCGATCTCAACGATGTGCCCGTAATACTCGTGGCCGACTGCCATCGGCACTGGAATCGTCTTTTGCGCCCAGCTATCCCATTTATAGATGTGCATGTCAGTGCCGCAGATTGCGGTCTTGGCGATCTTGATCAACACATCGTTGGGACCGATTTTCGGCTCTGCAATTTCGTCGAGCCAGATCCCCGGCCGGCGTTCTTTCTTGACCAAAGCTTTCATTTAACCACTCCTAATTCGCGGCCGACGCTTGTGAAGGCCTCGAGCGCAAGATCCAGTTGCGTTCGCGTCAGAGCTGCCGACATCTGCGTGCGAATGCGAGCCTGCCCCTGCGGCACGACCGGAAACGAGAAGCCGATGACGTACACGCCGCGCTCCAGCAAGCGGTCCGCCATGCGTCCTGCGAGCGCTGCATCGCCGAGCATGACGGGAATGATGGGGTGCTCGCCGGGCTTGAGATCAAAGCCCGCGCGCGTAAGGCCAGCGCGAAAATAGCGCGCATTGTCGAACAGCCGTGCGCGCAGCTCCGGGCTGTCATCGAGAAGATCGAGCACCCGCAGACTCACAGCCGCGACGAGTGGCGGAATGCTGTTCGAGAACAAATACGGGCGCGAACGCTGCCGCAGCCAGTCGACAATCTCCTTGCGTGCAGCGACATAGCCGCCGCAGCCGCCGCCCAAAGCCTTGCCAAAGGTGCCGGTGTAGATATCGATGCGCGCTGCGACGCCGCAGTGCTCGGGAGTGCCGCGACCTGTTGCGCCCATGAATCCCGTGGCATGCGAATCGTCGACCATCACGAGGGCGTCGTAGCGCTCCGCGAGGTCGCAGATGGCGCCAAGGTTCGCAATGTAGCCGTCCATTGAAAAGACGCCGTCGGTTGCGATGAGCCGCGTGCGCGCGCCTTGGGCTTCTTGCAGTCGGCTCTCGAGCTCCGCCATGTCGCTGTTCGCGTAGCGATAACGCTGCGCTTTGCACAGCCGTATGCCGTCGATGATGCTCGCGTGATTGAGCGCATCGGAGATCACCGCATCGCGCTCGTCGAGCAGCGTCTCGAACAGTCCGCCGTTCGCATCGAAGCAGGAGGAATACAGAATCGCATCCTCGGTCGCAAGAAAGCGGCTCAAGCGTGTCTCGAGCTGCTTGTGCACCGCCTGCGTGCCACAGATGAAACGCACCGAAGCCATGCCGTAGCCCTTGGCGTCGATGGCGCGATGCGCCGCTTCCCGCACGGCCGGGTGATTGGCAAGCCCCAGGTAGTTGTTGGCGCACAGGTTGATGACGTCACGCTCGCTGCTGCGAATGACCGCGCCCTGGGGGCCGGCGATGACGCGCTCGCTTTTGTAAAGACCGGCAGTGCGCAGACCCGCAAGATCGGTGCGCAAGCGCTCCAGAATCGACGAGTTCATGCAATGAATTATACTCGCACCATGCGCTCTTCACCTTCTCGCACGGTGCGTTTTGTAGTGCCGGACAACGTTGCGCTTGCCTCCACGGTCGGCGCCGCAATAAATCCCGCATTTCTCGCCGCCGAGGAGCCTATCGTGCGCGCGCTTGCGGAGCGTGCGCGGCTCGGCGCGGCCGATGCCGCGGCGGTACAGGCGCGCGGGCTCGCACTCGTTCAGGCCGTGCGCGCGGCGCGACCAACCGGATCGGGCCTGGATGCGTTTCTGCGCGAGTACCACCTGGCGTCCCCCGAAGGCGTGATCCTCATGTGTCTGGCGGAGGCGCTGCTGCGCATTCCGGATGCGCATACGGCCGACCGGCTGATCGCCGACAAGATTGCGGCCGGGTCTTGGGAGGATCATCTAGGCGACAGCGAGTCGTTGTTTGTCAATGCATCAACCTGGGGCCTCATGTTGACGGGCAGCATCGTCGACGTCGACCGCGCCGAGGTGAGTTCCGTCGGCGGCTGGTTCGCGCGTCTCGCCTCACGCATCAGCGAGCCCGTGGCGCGCGCCGCGCTGCGGCAGGCGATGCGGATCCTGGGGCAGCAATTTGTCATGGGCCGCACGATCGAAGAGGCGCTCGAGCGAACGACCGGGACGAGCGAACGCGCGTACCGCTACTCCTTCGACATGCTGGGCGAGGCGGCGCTTAGCGAAGTCGATGCCGAGCATTATTTTGAGAAATATCGAGCGGCGATTGTCGCGGTCGGGCGCGCAATCGAAGCCGATGTCGCGATGACGGCGCGCCACAGTATTTCGGTCAAGCTCTCAGCTCTACATCCGCGCTATGAGTTTGCACAACGCGCACGCGTGCTCGCGGAGCTCGCGCCGCGTCTCATTGCGCTCGTTGGGCTCGCACGTGAGGCGGGCATTGGCCTCACCGTCGACGCGGAGGAGGCGGACCGGCTGGAGCTCTCGCTGCTCCTGATCGATGTCGTGTTGGCAAGCGATGCGCTCGCGCAATACGGCGGCTTTGGGCTCGCCGTGCAGGCATATCAAAAACGCACGCCGGCACTTCTCGAATGGCTCATCGCACGCACACGCACGCTCGGCCGCGGCGTCACGGTGCGTCTCGTAAAAGGCGCGTATTGGGATAGTGAGATTAAGCGAGCTCAGGAGCGCGGCCTTGCGGACTACCCGGTGTTTACGCGCAAAGCAAACACGGACGTGGCGTATCTTGCGTCCGCACGCCTCCTGGCCTCCGCAACTGATGTGATCTTTCCTCAGTTCGCGACCCATAACGCGCACACCGTGGCCTACATCACCGAGCTCTTTCGCGAGCGCCCGCGCGCATTCGAATTCCAACGCCTGCATGGCATGGGCGAGGAGCTGTACGCGCAAGTGATCGGCGCCGACGCCGACGACTACCCTTGCCGAGTCTATGCGCCGGTCGGTGCACATGAGGATCTGTTGCCGTACCTGGTGCGGCGCCTGCTTGAAAACGGTGCCAATACTTCCTTTGTGAATCGCGTCGTTGATGAGCGGCTGCCGGCGGCGGCGGTCGTCGCTGATCCCATCGCCGAGGTCGATCGGCTGGCGCAGGTTGCACATCCGCGCATCGTTCTGCCGCGCGCGCTCTTTGGCAGCGAGCGTCCGAATTCGCTCGGCGTCAATTTCGCGGATCCGGCGGAACTTGCTGCCCTCAAACGGGCCTGCGAGGCGGCAGCGTCGGCGCCGTGGCGCGCGACGTCGATGATCAATGGCAAGGCAGGCCGAGGCGAACGGGTTGCAATGTTTAATCCCGCAAACGAGCCGCAATCCATCGGCGAGGTCGTGCAGGCCTCGGCTGCCGATGTCGAGGGCGCGCTCGCCGGCGCAAGGAGCGCGTGGCCGGCGTGGGAAGCGCGCGACGCAGCCGAGCGCGCAGCGGTTCTGGAGCGCGCGGCGGAACTCTTTGAAGCGCGCCGCCATGAGTTCATTGCGCGCTGCGTGCTCGAAGCGGGCAAGACATTGCCGGACAGTGTCGCGGAAGTGCGTGAGGCGGTCGACTTCCTGCGCTACTACGCACAGCAGGCGCGCTTGCTGTTTGGCCAGCAAACGATGCTGCGTGGTCCCACCGGCGAGAGCAACGCGTTGCGCCTCCGGGGCCGCGGCGTATTTGCCTGCATCAGTCCGTGGAATTTTCCGCTCGCGATCTTCACTGGGCAGATTGCCGCGGCGCTCGCCTCCGGCAATGCGGTGATCGCGAAGCCCGCCGAACAGACGCCGCTCACCGCTGCGCTTGCCGTGCAGTTCCTGCACGAGGCCGGCGTGCCGACTGACGTGCTGCAATTCCTACCGGGGAGCGGCGCGACGGTCGGCGCAGCGCTGACGTGCGACCCGCGCCTCGCCGGGGTCGTCTTCACCGGGTCGACCGAGACTGCGCGCCTCATCGAGCGCAGTCTCGCCGCGCGCCCTGGATCGATCGCGACTTTCATAGCTGAGACCGGCGGCATCAATGCGATGCTGGTCGATAGCTCAGCACTGCCCGAGCAGGTGGTGCTCGATGCAGTCGCGTCCGGATTCAACAGCGCAGGGCAGCGCTGCTCGGCGCTGCGCGTGCTCCTTTTGCAGCAGGAAGTCGCGCCGCGAGTCAAGGAACTCCTGGCGGGTCACATGGACGAGCTGCGCTTGGGTAACCCTGCATGGCTTGCGACCGACATCGGGCCGGTCATTGATCGCGAGGCACTCCAGATGCTCGAGGCGCATGCCGCACGTGTCACGGCGGGCGCCACTTGGCATCACCGAGCGCCACTTGGCGCCGATGCAGGCAGGGGAAGGTTCTTTGCGCCTCTCGCGGTTCAATTGCGTGGCCTTGCGTCGCTTGAACGCGAGGTGTTTGGGCCCATCGTCCATGTGGTTACCTATCGTGCGAGCGATCTTGACCAGGTGGTAGACGAGCTCAACGGCATGGGCTACGGGCTGACGCTTGGTATTCACACGCGTATCGACTCCGTCGCAGAGCGGATTGCTGCGCGGGCGCGGGTCGGGAATATCTATGTCAATCGGAATATGATCGGCGCGGTCGTTGGCGTTCAGCCCTTCGGCGGCTGCGGGCTCTCGGGCACCGGCCCAAAGGCGGGCGGTCCGCACTATCTAGCGCGCTTTGCGAGCGAGCAGACGATCAGCATCAATACGGCCGCGGTGGGCGGCAATGCGAGCCTTTTGTCGCTCGCTGAGGAATGAGGCGGTGTTATCGAATGACGTTGAGCGTATTTGACATTTTTAAGATCGGTATCGGTCCTTCGAGTTCGCACACGATGGGACCGATGCGCGCGGCGCACGAGTTCGCGCTCGCTCTTGAGCGCGACGGCCTGCTGCAGGAGACGCAGGAAATCGCCGTACGGTTGTATGGATCGCTTGCTCTCACGGGCGTGGGACATGGCACGGATCGCGCTGTCCTCTTGGGGCTTGAGGGCGCGGCTGCCGAGACAGTGGACCCCGATCAAATGGAGCCTGCGGTCGCGCGCATCCGCGCGACCGGTCGCATCAGGCTTCTGGGTCGCCACGAAATACCCTTTGATGAGCCGATGCAGCTTCTCTTCATGAAGCACGAGCGTTTGGAGCGGCATTCGAACGGGATGCGCTTTACTGCGCTCGGCCTTGATCGGCACACGCTGCGCGAAGTGGATTATTTTTCCATCGGCGGCGGTTTCATCCTGCGTGGTGACGAAACGCCCGCGGCGCCCGCGGGTCGTGTTCCGGCGCCTTATCCATTTGACTCCGGCGATGAGCTTCTGGTGCGCTGTCGCGAACAGGGGCTTGAGCTCTTTGAACTCGTGATGGCGAATGAATGCGCGTGGCGAACGGAGCAGGAAGTGCGCGCCGGCCTGTTGCGCTTGTGGAACGTCATGCAGGCGTGCGTGGAGCGGGGTTTTCGTCAGACTGGGATGCTCCCCGGCGTGTTAAAGGTGCGGCGTCGTGCGCCGAAGCTCTACCGCATGCTGACCGAGAGCAAGGGTGTCGCCAATCCGCTCGATGTCATGGACTGGGTAAACGCGTGGGCGCTCGCGGTGAATGAAGAAAACGCGGCGGGTGGCCGTGTCGTGACGGCGCCAACCAATGGGGCTGCCGGCATCGTGCCGGCGGTTCTGCACTTCTACCGGCGCTTTGAACCCGGCGCGAACGATGACGGCGTCATTCGCTTCCTCCTGACGGCAGGCGCGATCGGCATGCTCTACAAGAAAAACGCATCCATTTCGGGAGCGGAGATGGGTTGCCAAGGGGAGGTCGGCGTCGCCTGCTCGATGGCGGCCGCGGGACTCGTCGCAGCGCTGCACGGAACTTCGGAGCAGGTAGAGAACGCGGCAGAGATTGGCATGGAGCATAACCTCGGACTCACCTGTGATCCAGTCGCAGGACTCGTGCAGATCCCCTGCATCGAGAGAAACGCTATGGGCGCCGTCAAAGCAATCAATGCGGCGCGTCTTGCCACCCGAGGCGACGGCACGCACAAGGTGTCGTTGGACCAGGTGATCGCGACAATGCGCCAGACTGGCGCCGATATGTCGACCATCTACAAGGAGACGTCCGAGGGAGGTCTCGCAGTCAACGTACCGGAGTGCTAGTGAACTGGCTACGAACCCGCACGACCTTGTTTCATTTCAAATGAGCTATACGCGCGTTGTGACGTAAACGTGCCGAGCGTCCAAGTTTGATCGATTGTGTTGAAAAACGTGGAATCCTGAGAGCGCCGTTTTTCAGCCGAAAGTCTGGTACCAAAGATGGCCCTCACTTTTCTCGTATCGATGATCTCGAGGCTCTGTGCGAGGACATTGAGTATTTCCCGTATGTCCCCCGAGTTAAATTGCGCTTTCGGTCCTGCAGAGCGTCTGATTTTTTAGGCGTACCTGAAATCAGAGTTTTTCAACAGAATCGCCACCCTGACCGGTCCGTCAGGCCTTCCAAGAGCCGCCGTTGAAAATGGGCGCAGCGGCATTCAAATAGGCAGGCAGGCGTGCGCCAAGCGTAGTGTCGGCCGACGGCGGAAACGCACTTAACGTGTCACATCATGCGTTTCTTGCAGTCGCAACGAGAATCGAATCGCTTCCCGCTGCTCATGGCGGAAGTTTGATCTCAACACGAAGCAACGGGAGGTCCTTGCCAGTGTCGTAATTTTCAACGACTTCGATCGCGTGCATCGGTTCCGGCTTCATCCAATCTACGGTCCAACGACCCGGATGCACCGGATAAGCTTCGCTCGGCGAGTCTCTAATGCTGCCATCCGGTCGGTGGTAACGGATATGCGGCGATTCTCCGCCTGTATCCCAGTACACAAAAAAGCTGGGCCAGTGGTGATGGTGCATGGGCTCTATTTTGCCGGCTGATGGCATGGTCACTTCTAATACGCGCACGAGCGAATTCTGAAAAATAACCTTGTGACTATTGGGCGCTACCTGTACGGCGTCATACCCCTTCGGGAAGTCCGATTTATCTTGCGCGAAAGCAAGAAGTTGCCCAGCACACACAGCAATTAGGATTGCGGATGAGACCGCGATCAATATTCGAATACGTTTGCGACCGTGACGACTTTCGGAACTCATGGCAAGAAAGTATATCTACCTGCTTAAACACGGAATGTATCAATGTTTCCCAACGTGGGCCAATGGCCGGTTTGGGGACAATTAGGACTCTTGCGGTGAAGGCCGCTCTTGGCCGATTGCGGCGGTACGGTGAATGAGTAGTTTTGACCCCAACCGGTCTGTCGCGACGGCCTGCTTTTGGGAAGTTAGATGAGCCGGTATGCTTCGCCGTCCGACCGGGGTCCGGCTGCGAGGTGCACTGGTGTTCTCCAGCCGGGCCTTGTTAGGATCAAGCCGTCAAAAAGGATTCGATTCACAGGGTCTCGGTCGCATCGCTCGAAGGCAACGCGATGCCGTGGGCGCCATCGTGGCGCTGTGGCAGACGATCGTCGAGGTCATAGTAGTCGCCTTTATCGCCGACATAGATATGGCCAGCTGCACTGAGTCCGGTGGGCGTGTCGAGAGTGCCGGCCATGATCGAAACGTGCGTATCGTTGGCTGGCTTCCAGAACAAATTGGAGCCGCACACACCGCAGAAGCCGCGCTGCGCATGCACGGATGACTTATGCCATCGGAGCTGCTCGGATCGCGTGAGCAGCAGGTGCGAAACGGCACACGCGGTCGCCGCGACAAAATGCCCGCTCGCCCGTCGGCACATGGTGCAGTGGCAATAGACGACGGGCCGCAGCGGTCCATCCACAACGTATTCGACAGCGCCACACAGACAACGGCCATGCTTGAATGACACGCGTTACTCCTCCGAACACAACCACTGATTGACTATGCACCGCCATGTCGCCACGCAACTCCGCGGCGGCGCTGCGTCTTCAGCTCGCAATGGCCTGCGGTAGAAACCTCAACAGAGCGCCGACGATCGCCTCTGGTGCATCCTCCTGCATCAAGTGACCGGAGCCCGCGATGGCCTGGAATCGCGCCGAGGGAATGCGATCCCGCAGCCGATAACCACCATCGATAGGAAGCCACTGGTCAGCCTCACCCCAGAGGATCAGGGTCGGACAGCGAACGTTCCCGTAAAGTGGCTCGACCTCATCTGTGTAGCGTAGGTCGAACTGCGACATCTGGTGGTAGAAAGCGGCCTGTCCAAACTCGCCGATCCACGGCCGAACGTATTCGATCATATCCATTTCAGGCAGGACGCGGTTGTACGCGCCGCGGATGTAAGCGCGCACGACGGCCTCATGAATGGACGTCGGCAGCGCACGAAACACGTCCGCATCGGCACGCACCTGGCTGTCAAAGCCGATTCCCCACGGAGACATGGCCACGGGATCTACCAACGTCAGGCTGCGGAACTCGCGACCGTTCAGGAGATGGCAGCGTAATGCGGTAGCCCCGCCAAAGTCATGGCCCACGACGTCCGGGCGCTCAAGCTGCCAGTGATCGAGCAGTTCAGTCAGCAGTTGGTTCTGCACGCCGAGCGATACGTCGGGAACGTCGCGTTGATCGGACTGGCCGTAGCCGAGAAGATCAAAGTAGAAGACGCGCCGGTGCGTGGCGAGACACGGCACGATTCGTCGCCAGACG
>Ga0066793_10000671_pt1 | contig 14098 bp, 12 predicted proteins | sample PersoiDNA2013189_FD_83876 | JGI IMG/M metagenome (GOLD analysis project Ga0066793, IMG submission 83876) | Permafrost soil microbial communities from the Arctic, to analyse light accelerated degradation of dissolved organic matter (DOM) -... | ecosystem: Environmental > Terrestrial > Soil >...
GTAAAACCACTCCGCAAGCAGCCAGGAGTACACCCACACATAGCCCTATCTCACCCACTACAGCAGCGCCCTCACCCACCGCGACGGCCACAACGCCAGCTGCCAGCGCCACAACAAACGAGGCCACACCAACGCCCACGCCGCTTTTTTCAGACGATTTCGTCGACAATACGAAGGGATGGTACATCAGCAATGTCGCGGGCTACACGCGCATGCTCATGATGAGCGGCCTGGAGCTTACCGACACCAATCATAAGTCGCTTATAGAGAGCCTGCCAACAACGCATAGCTTCGACGATTTCTCTCTCATAACAACCCTGACGTTGGAGCAGGGTGACAAAAATGATAGCGTAGGTATCTACCTGCGCGGAGATAGTAATCTCGATCACGACTACCGCATCAATATTTTCGGCGATAATACCTATTCCATCAGCAAGGAATATCTCGACACCAATAACGCTCCCCAGTCGCTGTACCTTGTGCCTCCGACACACCTTCCACAGCTCAAACCGCTGGGCGCACCAAACAAGGTGACGGTTATCATGCAAGGCTCGATCATGCAGTTGCTTATCAATGATACCTATGTGAATACGCTCAGCGACCCGGACTACACAAAGGGACAGATCGCCCTCTTTGTGACGAATGGGATGACCTCGCAGGGGGTCACAGCGATCTTCAGCAGTATTGAGATCACCGTTCTTTGAAACTGAGACATTTAGGACACGCCCAAATGATGTTCAGTTCCTGCTTCACCCAGAGCAGTTTCACCCGTACTGCTGTACGAGCCAGCGCTCCTCTGTCCACAGGCGTTTTGCGTGTCGATGGAACTCACCGCCACTTTCTTTATGTTTTGCGCGGCATTATAATCACGGTCAGTCACCGCGCCGCAATCCAGGCAGACGAACACCCGATCAGCTAAGGTTAACGCCTCATTCCTCCACTCGCAATGACTACAGAGTTGTGATGAGGGAGAGAAGCGGTCGATCACCATCAGGTGAACACCATGCCATTGTGCCTTGTACTCAAGTTGCCGTCTGATCTCCCCAAAACTGCTATCCGAGACGGCCTGTGCGAGACAGTGATTTTTCACCATGCCGGCCACATGCAAGTCTTCAATGGCTACCAGCGCGTGGTTTTTGCACAGGTAGCTTGTTAACTTGTGGCTGGCATCCTTGCGGATGTTGGCAACATGGGCATGTTGTTTTGCTAGTTTCGCAACCGTCTTTGCGCGGTTCTTGCTGCCCTTCTTGCGTCGTGACTTCTGCCGTTCTAAGCGCTTCAATCGTTTCAGTGCGTGCTTCAATGGGCGCGGGTTCTCAAAAGGCGTCCCGTCTGAGAGTGTCGCCAGCGTCTTAATCCCCAGGTCTACGCCGATAGCAGTTGTGGCGGTACATACTGGCTGTTCCTGTTCCACTTCTACCTGGATGCTCACAAACCAGCGGCCCGCCTGTTCGCTCACGGTGGCACTGAGGATCTTTGCGCCCGTTGGGATATATCCATGCTCATGTACGCGTACTTTTCCGATGCGTGGCAATTGCACACTCTTCTCAAACACCTTGATGGAGCCTGTCAAGCGAAATGAACCGATGCCCTTGCTTCTCTTTTTGAAGGTTGGGAACCCTACCTTGCCTTTCCATTTACCCTGTTTTTTGAGCGTAGCGCGGCGGTAGAAGTTCGTGTAGGCTCTGTCCAGATCACGCAACGCCTCCTGTGGCGCGCATTTCGAGACTTCATACATCCAGGGATACTCTGTCTGTTTCAGCTTGTTGAGTTCTTTGTGCAGGTCAATCGCAGTAGGGCGTTTGCCCGTGGTACGGTAGACTTCTTGAGAGCGAGCCAGTCCCCAATTGTAGGCGAAACGAGCGCAACCGGCATGTTTGAGACACGCGGTTCTCTGCTCGTTATTGAGGTCTAGTTCCGTCTTGTAGCCCCGTACCACCTTCATTCGTCTTCCTCATCGCCGACTCAACGCACGCTTTGATCTTCTCTGCGCGTCGTTTCGAGGTTCTTCGTCCAGAGATGCGGCTTGCCATGCTGGTGATAACCGCGATGAAATCATCCACAAGATCGTTCTCCGTATCACGTGGAAAAATCACCTCTAAGCGCCGTCCTTGCATCTGCATCAACTGTTCAATGTAGGTGAGGCCGAAGCGCGTTGCTCTATCGCGGTGCTCAACGACAATCACGCCGATACTGGCATCGGTCAACAACTTCAGGAACTTCGGACGGCTCTCATTCAAGCCTGACGCCAGTTATCGAGTTGATAGGCGTCAAGTTTTCCAGCCTTCCACCAGCGAAAAGCGGTCTTGTGACTGACGCCCATCTGTTTGGCGTATGCACTTCATCTCATAGGGATAGAATGGCATAAACGTCACTACATGTCAACACTTTGTTTAGCTGTTAATACCCCCACGCCAGAGCAACTTCCCGGCTCCTGATACGTCAGTATGCTGATCTGGCACGATGGAACTGGCTACTTTACATATCCTCCATTGTTTGCTGCATCAGGAAGCGCGTCACTGCTTGAATGTCGCCGGTCCGTTCGTACACGGCGATCTGGCGATCAGCTCCCGTACCGCGCGGGTCGGTCAGCAGGGCACGCAGATAGTGCATCTCGCGCTGGCTCCCCAGTTCTGGCACGACATCCTCCACAAAATCTAATAGTTCGTGAATGGAGTCGCGCATGGGCATGCGTCGCCGATTCATAAAGTCGACAACCTCGGCGTCCAGACCATAGCGCATTGCGGCCCACTTGTTCTCCTCTACATAATCGCGTGGCGGCACGTAGACCTGCATATGGTGTTCGTGCAACCAGGTGAGCTTCATTACCAGCGCCTGGCAGAGGGCCGCCAGGGAGAGTATGTCCTGCGTCGTGCCAGGCATATCGAAGATGCGAAATTCGACGGTATCGAACAATGGATGAGGGCGAATATCCCAGCAGATATCCTTCGCGCTCTCGATACAGCCGGTACTGACTAGATCGTCCACGTAGCGCTCAAAATGGTTCCAGGATGTGATGCTGCCCGGTACGCCACTGTGCGGTATCGGCTTCCAGAGCGCCGTGCGATACGACTTGAGGCCCGTGTAGCGCTCCTGCCAGAATGGTGAGTTTGAGGAGAGCGCCAGCAGGTGCGGTAGCCATGTGCGCAACTGGTTCATCAGCGTGATGGCCAGCTCTTTATCATTCACGCCGACGTGAATATGCAGGCCATAGATGACCAGCATGCGCTCGACATCCTGCAGCTCATCTTCCAGCTTCAGATAATGCTCGTCCTCGGTAGCCAGTTGCTCCTGCCAGCGCGCGCTCGGGTGCGTGCCCGCACTGATCAGCGCTACCTGCTCCTGCTCAACGACATGTTTGAGCAGAGCTTTCAAGCGGGGTATCTCCTTGCGGGCCGCTGCAATGGTGGGACAGATGCCTGTTACCAGCTCTACCGCCGCCTGCTTCGATTCCGATTTGATCTTCTCCCCCAACAATGGCTCTCCCCGCGCCAGAATAGCATCGATGCTTGATCGCAAGTCGCCCGTTTGACGATCTACCAACTGAAACTCTTGCTCGATTCCCAGCGTGAAACGGTCTAACATGAAACCTCCCTTTCCCTATACATATCCATCTGAGTTCTGCTTTTCTTTCAACTCACTGCTTAGCAGGACAACTTGCGACAGCAAAAACGATCTTCTTTCTCTGCTTGTTCAGTAATTTCCACAGAAGGTGGTAAGAAAAGTTTACTCGGGGAGGCCAGCAAACGCAAGTTAGAATATGCACACAAGCATCGTATTTCCCTATGCATTTGATGCTACATCATGCCTTACGTCTATATCAGTAGCAAAAGTTTCTTCGCAGATGGAACAGAACCCGGCACAGGAAAGGTAGCATCTCAATGGTCACAATGGCAGCATTTATTATTACCTTCATTCTTATTGGTATCATTTTCGTGGGGAGTGTGGGCATCAATATGGTTCTCAATAGCAGCCGGGTCAAAAAGCATGACGTGCAGGCGCGCCGCCCAAAGCAGCCTCACCTGCATGATGTCATCTTTGCACAGTATAACCAGGTCAATTGAATGCGAAGCTCATTTTATCCCTTTTAGCCTTGCGCTTTATTACCCCGCCGCTGCTGCTCGATCTTCACTACGGTCGTGCCGATTGCACGCCCGACCAGTACTGGCGGGTCCAGGATATCGGCAGCCGATTCGCTGATATCGCGGCGCGGCGTGATTACTTTATACGCCTCGAACTCCAGGCGGCGCGAGGTGCGTCCAATCTTGCTAATGCGTCCCGTCACCTCGACGAAATCGCCAGCAAAGATCGGTGACAGAAACTCGATCCGCTCGTAGCCAGCGAGCAGGCCCTCATCCCCGTCGCAGAGAACGGCCAGTTCCGTGGCGATATCGCCGAACAACGAGAGCAAATGGGCACCGTTGACCAGTTGCCCGCCATAATGCGCGTCATGGGCGCTCAACCGCACACGCAGCTTTGAAGTATACTCGGTTCTTTCAGCCATTACTCTATCCTTTATCACTATGTAATGTCATAAAAATGGCACCAATGCGCGCATTGCACGCGCCCGTGGTGGTCCTGTTTCCAGCCTTACAAACGTTTGTTAGGTTATATTTTTAGGCGTTATAGACACGTTAATTTAAGGGCTTTATCCACAGTATGCATGAAAGCATTGGGAAAAGCAAGGAGGCTATACGCATTCCAAGCGATGTTAAGAATGGCTCTTCCCTGTTCCGCCTATTGGCCTTTGTATCCTTGCATAGTTTTTACGTACAATGAATCCTATCAACATTTTATAGTAAGAGGAGCTTATCATGCGTGACGGAACTCGCGTCGTTCGGGCGGGTCTGCCCCAGGTCGCCCAGGGCGCACCATTTTTGCCAGGGCCAACCTTTGCAGGTCCGTATCATTTCACAGGGAATCCATCCACCTCTGACTATACGTATGGTCGCTATCACAATCCGACCTGGACACATTTTGAAGAAGCGCTTAGCGAGCTTGAGGGCGGACCCACTACCGTATTCGCCTCTGGCATGGCAGCCGTGACGGCGGTGTTCGGCGTCACGCTCCGGCCCGGCGCTGTGCTGGTGATGCCATCGGACGGCTACTATACCGCGCGTATGCTTGCTGAAGAGTACTTTGCAGCGCGTGGCATCGAGGTTCGCCTGGCTCCAACTGCCGGTAATACGCAAGGCGAACTGCTCGCGGACGCAACGCTGCTGTGGTTAGAGACGCCGAGCAATCCAGGACTCGACGTCTGTGATCTCGCCGCCCTCATTGCTACCGCACATCAACACAAGACCTTCGTCGCTGTTGATAATACAACGGCAACCATCCTGGGCCAACAGCCCCTACAACTGGGCGCAGACTTCTCTCTATCCAGTGACACAAAAACGCTCACGGGTCATGGCGACCTCGTTCTCGGTCATGTGGCAACCCGTGAACTTTCCTGGACTGAGCGCTTGCGCGCCTTTCGCTCTCAACAGGGAGCGGTAGCGGGTCCGATGGAGGTCTGGCTGGCGCATCGCTCCCTGGCAACCCTGGATGTCCGGCTGGAGCGCCAGTGCAAAAACGCTTTAGCGATTGCTCAGTTCCTGACGGAACAGCCGGAGGTCCGTCAGGTGCGCTATCCTGGTCTTCCACAAGATCCTGCCTATGCTATAGCCTCTCGACAGATGAAAAAATACGGCCCCGTGGTAAGCTTTGTACTCGAAGGCGAGGGACAGGCCGAACGCTTTCTGGCCGCGTGCCGCCTCATCTTGCAGGCCACCAGCTTTGGAGGCGTGCATACCACAGCGGAAAGACGCGCACGCTGGGGAGGCGACGCCATTCCCGAGGGCTTCATTCGCCTGAGCGCAGGCTGCGAGAATACGCAAGACCTGCTCGACGATCTGTCACAAGCATTAGCTGCATTTTCTCTCGATGGAGAGAAGCTACCCTGATAGGAGACGCATACTGGGACTTTCCTTTTGCAGAAAAACTCTTGTCAGGACAGTGTGAGATAAGATAGGATAGACTGAATGACTCCTTCGTGCAGATACATTTGAAAGGTAAAACATGTTTGACAAAGTTGGGCTGATTGGTGTTCCCTCCAGTGCAGGGTCCCATTATGCGGGCCAGGAGAAAGCTCCGCAGGCGCTACGACGCGCTGGCCTGGTCACTGAACTGGAGCGACATGGTGTTGAGGTGCGTGATTTCGGTGATCTCCCTTTGGCTCTCTACCAGCCACAAAGTGTAGATCGGAAGCAGCAAAACCTCGCTCTTATAGTTGACGTGTGGTAAGCGGCGAGGAGCCAGGAAAAAGAGCTTGAATAGATACAGATCGACACGCGCTAGATGGAGTTACACATATGCCACACTATGTCAACGCCCCGCAGCTCACTGACGACTATATCACGGCGGTCTGGCAGGACCTGCCCCAACACCTGCGGCCCACGCTGCTGCTGCCAGCTCCCTGCCCGGAACTCTCGGAGCGCCTGCACTGCGAGGTAACGGTTGCCAGCGAGGCGTTTCAGTACACGGGCAGTTTCAAGTTCCGCGCGGCCTACAATCTGCTCGCCAGCATTCCACAGCAGCACGTCATCGCCGCCTCATCAGGCAACTTTGGGCAGGCTGTCGCCTATGCAAGCAAGCTATTGGGGAAGACCTGCACCATCGTCATGCCCGACACCTCCGCACAGGTCAAGATCGCGGCGGTCAAGGCATATGGAGGCATCGTCGACCTGATAAACGTGCGCGAGGTCAGCCGCGCCGAACGTGTGGCGCAGTTGTTGGCGACACAGGCTGATGCATTTCAGGCCCAGGCATACGATGATTACCGGGTCATCGCTGGCAATTCAACGCTCGGCAAAGAGATCTTCTCCTCCGCCACTTTTGACGTGCTTGTGGTCCCTATTGGCGGCGGTGGACTAAGTTCGGGCATCGTCACAGCGCGCGATCATCTGCACGCCTCTACCGAGATCGTCGGAGCCGAGCCGCTACCAGGTAATGACGCGGCGCGTTCTCTGCATAGCGGACAACTACAGCGCAACGAGCACGAACCCGCGACGATCGCCGATGGGGCAAGAACGCTGAGCCTGGGCAAGCTCAACTGGGAGATACTGCAGCACGGACTGACCGATATCATCGAGGTTCCCGATGAGCAAACCAGGCGGGCGCTACGCCACTGCTTCCGCTACCTCAACCTCAAGGTAGAGCCGACGGGGGCATTGGCAATCGGCGCTCTGTTCACAGCGCCGGAGCGCTTTTATGGCAAGCGCGTCTGTTGCATCGTGAGTGGCGGTAATGTCGATCCGGCAGTGTATGCCCAGATTCTTACCCAGGAGGAGTAAAAGGATAAAAAAGAAGGACCATCCAGCCTGAACGGAGAGGATGCGTAGAAAAACAGAGGCAGCTGACAACCTTTGCAGGCGAGCATATCAAACATGGGGCGTTTGTGACGAGAACGCCCCATCATGTCCTCTTTACTCACGCGCCGTAGATACGCAGGTTAGAAAATTTCGCTTGCGCGCCCGGTTTTGCATTTCTCAGGTTTGAGACAAACAAGGCAATGGAGCCACTACTGTAGTTGTTATCCGTCACCGTTTTCAGAAGCTGCCCATTTACCGTCAGGGACAGTGCCGATCCCTTCGCCGTGATCATCATATGATTGAGTCCGCCCTGCTTCTGAATAGCAGGATGCAGCGTATAGTCAACGAGCTTCGTACTGCTTGTCGTGCCATTCGCACTTACCGTGCCCTTGAAAATCGCATACGAGCCATCGCCGTAGAGTTCAAAGCGATAATACGTCGCCAGATCGGTGTTTTGCATAGAGGAGCCGCGGATGTAGATACCGTAGCCGTTGTTCTGGTCGCCTTTCGAGAGCAGAGTATCGCACGTGAGCGTAAAATCGCTGAATGTCTTATTGCCTGGCACCATTTCCCATAAAAGTTCGTTGTTATCGCTCTCGAGCATCAGGGAGCCAGCAGCGATAGCCGCCGAAAGCTTACCAGGATAGGACTGCAAGCTCCAGCCACTGCGATTATCCGTAAACGTATCGGCGAATAACACTGGCCCCTTTGGCTGAACGGCGCTAGCACCGGGCTGCGTCTGTACGTGTTGTGTCGCCTGCGTCCCCTTGTTCCTGTGAAGATACAGGTACCCCGCGAGGCTCCCCCCGATGATGACGAACAGGAGAACAGCGACCATAGCAATCAACCACGGCTTCGGTCCACGCGACGATGCTTCCTTGAAATCCAACCCCACCGGCCCGGCTGGTATACCCGGCAGAGACATCCCTGGTTGGTTGGGAGAAGAAGCGCTTAATGGGAAGTGTCCCATAGGACCCGTCGATGGCGCTCCATATGGCGGCTGAGGCAGTGCGCCAGAGGCAGGTGAAGCGAAAGGTGGTGCCATAGGGCCTGTTGATGGCACCCCAGGCTGAGGATACGCCCTCTGAGCCGACGGTGCCGACAGGGATGAGGGAGATTGGTTCATCGAACCTGCCTGGGGAGATCCGTAGGGAGGTGCTCCAAATGGCGAATATCTCATAGGTCCCGTCGACGGCGTTCCCGCTTGAGATGGAGGAGTAAACGCAGCAGGAAAGGCTTGCTCTCCATTATCATTCGTATTGCCTGTCAGCGAAGCGGGCATAGGAGGAACTCTGAAAAAGTTCTTTGGCTGCGTGGAAGCAGGTGAAGGAGCGGAAGGAAAGCCAAATTGCTCGGCAGATGGAGCATTATTGTACCCACAATTTTTGCAGTAGGGTTCGTTGATGGGAAGCGGCGTTCTACAACGTTGGCAGGGAAGTGTTTGCATACCTCCATATGGTGGATAAGGTGAGGACATAAAACAACCTCCAAAAGATAGCCCGAGATCGCGAATATCTCACGCACTACACTGACTATCCAGCTTCAGGCACGTCGATACTCTATCCGGGTACACAAATATATAGGCGCTCTTAACACTGCCTTTCTCGTAGAACGAACGAGGGTCACATTTTAGCTCAGAGATAGGACTGGTATCTCACGACGGATATCAAAACGTAACAGTCCATGCGCGCGCCGGATGGCAGCTTCCACCGCAGCGGGAGTATCACCTCTGGCAAAGATAAAGCCGAGATAGCTCGCCCCCTCCGGCAGCGGCGTCAAGGCGTGATGCAGCTTTGCGGTGATCTCGACCCCCGTTATCAAGGGGACCGCTTCGGCCTCCTCTACACCATGGACGGCCTTGAGGATACCGGCAGCCGGAATAGGAATCATCATGACGCCGACGGCGTGTGCATCACGCTCAATGCTCGTGATCTCTTCACCAACCGCGTGGCGCAGAATCAGTTCTTCCAGGCAGATGCCGGAGCCGAACTCCAGCACGGTTGAGCAGAGTCCACCAATCGAGCGCCCGGCAATCTCCAACATCCACGGACCGCGCTCATTGACGCGCAGTTCAGCGTGCACGGGTCCCTCGCGCAAACCAAGCGAGGCAGCGGCAAGCGCGACACTGTGCGCTATCTCCTGCTGCGTCGCTGCAGGCAGGCGCGAAGGGGTCACATAGATCGTCTCCTCGAAGAACGGTCCATCCAGCGGATCAGGCTTGTCGAAAAGCGTGAGTACTTTTAGCTGGCCGTGCGTCAGTATACCCTCCAGGGCAACCTCGAAGCCGGGAATAAAATCCTCCACCAGGAAAGCGGTTGCGTGCTCCGCGTATCCCTCCTGCACCAGAAGACGTTTGAGACGCGCAAACGCCTGCACGAACTCCTCGCTCGTATTCGCACGCATCACGCCACGACTGCCAGAGAAACGCAGCGGCTTCAGCACGCAGGGAAAGGAGACCTGCGCGGCGATCCAATACGGGTCCTGGCTCAACAAAAATTCACGAAAAATGGGGCAGGGAGCGCCACCAGCGGCCATCAGCGTGCGCATCAGCAGTTTGTCGCGAGCCGCCTCGGCAGCCTGAGGCGAATTGTGCGAGAGTCCCAGCGCCGCACTGGCATAAGCAGCCAGCTCGCTGGCCGCGTCATCTACCGAGAGGATAGCCGTAAATGGATGCTGCTGCGCGAACTCGACGATTGTGCGCAGCGATCCCTCTGTATCGGCGAAATCTACGCCCAATGGCACATGCCAGTAGTCGGCCAGCGTTTCAGGAAGGTCGATGCCAACCACGATCTCCAGATTGAGCCGTTGCGCCGCGCTCACAAAAGCGCCAGCCCGGTATGTGGCGGGAGACATCAGTAATAGAATGCGTTTTCTTTCCTCGATTGCCATATAAGTGCTCAAATCTCTGTATTTTCTTCAAGTGATACGGGTCGTGTTTATTTATTGCGCAGAAGCTGCCATCTCTCTATCAGCTCTGGTCCGTGGGCCAGAGCCTGCTTTTATAGCGTAGCGCCACTATAACATAGTCGCTCTCGAAAAGTAAATCACCTTGCCGCTCATCATAGTGCGCAGAAAGGTTCTAGCGTGCAAGAAGCGCGCTCCCTTCAATACACAGGCGCGCAATCTGCACAAGGCCATCGCCGATAGGAGGAACGGCCATATGCTCCTCAAGCGTGTGCGCTCGCTCTACATACGTGACGCCAATGCAGAGCGATGGGATATTAAGGCTCATTGGGATATTGGCATCCGTGCTCGCGGCTACGAACTTCGGCTCGATGCCGAGGTCACTGAGCGTCCGCGCCGCGAGCTGCACAAACGGATCGGACAGGCTGCGACTGCCAGCGGGCCGCTCGCCCAGCACCTCTATCTCCGTTTGCAGGCCCTCACCGGCACGGCGCTGGATAATATTTCTCGCCTGGTTGGCGAGTCGATCCAGTGCCGCCACGTCAGTCGAACGCATATCGAGCAGAGCCGAGGCCAGAGGTGCAATCGTGTTTACCGAAGTGCCGCCCTCAATCATACCGACATTGAACGTAGTCCTGGGCTCATCTGGAACCTCGATCTCGGCGATGGCTGCTATAATTTTTGCCAGGCCATGAATAGCACTGGGAGTCCCGAACGATGCAAAGGAGTGCCCGCCCGGACCCGACACGATGATGCGCCAGCGCAGCGACCCTACGGCGGTATTGGTGATGCGGCCCAGGCTCCCATCGAGCGCGAAGACCGCACCCACCTCACCCGCGTAACGCTCGACCGCGGCGCGTGCCCCACGCAGATTCCCCAGCCCCTCCTCGCCGACATTGGCGACCGCAACCAGGTCCACCGCCGTATCCTGCTCCATGCGATCGAGCATGTCCAGGAGGCCGATCAGCGCGGCGACATGCACGCTATTGTCGCCGATGCCGGGTCCATAGAGGATATCGCCAGTGCGCCGAATGTAGAGCGGAGTATCAAGCGAAAAGACGGTATCCATGTGGGCCAGCAGCAACAACACAGGCCCTATGCCTCTTTTGCCACGCCGTACATAGACATTGCCAACGGCATCAATCTCGGGCGCATACCCTCGCTCGCGCAGCAACGAGGCCACAAATTCGGCACGCTGCTGTTCACTTCCCGTCGGCGCGGGAACGGCACAGATGCGAGCCGCCAGTGTCGCCACGGCTTCGACAGAATTGGACGCGACACCACGTAAATAGTTCAAATTGGACTGCGCCATGATTTTTCCTTTTCCTTTAGACCAGCACTCATATGCTAGAGGTGCTCTCGTTAACTTCAGAATATGCCCTGCAACAATACGGGGGAGACAGCCATCTCAATCCCCCTGCTCCACATCCACTACAAACCCTCGTGCCTTTAATGCGGCGGCTAAGCCAAACATGCGGGCATCGCCGCGCACGGTCCACACCAGTTCCGTTGGAGCACGCTTCGAGGCGTCATCCATTCCCTCCCAGTAGCACGCGTAGGCCCCCTGCCAATCGGGATGCTGGACCCGGCCTTGATAGTGCCAGGAAGATGCCATAGGCCGTCGATTGTTGAAGCCCAGGCCGGAGCCGGTGACGCTCGCAAAATCTCTACTGCGGAAGATGACTTTCATTTTACACACCCTATACTTTTATCTCTCACATTCAGCATATCTCACAACGCCAGGAAGTACAAGGCGAAAGATGCAGATTGCAGGTCGTGTAGCCTCGCGCAGACTCACTACGACGCGCCCCCCTCAGTTTTTACAGAACACGCCTCCAATAGGACTATTCGCTAAAAGATGTATTTCTGGTTAATTTCCCTCTATCTGCGTATATGACTTTCAGCTAATAAATCAACAGAATTCAGAAGGTAGTAAAAACCTATAGTAGTATCCGTGTCAGAAGAACGAGTGTGCAAAACATGTCAAAGGCATCATGCTTCACTTTTGAATGCGAGTAGAGTATGCATGCCATGTGAAATAAGGCAAACACTTGCCATAATTGAAAGGGTTTTAGGAAAGAGATGCTTACAAAACCACGAGATCCTTCGCGGGTATCCCCAACTTCTCTCTATACACACAAGCGTCGTCGCAAGATATCGCCATTGATGCTCATCGGCATCAGCATACCGGTATTGTTGGCGCTCGTCGCGGGCGGCGTCCTGATTGTTCTGCCACGACTACAGTCTCACGCAGCCGCAGCGGTCAATATGGATTGCACCTTGCTGGTGCCCGCGAATCCGTTGTCAGCACAGGGACTCGCCACTCCCTATCAGTTATCTGCCACAAATGCGGCCAATGGCGCGTGTAATGAAGCCAACGCGAATCAAGGCGCGTTCGTCCAGGGCGTCATTTATGATCCCGCGACCGGCAAATTCAGTGTCTATAGCCCACTGGTCATCGATCAGGGCACACAGCCTGCCGTTGTCCCAGTTGCCCCGACGCTACCGGCAAACGCCATCGTGGCCCTCTGGTTCGGTTTTAACGGCAACAATCTCACGCTACAAGGTGCCCAGGGCAATACGCTGAGACAGGCACGTTGTGTCAATGGTCTCAATCAATCCATCTTCGGCCAGTTCGCGTATTGCAATGCCAGGGCCTTCTTCGCTACCGCCCAGCAGGGTATCGCCGCCGGTCTGGTTCAGGTACCAGTCCTGGCAACAGCACAGGATGGAAAGCCCTGCCCGACTACACGCGATTTCAGCGTCGTTGATCAGGACCAGAGCGACAATGTGCAGACCCAATATCTTGCCAATGGGAATCAGACCGCGCAGTTGACAGCCGCGAATATGGCCGCTTTAGGGAACAACGCTACTCCATTGGGAAATCCTAGCGACAACGCGCTACTCACCAGATTTATCGACCCGGCGCTGGGCTGCCAGCCCTGGCAGGCACCCGATCTCGCCGACAATAACAACATGGTTTCCGCCCTTCCGCTCGACGAGATTCAGGCGGCGATGGATCAGCAGGCACCAATTGCCCTGGTTCCCTTGACCGATCCGATGACGCTGAACAATAATAACGCGAGCCTGGCCAAAACGAACCTCTATCGCAGAGGCGCTGACCAGACACCCGCCGCCAACGCCCAGCAGGCCAGCGGCACAACGTACTGCCAGAATCTGCTCAATGTTGGCCTGCCACGCATACAACTGGATATGCCGATGACAATAAACGCGACAACGCCTGCTGCCGATGCCGCGAATTCACTCTTTACATTCCTGGCCAACCGCTTCATGCAGTCCTATACCAACCTCAACTGCCAGAATCTACTCAACAAGCCTAACCCTGTAACGGTGCAGATGAATGGCGCGGGCATTGTGACTGCCGCGACTATTAATGGCGCAGGTGCAGCAGGTGGTGCTGGCGCGGGTGCTGGTGGCGTCCAGCAGATAGCCACCGGCAACGCGAACATCACGCTCGATCCCAATGCGGGCAACGCGAATGTAGCATTGAACATTATGTATCCCAATCATCCGAATCAGCAGATCAACGTCAATGTTACCAGGAACAGTTGCACGAACCAGCCGATCTTTACGCAACCCGAGAATACCGATGCGCAGGGCAACAACACTGCCAACCTGGTAATTAACAACCTGCGTGGTCTGCAAACACTGCCCAACAACTTGTTCTTCACCGTCTCCGATCCCACTCAGAAGAACGCCAACGGTCAACCAACGGTCGTAGGCTGCGGGTCTGTGACGTCCAATGGAACAACGGGACAGGCGACGCTTGGCACGGTGGCTGCCGCTACTGGTGCTGCCAATACGGGTACAGCCGCCTGCAACAC
>Ga0066793_10000673_pt1 | contig 14095 bp, 9 predicted proteins | sample PersoiDNA2013189_FD_83876 | JGI IMG/M metagenome (GOLD analysis project Ga0066793, IMG submission 83876) | Permafrost soil microbial communities from the Arctic, to analyse light accelerated degradation of dissolved organic matter (DOM) -... | ecosystem: Environmental > Terrestrial > Soil >...
ACATTGTGGTCTGTACCTATTATTACTTGTGCACGATCAATCGAGTCTGAACATTGAGCGTGAGCGTGTCGAATCACCTATCAAAGTCGCAGTTATGGGTTTCTTTTCGGCATTTTAGGTAAGGCACCTTTAGGCGGGATTAATCCTGTTTGCCTTGATTCTCGAAATTTGACTGCCTCCTCCCAGGTTTTTGAATCACCGAATCTTTCCTGCATACTTTTTGGCAATAGTCCCGCGGGTTGATGAATTGTTGCCCATATAGTTACCTCCCCATTTTCTATAAGTACTGCAGCCCTCGTGTTATCTAGTGTTTTGAACGAGTCTGGTGTTTTAATCACATCTAATGGCGGAAACGAAGCACTTTTTGCCTCCACCATTTCTCTATATATATTGGCTTTATTCCCAACACTAGATTGCGTAAGTTGAATTTCAGCAGTTGGTATGGATGCCTGTTGTCCTTCAGTTGGCATATAGACTGGAATTTTCTCCAACTTGCCTGATTGAAATTGTGATTCGTCGAAATTTATGTCCAGATGAGGGAAAATAGGGTCAGACCCTTTGATTACGGACGATGCTTTGAGATTTGGTTGAGACAGCATACGATTCTCCACTGCTAAAATCTCTTCTTCTGCTTGAGTTAATCCTTGTCCCATAAACGAACCCATTTCAACCTGATTCCCACTCATTGATTTATCTGCAAAATTTTCCATTTGCTGCTGCAACTGTAATGCTCCGATAGATAATTGAAATACCGCAGGTTGAATATCCATTTCGATGGCTTTATCCAATTGTGCCAGCCTGATTTCTGACGCCTTTCCGCTATTTCCTTGTGCCAACAGCTCAGCACGCTCCTTTGATAGCTCGAAAGCACGATCTACTCCCTCACTTGCTTGGTGAATACCTGGAGTAAGAATTTCACCTAGCCAAAAAATGAAAGAGTTTTCTTCTTTCTTCTCTTGATAACCACTTCGATCAATGAATGTAATTGGGTTTCCTCTCACGTTGGAATAGCGAGATAACTCAGGTTCTCGAGGCATTTGATCCCACGAGAGCCATCTTGCAATCCAACATGCCATATATCGCGCACTATGGTAATTTAACCCATTCTCCTCATCTCTCTCCATCCCCGTATACCGATACCTCTTCGGCGGCGCTTCGATTCCGCTCTTCATCGCCTGATACGCACTTGTCCCATAGGGGTGATACTCCTCATAGGAAATAATCCCCGCTGCTTGATCCAACTCCAGACACGTGGACCCCAAATGGTTGCCATATTGATAACGGAACAAAGTTTGTTCTTTAATGCGCAGTCCGTTCGGTCCCGGTTGTGCTGTGGTCTTTGCTGTAATCACATCATCCACCAGCAGCACCCGCTGTTCTCCTTCGAACAGATGATGCGTTTCGATCTCCTCCACCAGTGTTGAGCCGTTACTGTTGTATCTGCGATAGCGCTCATAGCCGCCAAGGTAGATACGTTCCCAATATCCACCCAAACCATTCTGATTAACGATGCGTTTGCGGGTGCGCTGCTTGCCGGTGTCGTATTGGTAGAACGCCGTTCCTTCGCCGCTGAGAACGATACTTTTGATCATGTCCCGATGGTCCCATCGCAGGTGATGGTCAGGCACCACATTGGCGAGATTGAGCATGTTGCCGTGGGTGTCGTATAGATATTCCGTCTGGGAGGTGCGACTCGACCCGTTCCAGGTGTATCGAAGGCGGTTGCTGTCCGGGAAGCACTCGTAATGCCGGATCCAACCGCTTATAGTGTCTGTGGGAACGATGTGCTGCATTGTGACGAAATTACCTACCTCATCGTACTCATAGTTTTGTTTGTAAAGTCTCAACGTCTGGTCGGTGATCGGGAATCCACTGCCTATTGCAGGCTCATCGCCATTAAGTGCCATATCTCCTCCCTGAGCTGTTTCTCGTCCGGTTGCCGAAATGAGGCGATAGAGCGCGTCGTATTCGTATTGGCTCTTGGGCTTAGCTATCCCATTGTCAAAGAAGACTGGCTTGTAGGCCTCGTCGTTAATCTCCGCGATATTGCCTACCGAATCATATGTGTAACTAAGTTGTTGCAGCACATTCAGATCGTTAAGATTCGCATGGGTCCCAGGGAACAGCGGGTCATGGTTTGGCCGGGTGGTACGCAGTTTGATCAGCCTGAATGTTTCGGGGTTGTATTCAAAGCGCGTAACAGTATTGTTGCCTAGCTTCTGATATGTTTTCTGTCCCTTGGCGTTGTAACGGATTTCCTGAATGGCTTTTGCACTCGTCCCTGTATCTGGATCGTAACTCGTGGCATGGGTCACGAGATCTTCACTGAGAAGCGCACCGCGCTCATTGTATCGCGGTATATATACTGCGATCCGGTTCTCTGCTGGCCGATGCCAGTTATATAATCGCGTCATGCGATTTAAAGCGTCGTGTTGCGTGATCTGCACATAAGTCTCTTGCTCAAGCAGCATGTTAAGTGCAGCGACATCAGTCACATTCCAGTTCATCACTGACGCCGTGGCATCACGGGCGAGTGTGCGGCGTATCTCCTGAACATTGCCTTTGAAATCACGACGAATCGTTTCGATGCGGCCGCTTGAGTCGTAATGGCTAATCAGCTGTCCGTTGAGATTGCTACTGTCGTTCAGCATCCCATCCTGGTATTCGTAGCGCTCGACCATGATGCGCGGCGCGCTGTTGATCGTCAGCCACTGCGCTGTGGACCTGTGCAGTTCATCGTAGTCAGTGGCATACACTTTCGCTTCGCGATGTGTTGTTGTACCTTGTGGCGTTTCGTTGACATCCCACGCCAGCATCGGCTTGCCGACGGAATCCTTCAGCATCCAGCGGTCGCCCGCATCCATGCTGTGTTGAAAAAGCAGATTGCCAGCTATGTCATAACACGGAACGCTGTTGGTTGGAATATCTTCTATCTTCGATTGGCCAGATTCGTCAATAGCTCTTGTTGGCTTGATGGGCGTGATGTATTGCATCACGAGATTCTTGCGGGCATCGCGAATCCACAATGGCTTGCCTTCGGCATCGAGCTTGGTGAAGGTCAGATAATACTCATTTCGGTAGTGCTTGCCTTCAAAATGATATATTCCGTTAACGTCTTCTATACGGTTGTGGGCGATGGTGATGACTTCACGGCCCAGGCTGTCGAGGATGGTTAGCGCTGGCGTGTTGGCATGCACGCCGGCTAGGATAGCAGCACGCTTGTCCTGCGTCTCAGCTTTCCTGGCAATAGCTTCTGCTGCCTCTGCTTCCACCTTTATCTGCGGCGAATCATCTGGTTGATGCAATGACACCCCACGCTCAACAGCTGTGAGCCGCTCCCGATACCAGCGCGACTCCAACACGGTGTCATTCGCATCGAAGGTTTTCACATGCCAGCGCGAAAACTCGACGCGACTTAAAGTGCCGTCGGGCATTTCGGTGCGCACCAGGCGTCCGGCAGCATCATAATACATGAGGGGAGTGACACCCTCCGCGATTGGCAGTGTACAACCAAACACAGACACAAAACTCGGTTCGTATTGCTTGACCGGCTTGCCCTTGTTGTTCAATACCGTGAGGCCATTCACGATCCAACGCTGCACGGTTTGGCCTGGTGCAGACTCAGCTTGCACCTTTTTCATCAGCACGTTGCCGCTGCCATCGGAACATTCGAGGGCAACTTGAAGCGGACTTTCAGCACCAGCAGCGAGTTGGCCAACATGTAGTTCACGTGCAATACCGCAAGCGCCAGCCGGTCGGTTTGCCCAGACGACTACATTACCGTGAGTGTCACGTTGTTCACCGAAGTGATAGACAAAGCGTGCTGTCGCATGACTAAGCCAATCTCTGGCCTGTTGCACATTCATAACACTGTCTGTACAAAACTTTTGCACATCGGCAGCTGGTGGATTGGCCAGTTCGTCATCGAAACCGATGAGATCGTCACCCTCGTTTCCTTTTCCTTTCACCGAAGAGGCCACAACCATCCCGAGGAGGTCAAAATATAGCTCTGTATGGTTGCCGTTGATGTCTACTATTTCGCTAGGCGTCAACACCCGAAAATCAAACTGTTTGACTGTAATTTTATTTTCTAGAGGATCAGTGCCAGCTCGTAATTGTAGGTAATCGCCTCGCTTTCAGTAACCAGAAACACCGCATGGCGGTTAGTACCCTGTGGTTGCAGACACTTTATGTTGCTATTGTGATAAGCGGTGGTAAACAGACGCACGGGCAATTCTTCACCCCGGGTAAGCGCGTCAACATCCAGTTCGAACACTTCCTGGCGTAGCATCATGCCCTTACAGGGCGCACGGCTTCGCGCCATTCCTCTGGGGAAAGATCACCCTGGGTCAGCGTCGGCTGGGGTAGCTGGTGTTCGGTAAAACCGGCAGCAACGAAATACTCCTTCTGAAAGACAGAGAGAATGCGATCACGCCCGAAAGCAGCCCCGGTGTGGTACCATGTAATGGTCTTGATTGGGGGCTGATAAAGATCGTGGTTATCAGTGATGTAGGGACTGGCGGCGTTGCCCTGCTCGAACTTACCATAACTTTCCACATCCTTTTGCTCGATGCGACCAAATCCGCGAAATTCGCGCTCAACACCATCGAAATAGCCATGATGGTAGCTATAGGTGCTGGAAAACTCGGTTTTGCGCCACTTATCCCTGACCGTGACCTTTTCTATGCAATGCACTGGGAAAGGCAGCTTGGTAATCCAGGGTTTGCCAGCTTGTTTATCCTCAATATAAAAATAGGTAGATGGTTTATATTCCATTGAAACCTCTTTCCCCAGGTTGTTTTTATAACCCACCATAAATTATATCTGGTGTACCGGAGCCATCAATATCAGCTAGGTGGAGGTAAGACGGATTGAATGCTTCGGGGTGATCAAACAAAGGTGCATTGTCCATAGCCACTTTAGCCCCGAATTTTCCATAGCCAAGATTGGGCCAATAATAAACTTCGCCATTGCGGATTCGCACTATATCCGACAAGCCATCGCCCGACATATCAGCGAGAAAGATACTTTGTGTACTATCAGCAAAAACAATATTGGGTCCGGCTTCTTCATCATAAGGTTTCGCGGTTCTGTTAATGTATTTAAATCCATTTTTTCCTGCTGATTCATACCAGGTAAAAACATTGTCATCCGAAAACAAAACATCTGCTTTGCCATCACCATTCAGGTCGAGCATTCGGGTGTTGGCATCATTGAGATTGATGTTAGGTAAGGTTTTGAAATTTTTAAACGGTTGCCATTCATTGTCATCGCCTAATTCAAAGAAACCTTTTGGTTCGGTTGAATAATTTACCAATTGCTTACCTCCATTGGCATCCAAATCGGCCAATTGCAGTTGGCTGCCCAGCCCTGCAAAAGAAGGTTTGGGTGAAACGAGTTTAGCGTTTTCAAATTCACCATTTCCCATGTTATGTTTGTAATACCAACCACTGGCCTGCTCTGTAGGATTCCTGATAATCCTTCATTAAATAAATCAGTAAACTGGTATTGCCCTTCATCCAGTCCTTCTGGAGCATGCACTAAATTTTCAGTTGAGATCGTTTTTACTTCGGAATTCCAGTCATGTTTCTGGTAAGTAAATTCTACAGGTGGAAGATTCTTTTGAGAATAACCACCTGCTTTTTTGATATACCCATATGCAGTGATTGATTCTAAAAAAGTGAACTCTGTTTGCGTGGTCGTATCATACTTAATATTGAGAGATTTCACAAGTGTCTTTTTATCTGATTTATCAGGCTTCATTGCCAGTTCATCAAATACATGATATAGTAAAACTCTTTTACACAAGCGGGTTGTACGTATTTCAAAACCGGCTTTATAATCAGAGAAAGCATCTGTTCTGAAATCCCATGTATTTATTTTCTCTGGTGAATCATTGGTTTTTAAAGTGCCATAATCAAAAACTGTTTCAAATAAATAGTTATCGGTTACGGGGAAATCATCTCCAAATTTTTTATAGGGAGCTTTATTTCCATAAAGTATCCTATCCAAATAACGATTGGTATAAGTTAGGAGGTTATTTTTAATTCTGTTTTTATTGTGTAATCTGTTAGCCTCGAAACCAACTTTATCTTCCTCTTTATAAATATATTGTGAACTATTGCCCCTGTCGTCAAAAACAAATTCTGGTAACCACTCAAAAATCCTTGTATTATCTAAAGGATCAAAAATTCTTGAGTTATCACTCCATCCAAACAATGTGGTGGTATTGTCTTTAGTGATGATACGCCATTTTATTTTCCCTGATTTTATTTCAGACCAGCGTTCAATCCTGGCAAAAAGACCTTCTGTTCTAGGCTTGTAAAAGCGAATTGTAAATAATCCATCCAGGGAATACTTCTCATTTATTATGTAATCACCCTTGTTTAAGGCAAAGCTGCCATCTGTCTTTTTTTTAAATTCAGGAACCAAATCTTCTGCGTCCGAAATAAGAAAGGTGTCTGATTCTATTGCATCAAAATATTGTGGAAATCCCTTATCGGTTTTACGCTTAATAGAAGCTAAACTTAAATTCCAACCTAAACCAAAAATTCCATTACCTGCTCCTGAATTATAAGACAAGGAGAGTGAAGGCGAAGCTCCTCTTGCAGGAGAAAAGGGGAGTGGAATGGAAAATGAGGCAGTACCATTGACTGCATTGACTGAAAACTTTTCATCAATTCCCTTTATAGCACCACCACCCTTTGGTAAAGAAATAGAAGGGATTTCAATAGAATTGGATTTTGTCTTTCCTCCATCTGAATTAAGAAATTGAGAAGATGAGTTGTTTTCTGTTTGCTCTTTCATTTTTTACCTCCATATAAGTGTTTGGGTAAAAACATATGTAGTGAAACTGTGTTGGCTTCTAGGAGGTATCACACATCTCTTGATTTTGCTGAACCGAATGCCACATTTTGAAAGGCTTTCAACAGACATGAGATTCGTCTGCAATTTGTTGCCTTGTTTTGACACCACCATTTTAATTTTCCATAGTGGTTAAATTTAAGCAGTTAAGTTAAGTAAATCAGATCAGAAGATGTATTGCATTGCAAAATCAACCAGCATCATTAACCTAATAAAATTATTAATTAGTCCAATTCAAGTCAAGCAATTATGACTTTTATCATGTTTTACTGCTTTCTAGTTTACTGAAATGATTAGAAATTTGATATCAGAGAAAGCCCCATAGCTACTTATATCAGCCTGCCAGGATTCTTATCAGGTCATTAAATATTATTGACAAAAAATTTTAGGGTAGTGCAATGCTGAAAAACAGGTGGTTATCTGATAAGCTTTAAAGAGGTTCTGTTTTTTCCTTTAGCCAATTCTTTTCCGCAGCTGTTAGAAATGTGTTGAGCTTTTCATAAACTTCTTCATGATAGGAATTTAGCCAGCCAATCTCCCTCTGATCAAGTAAAAAAATGTCAATCAGAGATTTATCGATATAACAAAGTGATAAAGTATCAAATTTAAGAAAGTGTCCGAATTCAGTCTCTTCATCTTCATAACATAGTATCAGGTTTTCAATTCTGATACCGTATTCTCCTTCCCTGTAAATTGCAGGTTCATCAGAAATAAGCATACCAGGCTTTATAATGATAGCTGATCCTGATCCAATACCAATATTCTGCGGTCCCTCATGGACATTGAGGCAGAAGCCAACACCATGACCCGTGCCATGGCCATAATTAAGGCCATTCTCCCACAATGCTTTACGTGCAAGTATATCAAGCTGGTATCCTTTGGTTCCTGCCGGAAATTTTGCAAGAGCAAGGTTTATAGTTCCTTTCATCACATAAGTAAAGTCTCGTTTCTGCTGTGCGGTTGGTTCTCCGATTGCGATAGTCCTGGTTATATCGGTGGTACCATCAAGGTACTGACCACCTGAGTCGAGAAGGAGAATACCATCCGTTTCTAAAATAAAATCTGATTCAGGGGTTACTGAATAATGCGGTAATGCGCCATGTTTATTATAGGCAGCTATCGTCGAAAAACTTGGTCCCAGATAGTTTTCCTGCTCAGATCTTAAATCGTTTAACTTATCAGCCAATGAGAGTTCTGATATTGGCTCTGAGCCAGAATACCGTTCCAGCCAATAGAAAAACCTGGTTAAAGCCACGCCATCTTTCACCATCACTTTTCCGATGTTTTCAATCTCAACTCCGTTTTTAACTGTTTTTAAACAAGTTGGTATTGTGAGATCTTCAATTATTTTCATCCCCTCAGGGATTGAATTAAATAAAGTATACGATGTCGTATATGAATTGATAAGAATTTTTGAATCTGGTGACAAAGCCGATAATATTGCAGCGGTTTCTTCATATGGTAACATAACGATACCAAGTTTGTCGAATTCTGATGCAAGTTTCAACGGGATTTTATTCTCATCTGTAAATAACATTATCTGCTCTTCCCCGGCAATCAAAAATGATGTCAGCAATGGAGAGTATTTAACATCTTTCCCCCTGATATTAAGCAACCACATAATATCATCGGTTGAAGTAAGCAGGTGATAATCAACTCCCCTGATTTTCATTTTTTCACGAACTTCAGCAATCTTCACTGACCGCTCCTTTCCACAATAAAGAGTAGAATGATCAAATGCATGTGAGCCGGGCATTGGAGGACGGTCTATCCATAGTACGGAAATAAGGTCGCAGTCAAAATTGAATGATACCGTTTTATCATCTAATGTCTTTTTTAACTTCCTTATCTGTTCAATTGAAAAGATCCTTCCGTCGAGCGCAATTTTGCTTCCTGTATCAATGTTTTCAGCTATCCACCAAATGAAGTCTGTCTTGTCAGGAGAAGCAGGTCTCATTAGCTCAAAACCCGAATCACGGAGTTGGACTTCAGCCTGGGCATAATAGCGTGAGTCGGTCCATAAGCCTGCAAATGATTCAGTTACGACAACTGTTGCAGATGAACCTGTGAAACCTGTCAGCCAGGCAATTATGCGCCAATGATCTGGGATATATTCTCCAAGATGAGGATCAGTTGAAGGTATTATATAAGCGTCAATTTTCTTTTCTTTCAGTCCTGCTCTGAGAAGAGCCAGTTTTTCTTTGAAAGAGGTCATAAGCTTTTTACTTCATTTACAAGATTTTGCAAGGTACTCTTTGCATCACCAAATAACATTCTGGTCTTGTCATTATAGAACAACATATTTTCGATGGCAGCATAACCCTTACCCATACCTCGCTTCATAACCATGATATTTTTTGCATCGCGAGCCTTGATGATCGGCATTCCGTAAATTGGGCTTGAAGGGTCATCTTCAGCTGCCGGATTCACAACATCATTTGCACCTATTACAACAAGGACATCCGTATTTGGAAGATCAGGATTGATCTCTTCGCTCTCAATCAGCTGTTCATATGGCACATCAGCTTCTGCCAGCAATACATTCATATGCCCGGGCATACGTCCGGCAACCGGGTGAATAGCATATTTAACCTCTACTCCTTTCTCTTCCAAAAGCTTATCCAGCTCATGACAGATATGCTGAGCCTGAGCAACAGCAAGACCGTAACCTGGAACAATAACCACTTTCTTTGAATAGCTTAAAAGTACGGCAGCATCTGTGATTGAAATCTCTTTCACAGAACCAGTTATTGCCACATTCGTTTGTCCACCTCCTCCAAATACTCCAACAATAACGTTAAGCAAAGATCTGTTCATTGCCCTGCACATAAGAATAGTCAGAATTGTGCCTGCTGATCCAACGAGTATCCCTCCTGTAAGCATAACCTGGTTGTTATAAAGGAATCCTCCCATAGCGGCAGCAACTCCTGTAAATGAGTTCAACAGCGAAATAACCACAGGCATGTCAGCTCCTCCGATTGGCATTACAAACAAAACACCGTATATAACTGCAATGACAAACATTATATATATTACTGGTGTCAATTCACTGCTGGCCTGCACATGACGGGTCATTATATATACTATAAATCCGATAAGTACAGCAAGAATTGTAAGATTCACATACTTCATTGCTTTTATACGCATATCGCCAATCCATCCATCAAGCTTGCCAAATGCAATCATACTTCCGGCCCATGAAACGGTACCTATCATAAGTCCAAGAAGGATTGCCAGGACATGTCCGTTTGCCATACCGCTTTTTGCTATCAACTCAGGACTGACATGCGGAAATTCCATCATTGAGATAAGAGCTGCAGCTGCCCCACCCATTCCATTAAAAAATGATACAAGCTGTGGCATGGCAGTCATTTTGACCCGTCTGGCAATGACCCACCCGATAACAGTTCCGATTCCTATTGCGGTAAGAATTAGTGGTATATTGCCAATCGGTTTGCCATCTTTCTGATGTAACAGGATTGTGGCGATAATTGCCATTCCCATTCCAATTGCTGCAAGAGTATTACCCCTGCGGGCAGTAAGAGGGTGGCTTAACATCTTTAATCCTAAAATAAACAGTACCGAGGCAATTATATATGTTATCTCGAGTATTGAGATTCCGGGATGTAATTGAGATAGCTGGTCCATAAGGCTGATCTTTTTCGATTTTTACTCGGGTTACTACTTCTTCTTTTTAAACATTTCCAGCATCCTGTCGGTAACAACAAATCCACCGACAACATTAAGAGTACCAAGTACAACAGCCAGAAATCCGAGTATCATTGACCCGGTGGTATCAGCATGTCCCATTACTATGATTGCACCAATAATCACTACCCCGTGGATTGCATTAGCCCCTGACATAAGCGGAGTATGCAAAATGGCAGGAACATGGCTTATCACTTCGATACCAAGGAATACTGAAAGGATCACAATGAAAATAGCCTCTCTGTGCAATAAGAAAAATCCAAGAATATTATCCATGATATGTTATTTTATATTTAGCATTTGTTTTACTCTCTGACTGATATATTCTTTGCCATGAACGGCAGTTGTTCCTTTTATGATATCATCCTGCATATTAAGAACAAGATTAGCATCCTTATCGATCATAATCTTAAGCAGGTTAATAATATTACAGCCAAACATTTTGCTGGCATCAGATGGCATATCGGATGGATAGTTGGATTTCCCGATAATATGTACACCGTTAACTATAATGTTTTTCCCATTCTCTGTTAATTCGCAGTTACCGCCTGTAGAAGCTGCAAGATCAATTATAACTGAACCTGGTTTCATTAAATTAACTGTCTCTTTTAGCAGAAGAACAGGAGCTTTCTTACCGGGTATCTGTGCAGTGGCAATAACAACATCAGCTGCAATTGCACGCTGTTGAATGAGTTCCTGCTGTTTCATTTTAAATTCTTCTGTTTGTTCGACAGCATATCCACCTGCCGCAACATCTTCCCTGGCTCCTTCAACTTCAACAAACTTTCCACCAAGACTTTTAACCTCCTCTTTTACTGCGGCTCTGACATCGAACACTTCAACTGTTGCACCAAGTTTTCTGGCAATTGCCAACGCCTGCAATCCTGCAACACCGGCGCCTAAAACGAGCACACGCGATGGTTTTATAGTACCGGCTGCTGACATAAACATTGGGAAGAATCTTGGTAACAATGATGCAGCATCAAGAACAGCTTTATAGCCGGATACTGTTGCCATCGATGAGAGGATATCCATCGACTGGGCCCTGGTTGTCCGTGGTACAAGGTCGAGTGCCAATACTGATAATCCATGAATGCGTGCTTTTTCAAGCCATAAGCTGTTCACAACAGGATTAAGAACCGAGCATAAGACCTGACCTTCTCTGAAGGAATTGATATCATCTTCAACCGGAGGATTTATAGAAAGCAGCATTTGAGCTTTACCAATAACCTCTTTTCGGTCAGCCATCCGGGCGCCGGCTGACTGGTATGCAGTGTCAGGAGCAAAAGCCCGTTCGCCGGCCCCAAGCTCAACTAATACATCGATACCTATTTTCTTCAGGGCAACAACCTCTCCTGGAAGGATGGCTACCCTGTTTTCAGTTCCTGTTTCTTTGAGGACGCCTATTATCATAAGTCTGGATTTTGGAGTATGGAGTGCCTAAAGTTTTGATCAGAATTTGGTTACCAAATTAATAAAGAATACTCATCCTTTATACAGAAGGATAAACAAAAAAAAATCAGGGATTAAATTTATTTAACGTAACTTCAAGTATCAGAGTTTCACCGGGGGAGATTACAAAACGTTTCTTACCAGGAATCTCTTTTCCGTAGTATCCGCTATTTGTTCCGTAAGCCAGATCTGGTGGCACTACAATAAGCCTTCTCTCCCCTGGTTTCATATCCATTAATGCCTCCTGTAACCCTTTAAGCAATCCTCCCTTTCCAATAGTATGGGAAAAGGCCTGAGGTTTTGATCCTGGTACCGGTTTCCCATTGTCTTCTGAACTCACAAAGCTTAAACCGTTAATTAATCTTCCGCTGTACATTATTTTAAGTACAGACCCTTCAACCGGACAGTTACCTTTTCCCGGTACCTGCACTTTATATCTGAGTCCATCGGGAAGTGCAGTCAAACCGTGATAATTTTCAGCGAGAAACTTCTCCTCCCTCTGTTTTCTTTGCTCCTTCTCATAATTTACTTTTCTCCATTGCTGATCTACCATCTCTTTAAAAGTCTCATCATTCACAATGAACTTTTCAGCTTCGGATCCTGAACGGACAATAGTAACTGAGAAAGTAGTGTCTCCCATGACAATTTTATTTACAACATCCATACCATCAACTACTTCCCCGAAAAGTGTATAATTTCCATCCAGGTATGATCTGTCTGCCAGGGTTATATAATACTCGCATGTATTTGTATGCGGACCGCTATTAGCCATGCCTATCATCCCGGGTTTATTATGACTCAGATCGCTGATCTCGTTTGGAATTTCGTAGCCTGTTGAGTTGACCTCTGTGTTTGCAGGATCTTTAACAATTGCCGGTTCACCACCCTGTATTACATGTCCTTTTACAACCCTGTGCCAAATTGAACCTTTAAAAAATGGAATTCCAATTGGATAAGAAGCGTTTGTTATTGTTCCTTCGGAAAGTCCGATAAAGTTTGCTACCGTCATCGGAGCCTTTTTATAATCGAGCAGAACAGATATTCTTCCCTTGTTTGTATTAAAATCAGCATAAATTCCATCGGGCATAAAGCAACCATCCCTCGAAAGCAGATGATCAAGATTGGCTATTCCATATGCGACTACTGCTGTTACTAGAGATGAATATTCCTGGTATTCGGGGATAACCTCATTATAAGTATCGAGTGTTGTATGCCAGGTCCTGCCATACTGTTGCTCACCCTTGGTACTGAAGCCGAATGAAGGCACATCTTTCTGCAAAAATGAAAATGTATCTGTTCCGCCTCTGCCACCTTTTCTGATGGGTCTTGTCCTTTCTGTAAGCTCAAACGGATATTTTGGCAGGAGACCCAGAACCGGTTTAACAACCTGCTGAAAATCGGCCATCATAGCTTTTGATACGCTAAGTCCTGATATACAATTTGTCCCTCCATCCCGGTTAAACACTGCGGATATCCGGGGAAGCTTGTCGGGATTCTGTTTTACCCATGCAGCGGAGCCCAGAAGACCAAACTCTTCGGCAGCCCATAACTGTACCATAATTGTACGTCCTGGTTTACCGCCAGCCGAGAGTATAAGCCTGGCTGCTTCCATTGCGACAGTCGCGCCTGAAGCATTGTCAACAGCCGCCGTGGCTCCTGCAAGTCCATCAAGGTGACCACCAAGAATTACATATTCATCAGGGAACTTTGTACCAGGAATCCAGCCAATGACATTGTAATATTTTACCGGACCCGGTCTGAAATAGTTTCTTATATCAAATTCAAGTTCTACCTTTTTCCCTTTTGATACCAGTTCTTTGATCTCATTGTATTGTTTATCAATAAGTTTGATATCTGGCAGGGTCGGAAGGGTTTCCCACGAATCAACTCTCTGGTATAATAATCTTATAGGAAAAGTTGAAAGCTGTATTGTGCCCAAAGCGCCTTCTTGACGGATCAATCGGGTCAGCTCGGATTCACCGCTCCTGTCGCGTGGCCAACCTGAATTTACTCCGGCTATCAATACCCATGCACCTTTAATACTGTCCTTTATAGTCCAGAATTCTTCAAC
>Ga0066793_10000675_pt1 | contig 14082 bp, 11 predicted proteins | sample PersoiDNA2013189_FD_83876 | JGI IMG/M metagenome (GOLD analysis project Ga0066793, IMG submission 83876) | Permafrost soil microbial communities from the Arctic, to analyse light accelerated degradation of dissolved organic matter (DOM) -... | ecosystem: Environmental > Terrestrial > Soil >...
ACATTGGAACACGCGCGTCACCTCTACCTTGGGTACCGGCACGCACTTGAGTGAGATTTCGGTCAGGACGCCCAGCGTGCCGAGCGCCCCAGTCATCAGTCGCGGAAGATCGAAACCGGCGACGTTCTTCATGACCCGGCCACCGAACGAAAGCTCATCGCCCCGACCGTCCAACACCCTCACTCCGAGCATATGATCGCGAACCGCACCTCCATGCGGGCGCCGCGGGCCGGACAAGCCGGCGGCGATGCAGCCGCCAAGCGTCGCATCGGCGCCAAAATGCGGCGGTTCGAACGCGAGCATCTGACTGCGCTCGGCAAGCGCGTGCTCGATTTCCGTGAGCCGCGTGCCGCAACGGGCGGTAATAACCAGCTCGGTCGGATCGTAATCCTGGATCCCTGAATACGCAGTAGTGCCGAAAATGCTGCCCACGAGCTGATGGCCGTAGAAATCCTTGCTGCCTCCGCCGACGATGCGCAAAGGCTCGTTGCCGGCGGCAGCGGCGCGCACACGATCGCGCCAGGCGCCGATGAGGTCGCTCATTCGAAGCGCATTCCGTTCACTGCTGCTGTCCCTGCATCACCGGAGCATCGAAGCGGGCGATATGCTCGGACTCGCGCCTCGCGTCCGCGAGCCATTCCTGCATCGCCGGCAGCGCGACCAGATGCCGTTGATACGCCGCGCATTCCTCGGTAAGCGCGACGCCATAACACAGGAACCGGAACGCAACCGGGCAATAGAACGCATCGACGATACCGAACGAGCCGCAAATAAAATCACCGCCTCCACCGAAGCGCTGCCGGCCCTCGCGCCAAATGGCGCTGATGCGTTCGATCTCGGCCGCGACGGCGGGGGAAGGAACGCGCTTCTCGGAGAGCCGCAGATTCATGCCGAGCTCGTTGCGCAGATGGCTGAATCCTGAGTGCATTTCTGCCGCGGCCGAACGCGCCCAGGCGCGCGCCATGCTATCGGCGGGCCACAATCCAGGGCGGCGCTCCGCTAGGTATTCCGCGATCGCCAGCGAATCCCATACCACCACCGGCCCGTCGTGCAGGCATGGAACCTTGGCCGACGGAGAGTAAGACCGGATTCGCGCGCTCGAATCGGCCTCGTAAAGCGGCAGGCGTTGCTCGCGAAACGGGATGCCGGCCGTCTTCATCAGCACCCATGCGCGCAGCGACCAGGTCGAGTAGTTCTTGTTGCCGATGTAAAGCGTATACATGCGCGGGTCAGGCGCCCCATGGCGAAGCGCAGTCGCCGCCACCGGTGCCGCTCATAGCGGAACGGTCTTGCCGGGGTTCATGATGTCGCGCGGGTCGAGCGCGCGCTTGATCATCCGCATCAGATCGACCGCTTCGCCGTGCTCCTGCGCCAGAACGTCCAGCTTGTGCCAGCCGATGCCGTGTTCGCCGGTGCACGTGCCGCCCATCGAGATCGCGCGCATGCTGACGCCTTTGGCCAGCGCCTCGGCGCGTTCGCGCTGCGCGGGATCGGCACCGTCGAACAGAACGACGAGATGGAAGTTGCCGTCGCCGACATGTCCCAGAATGGGCGCGGTCAAACCGCTCTTCTCGACGTCGACCTTGGTCTCGAGGATGCAATCGGCAAGCCTCGAAATCGGGACGCAGGCATCGGTGGCGAAGCTGGTCATGCCCGGCTTGAATGCCAGCGCGGCGTAATAGGCGTCGTGACGAGCCTTCCACAGACGCGTCCGGTCTTCGGTTTTGGTCGCCCACTGATAAGCACTGCCACCGAACTCGTCGCTGGCAGCCTGCATCGCCTCCGATTGCTCGCGCACACCGGCCTCCGAGCCGTGAAATTCGAAGAATAGCGTCGGCTTGGCGGCAAATCCCTCGAGCTTCGAGTATCGGATGCTCGCTTCCATCTGGACCTCGTCCAGCAACTCGATGCGCGCCACGCTGATTCCGGTCTGCATGGCGATGATGACGGTATTGACCGCGCTGGCAAGATCGGGAAACTGGCAGACCGCTGCCTGAATCGCCTCGGGAACGCCGTACAGACGCAACTGGATTTCGGTGATGACGCCGAGCGTTCCCTCGGCGCCGACAAAGAGTCGCGTCAGGTCATAGCCGGCGCTGGACTTGCGCGCACGTCCGCCGGTCTTGACGATGCGCCCGTCTGCCGTCACCACGGTCAGCCCGAGCACGTTCTCGCGCATCGTTCCGTATCGGACCGCATTGGTTCCCGAAGCACGTGTCGCGGCCATTCCGCCGATGGTGGCGTTGGCGCCTGGATCGATCGGGAAAAAGAGGCCCGTGCCTTTGAGCTCCGCGTTCAGCTGCTCGCGTGTGACCCCGGCTTGGACGCGGCAGTCGAGATCCTCGGTATTGACTTCGAGCACGCGGTTCATCTGCGTCAGATCGACGCAAACGCCTCCATAGAGCGCGGCGACATGGCCTTCGAGCGACGTGCCGACGCCGAAGGCAATCACCGGCACGCGTGCAAGATGGCACAGGCGAACGATCGACGCGACCTCTTCGTTCGAGTGGGGGAACACGACCACGTCGGGCAGCGCGGCGTCGGCAAGACCTTCGCCGTGGCTGTGGTGCTCGCGCACCGCGTGCGTGGTCACCGCGCGTTCGCCGAAGTCACCCGAGAGCCGTGTCACCAGCTCGGCAACGACGTCGGGGTCTTGTCTGGTCTCGGTCTTCATGTCGATCCTTCCCGCTTGTTCAGAAACGCGGCAAGTCGGGGTGGGGCACCTGGCCGCGGTGCACGTGCATCCGGCCCATTTCGGCGCAGCGATACAGCGCCGGCACCGCCTTGCCGGGATTCAGCAGGTCGCCCTCGTCGAAGGCATGCTTGATCGCGTGGAACCACTCGAGCTCGGCGGACGCAAACTGGACGCACATCCCGCCGATCTTCTCGAGTCCGACCCCGTGCTCGCCGGTGATCGTGCCGCCGACTGCGATGCACAGGTCCAGAATTTTGCCTCCAAACGCCTCGGTCTTCTCCACGTCGCCCGGACAATTGGCGTCGAACAGGATCAGCGGATGCAAGTTGCCGTCGCCGGCGTGGAAGACATTCATGCAGCGCAGCCCGAATTCCCTTCCCAGCTCGGCGATTCGCGTCAGCACCGGCGCGATCGAGCGCCGCGGGATCGTTCCGTCCATGCAGTAATAGTCAGGCGAGATCCTGCCTGCGGCGCCAAATGCCGCCTTGCGCCCCGACCACAAGCGGAGCCGCTGTGCCTCGTTCTGCGATACTTCGACGCGAGTCGCGCCATTGCCTTCGAGCAACGCGCACATCCCGTCGATCTCGGTCTGCACTTGTTCCGGGGTTCCGTCGGCTTCGCAAAGAAGGACCGCCTCGGCGTCGAGCGGATAGCCGGCATGCACGAATGGCTCGACCGCGCTGATGGTAAGCCGGTCCATCATTTCGAGGCCCGCCGGAATGATGCCCGCGGCAATGATTGCGGCCACCGCCTCTCCGGCCTTGGCCAGGTCGTCGAACGCGGCGAGAATGACCTTTGCCTCCCGCGGTTTGGGTGTCAAGTGCACGGTCACCTCGGTGATGACCGCCAGCAAGCCCTCCGATCCGTTGATCAGTGCGAGCAGATCGTAGCCGGCGCAATCGAGCGCGTCGCCGCCGAATTCCACAATCTCGCCGGTGATAAGCACCGCCCGCACCCGGCGGACGTTGTGCACGGTGAGCCCGTACTTGAGACAGTGCAGCCCTCCGGAATTCTCGGCGACATTGCCACCGATCGTGCACGCGATCTGCGATGAAGGATCGGGAGCGTAGAAGAGCCCGTGGATCGCAACGGCTTCCGAAATGGCCAAATTGCGCACGCCGGGCTGCAGCACCGCGGTGCGCGCGAGCGGATCGATGGCGAGGATGCGCTTGAACTTGGCGAGCGACAGGACCACGCCGTCGTGGTTGGGTGTCGCCCCGCCGGACAGCCCCGTGCCGGCGCCGCGCGCGACGACCGGCAATCGTGCTGCGTGGCAGATTTTCAGGATCTCGACGACCTGCGCTTCGTTTTCCGGTAGAAGCACCGCCAGAGGCTGCGCCCGGAAAAGCGTCAGGCCATCGCATTCATAAGGCCGCGTGTCCTCCCCGGCCGTAAGAAGTGCGGATGGCAGAAGAATTTCGCCGAGCGCGGCGAGCAGGGTTTCATTGAGCATGGCACTAAAGCGTTGCCAGTCGATTATTCCACAAAGCTCTGCGCCACACTACGCGTGCGCCTACTGCATCCCCTCGCGACAGGCATCGACGCGGCCTTCGGAGCGCGAAGAGCGTGCCCTATCGCTATAATGATCGCCACCGGGGGATGCAAGCGCCGATCGGCACGGGCGGGGATCGGACCATGAATCAAGGCGAAATATACGCCAAGACCGAGGAAGGCGCGCGCGAGCTCAAGGAACGCAAGCGCAACCTCCCGGTCGCCCTGCGCAGCGTGCTGATCATGGTCGACGGCCATCGAACGGTGGCAGAGGTGCTCGAGCGAGCTCGGGCATTGCGTGTCGACGTCGCCACGCTCGCGACCCTGGAAAGTGCCGGACTGATCGCCAAGCGCTTCAGCGCGCCTTCCGGGGTGGATTCCGAGGCGGCGTCTGCGCTTCGGAGTGCAACCGAAGTTCAGCGATTTATCGCCGTGCAGCAGCAGCTCAGCAACGCGATCAACAAACACCTCGGCTTTAGGGGGTACATCATGATGATGCGCTTGCAACGCGCCGGCAATCTGCGCGATCTGCACGATCTGCTGCCGGATTTCGCCAAGGCGTTGGTCAAGCGAGTGGGCATCGACGCGGCGACGCCGATCGTCGGCGAGCTGGAGCAGTTGATCGTTCGCGACGGCTGACGCTGCGCTGACCGCGCCGCCTATTTCGCCGCCGGCCGGAACTTGTGCGCCAGCGTATTCTCGTCGGTGCGCGGAAGATACGTGATGCCGTTGCGCGTTGCCCAAAGATTCACCTGAAAATGCAAAGGGATAATTCCGGTGTCGTTGATTGCAAGCTCGGTCGCGCGTTGCAAGACCGCTTCGCGCTTGGGATCGTCGACGGTGGCGAGCGCCTCCTCGAGCAGCGCATCGACCTTTGCGTTGGAATAGCGTCCACGGTTGGCCGTACCGAACCCTTTGTCCTTGTTGTACGTCGCGAGCAGCGCTTTGAGTGGGCTCGACGCTTCGCCTGTGCCCGAGCTCCAGCCCAGTAACATGAAGCTGAATTTGAGGTCGGTCGCCTGCGAAAAAAAAGTCGCCGATGGCATTGCTTCGACTTTGCTTGCAATACCGACTCGGGTCAGCATTTGCGCAACGGTTTGTGCGATCTTGGCATCGTTGACGTAACGATTGTTCGGCGAATGGATGGTCAGGCCGAATCCGTCGGGATAACCTGCCTCGGCGAGCAGTTTCTTCGCGCCCTCCGGATCGTACGGCTCGACCTTCAGGTTCCTGGTCGTTCCGAACATCCCGTCGGCTAGCAACTGTCCCGACGCGACGGCTTCGCCTTCCATAACCTTGTCGACGATCGCCGTTCTGTTAATCGCCTTGGACAAGGCCTTGCGCACCCGCGGATCCCTAAGCGGATTCTTGGCCAGCGGCCGACCTGCCTTGTCGGAAACAAACGGCGTGTGGTCGCGGTCGCTGTCCAGGTGCAAATAGATCAGCCGGTCGGCGATCACCTTGTAGATGTTCAGGCGTTTGTCGGCGCGAATTCGGGCGACATCGGACGTCGGGACATATTCGATGGCCTGCACGTCGCCCGCCAGCAGCGCGGCGACGCGTGAGGCATCGCTGGGGAGCAGGCGCAGCGTGACCTTTTCCCACGGGGTCTTCCCGCCCCAGTAAGCCTCGTGGCGGGCGAGCTCGATACGGTCTCCCTTGGCGTATCGAACGAGCTTGTAGGGCCCCGTGCCCAGCGCAGTTCTGCCACTGTTGAAGTCTTCGGTCGTTGCCTTTGCCGCCGATTTCGAGACGATGGCGACCTGAGTCATGTCCGTCGGCATCAGCGGATACGGCATCGCGGTCTTGAATCGGATCGTATACGGATCGACGACGGTCATTTCCTTGATCTGCTTGGTGTACGCGGTGAAAGGCGACGGGCTGTTGGGCACTTCCGGAACGCGCTCGATCGACGCCACGACGTCGGCGGCGGTGAAGTCGCTGCCATCGTGGAACTTGACGCCGCGACGCAGCTTGAACTCCCAGGTGAGCGGATCGACGATCTTCCAGGATTCGGCCAGTCCCGGAATCGGCCTCTGGCGCTCGTCGCGCAGCACCAGATAGTCGAAGATATGCGCCGCGACGTTGTTGTTCGGCGTCACATTGTGATAGTGCGGATCGATCGCGGTAACGTCGGCACCGATGCCGATGGTCAGATCGGCCGCGGCGGACGGGGCGACGGCACCGAAAACCGCAGAACACAGGGACAGGCAAGCAATCAGGACGCGGTACCACCGCATGGAATTCTCCGTCGAATCGTGGCCAGGAACTGCCGTTCCAGACGAGCCAGCATAGCTCAAACGTAACTGATTGTAACTGGCTGTTCTGATGTGGAAACTTGCTGTCAACGTCGGCTGTCTACCAAGCGTTGGGGACAAGTGTCGCCCCCTTTCGCGACTATGTAGGAGGATCCATGAAACATCGCATTGCAACGATCGCTGCCGCGAGCCTGCTGTTGGCCGGCGGTGCCACTATCGCCTCGACCGCGTCGGCGAGAGATTCCTTCAGTGTATCGATTGGCGTCCCGGGCTTTGCCGTCGGTTATGGTAACCGGGGCTATTACGGTGGCTATTACGCGCCGCCGGTGGCGTACGCGCCGCCTGTCGCCTACGCGCCCTACTACGACGCTCCTGTCGTCTACGGCGCGCCGGTGGTTTACGGTCCAACCGTGGTGTACAGCCGCCCGTACTACCGGCCGTACTATCGCCCGTATCGCGCGCATTACTGGTACCGCTAACCCCGGTAAGTGATGCGGTAGATCGCTCCGGCGTAGTCGTCGGAGACGAGCAGCGCGCCGTCGGGCAGCACCAGCACATCCACCGGGCGGCCCCACGCCTTTTCACCCTGCAACCAGCCGGTCGCGAATGGCTCGTACGCGACCGGCTTGTTACCCTCGATACGAACCAGCGTGATCCGGTAGCCGATTTTCTTGCTGCGGTTCCACGAGCCGTGCTCGGCGATGAAGATCTGGTCGCGATAGCGGGCGGGAAACTGCGTGCCGGTGTAAAAGCGCATGCCCAGTGCCGCAACGTGCGGTCCCAGATTCTGCGCCGGCGGCGTGAATTCCTCGCACTTGTGCTTGCTTCCCAATTCCGGGTCTGAGATCGTGCCTCCGTGGCAGTACGGATAACCGAAATTGAGCCCCGGCTTGGGCGCGTGGTGCAGCGTGTCGGGCGGCGCGTCGTCGCCGAGCATGTCGCGGCCGTTGTTGGTGAACCAGAGCTCCTTGGTCCGCGGGTCCCAGTCGAAACCCACCGAGTTGCGAAGCCCGCGCGCATAAATCTCGCGCCCTGAGCCGTCGGCGTTCATGCGCTGGATATTGGCGTAGCGTTCGAAATCGGGCTCGCAGACGTTGCAGGGCGCGCCGACGGGAACGTACAGTTTCCCGTCGGGGCCGAAAGCGATGAACTTCCAGCCGTGATGCGTTTCTTTCGGGAAGTGATCGTCGACCACGACCGGCTTCGGCGGATCGGCGATATGATCCTCGATATTGTCCAGGCGCAGGATCCGGTCGATCGCGGACACGTACAGGGCCCCGCGGTGAAACGCCACCCCGACCGGCATTTTAAGGCCGCTGGCGATCACCGTGACGACCGGCGGGCCGGGCGGCTTCAGCTGCACCGCGTACACTTTGCCCGCTTGCATCGATCCGACGAACAAGGTGCCTTTGGCGCCGAGTGCCATCTCCCGCGCGTTGTCGACGCGCGCCAGGACCTCGATCTTGAAGCCGGGCGGAAGCTTGATCTCCTCGATCGGCAAATCGCTCGCGTGCGCAAGGCAGCGCAGCGTCGCCAAAAAAGCGGCGAGGACGAGACTGGCCATTCGCATCATTTTTCCTCCGAGACTGATTGCGGTGCCGCATGTGATCGTGTGCGAGTATGCTGACCCAATCCGTGCAGCAGCTGACCCTGGTGGCCCGCTGTCGGGCTACTGGCATTGACACCGGCAAGCCCCCTTTCTATCCTGTCTCACTGAACGTTCCCGAGTTTCATATCATGAACGCACCCGCGTCTTCGTCTGCCGTCCGGCCCCAACTCGCCGCCCTGGAGCTGATCCGAACGCTGGTCGCGTTCAATACCACCAGCCGCGATTCGAACATGGCGCTCATCGATTGGGTCCGTGACTATCTTGGGGGCCACGGCATCGAATCGCAACTGACCTTCGACGATGACAGGCGCAAAGCAAATTTGTTCGCGACGCTTCCCGCCAGTGACGGAAACGTCGAGGAGCGCGGCATCGTTCTTTCCGGCCATACCGATGTCGTCCCGGTCGATGGCCAGCCTTGGGACACCGACCCTTTCGTCGCGACCGTCAAGGACGACAAGCTCTATGGCCGCGGCGTCACCGACATGAAGAGCTTTTCGGCGACCGGACTCGCAATGGTGCCCGAGTTTCTGCGTCGCGGTCTCAAGAGGCCGTTGCATTTCGCGCTTTCGTACGACGAAGAGGTCGGGTGCATCGGCGTTCGGCGGCTGCTCGCGGACCTCGGCCAACGCGGTGTTAAGCCGGCCGGCTGCATCGTGGGCGAGCCTACCGGAATGCGGCCGGTGGTTGCGCACAAGGGGAAAAGGAGCTACCGCTGCCGCGTCCGCGGCCACGAAGCACACTCGTCGCTGACACCGCGCGGGGTCAATGCGATCCAAATCGCATGCGAAATCGTGATGCTGCTGACGCAGATCGCGCGGCGGTTTCGAGAGCGCGGACGGTTCGATTCGGCGTACGACGTCCCTTTCACGACAGTCCATACCGGGTTGATCCGCGGCGGCACGGCGCTGAACATCGTTCCCCGCGACTGTGTCTTCGATTTCGAATTTCGTCACCTTCCCTTCGACGACCCGGAAGAGTTGCTCACTGAAGTCAAGCGTTTCGCGGCCACGCTGTTGCCGGAAATGCACGCCGTCGACCCGCAAACGTACATCGAGTTCGACGCACTATCGACGCTGCCCGGCTTCGATACGCACGGAGGAAACGAAATTGCCGAGCTCGGCCGGTCGTGCAGCGCCACGCACGACTATGGCAAGGTTTCGTTCGGCACCGAAGCGTCGCTGTTCCACAACGCCGGGATCGCCGCGATCATCTGCGGGCCTGGGCACATCGAGCAGGCGCATCAGCCCAACGAATGGGTTGCACTCGACCAGCTTGCGCTATGCGAAGCGTTCATGCGACGCCTCGCCGATCAAATCTGCGTCTCGTGAGCGAAACCGTTCGCGACACTTTCCAGCGCACGCCCGCGCCCTATCCGCCGATCGAGATCGCTTTTCCCGATCTCGCACCGTACGCCTCCGGTAATGACCGCGCGCCGTATGTGTGGACGTTCGTCGGCGAGCAACCCGGACCGCATGTCCTCGTCCAGGCGCTGACTCACGGCAACGAGGTCTGCGGCGCAATCGCTCTCGATTGGCTTCTTCGCCAAAAGGTCCGGCCTGCGCGAGGCACTCTGACGCTGGTCTTCGCCAACGTCGGTGCCTATCTTCGCTTCGACCGCGCGGATCCGTTCGAGTCGCGCTGTGTCGACGAGGACTTCAACCGTCTATGGACACGCGAGGTGCTCGACGGTCCGCGCCGGAGCGCCGAGCTTGCGCGCGCTCGCGAGCTCAGGCCTATCATCGACCGCACCGATCATCTGCTCGATCTACACTCGATGTCGGAGCCCTGCCCTCCGCTCGCGATGGCTGGCCGACAGCGAAAAGGTGTCCAGCTCGCCAAGGCGGTCGGGGTGCCGCAGTACATCGTGATCGACAGCGGCCACGTCGCAGGGCAGCGGCTGCGCGATTACGCGTTCTTTGACGATCCCGCGGACGCGCGCAGCGCGCTGCTGGTCGAATGCGGCCAACACTGGGAGGTTGCAGCGCCGCGGGTTGCACAGCAGTCGCTGCTGCGGTTCCTGGACCACTTCGGGATGCTCGATCGTGGCCTGGCCGAGCAGCATCTGGACGCCGTGACGCCGCCTCCTCAACGTATTGTCGAGGTGACATCGACGGTGACCATCGTCAGCGACGCGTTTCGCTTCACTCAACCGGTGCACGGACTGCAGGTGATCCGCCGCGCCGGTACCGTCTACGCCATGGACGGTGGCGCCGAGATTCGCACGCCACACGACGATTGCGTGTTGATCATGCCCACCCGCAAACCAAAGCGCGGGGAGACCGCGGTGCGACTCGGGCGATTCGTTTCCTAGGTAAGTGCGCTACGGGCGAGACTGCGCGGCGGAGATCCCGGCTTCCGCCGCTTCGACCAGCTCGCTGCCGATGATCGGGGTCCATCGATCGTAGATGGCGCGCGCGGCTTCGCGAAACGCGTCCCGGCCCGCGCCTGTAAGGCGAGTGACGATGGCGCCCTGCGCGCCCAGCTTCGCCAGCGCGCCATCGTCGTCCTGCCGCCGTGCCATCGCCAGCGCTTGTTTCGAAGCATCCCTCGCCGCTTCGCGCACGAGCTGGCGGTCGGGCTCGCTCCACGAGTCCCAGACCGATCGGTTTACCACGAATACCAGCGCATCCGCATGCGCGTGCCAAAGCTGCAAATGCACGAGCGGCCCCGCGTAGAGACGCGACGCCGAATAGGCGGCGACGCTCGTTTCCTGACCGTCGAGCCGCCCGCTTTCCAGCGCGGCGCGCGCGTCCGAGACGCTCATCGCCGAAGGCCTGGCCTTGAGTGCCGCCAGCGTTTCTTCGACGAGGGGTAAGGGTTGGGCCCGAACCTGCATCCCGGCAAGGTCGGCGGGCTTATGCACCGGAGTTTTGCTCGCGAGCTCGATGAATCCGTTTGCAGCCCACGCAACCGGAACGACACCCGCGGCTTCGAGAATCACGGAAAGCCGCTTGCCAAGCTCCCCCTCGATCAGCGCCTCGAGCTCGCGTGCGCCCGGTACGAGCCACGGCAGCGCGAGTACGTTCAATTGCGGTACCTGCGCGGACCACGCGAAAGTCGAGCCCACCGCGAGCTCGAAGGCCCGGTCACGCAAAGCACCAAATTCCCGTGCCGGATCTCGCGACGAAAGCGTCGCACCCGGAAAATGGGCGACCGCGAGACGTCCGCCCGATCGCTCGCGAATGAGCGTCGCCCAGACTTCGCCCGCTTTGCCCAGCGGATACGCGGGGCCCTGTGCGGTCGACAGCTTGAGCGGCTGAGGTGTCGCGCTGGAGCGCTCCTCGGCCGCGACCGCCGCAGCGAGCATCATCGCCAGCAGTACGCCCAATCGATTAAGAGCCCGCATGCGCGCGATCGAGCAGCGCTAATCGAGTGGCGCGAGCTCGCCTTCCACCGGCGCGTCACGCCAATAGCGCGCGTCGTGGGCACGCTCGCGGCGAGGAACGCGTGATGAGCCCTCGGCGAAGGTGAAGGTGAGAGCTCCGTCGTAGTCCGTGCGATAGTTGTGCACACCCGCGGCGACGTAGCGCTCGACGATCTCGGGCCGCGGATGATTGAAACGGTTGCGGTACCCCGGGGTGAATGCGGCGACCTCCGGTCGCACCGACGCGATGAACGCCGGCGTCGACGAGGTCCGGCTGCCATGGTGCGGGACGACCAGCAGATCGGAACGCAGTCGCGCCGGCTCGCGGCGGATAAGGTCCGACTCGGTGCGTGCCTCGATGTCCCCCGTCAACAACGCACTTCCTGCGGCATTGCTTACCCGCAGCACGCAGGAGAGATCGTTCGGCCTGAGCTTCGGGTTGACGTAGCTCGCATCGACGGGATGCAGTATCTCGAACTCGACACCGTCCCATGTCCATGTCTGACCCGAAAGGCAACGCCACACCGCCTCGCCACGCTCTGCCCGCGCACGCACGATCGGGTGATCGGTCTTCAATGACGACGAAACCCATTGCACGGGAACCGTTTGCAGAAGCGAGAGCGCTCCGCCGCTGTGATCGCTGTCCTGATGACTCACGATAAGGCCGTCGAGACGTGCAATGCCGTTGGCGCGCAGCATCGGCGCGACAATACGATTGCCGGCGTCGGCGGTTTCGCTGAAACGGGGACCGGTGTCGTACAGGAGCGAGTGAGCGTGCGTTTGCACCAGCACGGCGAGCCCCTGGCCGACGTCCAGCACGGTGACGCTGAAGGTCCCCATTGCCGGCAGCAGAGGAACAATGACAAACAGCGGTGCAAGCCAGATCAGTCCGAGCGCGCGACCCGGGACGCCGCGAGGCGCGAGCAGCCAGAGAACACCGAGGATCCCGGCGACGGCGGCGAAAATGCCGGGGGCGTGCTGCTGCCACACCGCTGCCGGCATCGCGCTCAACCATTCGAGGAGCAGCGCGACCCATGCGAATGTCTGATGGGCGATGATCAGCAGGACATCCCAGGGCACCACGATCGATGCCAGCGTCAGCGGCACCACGATGAAGGTGACCACCGGAATCGCCACCGCATTCGCCAGTGGAGAAACGATGGATATCTGCTGAAACAGGACCAGCATCAGCGGTATGAGGCCGAGCGTGATCGCGGTTTGCGCTCTGAGCGCCTCGCGCCACTTGGATGCGCCGCCGATGCGACCCACGCCGATGTAGAGCAGCAATCCGACCGCGCCGAAAGAGAGCCAGAAGCCGGGGGTCAGCGTTGCCCAAGGATCCCACGCCAGGACCACCGCCAGTGCCCACAGCCATACCACCGACGCGCTGCCCGGCCGGCCAAGCCAGAGCCCGATCGCCGCGATCGTCAGCATGTAGAGCGTGCGTTGCGCCGGAATTTCGAAGCCGGCCAGAAGCACGTAGATAAACGCCGCGGTCACACCCGCGACCGCGGCGGCCTTGCGCGCCGGCAATCGCGTGGTCAGCGCGTGGCTCCTTTTCCATAACCAGTACGCCAGGCCACCGATCAGCGCCGCAAAAAAGGTGATGTGCAGCCCGGAGATCGAGATCAGGTGGCCGATACCCGTGCGGTTGAACAATTGCCACTGCTCATTGGGAATCGCGCGCTCGTCTCCGATCGCCAGCGCGGCGATGACTCCCGCATAGCGGCGGCCCTCGAGCGAGCGCAAGATGCGCGTGCGTATCGACTCGCGGGCTCGTGCGACATAGTCGGTGACGCGTGCGGCAAACGCGTCGACGCGATGATTGTCATCGTCCGCCCGCACGTAACCGGTCGCGCGAAACTCGTTTTGAAGCAGCCATGCCTCGACGTCGAAGCCATGCGGATTGACCGTGCCATGCGGCCGCTTGAGACGCACGGTGAGGACCCAGCGCTCGCCGGCGTGAATCTCGGGGATCGCGTCTGTTGCTCCCGCCCTTGCTCCAGCCAGAGGCCACCCGTTGTACCAGGCCAGCGACAAGCGCGACGGCACCACGGCATCTGGGGTCAGTATCCTTTCCACCGCAAACGCGAAGCGCGTGCCGCGATCCGCCGGCTGCGGAAGATCATCGATAACGCCAACCAGCGCGATATCCTGGCCTTCCCATGCAGGCGGCAGCGCGTCGGCAAGGCGCGCATCGGCGCGCCAGGCGGCGTAGAAGAATCCGGCCATGCAGACCGAAAGAGCCGCGATGAGGAACGTGGCGGCGCTTGCGATCCCGCGCCGGACACCGACGGCACGTTTCGCATAGAGCGCGCAAGCTATCGCCACCAGGATGGGAAGGAGCGCGGTGACAACCAGCCAGGGTGAGGGCAAGCTCGGCTGCTGCTGAAGCATCACGACGCCAAGCGAAAACGCGAGCAGCAGGCAGCGCATGACGACGATCAGAAGATCATCGAGCTTGCCGGCGGCCGCGGGCCATCACACCGCCGCCATCGGCAAAAAATCGGCCACGCGCGCGATTGCGCACGTGGCCCCGTTGTCGCTGACGCCGCGAATGCGGCAATCGTTCTGACGCCGCGTACGCGGCGATCAGTTCTTGACTGGCTGCTTGAGCATTTCCTGAATCTTGGCTTCGAACTGCTGGTACGGCATGGCACCGACC
>Ga0066793_10000676_pt1 | contig 14078 bp, 9 predicted proteins | sample PersoiDNA2013189_FD_83876 | JGI IMG/M metagenome (GOLD analysis project Ga0066793, IMG submission 83876) | Permafrost soil microbial communities from the Arctic, to analyse light accelerated degradation of dissolved organic matter (DOM) -... | ecosystem: Environmental > Terrestrial > Soil >...
AGAGAAATTATGGCCTTAAGGATGCGAGTTCACTCCTGCCAGGGCATGGCGGTCTGCTTGATCGTATGGATAGCCTTATTTTCATAGCCCCTTTCGTTTATTATTATCGAATATTCGTGATTGGATAAATGAAGAAAATAACAATTTTAGGATCGACCGGGTCGATTGGACTTAGCGCACTGGATGTTATTAAAAAAAATCCCGGACGTTTTCAAGTTGTGGCGCTTGCCGCCGGGCAAAATGTAAATCTACTGAAAAAGCAAATTGAAATATTCAAACCCAAACTAGTCTATGTTAGTACAAAAGAAAATGCTCTTAAATTACGCCAAGACTTAACCCTGAATTATAAAATCAAAATACTTTACGATAAGGAAGGTTTGAATGAAATAGCTTCGTTTCCATCGGCGGATATTATCGTTTCCGCTATATCGGGCGCTGCTGGTTTAATGCCAACGCTTGCGGCAATTGATGCTGGTAAAGACGTTGCTTTAGCCAACAAGGAAACGATGGTTATGGCCGGAGAAATTGTGAACAGGAGAGCAAAACAGAAAAAGGTAAAAATTATTCCTGTGGATAGTGAACACAGCGCAATATTTCAATGCTTACAAGGAGAAAAGATTGAAAATTTAAAAAGGATAATACTGACAGCTTCCGGAGGTCCGTTTTTAAATTTTACTGTAAATGAATTAAAACAAGTTAAACTAAACCAGGCACTGAAGCATCCCAGATGGAAAATGGGAAAGAAGATAACGATTGATTCTGCAACCCTGATGAATAAAGGATTGGAAGTAATAGAAGCAAAATGGTTATTTAATCTGGATTTCGGGAAAATAGATGTTTTAATTCATCCGCAAAGCATCGTGCATTCTATGATTGAATTAATTGACGGCTCTGTCTTAGCGCAAATGGGCATTCCCGATATGAGAATACCTATTTCTTACGCTTTAACTTATCCGGAAAGGATCATTAATGATCTTTCATCACTAAATCTTCTGGAAACAGAGAAGTTGGAATTTCGCCAGCCGGATATAAAAAAATTTCCTTGTCTTCGACTTGCCTATGAGGCGGGAATTTGCGGCGGTACAACTCCCGCAGTTTTAAATGCAGCCAATGAAATTGCCGTAGCTGCTTTTTTAGAGCAGAAAATTAAATTTATTGATTTACCCAAGATAATTGATAAGGTTCTTACTGCTCATGTTTGCGGAAAAGATCCTTCTTTAGAGAGTATTCTTAACGCTGATTCCTGGGCAAGGATAAAAACAACAGAGATACTAGAAAGGATAACATCTTGATTACTTTAATTTCATTCATAATTTTACTAGCTATATTAATATTTGTTCATGAATTTGGTCATTTTATCGCTGCGAGAATTGCCGGAGTGGGCGTAACTAAATTTTCTCTCGGCTTTGGACCAAAAATCATAGGTAAAAAAATAGGTGAAACAGAGTATGTGGTTTCCTGGATACCTTTAGGAGGATTCGTCAAACTATTAGGTGAATCAGCTGATGAAGAATTAACACCGGAAGATGAAAAAAGATCTTTTTTGAAACAGCCGACTTGGAAACGAATCCTGATCATTCTTGCCGGCCCCGGCTGTAACTTTCTTTTGGCGCTGTTAATATTTATCATAGTTTTTATGTATGGTGTGCCAAAGCTTACTGCTGATGTAGGAGAGATGCAAAAAGAATCTTCCGCATTGGAAGCGGGCATGGTCAGCGGCGATAAAATAATTTCCATCGATGGTAAAAATATTGTCTATTGGGAAGAGATAAAACCATTAGTAGCAGACGCTAATGGAAAGGAAGTAAAAGTAGTTGTAGAAAGAGGTCCGGTAAAAAAAACAATTTTAATCAAACCAAAATTATCCAAAGCAAAGAACATGTTTGGTGAGGAAGTTTCTACTTATCTGATCGGAATATCTCCGTCCGGAAAGTTCGTTATCGATAGAAAAAATCCATGGGAAGCATCTATAACAGCCATACAAAAGACATGGGAAATAAGTAAATTAACTGTTGTCGCCGTTGTAAAAATGTTTGAAGGTGTTATTTCGCCTCGAACCTTAGGTGGTCCAATTTTTATTGCTCAAATAGCGGGTGAACAGGTGAGAGAAGGCATTATTCCCTTTATCTTCTTCATGGCAATACTTTCCATTAATTTAGGAGTAATCAATCTTTTTCCCATACCTGTTCTTGATGGCGGACATATTTTCTTTTATTTGATAGAAATTGTTACAAGAAGAGAAATTAGCGTTAAAGTGAAAGAAATATCTCAACAAGTCGGTTTTGTCTTGTTGTTAATGCTCATGCTTTTTGTGATTATGATTGATATAGAACGATTAAACTTTAAAGTTGTCAATGACGTAATGAAATATTTTAAGTAATCTATGCTGACACTGGCTTTTGATACATCTTCTCGAACTGCCGCAGTTGCTGTATTGCATGATGATACTATCATCTATGACTCTATCATCAATACGGGGCTAAATCACTCCGAATTACTTCTGCCGGAGATTGACTATGCCTTAAGGCAGGTTCGCATAAAAATATCAGATATAAATTTGTTTGCCTGTACGCTTGGTCCCGGTTCCTTTACCGGATTGCGAATAGGGGTAAGTACGCTCAAGGGACTGATGCTGGCAACTGGCACACCCGCTGCCGGGGTTTCTTCTCTGGCTGCTGTTGTTTTGAATCTTGGAACTACATCAAAATTAATCTGTTCTATGATTGACGCGGGACGCGGACAGGTTTACGTTGCTTATTTCAGATATAACGATAAAAATATTTTGCAGCAAATTAGCGAAGAGCAAGCTGTAAACCCCAAAGAAATAATAAATAATACGGATAAGAATACATTGTTTGTCGGCGATGGAGCCATCAAATATGCGGAGATTATCAAAAATATCAAATCACCGGAAGTAACTATAGCTTCGGACTTGCAACACTATATAAGAGCTTCCGCGGTGGGCATTTTAGGACGTAAGAAATTCGCGGAAAATGATTTGCTCGATGCTTCAACGCTTGTTCCAGTTTATTTACGTTCAGCCGATGCCTTACCTTATAAATCAATATTTGAAACTTAAGATCAGCTTGACGTAATCTTTTGTAATATATTCAAAAGAAATGTAAACTTCTGCTGATTGGACCAATTGATTTTAAATATGAATTTTAAACGATCAAGTTTATTTCTGATAATTTTTTTCTTTTGTTTGGAATTAGCCGCAATTGCTGATGAGGGGCAAAAAAATCCGAATTATTCTATTTTGAAAAATACAAAGGCTCCCATATCATCGATCAAAATTATTAACATTTATCCGCACGATTCCAAAGCATTTACGCAAGGTCTTCTTTATTACAATGGATATTTATATGAATCCACCGGTCTTAACGGCAAATCAGCTTTAAGAAAAGTCAATATTAAATCAGGAAAGGTATTACAGGAATTCAAGTTAGATCAAAATTATTTTGCCGAAGGAATAACAATTCACGCAAATAAGATTTATCAGCTTACCTGGCAGAATAATATTGTGTTTGTTTATGATCTTTTAAACTTTAAACTATTAAATAATTTTTCATATCAGGGCGAAGGATGGGGAATAACCACCGGCGGAAAGAATCTCTTTATGAGCAATGGAACTGCGGTTATTGATTGTATAGATCCGGAGCATTTCACCGTTGTTCGAAAAATTAATGTTCATGATGGAAACACAGCAATCAGCAATCTCAATGAGCTGGAATTTATCCGTGGAGAAATATGGGCAAATATTTTCATGGAAAATATCATTGTCCGGATTTTTCCGCTAACGGGTGAAGTCTTAGGCTGGGTTGATTTAAGTAAATTGTATGATCTGTTGCCAGTTAATTGCAGAGTAGATGTGTTGAATGGAATAGCCTACGATCAGGATAATGATCGGATTTTTATTACCGGCAAGTTATGGCCGAAAATATTTGAAATTAAACTGTCAGCACAAGATCATGATTAGCTCTGAAAATTTATATTAACTTGACGATGAAACAGTATTCGATTATAAGCGCAGTTCATTTATCTGGAGATTAAATTTGCGGAGATTATCATGAGAACAATTTTATTAGGCGCGCCGGGAGCAGGGAAGGGAAGTGTGGCTAAACTATTGACTGAATTTGATGGATCTGTTCAGATATCCACGGGAGATATTCTGCGTTCCGCAGTCCAAGAAGGAACAAAGTTAGGAAAAAAAGCAAAAGAATATATGGAAAGAGGAGATCTGGTTCCTGATTCAATAATTATGGAAATAATAGAAGTACGTTTGCAAGAACCAGACTGTAAAAACGGTTTTATCCTGGATGGCTTTCCACGAACAATAGCACAAGCACAGGAGCTAAAAAAAATAATAGACAGACTCAATATTCGCCTGGATTTAGTAGTTAATTTGGAAGTGCCCCTCGATGTAATTTTAGAACGGCTCGAGACAAGAAGAACATGTTCCAATCCTTCCTGTCAGGAAATTTATAATGTTAAGAGGAATCCGCCGGCCGAAGGTGGAAAATGTAAAAAATGCGATCATCCCGTAATCCAGAGGGCTGACGAAACAAAAGAAGCGATCTGCAACAGGTTGGAAACTTACAATCAGAAAACAGCGCCGCTAATTGATTTTTACCAGAAAGAAGGCTTATTAAAGAATGTTCTCTCTCTTAAATTGCCGGAAACCATTGTCGCCATTAAGAAAGAGTTGAACAGTTAAAACAAACACTAATAGCTGTTACCGGTTAAATTGTTTAATGATTGATTATGAAAAAGAGCTTAACCTCGAACAATATTGCGTTGTAATGGAAGAAGGAGGTCCACTTCTTGTCCTGGCTGGTGCGGGAAGTGGCAAAACACGCACATTAACATACAGGGTAGCTCATCTTCTGGAAACCGGCATTTCACCGGAAAATATTTTACTGGCCACATTTACCAATAAAGCCGCTAATTCAATGCTGAACCGTGTGGAGAGTCTGATTAACTCTTACACGGGAAAAATCATGGGTGGAACTTTTCATCATATCGCTCATCGTCTATTAAGGATTCATGCTTATCGCCTTGGCTATAAAAGTAATTTTTCTATTTCGGATAGTGAAGACTCCCGCCAGCTAATCTCGACTTGTTTGACCGAGCTTAAAATTGATCCCAAACATAGCAAGTTTCCCAAGAGTAATGTGATTGCGGAAATCATCAGTCTGGCAGTTAATACTCAAAATACATTAGAAGAAGTTATTCAATCGAGATATCCTTTCTTTCTCCATTTGATAAATGAGATTACTCAGACAGCTTATCTATATCTGCAAAAAAAGAAAGACCTCTCGATAATGGATTTTGATGATCTTTTATTTAACTGCCGTTCACTCCTAACGGATCATCCTGATATATTAAAAAACGTTTCGGAGAGATTCAGGCATGTATTGGTAGATGAATACCAGGACACAAATATTATTCAAGCAGATATTGTCGATCTTTTGGCTTCAGGTCATCGAAATCTGATGGTTGTGGGAGACGATTCTCAAAGCATATATTCATTTAGAGGAGCGAATTTCAGCAACATAATTAACTTTCCGAATCGTTATCCCGATTGTAAAATATTCAAGCTGGAGACTAATTATCGCAGTACACCGGAAATACTGCATTTGGCGAATTTGAGTATAAACAATAATGAAAAGCAGTTTCCCAAAGAATTAAGAGCGGTGCGGAATAAAGGTATGAGGCCGGTAATTGTTTCCGCACAAAACGTCTTGAAACAGGCAGACTTTGTAGCACAAAGAATCACAGAGCTTTGTCAGGGAGGGATACCGCTTAATGAAATTGCCATTCTTTACCGTGCTCATTACCATTCAATGGAAGTACAAATGGAATTTGTCCGGCGTGATATTCCTTTCGAAATACGGTCCGGTATACGTTTTTTTGAGCAGGCTCATATTAAAGATGTAACGTCTTATATGAGAGTCTTAGTCAATCCTGACGATGAATTAGCCTGGAGACGTCTGTTGATTATGTATCCCAAAATCGGCAAAATTACTTTTGAAAAAATCTGGAAGTATTTATCGAAAGAAGAAAATCCTCTGGAGGCAATCTTTAAAGATGAATTTATCAGGTTTGCGCCAAAAGCGGCTACTGCTGGCTTGCAAGAATGTCGCAAGACGATTAATTTACTTCTTGAATTGGATTCTCCCGACAGGACACCGGAAAATGTCATTGATGTGTTGCTGAATAAAAGCGGCTATCGTACATATTTGCAGGATAATTATTCTGATGCATCTTCCCGGGAGGAAGATTTGATCCATCTGGGCAGCTTCTCCGCCAAGTTTGAGCGGATGGAAGATTTCTTAAATGAACTGGCCTTACTGACGAATATGGCAAAGGATGAAGACCTGGCAGATCAGGAAAAAATAGATAAGGTTGTTTTGAGCACAATTCATCAGGCCAAAGGGCTGGAATGGTCTTATGTGTTTTTAATCTGGTGCGCGGACGGAATGATCCCTTTACAGCGAGCGCTCAAAGATCCTGGCGGTGAAGAAGAGGAACGCAGATTATTTTATGTGGCCCTGACGAGGGCTAAAGATCAGTTATACCTATGCTCTCCAGCACTGGATTACACACGTTCTTCCGGGACATTAACGCTTGTTCCATCGCGGTTCATTAGAGAAATATCTTCTCTTTCAGTTCATGATGAAGATCGGCCATTCGAGCAATGGTCAATCTACGATGATTATTAATGCCTGTCGTGTTTTGCCTTGCTTTTAGCTTCTTCATATTCGGCACGCAAAGCAATGTGATCGGTATCTTCCATTCCCTCCGCTCTTTTTACCCAGTCTTCAAATTTAATATCAACACCGAATATGCCGTTCATTTCATCTTTATCATTGACAATCGGCGCGGAAACAGTAAAACACAACACGCTGGTCATCTTGGAAATGAAGAAATCGGTAACATGAATTTTGCCTGTTTGCAGAGGCTTGATAAACCATTCCCGGTCTGATTGATCCGTTCCAACTCCATAGTTCTCATATTTAGCGCGATCGGCAATATTCGTAATATTTTTTGTAGTTTTTCTGCCGTTCAAGTCGACTATATAGGCAAATTGGAACGATGGATGTTCATCCACAAATTTTTGCATCAGTGGTTCTTGTTTTTCTGTAATCATATCTTTCATCAAAGGTTGTTCAATAAGCTGGTAGACAGCGGCGATAGCAGCTTTCTCCGCGGCATATTTTATCTTTTCCAGCTCGGACATGAAGAGTTCAGGGAGATACATACGGACTTTTTTCTCCATCTCTTCAGGAGAAATTGTAGTAATCCGGCCGGAATCATATTGCTCTGTAATCCACTTATGGATCCTAGAAATTCCCGGATGTCTTTTGTCGACAGTGTTATCACCTTCGAGACCGAAGCGCTGATTTATCCACAAGGCAATACCGGCATTGCCGGATTTGTCAGTGATCATTGTAATAATTGGCCGTTTCAAAATTTTGTTGGTATCAAATATATTATAAATTTCTTCGCATTTAATCAGTCCATCAGCATGAACTCCAGCGCGGGTGACATTAAATTCCGAGCCCACAAATGGATAATTGTGCGGTATCTTCACACCGATTTCTTTTTCAAAATATTCGGCAATGTCGGTGATGATCGTTGTGTCAATTCCGTTATTATTTCCTTTAAGCGAAATGTATTCAATAATTAAAGCTTCAATAGGGGGATTTCCTGTTCTTTCTCCAAGCCCCAACAAAGTGGAGTTAGCCGCGCAACAACCATAAAGCCATGCCGTTGTAGCGTTAATCATCGCTTTATGAAAATCATTGTGGCCATGCCATTCCAACAGATGACCGGGAACGCCGGCTTCATCAATGAACGAACGCACAAGTTTATCCACACTGCGGGGAAGAGCAGCTCCGGGGTAGGTAACTCCGTACCCCATTGTGTCACAAAGCCGTATTTTAATATCAACGCCGCTTTCTTCCCTGAGCTGCATTAATTTTATTGCGAAGGGAATGCAGAAGCCGTAGATATCAGCCCGCGTGATATCTTCAAAGTGGCAGCGGGGAATTATTCCCAAATCCAGAACAGCTTTTACGATACCCAGGTAATCATCCAGTGCCTCACTTCTCTTTTTACCCAGTTTCAGGAAGATATGATAGTCAGAAACAGAAGTAAGTATTCCTGTTTCCTTCAATCCAGCTTCCTTGACTAAATGAATGTCTTCTTTTGCAGCCCTAATCCAGCCGGTAATTTCCGGGTAACGAAGGCCTTGTTCCAGACATTTTTCCACAGCTTCTTTATCTTTTTTACTATAAAGAAAAAACTCCGATTGACGGATTATTCCATTGGGACCGCCAAGTTTATTCATTAGACGGTATATATTAACAATTTGTTCAGCCGTATATGGTGGACGAGCCTGCTGACCATCACGAAAAGTAGTATCAGTTATAAAAATATCCTCAGCAGGTTCAATAGGGATTATTCGATGATCGAAAACAATTTTACTGATTTCAGTGTATGGGAATATTTCCTTTTGTAAATTTGGTTCGTCGACTTCTTTTAAATCGAATTTCCAAAATTTATTACGCTGTTGATCAAGGAGTTTTTTGTCTTTATTCCATTTTGCCATTTTTTTCTCCAATAAATTAAGATTAAACAATTTTCAAAGAAAGTTCCATTAATTGTTCTATACTGACTTTAGAAGGCGCGTCGGATAAAAGGCAAGCGGCCTTCTGCGTTTTTGGGAACGCAATTACGTCGCGAATCGATTCCGACTTCGTCATAATCATCGTGAGTCTGTCCAGGCCGAAGGCAAGTCCTCCGTGCGGCGGAGTGCCGTATTCGAGGGCATCCAGCAGAAATCCAAATTTGAGTTTCGCTTCTTCTTCACTTAATCCCAGGACATTGAATACCTGCGCTTGTACATCTTTTCTGTGGATACGAATACTACCGCCGCCTATTTCTGATCCGTTAAGGACAAGGTCATAGGCTCTGGCTCTTACTTTTCCCGGATCCGCGGTCAACAGAGGCAAGTCTTCCAGAAAAGGCGAAGTGAAGGGGTGATGCGTGGAAACGAAACGCTTTTCTGATTCCGAATATTCCATCAAAGGAAATTCTGTGATCCAGGTAAAAGCTAGTTTCTCCGGATCAATCAAATTCAGTTTTTTTGCAAGATGAAGCCGTAAATTCCCCAGGGAGTCATTAACAACTTTTGCCGTATCGGCCACAAAGAAAATGATGTCTCCTTCCCTGGCAGCCATTGCCTTGCTGATGCTTTCCACTTCAGCCGGTTGCAGGAATTTAAAAATAGGGGAAGTCCAGTCAGTAGCGCCCCGTCGCGCCCAGGCTAATCCCTTGGCGCCGTAAATAGCGACAAAGTCTTTCAGAGCATCGAGGTCCTTGCGTGATAGGCTTGCGGCCTGCTCAGCTTTAATGGCTTTAATAACACCGCCGGAAGCAGCTACTTCCGCGAACAGCTTGAAACCGGAATTTTTCACAATGCCGGTTACGTCAACAATTTCCATACCGAAACGCACATCAGGGTTATCCTTGCCATATCGTTTTATCGCATCGTGATAGGCCAATCTGGGGAAAGGAAGTATTAACTCTTTGCCCAGACACACCTTGAATATATTTGCCATCAAGCCTTCCATCATCAGCATAATATCTTCTTCCGTGATGAAGGACATCTCGACATCGATTTGTGTAAATTCGGGTTGACGGTCGGCACGCAGGTCTTCGTCGCGGAAGCATTTCACGATCTGAAAATAACGGTCAAAGCCGGAAACCATTAAGAGCTGTTTAAATATCTGCGGTGATTGTGGCAGCGCATAAAACATACCCTTGGAAATACGGCTGGGGACAAGATAATCGCGGGCGCCTTCCGGTGTGCTTTTCGTCAGAAATGGTGTTTCTACTTCGATAAAACCATTCTCCTCAAAATAATGCCTGGTCGCGGAAGCAAGGCGGCTGCGTAAAAACAAGTTCTGCTGAATTGCAGGACGGCGTAAATCAAGGTAGCGGTATTTAAGGCGCACATTTTCCGAGACATCTTCTTCGTCAAAAGAAAATGGCGGCGTTTTGGATTCATTCATTATTTCCAACTCGGAAACGATAACTTCAATTTCACCTGTTTTCAGCGCCGGGTTATCCATTCCCTGAGGTCTTTTGTGCACTTTACCCTTGACAGCTAAAACAAATTCGTTGCGAATTTTATGCGCTTCTCCGTGCACATTTTCTCCGGCATCGGGGTTGAAGACTACCTGTACTATTCCTGCGCGATCCCGTAAATCAATGAAAATAACTCCACCGTGATCTCTTCGGCGTTGAGCCCAGCCCATTAAAATAACTTCTTTCCCATCATCAGAAATATTTAAATCTCCGCAATAATGAGTTCTCTTATCCTTTGTTAAAAAGTTGCTCAAAATCTTTTACCTCTTTCTAAATATATCAATAATTGCTTCCGGCAAATTGTCCAGAGACAAAACTTGTTGATTTTTTGTTTTCATGTCGCGAAGTTCAACCCGTCTTTCATCAATTTCCTTATCGCCAAAAATCAGTGTGAAAGAGCTGTTCAATTTATCGGCACGTTTCATCTGGCTTTTCAGACTCTTGTCCGCGTAATCCATCGCGGCCGAGATTCCGGCCCGGCGCAGTTCATTAGTCAAGCCGAAAGAAATCTTTTGCGCACGCGAGCCAAGTGCGGCGATAAATATATCCGTTTTGAATTTATTTATTTCAGTTTGCGGAAGGCAGGCAATAAGCCGTTCAAAGCCAACGGCAAAGCCAATGCCGGGAACTTCCGGTCCGCCAAGAAAACTCACCAGACCATCGTATCTTCCACCGCCGGCAAGAGAATTTTGGGCCCCCAGTGATCCGGATTTTATTTCAAAAGCTGTTTTAGTATAATAATCCAAACCGCGCACCATTTTCGGATTGATCAGGTAGCCAACATTTAAATCATCCAGAAAAGACTTCACTTGTGAAAAATGTTCAGAACATCCCGTGCATAAATAATCAAGTATTTTGGGAGCCCCGGCAATAATAGAATTACAGGATTCAATCTTACAATCAAAAACCCTCAAAGGATTAGTGTGAATACGTCTTTGACAATCAGGGCAAAGATCTTTTTCCGATCCTTTTAAGTAATCAACTATCGCTCGCGAAAAAACAGGGCGGCAAGTTTTACAGCCAAGAGAATTAATTTCTAAAGACAATTCTTCAATAGCAACTGATTGGAGAAAATGAACCAGCATAAAAATAACTTCGGCATCAGATTGCGGTTTATCGTCACCAAAAAGTTCTACATCAATTTGATGGAACTGGCGAAAACGTCCTTTCTGCGGCCTTTCACGGCGAAACATAGGCCCGATGGTAAAGAGCTTGGTTATCTGATCCGCAGACATCATATTATGCTCTATGTACGCGCGGATAACAGATGCCGTTGCTTCCGGACGTAATGTCAGCAATTCTTCATCGCGGTCACGAAATGTATACATTTCTTTTTCGACAATGTCTGTAGTTTCCCCAATGCTCCGTTTAAAAAGTTCAGTTTTTTCCATAATCGGAACTCGAATTTCCCGGAAACCAAAAGCGCTAAATACCTGACGGGCAATTGATTCGATATAATTCCAAGTCGGGGCATCTTCCGGCAAAATATCTTTAATGCCTTTAATTGCAGTAATTTTTTCCATAATTAATAGACCAAATTAGAAAGAATTTTTAGCATATACTCCGCTGGTTAGCAATTAAATAATGTGGTTTATGGGCAGGGACTTATCTGGTTTTTATATAAGTATCAACAACCATTTTTGTGCCGTCTGTTGCCATAGTTATGGCTCCATCTTTATCAGTGCGGAGGATATTAACATTGGCTGCTGTTAATCGCTTCAGGGTGTCAGGGTGAGGATGATGGAAGGGATTGTTTTTCCCGGCGCTGATTAAAGCCCAGCGGCAAGATACTTTCCTGATAAAATCGAAGCTGCTCGAATGGGATGATCCATGATGAGGAACAAATAATACATCGCTATGTAAATTTTGACCTGATTTCATAAGCAGCCTTTCCACAGAAGAGGATATGTCGGCAGGCATAAGAAAACTTAGCTGGCCATACTTAATCTTTATTACCAGTGATTCATCGTTAACCGTATCGTAAAACTGGTTACTGGCATCAACCTTCAGTGTTTTTAAAGGCCATAAAATATTTACTTGAACACCGTTGATTTCTCTGGTGGGTGATTGAGCTGAAAGATAATTTACTTTAATCTGTTTCTGACTGATTATTTTTTCCCACTGGCGAAAAATTTCATCATCCAGGCGAAGGCCGGTACTCCAGATCTCCTGAACATCAAAATTATCTGTTATATAAAGAAGTCCCTGAAGATGATCCGGATGGGGATGAGAAAGCACAACGATATCAATTTTGCTGATTCTTTCATGGTAAAGAAAGGGAGCGATAACAAGTTTGCCCATATCAAAAGAACTATCGGCAAAACCACCGCCGTCGATGAGCATGTTTTTGCCTCCCGGAAAGCGCACTAAAATTGAGGAACCTTGCCCCACATCTATTGCTGTTACCCGTAAATCGCTGGAAAATTTATCCTTGCTCAATAGATAAACGGCATCAGCAAGAAAAAAGACAATTAAAGTAATTAAAATAAATTTTAAAAATAGAGGATAACGCTCCAGAAAGCCTTTCTTGATCCCGCTGCTGACATGCCGTAAATCGATAAAGCGCAATGAGAAAAAAATCAGCAGATAAAAAATAACAATCTCAGCAATGTTGGGCTTTGTAAAACTAAAAGATGACCAGGATAGTGAAGCAAGAAAATCGATAATATAGACAGAGATTTGAACAAAGAAAGAGGATATTTTGATGAAGAAACCTGCGATAGCTGGAGAAAAAAACGCGCAAAGAAGAAAAGCCATGGAAAATATCAGAGCAATTGTTCCTAAAAGTGGTACCGCAATGAGATTGGCAATAATGGTTATCGCGGAAAAACGGTTAAAATAGAAAACGATCAGAGGCATAGTGCCCAGGGTCGCCGCAATACATACGAGAATCAATAAAAATAATTGCCGTAATATTTTTTGCCACCAGACCGGCAAACCTGCCAATAACGGAAAAGAGAAATTACTGAAACGTGGAACTATATAAATGATCGCTAGAACCGACGTAAAGGAAAGCTGAAAAGAAATATCGAAAAGGGCCTCTGGCGAAATGGCCAGGATAATTAATGCCGCCAGCGCGAGGGCGTTGTAAATATCTTTTTGTCTGCCCAGAAACAATGCGCATAAGAAGACAAGCGCCATGAGAGCTGAACGAATTACAGTAACACCCATTCCCGCGATCAGAGCATAAATTAAAACCATTAAAAAAGCTGCTGCCGAGGCTACCTTGATAATATTAAATCTCAACATCAGATATTCAGAACTCTTTAAAATCAGCGAGATAAAGAAAAAAGTCATAGCGGCAACTATTCCGATATGCAGGCCGGAAATAGAAAGGATATGAGAAGTTCCCGTCTTGTTAAAATTATCACGCACTTCAGCCGGAATCGCGTTTTGATTTCCGATAGTCATGGCTTCAATGATTTCTCTTTGCGGAGAAGAAGCGTTTTGATAAATGATCTCTTTTAAATAAAGTCTGAATGTTTCCAGTTTTAATCTGATGCCACTGGCGGTATTTTGTCTCAAAAGTATAATATCTGAATTATTGGCAACAAAACCAGTGGCATAAATACCCTGGAGGTTCATATAGCGTTCGTAATTAAAACCGCCGGGATTCTGAAAGCTTCGTATCTTTTTTAAGGATGTGTGAAAACGAATAAAATCACCATATTGGAAATTTAAATCATCTGGAATTACAAGACGGATACTGCCGGAAACCGGGCGGTAAGAATTATCTTCAACTACTCGAATACATTGAATAACTAAAACTATTTTATCAGGACGTAAGATGGGATTGTCAATGACAATACCTTCTATGTGCAGTTTGCCTTTATCTATAAAATGATTGATATGATTGTCAGTATGAGCTGAATATTGCTGAATCTGAATATCGAAGATACCCAGAAGAATTACAAAAGTTA
>Ga0066793_10000677_pt1 | contig 14064 bp, 14 predicted proteins | sample PersoiDNA2013189_FD_83876 | JGI IMG/M metagenome (GOLD analysis project Ga0066793, IMG submission 83876) | Permafrost soil microbial communities from the Arctic, to analyse light accelerated degradation of dissolved organic matter (DOM) -... | ecosystem: Environmental > Terrestrial > Soil >...
CTGCATCACCGGCCTCCCCGACAACCCGGAGTCTCCCTATCCCTACATCTTCAAGTACGCCGACTACATGTCGATAAGGAACCCGCTCGTGGCCGACAACGACGGCGACGGCAAGGTTGAGATCCTGGCGATGTCCGACAACGGGTATCTCAACTCCTGGGAAACAGCGGGCACCTGCCCGAGGAACCGACGCTACTGGTCGTGCGAAGGCGGCTCACCCGGCTGCCTGAACCAGTACTCTCCGTACCCGCTCTGGACCGTTACCCTGAGTGGCGAAGAACGCGGACAGGATCGACGTCGAGATCAAGGGCGACTTCATCCAGTGCCCCATCGACTCGTGGGAGCCGTCCACCTACTTCTACGACAGCCAGGGTATTAATCACAGGATCATGCTGACGGACGACGGCACCCATAAGCGCTTCACCGGCTACTTCTGGACGACCGGGCTGCCCGACGGACTGTGCACCGTGTACGCGCACGGGAGCAACTACACCGGAGAGTCTGTGTTCGGCACCGCCACGTTCACGATGGATAAGACAGGACCGGTCATGACGTTCACCTCGCCGGCTTCGGGTTTCCAGGTCAAGCGCGGGGTGAGCTTTGGAGTAGCCGCGAAGGCATCTGACAACGCCAAGGTAACGAAGACGGAACTGTTGGTGGACAACGTCTCACAGGGTTACACCTCCTGGGGCACGGGCGTGACACTCTGCACGGGGACCTGGACCTACAAGTTCCCGACCACGGCGGCTCTGGGCGCCCACACGCTGACGGCAACAGGTACGGATTCCCTTGGCAACGTCGCGAGCGCGTCGATGACCGTGACCGTCATTCCCTGACGCCGTGGCTGGTCCGCTCAAAGCGTGGTCGGAGAGCTCTAGGGGGTCGTGGTCTGTGGCGTGGACTGGCCCTGCCCGGAGCCGATCGAGATGGTCGTCTGCCCGTACTTGTCTATCGAGTCCGGGCCTATGGTCACCATTTTTATCGTGCCATTGTCGCCCTTGAAGGTTATGAGGGCCTCCTGGTCGGTACTGGAGAGCAACTGATACTCAGGCTTCAAGGCGAGCTTATCCTTGTACCACGCGATGACCTGGGCAGGAGAGTCGTTGGAGTAGAGGACCGTCGCGGAGATCGACCCCGACTTGTCCTTGAGTGTCACTGAAGACGTGGCCATCTTAGAGCCCGGGTAGATGGGCACCCCCAGCTCCGCCTCGGTGGGAACTTTGCTCGAGAGCGTCACGCCGCCGGGGAGCTGGGTGCCGTTCTTGGTGGCCTTCTCGACCTGGTTGACCACGTGGTGCACCCCGATGCCCACGACCGCGAACAGCACTATTGCGAGGATGATGCCCAGCATCGCCACGATCCCGAACGCGATCAGGCAGCCCTTCAAGGCCGTGTTGTTCTTCGCCTCGGGCTGGAGCGCATGAGGCGGCCCGCCCTGCGGGGCGTACTGTGGCTGCTGGACGGGCGGCGCGAACGCCTGCTGAGCCGGCGCCTGGGGGACCGGCGGCGGCGCGTGCGGAACCACGAAGTCGGCTTCCCTGAGGGTGAACCAGGAGTTGGACCTCGCGGAGTATACGACGTACTTGTACTCCGGCCTCTCTGGGTTCGGGGACACCTGCTGCACGGTGACCTGCTCCCCGCCCGCGAACATCACCGCGCCGTTCGCGACGACGTCGGAGGCGATTGTCACCGCGGTCCCTGGTTGTATGTCAGCCATTTCCGCCACCTTTCATGGAAGCGCGAGCCGAGGGTCATCCCAGCCATTCTAATGAATGCGCCCGCCCACTGGTAGCACCATTCTCAAGGCGCCGCCCGGTGGAGCCTCATGGCTCAAGATATCGACAGGCAAGGCCGAAACCTGAAACGTCCGTTTACTTGTTCTGTTTGACGCGGGGTGACATCGCCGGCTTGCCGGGGAATCCGGCCAACCGTGACCGTGAAGAGCAGTTCGTGCTAATATCACGGCGCTGTGTGCGGTGCATGAAGGATGTCGGATACTATACGTTCGTGGCTCAGCGCGATGAGCCTCTTTCTCGAGACGAATGAATGCTTCAGAGAGAGGAACTGACATAGCCAAAGGGACTGATTCCGCAACCAAAGGACAGTTGAGCCCCGCGTCCGGGGCCTCCACGATAAACCCGATGCACCTGTTGCTTCCCCTTGCGCTGGCCCAGTTCATCAACGCCTACGACACCACCGCCATGAACGTCGCGGTATCGAAGGTCGTTCTGAACCTGCACACGACCATATCGGGGGTCCAGGCCGCTCTCACCATCTACTCGCTGGTCATGGCCGCCTGCATGATCACCGGCAGTAAGCTCGGTGACATCTGGGGCCGCAACCGCACGTTCGGTATCGGTGTGACAATGTACGGGGTCGGCGCGCTCATCACGGCCTTCAGCGTCAACCTCGGCATGATGACGTTCGGGTGGTCGCTCTTCGAGGGTCTCGGCTCGGCTCTGATGATACCGGCCATCTTCGCCCTCGTTGGGACTATCCTGCCCCCGGGCAAGGACAGGCTGAAAGGTTACGCGATAGTCGGCTCGGCGGCCGCGGCGGGGGCGGCGATGGGCCCGCTGCTGATGGGTTTCTGGGCCACTCTGGGTACCTGGACCTGGCGCCTGTCGTTCGTCTCGGAAGCGATCGTGGTGCTGGTCGTCCTTTCCATGGTTCGCAGGATGGGCAAAGCCCCTGCGGTCGAGAACAAGCCGAAGCTCGACGTTGTGGGCGCGGTGCTCTCCGCGCTGGGCCTGGCCTTGATAGTCCTGGGAGTGCTGCAGGCGAGCACCTACGGATGGGTGCATGCCCGCATTCCAGTGACGATGGGGAAGAAAGTCATCATCCCCGCCGGAGGCATCTCCCCCGTTATCCCGTTCGTGATCGCCGGCATAGTCATAATCGGCCTGTTCCTTCTCTGGCAGAGACACAAGACCAAAGTGGGTAAGGAACCTCTCATCGAGCTCTCGCTGTTCAAAGGCAGGACGGTGGCGGTCGGGATGCCGATCATCCTGATGCTGATGTTCATGCAGGCCGGGCTGCTGTTCGTGGTGCCGGTGTTCCTGCAGATCTCGTTGAACTTGAGTCCGATCCTGTGCGGCATATGCATATTCCCGTTGACCGTCTTCCTCATCGTGTTCTCTCAGCTCACGGGCAGGCTCACCAAGAAGTTCTCACCCAAGACCCTGATAATGGCGGGAATGGCGCTGATCCCACTGGGGATAATCCTCATCTGGGTCCTGCTCTCCACCAAGCCCAGCGCCTGGCAGGTCATCCCCGGCGGCATCATCGTCGGGATAGGCATCGGCCTGGCGAACGCTCCGTTGCTGAACGCGGTCCAGTCGACCGCCCCGGAGAAAGAGCAGAGCGAGATCTCCGGGATCAACCGGGCCTTCTCGAACCTCGGCGGGTCGTTCGGGACCGCCATAGCCGGCGCGGTCCTCATCTCGGTTCTGATCACGACGGTCTTGAGCATGGTCGGCTCGAATCCCGTCCTGCAGAAATACGTCACTGCCAGGCACCTGCAGGAGTTCAGGCTGGCGCTCAACAAGGACGCCCAGACGATCACTGACAAGCAGGCAAAGGCGCTGTTCGGAAAATACGCCGCCGAGGTCATCAAGAAAGAGAACCTTTCCCCCAGGGTCGCTGACGCGCTCGCCTCCCAGATGGTGGGCATCAACCACAAGGCCCGCAACAAGGCGCTCCTCGCGGCCCTGCTCGCCGTGGGCCTCATCGGCATCCTGGGCTTCATCATGAGCATCTTCCTGCCCAGGTTCCCCAAGGCAAAGGAAGAGGAAGACGACGAGCCTGCCGATAAACCCGCCGCCCAGGCGGCTACCGACTGAGGCAGTCGATGCAAACCCCTTTCATGCAAGTCGTTCGCGGTGAGGTAACAGGTCAATGACACCTCGCTCGTCGCCACGGGAGCGGTTTCCCCTGGGCCAGGGGGACGAGGAGAAGTCCGTCGAGTTCCAGGGCCGGCGGCGCACCTACACCGTGCACGTGCCGCCGGGGCTCGACCGCTCCCGGCCGGTGCCCCTGGTGCTGGTGCTGCACGGGGGAGTCGTCAACGCCTTCTTCACCGCCCATAACACCGGGATGAACGCGACCGCCGACCGCGAAGGCTTCATCGCTGTCTATCCCAACGGGACCGGAAGGTTCGAGGACCGCATACTCACCTGGAACGTCGGCTTCGGCTTCGCTTACGCCCTGCGCAACAAGGTGGACGACGTCGGCTTCCTGCGCGAGCTGGCCGGGCGCATGGTGACCGAGTACGGCGCCGACCCGGCGCGCGTGTACGCTACGGGAATCTCGAACGGCGGAATCTTGAGCTACCGCCTGGCCTCGGAAGCGTCCGACGTGGTTGCCGCGGTCGCGCCGGTGGCGGGAGCTTCCGCCGGGCGCGAGCGCTCCGGCTCGCCGCTGGTGGTGTTCCCCGCGCCCTCGCGTCCCGTCTCGGTGATGGCATTCCACGGTATGCAGGACCGCCTGATACCTTATTACGGCGGGAGCGGCGCCGGCTTGACCAACGCCGTCTACCTGCCGGTTCAGGACTCGATAAACATGTGGGTCGCCTACGACGTCTGCTCCATGGAGCCCCAGGAGTGGACCAGCCCCAGCGGCAACATCAACAGGCGCTGGTACTGTGGCGGGCGCGAGGGGTCCGAAGTCGTCCTGTACACGATCAGGGACGGAGGGCACACCTGGCCCGGCGGGGTGCCAATCGCCGAGACCGGGGCCGGGGTCCAGGAAGCAGCGCCTCCGGGCCGCATGAACCGCCGAATACAGTCACGCTTCGCCGCCCGCGTCGGTCCGCCGAACCGGGAGATCTCCGCGAACGACCTGATGTGGGAGTTCTTCAAACGCCACCGACGCGACTGACATGCATGCAAGTTTTGCATGCAAGTTTTGGGGTCAGACCCCTTAACTTGCGTTCCGGCGCTACGGGCTCTTGAAGTCCACTACCTTCCAGCCGGCGCCCGTCTTGTTCAGCACCAGCTTGTAGCCGCTGACATCCATGACGGGGCTGACGGCCACCAGGACGTCGGCGCTGTCGCCCTTCACGGACACGCTGTCGATGCTGAGCGCGGTGCCCTTGGGGATGAAGGAGACAAACGCGTCGTAGAGGCTCGGCGTGGCGAAGTACTTCCTCCCCTGGGCGGCATTGCCCGAGCTGTAAGCGCCGATCACGCCGTTCACGACCGAGGTGGGCGAGCCGCCTCCGGCGCATCCCGCGACCAGGCAGGCGAGCATGACCGTCACCAGCAGCACGGCACCTGTCTTCGAGATCACTCGCGGCTCCTCTCCCCGATCGCCAACGTCGATTATATATCCCGCGCCGGAGCGGCGCTCTTTGCGTTGAAAGCGCCCGAGGCACGATAATGTTCAGTGTCGGCGGCAAAGGAGCAGGAGATGGAGACGTTCACCGTTCGCACGTCCTCGAGGACGGACCTCAAGGACATCACCGGCGAAGTCGCATCGGTCGTGGGCAAGTCCGGCCTGGCCGAAGGCGCCTGTGTCGTCTACGTGCCGCATACCACCGCGGGTGTTACCATCAACGAGAACGCGGACCCGGCGGTGCGCGAGGACATCGCCGCGACACTGGAACGGATGGTGCCTTGGAACGGGCCGTACCGGCACTTGGAGGGCAACTCCGCCGCGCACGTCAAGGCAACGCTGGTCGGGTTCTCGGCGACGATCCCGGTACAGGCCGGCCGCCTGGCGCTCGGCACCTGGCAGGGCATCTACTTCTGCGAGTTCGACGGGCCCCGGACCCGCAAGGTGCACGTCACGCTGCTCCCCGCGCGCCGCTGATGGCTTCCTATTGCGGCAGCAAAGCGGCCGTCGTCAACTTCACCGACTCGATGCGCCTCGAGATGAAGTACCTGGGAAAGAAGGGCGTGAAGTTCACCATCGTCTGCCCGGCTTTCATCTCGACGGGGATGTTCGAGGGCGTCGAGGTTCCCTGGTGGCTTCCCTGGCTCGACCCCGAGGAGCTCGCGGACAAGATATACCAGGGCTACCAGAAAGGGTCGCCGATGGTTGCCGAGCCGCTGTTCCCCAAGCTCGCGCCTGCATTCAAAGCCGCCAACCCCCGCAGGCTGCTCGATCACATGCTCACCTTCTGGGGCCTGAGCGACGCGATGAAAGAGTGGCGCGGGCACGAGGGCGAGAAGTAGAGATACCGGCGGGACACCGGCGCTACTCCTCGGTCGCGGCGGGGTCCACGTGGATGCCGGTGAGATCGGTCCCGGTGACCGCCTGCAGCCTCGACCTCACCTCGGTCACGATCTCATGCGCCTCCTCGATGGACATGTGCGGCTTAACAGTTATGTGCATGTCCACGTGTATCTTCGCCGGTCCGATGTACTCGGCCGCGATGTCGTGCACGCCTGACACACCGGGCACGGAGTCCGCTGCTTCTATCAGCCGTTCCATCGTCTCTACATCGGGCGCCTTGCCGATGAGGAACGCGTAGTTCTCCCTGAACAGGTAGATCGCGGCGAACGCGATGATCACCCCTATGATTATCGAGCCGACCGGATCGGCCCATATGATGTCCTTGATCGTCAGGATTATCGCCACCACCGCCAGCACGTAGGCGACCTCGTCTCTGGCCAGCGAGACCAGTTGCGCCCGGGCAGTAGGGGCGTTGCTCTTCTCTCGCGCGATGACGAGTATCGGGATCGCCACGATGACCATGCCCGCCAGGGTAACGGCGAGGGCCACGCCCGTGTGGTGCTCGTGTGCGGCGTGATGCAGCAGTCCCTCGATTCCCCTCCTGATCGACTCGACGCTGAAGAATGAGATGAGGATAGTCGCCGACACTATCGCCGCGACGTTCTGAGCCCTCTCATGCCCGAACAGGTGCTGCTCGTCCGCCGGCCGGCTCGAGAAGACCGTGACAAGAATAAGCGCCGAGGATATCAGCACGTCGCTCAGAGTCTCGAACGACTGCGCGAGCATCACCAGCACGTGCGTCCCGAAGTACGCGACCACCTGGATGATGAAGAGCAGGGTGTAGCAGCCGAGCGCGAACGCCAGGCCCTTGGTCCCCGGTGTATCGAACCACCTGCTCTTTGCCGGCTTCGCTGTCTCTTCCAATCGCCCGCCGTCCTCTCGTGCCTTTCCGCAATGCTCATTACGACTGCAAGCGGGACGCAAGTCAAGCGCCAGACGGCCTCCGCGAATTTGCGGTTCGTGTGACCGGTCTGATATGAATAGACGGCCATGAAGGTCCTATTTGTACACTCAGAGGAAGATTACTACTCCGCGGAGAAGCCGCTCGAGAACTTCGAGCGGATGCAGTTCGGCATCTCGTATATCTCCTCGGTCCTGAAGGAAGCCGGTCACGAGACCAGGCTGGTAGTTCCCACGCCGAAGAGCATGAACGTGGTGGACGAGTACATCGCGGATTTCGATCCCGGCCTGGTCTGCTTCACCTCTGTCTATTCGGTCTACGACTTCATCTGCAAGGTCGCCGCGCGCACCAGGCGCAATCATCCCGGCCTGTTCCTCGCGATCGGGGGGCCGCATGCAACACTGCGCCCGGACGAGTGCCTGAGTGAAGCCTTCGACGCCGTGTGCGTGGGCGAAGGCGAGCAGGCGACCCTCGAGCTGGCCGAGCAGTTGGAGGCGGGAAAGAAGCCGTCGGGCATCCCCAACCTGTGCATCAAGACTGAAGAAGGCGTGGAGCGCAACGCGCCGCGCCCGTTCATGGGCGACGTCAACTCGCTCCCTTTACCGGACCGGGACATGTGGCTCCCCTGGGTGGCAAACCCGCTGTCGCGACCCTCGGTGCTAGCCGGCAGGGGCTGCCCGTTCGACTGCACCTACTGCAGCAACCACGCGCTGCGCAAGGTCGCCGCCGGCAAGTACGTCCGGATGCGCTCCCCGGAGAACATCACCGCGGAGGTCGAGGCGTACAAGGAGAAGTTCCCTCTGCTGGAGGAAGTCTACCTGGAGGTGGAGACGCTGGGCGCCGACACCAAGTGGGCAATCGAGCTCTGCTCGGAGCTGGAGGCGTTGAACTCACGCTGGGAGGTGCCGATCGCCTTCGGGGCAAACCTGCGGATCACGCCCAATAAGGATTACGAGAAACTGTTCTCCGCCTTCGCGAAGTCCAACTTCCGATTCATCAACATCGGCGTGGAGTCGGGCAGCGAGCGCGTGAGGAGAGAAGTGCTGAAGAGGAACTACTCGAACCAGGACATCATCAACGCGGTGATGACCGCGCGCAAGCACGGCCTCCAGATCGGGACATACAACCTGATCGCGCTCCCGGGCGAGACTCCGGCCGAATTCATGGAGACGGTCGATCTCAACCGCATCTGCCAGCCCGACTGGTTCCTGTTGAGCGTGTTCTTCCCCTACCCGGGGACAGAGCTGCACGACCTCTGCTGCGAGCAGGGCCTGCTGGACTCTTCGTTCGACAAAGTGCTGGAGAGGCGCAGGCCCTCGATGAACCTCCCCGGCTTCAGCAAGCGCCAGATCAGCAGGAGGTTCACCTGGTCGCCGCTGCTCTTCTACGGCGGGCACCGGCCGGTCAAGGAAGTGATATGGCTGGTGACGATGTCGAAGATATGCTCGAACCGGACCACGCTGACGCTCTGGAGAGCTATCAACGACAGGTACTCGCCCTACCACCAGTTCGATTGAGGTGAAAAGTGTACCAGGCACTTTTCAGCGGCTTTTTCACCCTTGGCCCGCGTGCTGCGAGATGTTGCTTCATGTTGAAGGGAAGCAAACCCGCCTCTCGAAATCAGAACTCAATCGGTATAGAGACAAGGGGGCGAGCAGATGGGCGCGGAACTGATGTACTTCGAGATCCCCGGCGACGACCTCGACGCGCTGACGGAGTTCTACACCAGGGTGATGAGGTGGACAGTCGGGCCACGGGCGGAGCAGCGCGAGGACTACCGCACGATCGAGACTTCGGAGGACCAGAACGCCGTAGGCGGCGGTCTCTTCAAGAAAGCCACACCCGACCAGACCATCATCAACTATTTCAAGGTGGACGACGTCAAGGGAGTGATCGGGCTCGTCGAGAGCAACGGCGGCAAGGTTGTTGAGAAGAGATCCGCGATCCCAGGCCTGGGCTTCTTCGCCCTCTGTGCGGACCCGGCTGGCAACATCTTCGGCCTGTGGCAGGGCGACACGGAGGCCGACTGACCAAGTCGGCTGCTCCAGATGAAAAATGCACCACTGGTGCCTGACCGCAGTGGTGCATTTGCTTTTTAGTTTATTCCGCTTCCAGGAACGGGTAGCGGTAGTCCTTGGGCGGAAGGAACGTCTCCTTGATCGCCCTGGGCGAGACCCAGCGCGCCAGGTTCAGCAGGCTGCCCGCCTTGTCGTTGGTGCCAGATGCGCGCGAACCGCCAAAGGGCTGCTGTCCTACCACGGCTCCGGTCGGCTTGTCGTTGATGTAGAAGTTGCCGGACGCGTTGCGAAGTGTCTTGACCGCCTCCTGGATCGCGAAGCGGTCCTGCGCGAATATCCCGCCGGTCAGCGCGTACGGGCTGGTGGTGTTGCACAGGTCGAGCGACTTCGAATATTCCTTGGCCGGGTAGACGTAGACCGTCACGACCGGCCCGAATATCTCCTCACTCATCAACTTCGAGCGGGGGTCGCTGCTCTGCACGACCGTCGGCTGGATGAAATAACCCGCCGAATCGTCGTACGTCCCTCCACAGAGGATCTCGTGGCTCGAGTCGTTCTTGGCGAAGTCGATGTACTCGGAGATCGTCTTGAAGGCGCCCGCATCTATCACCGCGTTGACGTAGTTGGTGAAGTCGCTGGGGTCTCCCACCTTGATGGTGGCGATCTCGTCCAGCAGCTTCTCCTTCACCTGCGGCCACAGGTTATCAGGGACGTAGACGCGGCTGGGCGCGGAGCACTTCTGCCCCTGGAATTCGAACCCGCCCCGCACGATCGCCGCGACGAGCGCGTCTACGTCAGCCGAGGCGTGGGCGAATATGAAGTCCTTGCCCCCGGTCTCCCCCACTATGCGCGGATACGAGAAGTACTTGCGGATGTCCGAGCCGATGGTCAGCCATATCGAGGAGAACACGAAAGTCGAGCCGGTGAAGTGCACGCCTCCGAGGTCCAGGTGGTTCAGCACCGGCGGACCGATGACCGGGCCGGGGCCGGGGACCATGTTGATGACGCCGGGCGGCATGCCTGCCTCCTCGAGCACCTTCATCACATAGTAGGCGGCCAGGATCGCCGACGAGGCCGGCTTCCACACCACCGCGTTCCCCATCAGCGCCGGGGCGGTAGGCAGGTTGCCCGCGATGGAGGTGAAGTTAAACGGTGTGATCGCGAACACGAAGCCTTCCAGCGGCCGGTGCTCCATGTAGTTCAGCACGCCCTGCACCGAGAGGGGCTGGTCATCGTAGACCTCGGTCATGAAGTAGGGGTTGAAGCGCCAGAAGTCGATGAGCTCGCACGCCGAATCTATCTCGGCCTGGTGCGCTGTCTTGCTCATGCACAGCATGGTGGCGGCGTTGACCGTCTGCCGGTACTTGCCCGCCAGCAGCTCCGCGGCCTTCAGCAGGACCGTCGCGCGCGACGACCACTGCATCGCGCTCCAGGCGATCTTGGCCTCGTTTGCGGCGTCGATGGCCATCTCCGCCTCTTTGGGTCCGGCCCTGTGGTAGCTGCCCAGGTACTGTTCGTGATCGTGCGGGGCGGTCATCCTCACCAGGTCGCCGGACTCGCAGTCCCTGCCGCCGATCATGCACGGCACCTCGACCGGATTCGCCAGCATATCCTCGAGCGTGGCCTTCAGCTCGGCGCGCTCCTTTGTCCCGGGCGCGTACGAGAGCACGGGCTCGTTCTCGGGCTTTGGAATGTGAAAGATTCCGTTGAACATCTAGTCCTCCTCTAGCCTGCGATGAGTTCAATAGGCGTTGACACAACTCGAATATGATAACTCAAAGCGGGGTTGGAGACATGTTGGCGGCGGCCGCCCGCCGGGATGATGCAAACAAAAAACGCAAAATGGAGACAGTCCCCTTTTTGCGTTTCAGCGCTGAAGCGCTACTGACCCTGCTCGAACTCCTCCTCGATGGCGAGGTCCAGGGTCTTGTCGATGAGAGAGTCGGACTCGTGCGCTTTCTGAGTCACAATCTTCTCGAGCGCCGGCACGACCCAGGTGTCGAACTGGACCCCTGCATAGCCGGTGATCTCGTCCAGCGCCTCCAGCGGGCTGCACCCGTCGCGGAAAGGACGCTCGGACGTGATCGATACGTAGGCGTCGGTGACCATGAGGATTCGCGCCAGCAGCGGGATGGCCACTCCGGAGAGGCCGTCGGGATATCCCCAGCCGTTGTACCACTCGTGGTGGTGTCGCACGGCCAGCACGATCGGGCGGGAGAAACCGAGCTCCTCGAGCTTCTTGGCGCCGAGCACCGGGTGGCGCTCGACCGCGCGCCTGATGTCGGCGTTCTGCATGTAGTCGAGGCCGGACTCGGTGCAGTCCGAGACCAGCGCGTGGATCGACTCATCGATCATGCCGATGTCCATCAGGTAGGCGCAGGTGCGGAGCTGCTCCAGCGCCTCGCGACTGAGGTCGAGCTCCTCGCCCATCGCGGACGCCTCGAAAGAGACTCTCTGCCAGTGGCCCTTCATATAGGGATACATGGCCTCCAGACGCCGCTGTACGGCCCCCATCACCACGGTATCGTTCCTCCTCCGGCGCCCCTGGACCCCGGGCCCGATGAACGTTATCTCCGCGCTCTCTTCCTCATCAATCATGCAATCTCCCCTGACTGCCTGTTATTCTACGTATTCGGCAAATCTTCCTCGTGACTGTACCCCGCCGCCGGTGGCTTCTCCTTCGCCGCGAAGGCAAGGCTGATCAGAAGGAGCGAGGCTCCCACTATCAGCATAACAAACAAAACCTGCGGGAGTGTACGATGATACAGCATGATTCCCACTATCTCCGCGACCGCTCCGACCGCGTAAACGGCGATGAAAGCCTTCCTCTCGAGCGCCAGGTGATAGAACGCGAGCAGCTTGATCAAGGCGAATATCGCCATCACCAGGCCGAAGAGGACCACGAAGTTGATGCCGCCCGGCGCCGCGATCCCGGTGACGATCTTCGCGTCCTTGCCGGCGAAGAAGGTCGCGGTGAATCCCGGGAAGAGGGCGTAGAAGGCCACCACGACGCCCACCAGCCCTCCGGCGGCCGCAAGGCTGAACCAGAGAACGCGACCGGTCGGCTCGCCGCGCTCCCGCATCGCGCTGACCCTGGGGAACATCACCAGGGTGACGCCTTCGGGGAAGAACAGGACCGCCTTGCCCGCGAGCGCCGCCTTGGAGTAGACGTCGGCGACGACCGCCCCCTTCAACGCCTTCACTATGACCACGTCGATCTGCGTCATGAAGATGACCAGGAACACCGCCAGCGCGACCGGCACGATCGCCCACAGGGCGGTGGAGGGATGGAAGCTCTCGTCGGGCTCCGCCTTGCCCAGGAACAGATCCCGGTAGAAGTAGAGGATTATGGTGGTCACCACCAGGCCGGCCAGCGTCGCGGCGGCCAGGGCCCCATAGACGCCGAAGCCCGCCTTGACCAGGACGTAACCGAAGACGATGCGCAGGGAAGCCACGGAGATCGCGGCGAGCCCCAACGCCAGGAACCTCTGCTCGCCTTGCAGGATGCCGTTCGGCAGTGTGAGGTAAAGCGTGATGGCGACCGACGCCCCCAGCAGCACCACGAAGGCCGGGGAGCTCAGGTGCAGGACGTCCGCCAGAGGCCACGCCACGGCCACGCTGACCAGAAGGATGACGACCCCGAGCCCCAGCAGCCACCAGGAGAATTTCTTCAACAGCAAACGCACCTTATTGCGCTCGCCCAGGACCTCGTACTCAGCGATGTACTTGGTGATGACCGTCTGGAACGACAGCGCGCCCAGGGTGACGATCAGGAAGATCGAGTTGAGCGAGTTGAACGAGGAGAAAGCCCCGCGCGCGTTCAGCATGTGGGACATCAGGACGCTGAAGAGGTAGTTGAGCGCGCTCGCGAGCGTGACCGCCACCATCATCACGCCGAAAGCGCCGATGAGGGTCTCTCGCAAAACGGCCACTCGGGCCGTCAGACCTGTTTTTTCCACCGAATCCAGGGGCTTTTCGCCGGGCTCCTGCAAGAGGACTCCTTTACGTCAGAATCGTCCCCAATGGTAACACGAAGCCCGGGGCCGGCAGTCTCTCTGGCGTGCGGGGGCTCAGAACCAGCCCTCGGCTCTCATCACTTCCGCTGCGATCCTGCCCCCTGGCGGGTCTATCCTGGCGACGCCGATGCCGCAGCCCTCACCAACGGCTTCGTCCAGCTCCGCGACGTCCTTGTTGGTGAAGCCCGGGCACAACAGGATCGACTTCACTTCGTCTTCCTCGACGAGTTTCTTCGCTACCGCCAGGGCCTCTCCCTGGTTACTCACCACCACCGTGAAGAGCTTGTACTTGCCGGTATCGATCACCGATTGGTGACGGGCCGGGTCCGCGTCCGGCGCATGCGCGATAAATGCCGCGTTGAAAGCCATTGTCTTCCTCCGTATCGCTTATGGAGCAGCTTCTGCTGACATGATAGTACCGCGCACGCGGCGGTGAAGCCATGAGAAACCCGCGAATCACCAGCAACGACGGGCGACCGGGCGACACCCTCGGAGGAATGGCTTTGTTATGCCATCCGATGCCCCATTTCCGCTATACTATTCTCCCGTGGGCCGTTAGCTCAGTTGGTAGAGCACCGGACTTTTAATCCGGGTGTCATAGGTTCGATCCCTATACGGCCCACCAACCCTTTCGGCTTTTTAAGGACATATTAAGCAATCCAAGGAATAAGCAGCGACTTGGGTGATTCGCGGATTTCGAGCTATGTTCGAGTAAATATCGCGTCATTTATATGTTCATATAGGTCTATAGGATGTCTTCGAATCGGGTATTGATGGCCCGCCCGACTTATTCTTTCTCCCAACACCTCTGATTTTGAGCACACGGTAGGAGTGACTCTGGTGCTCTTGCTAGCTTCGGGAGAGGATAGAAACAGTGTTAGCGTCACACCGC
>Ga0066793_10000678_pt1 | contig 14061 bp, 10 predicted proteins | sample PersoiDNA2013189_FD_83876 | JGI IMG/M metagenome (GOLD analysis project Ga0066793, IMG submission 83876) | Permafrost soil microbial communities from the Arctic, to analyse light accelerated degradation of dissolved organic matter (DOM) -... | ecosystem: Environmental > Terrestrial > Soil >...
CACCCGTGGATCAGCGGGGACCTTCCGGCATCGCGTGACTTCGTGCTGTCATCGCGCTAGCCTTCTTGACAGGTCAGTCAACACACGTGAGGACGGCTGTCATGCCAGATGCGCGCGATGAAGCAACCCGGAAGTATGAGCGCGTGGTGCGCGTGGTGCGCTCGCGGATCGAGGACGGCACGTACCTAACGCCTGACTCTAATTCTGCCGCTGAGTAGGGCGACATCGGATTAAGGGTTCTCTTATTGCTGGCCCGTGTTATGGGCTAGTGGACCCGTCGCGCGGGCCGAGTTCGTAGGCCGTTTCGCGGAGTTCCCTGATGGCTTGGTCAAGTCCGCCGATGGCATGGTGGATCGTGCCGATCGCCCGGTGATCGCCGATGAGACCAAGGGCGACGTGCAGATCAAAGCCGGCCGCGAACAGGCGGTGTGCGACGACGTCGTTCAGATTCTGGGCGATCCGGCCATGATCCACGGTCGGGCGCCTGACCTCCGCCGCTGAGCTGACAGCAATGTCATCCGTAGGCGCCCGGTCATCCGTAGGCGCCCGCCCGCTGCTGATCACAGAAACCCGGCTGGGGCGGACGTGACTTTCTACTGACCGGACCATCGCTGATGCTCCTCAATCCCTGACCGGCCGGCGTTACCCGCTGATGCCGCCAGGGTCTGGAGCGACGCGACCTGCATCGAACGTATTGCGTCCCTGTGCACGCCGTACAGGAACAACGTACACCTGGGGCGAATGCGTCACGCAGACCTGCTATCCGACAATTTACGGCCCCTCACGCCCCCGGCGCGGGGTGCGGCCCTATCCGCACCGGGCCAAGCTTGGGTGGGCCTAGATGGACTTGAACCATCGACCTCATCCTTATCAGGGATGCGCTCTAACCGGCTGAGCTATAGGCCCTTGTCTCGCTGGCGCCCGGGCGTGCCAGGAAGCACCGCCGGGCAAGATTACCGCATCCGCAGGGAAACCGGGTCAGTCGGTCTCCCGCAGCGTGACCTCGATCCCGCCGCCCATGTGAGTGACCAGGTTGTAGACCATGGCACCGACCGTGGAGAGCGCGGTGATCAGGACGATGTTCACCGCGCCGATGAGCATCGTGTAGCCGAGAATCCTCGATGCGGAGAACCACTTGGACATGCTGACCCCGGCCGATCCCGAACTGGAGGTCACGCTCGCCAGTGTCTTCTGCACTGAGTCGAAGACGCCTAGCGAGGAGAGCGCGAAGTACAGGACCGCGACGGCGACGAAGAGCATGACCCAGGCCACCAACGAAATCAGGAAGCTGAACTTCATTACCGACCACGGCTCAAGCCTGGCCACGACCAGATCGGCTCGCCGTCCCCGGCTGCCCCCGGCCCCGGCACCAGTCCTGGCCTTGGGCCGCGAGACCCCGGAGAATACGGCCGCCCGGCGACTGGTATCGGCGGCGCGCTCGCCGGTCACAGCCGTATCCCTGAACCCCGCTGTATCCCTGAAGCCCGTCGTATCCCCGAATCCCGCCGTCGTATCCCCGAACTGTGCTGGGTAGGGCAGCGGGTTTCCGACACCGCCCGCACTGCCTTCCTGGCCGTATGCGCTCACCGACGCCCTCTCCGTCCCGAACTCGGCGTCCTGGCCGTTCGAGTGCACAGTCTCCCCGCCGTAGGAGTAGGCATTCACGTCGGCAGCATCCGGCTCGGGTCGGTCTCCCGCGGCATCGGAAGAATCGGAAATGGTCGAGTCGGGGCTGGCTGAACCTGAACTAGCAGAACTGGAGCTAGCCGATTCAGTGTTGGCCGGGTCAAAGCTGACCGGGTCCTCGGTCTCGAGACCGTCGCTGGCCGGGCCATCAACTGCCGGATCGGGGCTGACCGGACCCTTCGGGTCCGAGCCTGCCGCCCCGCCCGGCAGCCACGACGGTGGCTCCACGCGTTGGTCCACCCGTCCTCCTCCGGAAAGTCTGCTATGACGAGGTTATCCCCAACGGAAGGAAATCAATCTCGTCCGGGCTCAAGGGCGACCATTGGTTACCCAATTGATTACTCCTGAGACGCCGCGACTCGTCAGGACGTTGCCTCCCGGACCCAGCTATCACTCACCGTGACCCTCAGGGGACTCCGTACCCTCTTCGGGCTCAGCATCCTCTTCGGACTCAGCATCCTCTTCGGACTCAGCACCATACCCGGCCTCCGGGGGTACTCTGTCCGCCGAGTCGTCCCCGGGTTCGTCCACTGACTCGTCCTCTGAGGCGTCCAGGGATTCAGCGTTCCTGGCAATGGCCACCACGCTGTCGCCCGAGGCCAGGTTCATCAGCCGGACACCCATGGTCTGCCGGCCCGACAGCTTGACCTCCGCGGCGGAGGTCCGGATGACACCGCCCGCCGAGGTGATGGCGAATACCTCGTCGTCGGGGTGGACCATCAGTGCTCCGACGAGCTCGCCGCGGGCCTCGACGATCCTGGCGGTAAGCACGCCGCGGCCGCCGCGGCCCTGCACCGGGTACTGGTCGGTCGGCGTCCGCTTGGCATAGCCCCCGACAGTGGCGACCATCACGTCCGCACCCTCGCGGACCACGTGCATGCCGAGCATCTCGTCACCGTCAGCGAACCGCATGCCGATGACCCCGGATGTGGCCCGGCCCATCGGGCGCAACGCCTCGTCAGTCGCATTGAACCTGATGGCCTGGGCCTGCTTGCTGACCAGCAGGAGATCGTCGTTGGGGAAAACTAGGCGAGCGGCGATTACTTCGTCATCCTCGCGCAAGTTGATGGCGATGATGCCGCCGGCCCGGGGCGAGTCGAAATCGGTCAGCCGCGACTTCTTCACCAGGCCGGACTTGGTCGCGAGGACCAGGTAGGGCGCGAGTGAGTAGTCCGGAAGCGCCAGTACCTCGGCGATGCGCTCGTCCGGCTCGAAGGCCAGCAGGTTCGCCACGTGCTGGGCCCGCGCGTCCCGCGCCGTGTCGGGCAGCTCGTAGGCCTTGGCCCGGTAGACGCGTCCCTTGTTGGTGAAGAACAGGATCCAGTGATGGGTGGTGGTCACGAAGAAGTGGTCGACGATGTCGTCGGTCCGCAACTGCGCCCCGCGCACCCCCTTGCCGCCCCGCCGCTGCGCCCGGTACAGGTCCGTCTTGGTGCGCTTCGCGTAGCCGCCACGGGTGATGGTGACGACCACGTCCTCCTCGGCGATGAGGTCTTCATCAGTCACGTCGCCGTCATAGGCGATGATCCTGGTCCGCCGCTCGTCCCCGTACTTGGTGACGATCTCGCCGAGTTCCTCGCCGACGATCTGCCGCTGCCGCTCCGGCGAGGCCAGGATGGCCTCGTACTCGGCGATGCGGGCCATCAGCTCCTCATACTCGTCCACCAGCGCCTGGCGCTCCAGGGCGGCCAGCTTGCGGAGCTGCATGTCGAGGATGGCGCGGGCCTGGCCCTCATCGATATCCAGCAGTTCCATCAGGCCCTGCTGGGCGACGGCGGCCGAGGCGCTGGCCCGGATGAGCGCGATGACCTCGTCGATGGCGTCGATCGCCTTGAGCAGTGCGCTCACGATGTGCGCGCGTTCCTGCGCAATGCGAAGGAGGTAGCGGGTACGCCGGACGATGACCTCGATCTGGTGGGTGACCCAGTACCGGACCATCTGGTCGATCCGCAACGTGCGCGGCACGCCGTCCACGAGCGCGAGCATGTTCGCGCCGAACGTGTCCTGCAGCTGAGTGTGCTTGTAGAGGTTGTTGAGCACGACCTTGGCGATCGCGTCCCGCTTCAGCACGATCACCAGCCGCTGGCCAGTCCGGCCACTGCTCTGGTCCTGGACGTCGGCGATGCCGGTGACCCGGCCGTCCTTGGCCAGCTCGGCGATCTTGACGGCCAGGTTGTCCGGGTTGACCTGGAACGGGAGCTCGGTGACCACCAGGCAGGCGCGGCCCCGGGCGTCCTCCTCGACCTCGACCACGGCCCGCATGGTGATCGACCCGCGCCCGGTCCGGTAGGCCTCCTGGATGCCGCGGCGGCCGACGATCAGCCCGCTGGTGGGGAAGTCGGGTCCCTTCACCCGCTCGATCAGCGCGTCGAGCAGTTCCTCATCTCCTGCGTCGAAGTTCGCCAGGTACCACTGGACGCCCGCGGCGATCTCGCGCAGGTTGTGCGGCGGGATCTTGGTGGCCATGCCCACCGCGATCCCCTCGGACCCGTTGACCAGCAGGTTGGGGAACCGGCTCGGTAGCACCACGGGCTCGGCTCCGCGCCCGTCGTAGTTGGGCCGGAAGTCGACGGTCTCCTTGTCGATGTCCCGCAGCATCTCCATGGCCAGCGGGGCAAGGCGGCACTCGGTGTACCGCATCGCGGCGGCAGGATCATTGCCGGGCGAGCCGAAGTTTCCCTGGCTGTCCACCAGCGGCATCCGCATCGACCACGGCTGGGCGAGCCGGACGAGCGCGTCGTAGATGGCGGAGTCGCCGTGCGGGTGGTACTGGCCCATTACCTCGCCGATGACCCGCGCGCACTTGAAGTAGCCGCGGTCGGGCCGGTAGCCGCCGTCGTACATCGCGAACAGGATGCGGGTGTGCACCGGCTTGAGGCCGTCCCTGACGTCCGGGAGCGCCCGGCCGACAATGACCGACATCGCGTAGTCGATGTAGCTGCGCTGCATCTCCACCTGGATGTCGACCGGCTCGGTCCGGTCGTACTCCGGCGCCGGGGCGCCCCCCGCGTCCACGTCAGTCACGTGCCAACCTCTTCCATGTCTCTTTAGGGGTCAGGTCTCCCAGATCCCGGGGGAATCGCGCGCGGCGTCCCCCGCCGGTGGATCTAGATGTCGAGGAACCTGACATCCTTGGCGTTTCGCTGGATGAACGACCGCCGTGCTTCGACGTCCTCGCCCATCAGCACGCTGAACAGCTCGTCGGCCTGCGCCGCGTCGTCGAGCGTCACCTGCCGCAGAACGCGCTTGGCCGGGTTCATCGTGGTTTCCCACAGCTCGCCCGCGTTCATCTCGCCCAGGCCCTTGTACCGCTGGATGCCGTCCTTCGGCCTCGGGTCCCGGCGGCCCGCCTCGATGCCCGCCTCGATGACCGCGTCCCGCTCCCGGTCGGAGTAGACGTAGTCCGGCTCCACCCCGCGCCCCTCCCACTTGATCTTGTAGAGCGGCGGCTGCGCGAGGTACACGTGGCCGGCCTCAATGAGCGGCTTCATGAACCTGAACAGCAGGGTGAGGAGCAGCGTGGTGATGTGCTGGCCGTCCACGTCCGCGTCGGCCATCAGGACGATCTTGTGGTAGCGAAGCTTGGAGATGTCGAAGTCGTCGTGGATGCCGGTGCCCAGTGCGGTGATCAACGCCTGGACCTCGTTGTTCTTCAGGACCCGGTCGATCCTGGCCTTCTCGACGTTCAGGATCTTGCCGCGGAGCGGCAGGATGGCCTGGAACTCCGAGTCCCGGCCCTGCTTGGCGGAGCCGCCGGCCGAGTCTCCCTCGACCACGTAGATCTCGCACCGCTCCGGGTCACTCGACTGGCAGTCGGACAGCTTCCCCGGCAGCGAGTTGGTGTCCATCAGGCCCTTGCGCCTGGTCAGGTCGCGGGCCTGGCGGGCCGCCATCCTGGCCCGGGCCGCCTGGGTGGCCTTGGTGATGATGTCCTTGGCCTCGCCGGGGTTGCGATCGAACCAGTCCCGCAGATGGTCGTTGCAGACCTTCAGCACGAACGACCTGGCCTCGGTGTTGCCGAGCTTGGTCTTGGTCTGGCCCTCGAACTGAGGCTCGGCCAGCTTGACGTGGACGATCGCGGTGAGGCCCTCCCGGACGTCCTCGCCGAGGAGGTTGTCGTCCTTCTCCCGCAGCAGCTTCTGTTCCTTGGCGTACTTGTTCACGATCGAGGTGAGCGCGGCCCGGAACCCCTCCTCGTGGGTGCCGCCCTCAGCCGTGTTGATCGTGTTGGCGAAGGTGTGCACCGACTCGGCGTAGGAGGCGTTCCACTGCATCGCGATCTCGGCCGAGATCCCGTTGCCCCCCTCGCCGAAGTCGATCACCGAGGCGTGCACCGCGTCCTTTGAGGCGTTCAGGTAGCGCACGAAGTCCGCGATGCCGCCCTCGTAGCGGTAATTGACCACCCGCGACTCGTCGCTGGCATGCTCCGGCCGCTCATCGGTCAGGTTGATGGCCAGGCTCCGGTTGAGGAACGCCATCTCCTGGAGCCGGCGCGAGAGCGTTTCGAAATTCCAGTCTGTGGTCTCCGTGAAAATCGAGCTATCAGGCCAGAACGAAATAATTGTGCCGGTCTCGTCGGTATTCTCGCCCCGGCTGAGCTCCGTGACTGGCCGGCTCAGCTCGTACGACTGCCGCCAGACATATCCATCGCGCCGGATCTCCACCTCAAGGCGGGCGGACAGGGCATTCACCACGGACACGCCGACGCCGTGCAGGCCCCCGGAGACCGCGTACGATTTGCCGTCGAATTTGCCGCCCGCGTGCAGGGTCGTAAGCACGACCTCCACCGCGGGGCGCTTCTCGACTGGATGCTCGTCAACGGGAATGCCGCGGCCGTTGTCGGCGACCCGGACACCCCCGTCGGCAAGTAGGGTGACGTCGATCCGGTCGCAGAACCCGGCGAGCGCCTCGTCGACCGCGTTGTCCACGACCTCCTGCACCAGATGGTGCAGGCCGCGCGCGCTGGTCGAGCCGATGTACATGCCGGGACGCTTGCGCACCGCCTCAAGGCCCTCTAGGACCGTGATCGAACGTGCGTCGTAGGACAAGGGCAAGCCTCCTGGAAGGGATACGCGCCCGCCGGCCATGCAGGTCCCGTCCGGTATTCTGCCTGCCCTAGCGACGCTCTTACATTTTACCTGGGAGGACCCTCCGTCTCAGCCGTAAGTGTCACGCGGGCCGCGACCGCCGCGTACCCTCCACTCGCCGGCCCGCCGTGGTTGTTCCGGTCCGCGTACTTTCACCCGCGTGACGGTGCCGTCCCCCAGTTCGGTATTGAGCCTCCGGATCAGCGTGGCGGCCAGCAACCGCACCTGGGTGGCCCACGCTGTGGAGTCAGCGACCACGACAAGCTCGCCCTCGGTGAGCCCGTCCGGCAGGGTGTGCGCGGCGAGGTCGGCCCCTACGATCTGGTCCCAGCGGCCGAACACCGAGCCCACCGCGCTGGCCGTCTGCCAGCCCTGATCATCGATGAGCCCTTCGATCGCGGCGTGCAGCGGCTGCGGGTCGTCCCGGCGGGCCCGCCGGGGGCGGCGCGTCCGGTCGGCCCGGTCGGCACGCTGGTCGCCACCCGCGAGCCGGTCAGCATGAATCGCCCCGATCGGTGGTGCCTCGCCGCGGGCCCTTGCGTCGGCCTTCGCTCTGGCCAGCGCCTCGCTGGCGAGCCGCGCGCTCTCGTCCGCATCACGGTCAGGCACGCCGTCAGGCACGGGTGATCACCCCAGCGGCCACCTCGAACCGCACCCCGGCCAGCACGGCGGGGACATCAGCGGGCACGGCCGCGGTGACCAGCACCTGCTCGGCCCCGCCGACCAGGCCGGCTAGCCGCTCCCGGCGACCGCTGTCCAGTTCCGCGAACACGTCATCGAGAATCAGCACCGGGTCGTCGCCGTCAGCCCGCAGAAGCTCGTAACCGGCGAGGCGGAGCGCGAGCGCCATTGACCAGGATTCGCCGTGGCTCGCGTAGCCCCGGGCGGGCAGGTCGCCGATGCGCAGCTCCAACTCGTCCCGGTGCGGGCCGACCAGGCAGACGCCCCGCTCCAGCTCGTCGGGCCGCGCCCGGACCAGCGCCTCACGCAATCCGTCCGCGAGCACCGCCCGGTCAACCCGTGGACCAGTGTCACCCCCCAGACTGGCACTGGACTCCTGGCCGGTACCCCCCGGCTCGCTGGATTCCTGGCCGGCACTGGACTGGCGGTAGGCGATGCTGGCCTCGCCGACCTCTCCGGAGACTTCGGCGTATGCCTTGGCGACCAACGGGCGGAGTGCGTCCGTCAGCTCGATCCGGCCCGCGAGCAGTTCGGCGCCCTTCAATGCCAGGTGCTCGTCCCAGGCGCCGAGCGCACCAGCCAGCCCCATCCCTTCCCCGCCGGTTTCTTCCTGGTCGGTGTGGTCATCGCGTGGGCCGCGGTCGCTGCGCGGCCGGCCGGCCCGGGCGAACGCACGCGAGCCCGACCGGGCACGGGCCGACTTCAGCAGCGCGGTCCGCTGCCGGACAACTCGCTCGTAGTCGGCCCGGACGCCCGCGTACCGGGGGGCGCTGGCCACCAGGAGTTCGTCGAGGTACCGCCGGCGCTGCTCGGGATCGTTCTTGACCACCGCAAGGTCCTCGGGTGCGAAAAGCACAGTGCGCAGCACCCCGAGCACCTGACGGGGCCGTGGCACCGGCACGCGATTCACCCGTGCTCTGTTCGCCCGCCCCGGGTTGATCTCGATCTCGACCAGGCTGTCCCGCTGTGGTGAAACAATTGCCGCGCGCAGGATGGCGCGCTCCGCGCCGCGGCGCACCAGCGGCGCGTCGCCAGCGACCCGGTGGCTGCCGAGCGTCGCGACGTAGGCTGCGGCCTCGACAAAATTCGTCTTTCCCTGGCCGTTCGCACCCAGAAGAGTGCTCACACCCGGCCCGAGACTCAGGTCCGCCGCCGCATAGGACCGGAAATCGGTAAGCGCGAGGCGGGTCAGGTGCACACCTGGAGACATTACCCGCGAGAACCGCCGGTGCCGGGTCTAGCCGCCGAGGCGAATCGGCATCAGCAGGTAGCGGTAGTCGGGCTGCTCGTCAGGGGCGGGCTTGCCGGTGATCAGCGCGGGCTTGCCGGGCTCGGTGAACGCGATCCGGGCGACGTCCGAGTCAATCGCGGTGAGCCCGTCGAGCAGGTATTGCGGGTTGAAGGCGATCTGGATGTCGTCTCCTTCGTAGCCGGCCTCCAGTACCTCGACCGCCTGGGCTTCGTCCCCCGTTCCAGCCTCCAGGACGAGCTGGCCGGCGGAGAACGACAGGCGCACCGCGGTGTTGCGTTCGGCGACGAGCGCCACCCGCTTGACCGCCTCGGCGAACGGGCCGGCGGCCAGTTCCGCGATCCCGTTCACATGGTTCGGCAGGAGGGCCTGGTAGCGGGGAAAGTCTCCGCCGAGCAAGCGGGTCGTGGTCTGGCGTCCGGCCCCCTCGAACCCGATCATGCCTTCGCCGCCCGCCCCTTCCTCGCCGGGCAGGGCGAGCGCGATCGACACCTCCGCGCCCGCTGTCAGCGCCCGGGCGGTCTCGGCCAGCGCCCGGGCCGGCACCAGGACGGAAGCCGACAGGTCCGGCCGGGCCGGGCTCCACCGGAGTTCCCTGACCGCCAGGCGGTACCGGTCCGTGGACACCAGGGTCAGCGTGTCGCCCGCGATTTCTATCCTGACGCCGGTCAGGGCGGGCAGCGTGTCATCACGGCCAGCGGCCGCCGCGGACTGGCCGACCGCCGAGGCGAAAGCATCACTGCCGATGGTTCCGGCCGGGGCGGGCATCTCCGGCAGCGTCGGATAGTCCTCGGCGGGCATCGTGAGCAGCGAAAACGTGGCGCTTCCGCAGGTGAGAGTCGTGCGTGCGCCGTCCGAGCTTATTTCCACCGGCCGGGAAGGAAGACTCCGCGTGATCTCGGCGAGGAGCCGCCCGGGCACGAGCGCGACCCCGTCCTCGGCGGCGGCTACTGGCACCCGAGCCTGCGCGGACACGTCGTAGTCGAAGCTGGACAGAGTGAGTTCCGTGTCCGCCTGAAGGCGCATGCCAGCCAGGACGGGGACGGCCGGGCGGGTCGGCAGGGCGCGGGCCGTCCAGGCCACCGCCTCGGCCAGCACGTCGCGTTCCACCTCGATCTTCACCGGAAGGTCCCTCCCGTTCTGCCAAAAGTGCGTTCCGTGTGTTGCCTCTGGTTCACGCGGCCGGGCGGCCGGGTATGCCGGACTGTGGCCGGGTTGCCGCTGGAGTCCGGTGTTTGATAGCCGGAGGAGCGGTGCCCGCCCTACTGGGTAGTTGGCCTTCAGTGAGATAACGATAAGTAGTCGTCATAGGGTCGGTGGACACTGGGGAAAGTGCCTGACTCCCCAGGTCAGAGGCCATATGAGCGTCCACAGAGCCTGTGTGGCAGTGGGCCACGGCGGGGGAAGCGCTGTGGACAGCAGGCCTTTGGCGGCCAGTTTTCCAGCGGATGCCCCCTGTTTTCCGGGAGTTGTCCTCTGCTCGTCCCAAGCCTGTCCACAGAGATGTCCACAGCCTGTGTGTACCGATAGTGACCGGCAGCACTGTTATGTGCTTGTTCACCTGGACCGCGCCTGCTGTTTGATTCGGTTGGTGAGCTCGGTGACCTGGTTGTAGATCGACCGCCGTTCGGCCATCAAGGATCGGATCTTCCTGTCCGCGTGCATCACCGTGGTGTGATCACGTCCCCCGAAGTGTTGCCCGATCTTCGGCAGCGACAGGTCGGTCAGCTCACGGCACAGGTACATAGCGATTTGCCGGGCGGTCACCAGGACCCGGGAACGCGACGTGCCGCAAAGGTCGTCGATGGACAGCCCGAAGTAGGAGGCCGTCTGCCCCATGATGGTGGCGGCCGTGATCTCGGGGCCGTGAGCCTCAGGGATGAGGTCCTTCAAGACGATCTCCGCGAGCTGGAGGTCTACCGACTGCCGGTTGAGGCTCGCGAAGGCCGTCACCCGGATGAGGGCGCCCTCGAGTTCGCGGATGTTCGTGGAGATACGGCTAGCGATGTACTCAAGGGCTTCGGGAGGCGCGTTGAGCCCTTCCTGTACCGCCTTCTTGCGGAGGATGGCGATGCGCGTTTCGAGCTCGGGGGGCTGCACGTCGGTGAGCAGTCCCCACTCAAACCGGCTGCGCAGCCTGTCCTCCAGGGTGACCAGGCGCTTGGGCGCGCGGTCGCTGGAGATGACTATCTGCTTGCTAGCGTTATGCAAGGTATTAAAGGTGTGGAAGAACTCCTCCTGGGTTCCTTCCTTATTCTCCAGGAACTGGATGTCGTCCACCAGGAGCACGTCTACATCGCGGTAACGGCGCCGGAATCCGTCCTGCTTGCCGTCCCTGATCATGTTGATGAAGTCGTTGGTGAACTCCTCTGAGCTCACGTAGCGCACCTTCACGCCGTGATACAAGCTCTGCGCGTAGTGGCCGATGGCGTGGAGCAGGTGAGTCTTGCCCAGGCCCGAGTCGCCGTAGATGAACAGCGGGTTGTATGCCTTGGCCGGGGCCTCGGCGACCGCGACGGCCGCGGCGTGCGCGAAACGGTTGCTCGAGCCGATCACGAACGTCTCAAAGGTGTACTTGGGGTTGAGCCGGGCCTGGGTCGGGCGGGGCGTACCGGCTCCCGGGCCGGGCCCGGCATGGTTTCCGGCATCGCGCCGTTCGCGGGTGCCGGCCGGGTCAAACGACGCGGCTTGGTCGAAGGCCGCGATCGTGCCGCGGCCGCCGTCCGCCTGGGCGGACGTGAGAGCATCCTGCGCGGGCCTGCCCCCGGGGTCCGGTGCGCGGCCGATGCCGCCTTCAGCGGGCATGCCCAGATGCCTGGGCCTGTCGGCCGCGAGGTGGCCGGGCATCGGCAGCGCGTCCTCGGCCAGCGGGGCGGGCGGGAAGGCGGCCATCCCCGTGGCGGTCGGATCGACTGTCACCGCCAACTGGATGCTGCGGCCGAGTTCCCGCGACAGGGCATGGGTGATGAGCGCGCGCAGCCTGGTTTCGAGTTGCTCCTTGACGAACTCGTTGGGAGTGGCGATCAATGCCGTGTTCTCGACCAGCCCCAGCGGCCTGGTCAGCTTCAGCCAGGCCCGCTGATGCGGCTCGATGTGCATGGTCGCGAGTTCGTCCAGAGACCGGGCCCATACTGCCGCGAGGTCCACTTCACTCATCAGTTGTCCACCTCGCGCCCCCACATGTGATCAACAGCTTTGTCCACAGGTTGTGCACGCCGCATGTCGTGGAGTACTCGAAATGCGCAGGAACAGTGTCCGTGGAGCCAGTGGCGTTCCGCGCGGCGGCTGCCGCGGCCGGATTCGTTGTCCACAGCCTAGGGGCCGCACTCGGTGGACGTTCGGTAAACGGCGGGGTTGCGAGGGGCGCGCGGGCTTGGCCGCCGGGCGCTGGTTTGACCAGTGGTCAGCGCGGCGCGTAACGTTAACAGACCCTGCCACCATGGCCCGCGTAGCTGCGCGCCTGCGCGCCGCCGGCCCAGTGGCCGACGTCCTAGGTGGCGGGGCAACCCGAGCACCGCACCTGGAGTTCCTGTGAGCAAGCGTACGTTCCAGCCGAACAACCGACGGCGCGCGAAGACGCACGGGTTCCGGCTGCGCATGCGGACCCGCGCCGGACGCGCCGTCCTGGCCGCGCGGCGGCGCAAGGGCCGCGCGCGGGTCAGTGTCTGATCAGTCCGCGCCGGCCGACGACGGGGAAGGTCCTCAGTGCTTCCCGCACAGGCCCGGATGCGGCGGCGGGAAGAGTTCTCCGCGGCCGTCCGTGGCGGCAGTCGCGCGGGCCGTCGGCTGCTGACTGGTCACCTGCTGGTGCGGGCCAACAGTGAGGCGCCTGCCTTGGTGGGCTTTGTCGTCAGCCGTGCCATTGGGGGCGCCGTGGTACGGAACCGGGTGCGGCGGCGGCTGCGTTCGGCCACGCTCGGGTATCTGGAGTCGCTGCCGGGAGGTAGCCTGCTTGTGGTCAGAGCCAATCCACAGGCCGCGACCGCGCGCCAGGCGGATCTCGCCGCCGAACTTGACCTGGTGATAGCCACATTGCTGCGGCGGCAGCTGGGGGCGCTGAGCCGATGACCAGGTCAGGTGACCGGCAGGCCAGTGCGCGGCCTTCGCCCGGCGCATGGCTGCTGCTGACACTGATTGGCGGCTACCGCCGGTTCGTCAGTCCGTTGCTGGGAACCCGGTGCCGTTTTGCGCCCTCGTGCAGCGCGTACGCCTTCGAGGCGGTGCAGGAACATGGAGCATTGCGGGGCTCTTGGCTCGCAGTGCGCAGGGTCGGCCGCTGTAATCCGTTCCACCGGGGTGGCTTCGACCCGGTGCCGCCAGGCCGCCGCGCTGATCGGCTGTCCACGCCATCGCAAGGGAGCTAGCTCGTGAACCCGCTCAACCCCCTGTACGACGCGGTCGCGTGGGTCATCATGCGCCTCCATGCCGGGCTGGGCGCGTTGTTCGGCCCGGCCAGCGGCTGGGCCTGGGCGCTCACGATCGTCGTCCTCGTCGTGCTGATGCGGCTGCTGCTGCTGCCGCTCTTCATCAAGCAGATGCACGCGACACGGAAAATGACCGTGCTCGCACCGCAGGTCGCTGAGCTGAAGAAGAAGCACAAGAACGACAAGGCGAAGCTCAACGAAGAGACCATGAAGCTCTACAAGGAGAACGGGGCCAACCCGCTAGCCGGCTGCCTGCCCATCGCGGCGCAGCTGCCCGTGTTCTTCGCGCTGTTCGGGGTGCTTCGCGCGATCTCCCAGGACCACCCCATATACGGGCTGACCAAATCGGTCGTGACCAGCGCCCAGCACGCGCACATCTTCGGTGTCACCGTGGCCGACAGGTTCCTGTCATCGATCAAGCCACCGACGCTGTTCCCGCTCTCCAGTAGCGGCCGCGTGGTGATCTTGATCACCGTCCTGGTCAGTGCCGCGACGACGTTCATGACCGTGCGGCAGAGCACCAAGCGCGGGATGACACCGCAGATGACGCCCGACAACCCGATGGCGTCGTCGCAGAAGTTCATGGCCTACATCGTGCCGGTGTTCGCGCTTTCCGGGCTGTACTGGCAGTACGGGCTGGTTCTCTACTGGGTTACGACCAACCTGTGGACGCTCGGCCAGCAGCACGTGCTGTTCAAGAGGTTCCCGCCGCTGACGCCTGCGGCCGCCGGGGGCGGGGCGGCCGGTGGTGCCGGAGCGGCGGCCAAGCCGTCCGCGAAGCCCGCAGTCAAGGCGCCCGCCAGGCCCGTGAACCAGCTCAGGGGGAGTACCAAGCAGTCAGGGGGGGCGGCGCGGGGCACGGCCAAGCAGCCGGGCGGCGCCGGGCCGGGCGGAATCGTGCCCAAGGGACCTGCGGTGCCTAAAGGACCTGCGG
>Ga0066793_10000679_pt1 | contig 14059 bp, 12 predicted proteins | sample PersoiDNA2013189_FD_83876 | JGI IMG/M metagenome (GOLD analysis project Ga0066793, IMG submission 83876) | Permafrost soil microbial communities from the Arctic, to analyse light accelerated degradation of dissolved organic matter (DOM) -... | ecosystem: Environmental > Terrestrial > Soil >...
CCAATCCACCGGCCGAGACAACCGAGGAGGCTCTTGAGCGGGCACCCGAGGCCGAGCCCGATTGGCAGGGCCCCGAGCGTCGGGGGCCGGAGCGCAAAGCCGCCAAGACGGGCGAGATCACCGGCCTCTATCCGCCGACCCATCAGGGTCGCTCGACGCGGATGATCGGTGAGGTGGTCGTCGATCTCGGCTTCGCCGATCGCGCGACGGTCGAGGAAGCCGTTGCCAGCGCCCGCGAACAGGGTCGCCCGACGGGCGTCGTGCTGGTCGAGCGGGGAATCCTTCGCCACGATCAGCTTGCCCGCGTGGTGGCCGGGCGCTTCGGCCTGGACTACATCGATCTCTCGGTCTACGAAGTGGACATGGGGGCCGTGAGCCTGATCAGCTCGGAGACCGCCAAGCGCTACCAGGCGGTCCCCGTCGGCTTCGCCGACGACGGCTCGCTGCTGCTCGCTCTGGCAAATCCCACCAACGTGCTGACGATCGACGACGTGGCGATGATGACCGGTCGGCGAATCAGGGCGGCTGCTGTGTCGGTGGAGGATCTGAACCTCCTGCTCGCGCGTCTGGCCCAGATGGACGGCTCGATCGAGGACATCGTCGAAGACGAAGTGGAGGAGCAGGGCGACGCCAACCTGCAGCTCGACGAGGCCGACAGCGACGCCCCGATCATCAAGCTCGTGCACTCGCTCATCGCCCAGGCGGTGCAGCAGGGGGCATCCGACATCCACGTCAACCCCGAGGAGGGCGACACGCGCGTGCTGTACCGCGTCGATGGAGTCCTCGCCCCGGCCGCCACGATCAAGCGGCGGATGGCGATGGGTGTGGTCTCGCGGATCAAGATCATGGCCGAACTGGACATCTCCGAGAAGCGCGTGCCCCAGGACGGGCGCTTCGCGCTGACGATCGACGGCAGGCGCGTCGACCTCCGCGTCGTGACCCTCCCACTCGTGAACGGCGAGGGCGTGGTGCTGCGCATCCTCGACAATGGCGCGAGGGTCTCGGGCCTCGAGGCCCTGGGGATGCAGAAGGCCGAGCAGGAACGCTTCTCGCAGGCGATCAAACGGCCCAACGGCGCCGTGCTCGTGACGGGGCCGACCGGCTCGGGCAAGTCCACGACGCTGTATGCGGCCCTGCACGCGCTGAACGACGGCGAACGGAGCATCATCACCATCGAGGACCCCGTCGAGCAGCGGATCGCGGGGATCAAGCAGATGCAGATCGCTCCGAAGGCGGGGGTCACCTTCGACGTGGGCCTACGCTCGATGCTGCGGGCCGATCCAGACGTGATCATGGTCGGCGAGATCCGCGACCGCCAGACGGCTCACATCGCCATCGAGGCCGCCTTGACCGGCCACCTCGTCCTCTCGACGCTGCACACGCGTGACGCGCCCGCCGCGCTCGGGCGGCTGATCGACATGGGCATCGAGCCGTTCCTCGTCTCCTCGGCCGTCGACTGCATCGTCGCCCAGCGACTGGTGCGGATGCTCTGCAAACACTGCAAGCGACCATTGAAGGTCTCCGAGACGGTCCTCGCCGAGCACGGCCTCGTTGGCGCCGAGCCGTTCGAGCCGGTCGGCTGCTCGCGCTGCGGCGGCTCGGGCTACCAGGGCCGCGTGGGGCTCTACGAGGTGATGTCCGTGAGCGAGCCGATCCGCGCGCTGATACTCGAGCGCGGCTCGATCGACGAGATGGTCGCGGTCGCCGTGAGCGAAGGCATGCGGCGCCTGCGCGACGACGGCCTCGACAAGGTTCGCGAGGGCCTCACCTCGGTCGCCGAGGTCGAACGGATGACAAACACGATGCTGTAGGGGGGCGCGTCCTGCGGCTCGTCGTCGCGGCCGAGCCCGTCGCGCGCGCCGCGGATGACGCCGCGAGCTTTCGCGCGACGCCACCCAGATCCGTCACCTCAGTTATTTCTTCTTCGCGATCGTCTTCTTGTGGTGTCTCTTCGCTGACTTCTTGTGGCCCTTCTTCGGTGCGCCGGCGCCGGCTGGAGTTGGCAGAGCGCGTCGCCGCGCTCACCTGGGATCTCGGAGGCCTCGCCTACGAGATGGCCGTCCGCGACCACTACCGCCTCGACGTGCTCGCTCGCCGAGCCGCGGAGCTGCAGGAGCACGACGCGCAACTGGGCGAGGTGCAGCGCCTGCTCGCCAACGCCGAGGCGGGCATCCACGGTCAGTGCCGCGCATGCGGCGCCGTGCACAGTCGCGGCGCCGCCTACTGCTGGCACTGTGGCGCACCCCTCCTGGAAGAGGCTCGTCCGTCGGTGCTCGACACGCACGACGGCCCCGGCACGATCGGTCGCTGAGCTTCCTCGTCGGCGCGCCGGTCATCCGTCCGTCCAAGCCGCCGGCCTGACACGGCACGGGCGCCTAGCGTGTCCCGTGTGACGCGTCTGGCCCTGCCGCCCATCGGTGTGCTGCCGGCCTGCCTGTGCGCGCCGCTCGCCCTGCTGGCGGCGCTGCTCCTTCCGGTCGCATCCACAGCACGTGTGACGCCGCTGCACGGCCGGGCCTCGCTCGCGTCGGGTCCGCACGAGTACGGCTGCCCGCTGTTCCCGGCGAGCAACTCCCTCAACAGGGACATCTCCGGCGCGCCCGTCGATCCCAACTCGGCGAGATACATCGCGAGCATCGGCCTGGGCGGGCACCTGCATCCCGACTTCGGGACGAATCCGAGCTACGGGATCCCGTACACGGTAGTAGGACCCCGCCAGCCGAAGGTGCCGATCACGTTCACCGAATACGGCGAAGAATCCGAGCCGGGGCCCTATCCGCTCCCCCCGAACGCCCCGATCGAGGGCGCCGGCGAAGAAGGCGACCGCCACGTCCTGGTGCTTCAGAGTGGCAGCTGCAAGGTCTATGAGCTCTACCACGCGAGTCGCCACGGCTCCGGCTGGGATGGAGGCTCGGGTGCAGTGTTCAACCTGCGAAGCAACGCCCTGCGCCCCGAAGGCTGGACCTCGGCTGACGCCGCCGGACTGCCGATCCTGCCGCTGCTGGTCCGCTACGCGGAGGTGCGTGCCGGGCGGATCGAACACGCGCTGCGCGTGACCGTGCAGCGCACCCAGCGCGGCTACATCCATCCGGCGACCCACTTCGCCTCGGGGAGCTCCGATCCCGGCCTGCCGCCGATGGGTCTGCGCCTGCGCCTGAAGGCGGGCTACAGCCTCGCGGGGTTCCACGGCGAGTCGCTGATCGTGCTGCGTGCGCTGAAGCGCTACGGCTTGATCGTCGCCGACAACGGTTCATCGTGGTTCATCACCGGCGCGCCCGATCCGCGCTGGAACGACGCGGACCTCGAACAGATCAAGCGCGTCCCCGGATCGGCCTTCGAGGTGGTTCAGGGCGGGCCCATCCGTCACACCGGCTGAAGCCGATGCGCCCGACGGGGCGGCCCTGCCGTGCGCCTAGGTGTGGCCCGTCGGCTCGACCGGAGCCTGGGGAGCGGGCGCCTGCGCCGCTGCGGGCGCCGCTGCGGGCGCCGCGGCGGGGGGCTCCGGCTGCTGGGCGGCCTGCGTCAGCGTCGGCTGACCACCGTCCTTGGCGGCGGTGCCCGACTCGCCGTTGATCGAGTCCTTGAACTCGCGCATTCCGCTTCCCAGCGAGCGGCCGATCTCGGGCAGTCGCTTCGCGCCGAACACGAGCAGCAGGATGACGACCAGAAAGGCGATGTGCAGTGGATTGTCAAGTCCCATTGGCTCCTCTGAGTCTAGGCCATCTTCGTCGCGTCATCGGGACCCACACCGTCGGGATCCCCGGGAGCGGCGGGCTGCGCCTCGCCGTGCAAGGTCCTGTGCACGAGCTGCGCCGCCACGATCAGCATCAGCAGGGCGAAGGCGTCGCGCAGGAAGGCGCCCGAGAGGGCGTTCGCAAGCGCCACGCCCCCGGCCGCGCCGGCGAGCGAGAGCAGGCCGAGCAGCAGCGCGTCCGCGCGGCGGACGTTGCCGTAGCGGTCCTGCCTGTAGCTCCCCACGATCGCCACCGGGATGATCGCCAGCAGCGAGGTGGCCTCCGCCTGGTGCTGGCCGAGGCTCAGGAAGATCACCAGGCCGGGCACGAACAGCACGCCGCCCCCGACTCCGAGCAGGCCGGCGAGGACCCCCGCCACGACCCCGATCGCGATCGCACCGATCACCGCAGGATCAGCTCGGCGGCGCTGAGCACGAGCACGCCCGCGAACAGCAGAGCGATCGCGCGCGCGGCGAGACGCTGGGCGACCCACGTGCCGACCAGGACACCCCCGACCGCCGGAACCCCGATGAGCAGCGCGTCGTGCACGTCCACGTTGCCGTAGAGCCCCTGCGTGGCCGCGGCGAAGCCGGCGATGAACACGATCGCCGCCAGCGAGGTGGCGGTCGCGGCGTGCTCCTCGTAGCCGAGCCAGAGCACCAGCAGGGGCACGATGACCATCCCACCTCCGACGCCGAAAAGGCCGCTGAAGAGTCCCGCCAGCGTGCCGATCGCCGCGAGTCGCAGCGAACGGTGAAGGGACGCCTCAGCCACCACCTGAGGCGGGGGACGGGTCGGCGACCATGCGCGCCATACTAGACGTCGTGTCCCCCGCTGCCACGCTCGTGGAGGCGCTCGAGCCGATCCGCTCCGACCCCTCCCGCGCCGCTGTGCTCCTCGACATCGACGGTACCCTCGCGCCGATCGTCCGCCACGCCGCCGATGCCCACGTGCCCGAGGCGACCCGTTCGCTGCTGATCGAGATCTCCAAGCGCTACCGGGTCGTGGGATGCGTCAGCGGCCGCCGTGCAGCGACCGCCCGACAGATCGTCGCGATCGGCACGATCGCCTACGTGGGAAATCACGGCGGCGAGCTCCTGCGTCCCCGGGCCACCACTCCCGAGGTCGACCCCGAGGTCGCCGCCTGGACCGCGCGGGTTCGGGACTTCGCGGCGCGCGCCGACACCGCCGAGCTTCAGAAGATCCGCGTGCGAAGCGAGGACAAGGATGCGATCGCAGCCTTCCACTGGCGGGGCGCCCCGGACGAGGAGGTCGCGGCGCTGGCGGTCAAGGAGGTCGCGGCGCAGGCGCAGGCGGAGGGCCTCGTGGTCCAGTGGGGCAGGAAGGTCCTGGAGGTTCGCCCGCCCGTGGCCCTCGACAAGGGCCTCGGCATCTCGGCGCTGCTGCGCGGAGCCGCGCTGGCCGCGGCGATGTATGTCGGAGACGACACGACCGATCTCGACGCCTTCCGCGGCCTGCGTGGACTCGTGCAGTCGGGCGCCCTGCAGAGCGCCCTCTGCGTCGCCGTCAGCTCCGACGAGACGCCCGCGGAGCTCACCGAAGAGGCCGACCTCACCGTCGCTGGCCCGGATGGCGTCCGGGGGCTGCTCGAGGCGCTGCTCTAGGGCGCTCTGGACCGTGCGTTTCGTCGACTTCCTCAGGACGACGGTTCTGCTGAGCGCAGCAGCCGCGACGGCCCTGGCGACGATCACGGTGCTGGGGGCGGGTTCGAAACCGGGCGAATCGCTGCTCCCGATCGCCGTCGGCTGGTGGGTCATCGCAGCCCTGATCGGCCTGCGCCTGGGCTGGCACGCGCAGACGAGTCCCCCGATCGCTCGCCTGCTGGCCCGCGCGAAGACGAGCACCACGCTGCCCGAGCACCATCCGAGTGCCGTCCTGCTCAATCGGCTCTGGCCGCTGCTCGTGTTCACCCTGCTCGCCGGCGGCCTCGCCTTCCTCGCCCCCCAGATACCGGGCATCGCGGCGGGCTTCGCGATCATCTGGGCGCTCGCCTGGCGGCGCCAGGACGCGGCCGTGACGGCGATCGAGGAGCGCGACGGAGCCTCCTTCTATGTGCGCCGCACCTCCCCGGTGAGGCCCATCGCGCTCGTGCGCACCCCGGGCTTCAAGGCGTTTCGCCACGAGCGCGTGAACGGCGCCGTGACCTGAGATGGACCGTGCGCGCGCGGTCGAGGTGCTGATCGTCTCGCTCGGCTCCACCTCCGGGCTGCGGGTGGCCGACGAGGAGCTGCGGGGCTCCTTGGAGCGCGCGGGCGCGCGCGTCGCCCTCGAGCGCGCGGGCCGCCCGCGCGAGCTGCGCACGCTGATGCTCACCGACCTCGCATGGGCGCGCGCGGCCCGCGCGGCGGCGGTGCGCGGGCTCCGCGAGCATCGGCCGCTTGCGGTCATCTACTCGACGATCACCGCCGCCCTGCTGTGGCCGGTCCCCGGGGCGATCTACTTCGACGTGATCGCGGCGGTCAACCGCCGCGGCCGCCACGGCCTGTGGCAGCGTCCCCTCGAGCGCGCCCGCCTGCGCGCCGCGCCCCTGCTGCTCCCCCAGAGCGAGGCTGGGCTGATCGGTACGCCGCAGACTCGCGCGCCCGACCGGGCGCTGGTCCTGCCCGTGCCCGTGGAGCCGTCCGGACCGCTTGCAGCCGAACGGGACATCGCCGCCATCACCTACGCTGCCAACCCGGAGACCAAGGGCCTGGATCGCGTGCTCCGGGCGTGGGCGGGTGTGCGCAGGGGATCGGAGGAGCTCCTCGTCGCCGGAGCGAGCGAGGCGGAGCTGCGCCGCGCGGGCATCACGATCGCCGGGCCGGGCGTGCGCCTGGCAGGACGGCTTCCCGCCGAGCAGTATCGCGCGCTGCTGCGTCGCAGCCGGGCGTTCGTCTGCGCCCCGACGCGCGAGGGATACGGGATCGCCCAGCTCGAGGCGCTGGTGGACGGGTGCATGCTCGTGACCACGCGCGCCGCCGGCCCCTACGTCGCACTGTCGATCGCCCGCGAGCTCGACCCGCGGCTGGTCGGGGAGGATCTCGCCGCGGCGCTGAGGACAGCGCTCGACGATCCTGCGCCGGGGTACTCCGAGCGGGCCCGGGAGGCCCTGGCGCCGTTCCGCCGCGGGGCCCTCGACGCGATCGTCGCAGAGCGGCTGCTGCCGCGGCTGCTGCCCTCAGCATGAGCGCCCGCGCAGCTTGCACAGCTGCGCCCAGGAGCGGGTGTTGGCCACGTCTGCAGCCGTCAGCCAGGCTCGCCGCGCGGTCGCCATGCCCCAGCGAATGTTCGCCAGCGTCTCGATGCGGTGGGCGTCGGAGTCGATGACGATCGGCACGCCCGCCGCGGCAGCCGCGCGGGCGTGTATCTCCGAGAGGTCGCGCCGGTCGGGGTTGCCGTTGATCTCGAGCATCGTCCCCGTGCGGGCCGCCGCGGCGAACACCGCCGCCAGGTCGATCTCGTAGGGCTCGCGCCGCCGGATCAGCCTCCCCGTCGGGTGACCGATCGCGTCCACCAACGGGTGCTCGATCGCGGCGATCATCCGCTCGGTCATCGCCTGCTCGCTCATCGCGAAGGAGGTGTGCACGCTGGCGATCACCCAGTCGAGCGCACCCAGCAGGTCGTCCTCGTAGTCGAGCGAGCCGTCGGGCATGATGTTCACCTCGCTGCCCGCCAGCAGCTCGATTCCCTCGATGCGCTCGTTCGCCTCGCGCACCAGCCCGATCTGGCGGCGGAGCTGCTCGGGGGAGACGTCGTTGCCGAACCCGTGTGAGGCGGAGTGGTCGGTGATCGCTAGGTACTCGTAGCCGCGCTCGAGCGCCGCGCGGGCCATCTCGCCGATCGTGTTGTGCCCGTCCGAGGCCACCGTGTGGCTGTGCAGGTCCCCGCGGATGTCCTCGAGGGAGATCAGCTGCGGCAGTCCCTCGGGCGAGGCCGCGGCCGCCAGCTCGCCGCGATTCTCACGCAGCTCGGGCTCGATGTAGGCGAGTCCCAGCAGCGCATAGACCTCCTCCTCGCTCTCGCACGTGTGAGTCGTTGCGCTCGAGTCCTCGTGGATCCCGTACTCGGAGACATGCAGCCCGCGGCGTACCGCCGCCTCGCGCAGCGCCGCGTTGTGCTCGCCGGAGCCGGTGAAATGCTGCAGGAGGTTGCCGAGCTGGGCCGGCTCGGCGATCCGCAGATCGACCGTGACACCCGAGTGCGTGCGGGCCCTCGCGCCGGCCTTGCCGGCCGAGCTCACGCTTTCGATCTCCTCGAGCGCGGCGAGGCTCTTCGCAAGGGCCGCGGGCTTCGTCGTGCTCGCCACGAGGTCGAGATCCTTGACCGTCTCGGCCTGCCGGCGCACCGATCCGGCGAGCTGCACGTGCGTGCCCGCAGGGCCCTCGCGCGTCAGGCCTGCGACGAGCGCTTCGCCGAGCTCGAGCGCCTGCGGCAGCAGCATCCGCGGCGCCGCTCGTCCGGCGGGGCCCTCGGGCATCTCCTCGAGCGCCGCCAGCACTCCGGCCTCGAGCCTCGGACCCAACCCCCGGACGGTGCGAATCCGCTCGGCGAGCGCGGCCTCGCGCAGCGTCTCCGGCGAGTCGATGCCGAGCTGCGAGTGCAGCAGCCGCGCCCGCTTGGGCCCGAGTCCCGGAAGGTGCGTGATGGCGATCAGCCCGGGGGGGAACTTCCCCCGCAGCCTCTCCGCCGAGGGGATCGCGCCGGTGTCGAGCAACGTGAGGATCTTCTCCTGGAGCGTCGCCCCGATCCCCGGCAGCTCGCTCGCGCGACCTTCGCGCGCCAGCCCGGCCACGGACACCGACGCCTCGCGCACGGTCTTGGCAGCCGTGCGGTATGCCAGCACGCGGTGCACGATCGCCCCGTCGAGCTCGTACAGGTCGCCCAGCTCCTCGAGCGCCTCGGCGATCGCCGTGTTGGACAGCTCCGCTCGGGCCACCGCACCAGGGTACGGCCAGTGCGCCCTCGCCGCGCGGCCGCCGCGGGGCGAGAATCGCCGGCACGCTCTAGGGTACGCCGACCCATGTCCGGCGTGCCCTGGCTGATACTGCCGACCTACAACGAGGCCGAGAACATCAAGGCGATCGCCGCCGCCGCCGCCGAGGTGCTCGGCCGCTCGGCCCCAGAGGGCTTTCGCGTGCTCGTGGTCGACGACGGCTCGCCCGACGGCACCGGCCGGATCGCCGATCAGATCGCCTCGGAGCACCAGTGGATGGAGGTGCTCCACCGCAGCGAGAAGAACGGCATCGGGCCGGCCTATCTCGCCGGGTTCAGACATGCGCTGGATCGCGGAGCGGGCTACCTGATGGAGATGGACTCGGACTTCTCCCACGATCCCGCCGACCTCGCCCGACTGCTGGAGGCGGCGCGGGGCGACGCCGACCTGGCGCTCGGCTCGCGCTACGTGACCGGCGGAGGCGTCAGCGACTGGGGCCTGCTGCGCCGCTTTGTCAGCGAGGGCGGCTCCACCTATGCGCGCCTGGTGCTCGGCCTGAAGGTGCGCGACCTGACGGGCGGCTTCAAGTGCTTCCGGCGCGAGGTCCTCGAGGCGATCGACTTCGACAGCGTACGCTCGCACGGCTACGCCTTCCAGGTCGAGCTCACCTACCGGGCGGTCCGTGCCGGCTTTCGCGTGCAGGAGCTGCCGATCGTCTTCCGCGATCGCCAGAGGGGCCAGAGCAAGATGTCCTGGAGGATCGCCGCCGAGGCCATGTGGCTCGTGCCGCGCCTGCGCTTCAGATAGATCCTCCGCCGGCCGATGCAGGAGAGGTGGATGTCTCGGGCTATGCGTTCGCACATGGCGTGCGCCAGACGCGGGCGACGCTGCGCGCCTGGCAGCACACACCCGGTGCGGTTCTCTGGCGGTGGACCGCGGGGTCGGCCGCGGCTGCGGCGGGACTCCTCGGGGCGGTGTGGATCGTCGCCTCGCTGGACCGCTCCTACGAGCAGATCCTCACCCTGCGCCCGCCCTTCGCCGTCGGCGATAGCGCCAACGTGCTCGATGTGCTGCGCAGCAACCTCCTCGTCCTGGCCCTCCACGCGATGGCCTGTGTCGCGGGGTTCATCGCCGGCAGCTCCCTTCCCCTGCAGGCCAGGCATCAGACGGGCATCTCGCGCTGGGTGCACGAACACGGTGGCCGTATCGCCATCGCCTTCGTGATCGCCGCCACGACATTCTCGCTGAGCACCCAGGCCTACCTGCTCGGGCACGCCCTCGCCGGGGTGGCGCACTTCCTGAGGGTCTCTCCCGGCCTGCTCCTGCTGGCCGTGCTTCCCCACGCGATCCCCGAGCTGATCGCCCTGTTCCTACCGCTGGCGGCGTGGATCATCGCGAGCCGCCGGGGGGAGTGGGAGCAGCTGCTAGCCGCCACCTTCGTGACCGTCGCCGTGGCCATCCCCGTGCTGGTGATCGCGGCCTTCGTCGAGGTCTACGTCTCGCCGCACCTGTTCGCCGCGCTGACCCACATCCACCCGCCGATCATGCGCAGCTCCGGCGGGTGGATCGTCACCGTGCACTGACCGGGTCCGGCCGACCTCACCCGCGCACCCCCGCGATGGCCGCGGGGATCGCAGACCACATCTGGACCGCTGAGGAGATCGTGAGGCTGGCCGATCCAAACTGAGACACCACCCCCCGACACCCTTCCTTCACTTTGTATAGTGGTTGGTAAGCGATCAAGGAGACCTCCATGGCAGGCACCCTCACGCAGGTCACAGACATCAACTTCGACGCCGAGGTGCTCGAGGCCGAGGGCCCCGTGCTCGTCGACTTCTGGGCCCCCTGGTGCGGTCCCTGCCGCGTCGTCGCTCCGGTCCTCGAGGAGATCGCCTCCGAGCGCCCCGACCTGCGCATCGTCAAGCTGGACATCGACGAGAACCCGCAGACGGCGGCTCGCTTCCAGGTGCTCTCGATCCCCACGATGATCCTCTTCAAGGGCGGCCAGCCGGTCAAGACAGTGATCGGTGCGTACCCGAAGAAGAAGCTCGAGCAGGAGCTCGAGCCCGCGCTCACCGCCGCCTGAGGCGGCTCGGCTCAGGACGTCGGCGCAGCGCGGCGCAGCGAGATGGCCAGCGGCAGGCCGTCGATCTCGGTCTGCTCGCAGTAGGCCGTCCCTGCAGGGGCTCGCGCGGAGTCCTGGTCCAGGTGGAGTTCGACGGCGAGCGTCTCACCGGCGATGTAGTCGCGGTGGATCCTCGCGACCTCGAGGAGCGTCACGTGCCCGTCGAGCGACAGTGCGATGCGGTCCTCCACCTGCAGGCCGGCCGTCTTGCGCGCGTTCTGCACCGCGTGGACGATCTCCCGCGAGCGGCCCTCTCCCCGCAGGTCCTCGTCGATCGACAGATCCAGGGCCACTGCGTGGGCGCCCTCGCGCTCGACGCTGTAGCCCTCGGGAGCCCGCATCGTGAGGATCACCTCCTCGGCCGTGAGCGTGTGCTCGCGGCCCGCCACGGTGATCCCGATCTCCCCTCCGTCGCGCAGCGCGGCGGCGACCCGCGCCGGATCTAACGAGGCGACGGCCTGCGCGGCCAGCGGCATGTCCTTGCCGAACAGCGGCCCCAGCGCGCGGTAGTTGGCCTTCACCTCGTAGCTGCTCAGCTCCTCGGCGGCCGCCACGAAGCGCACCCGCCGGACGTTCAGCTCCTCGCGGACGACATCCGCGAGGCGTTCGATCGCCGCGCGCTCGCGACCGTCCGCCACCACGACCGCCTCGCCCAGCGGCTGGCGCACCTTGATCTTGGCCTGTCCCCGAGCGCCCAGCCCGAGGCGGACGGTCTCACGGGCCAGGGCCATTGCCTGCTCGAGCTCCTCGTCGCGCGCGGACACCTCAGCGCCGCGGGGGAAGTCGCAGAGGTGCACGCTCGACAGCGATCCGTCGAGGTTGTCGTAGATCTCATCGGCGATGAACGGACAGAAGGGCGCGAGCAGCTTCGCCACCGTCAGCAGGCACGTGCGTAGCGTCTGGAACGCCGCCGGGTCTCCATCCCAGAAGCGCCGCCGCGAGCGGCGCACGTACCAGTTGGACAGCTCGTCCACCAGCCCGGCGATCGCCCTGCCGGCGCTCGTCGTGTCGTAGGCCTCCAGCCGCTCGGCCACGAGGTCCGCCGTGGCGGCCGTGCGAGACAGGGCCCAGCGGTCGAGATCCCCGTCCGGAGGGCCGCTCGGCTCGGCGCTCGCCCGGCGCAGCTCCTCGGCCGAGGCGTTGGCGTAGAGGACGTAGAAGTAGTAGGTCGACCACAGCTGCTTGAGGAACAGCCGCACCCCCTCCCCGATCGTCTCCGCCGAGAAGCGGTAGCCGTCCCACGGCTGCTTTGAGGTGAAGAAGTACCAGCGGAAGGCATCCGCCCCGTAGCTGTCGAGCACCTGCCAGGGCTCGACGGTGTTGCCCTTGGACTTGGACATCTTCTGACCGTCCTCGTCGACGATCAGGCCGAGGCAGACGACGTTGCGGTAGGGCGCCTGCTTCGCCAGCAGCGTGGCGACCCCCAGCAGCGAGTAGAACCAGCCGCGCGTCTGGTCCTGCGCCTCGCAGATGAAGTCCGCCGGATAGCGCTCCTCGAAGATCGCCTCGTTCTCGAAGGGGTAGTGGTGCTGGGCGAACGGCATCGCCCCGGAGTCGAACCACACGTCGATCACCTCGGGGACCCTGCTCATCGGCTCGCCGCAGTCCGCCGGGCTGTCCGGCTCGCGATGCGGGCAGGCGAACGTCAGCTCGTCGACGAACGGCCGATGGTGGTCCTCGAGCGTCCTGCCCGCGCGCTCGGAGAGCTCCGCGAAGGAGCCGACCACGTGCACGTGACCGCTCGGGCAGCGCCAGACGGGCAGCGGCGTGCCCCAGTAGCGCTCGCGCGAGAGCGCCCAGTCGACGTTGTTCTTCAGCCACTCCCCGAAGCGACCCTGCTTGACGTGCGGCGGATGCCAGTTGACCGTCTCGTTCGCCGCCAGGAGCTCCTCGCGCAGCTGCGAGGTGGCGATGTACCACGACGGTTTGGCGTAGTACAGGAGCGGCGTGCCGCAGCGCCAGCAGTGCGGGTAGGAGTGCTCGTAGTCCTGCACCTTCAGCAGCAGATTCCGCTGGCGGAGGTCCTCGATCAGCTCGCCGGTCAGCGCGGGATCCTTGACGAAGCGCCCCTCGTAGGAATCGCCGTTGCGGTCGAGCACGCGGCCGTCGTAGGTCCCGTTCGGCCTCACGGGGTTGTACAGCGAGCCCGCCTGCGTCGGATCGAAGGGGACCTCCGGGGCGCTCGCCGCCACGCGATAGTCGTCCTCGCCGAAGGCCGGCGCGAGGTGGACTATGCCCGTTCCGTCCTCCGTCGTGACGAACGCGTCGGCGAGGATCGGCAGGCCGCCAGGCGGGCGATCGCTCAGCCTGAAGATCGGCCCCTCGTAGCCGCGGTAGCGCTCGCGCAGCTCCAGGCCCGAGAAGCGCTCGAGGATCTCGGGCTCCCCGCCGAGCACCGGGGCGACGCGGCTCTCGGCGAGCACGAAGACCTCCTCCCCGACCCGCACCCTGGCGTAGGTCGCCGACGGCGAGACCGCCACCGCGACGTTCCCCGGCAGGGTCCAGGGGGTGGTCGTCCACACGAGCAGCCGCTCCTCGCCGTCGAGGACCGCCAGCTTGAGGTAGACGCTCGGGTCGACCACGTCGCGATAGCCGAGTGCGACCTCGTGGGAGGACAGCGTCGTCTCGCAGCGCGGGCAGTAGGGCACGACCTTGTGGCCCTCGTACAGCAGTCCCCGCCGGTCGATCTCGGCGAGCGCCCACCACACCGACTCGATGTAGCTCTCGTCGAGCGTCCGATAGGCGTTCTCCAGATCCAGCCAGAAGCCGATCCGCTCGGTCAGCCGGTCCCACTCCTCGAGGAAGGCGAACACGGACTCGCGGCACTCCGCGTTGAAGCGCTCGATGCCGATCTTCTCCTCGATCTCCGCCTTGGAGGAGATGCCGAGCTTCTGTTCGACGGCGATCTCCACGGGCAGCCCGTGGCAGTCCCAGCCGCCCTTGCGCTCGACGCGGTATCCGCGCATCGTGTGAAAGCGCGGGTAGATGTCCTTGAAGACCCGCGCGAGCACGTGGTGTGAGCCGGGCGGCCCGTTGGCTGTCGGGGGTCCCTCGTAGAAGACCCACTGCTCAGCGTCCCTGCGCAGGCGCAGCGACTCGGCGAACACGTCCCGCTCGCGCCAGCGCTCCAGAACCTCGAGCTCGAGCTCGGGAAGCTCCCGGCGGGGATCGACGTCGCGGCTGGGGATCAGCGGGTGGGGGGGATGGTCCGTCACGGGGCGGCTCATTGTAGGTGCGGCCGCCCCGTGACGGACCATCCCCCCCACC
>Ga0066793_10000680_pt1 | contig 14049 bp, 12 predicted proteins | sample PersoiDNA2013189_FD_83876 | JGI IMG/M metagenome (GOLD analysis project Ga0066793, IMG submission 83876) | Permafrost soil microbial communities from the Arctic, to analyse light accelerated degradation of dissolved organic matter (DOM) -... | ecosystem: Environmental > Terrestrial > Soil >...
CAGGGTTTGGTATTCAGCAACGATGGGCGGTACATTTACGTCGGCAACTATCTGGACCGCGACATCTCCATTCTGCGCGTCGAGGGCGACCAAATCGTCGACACCGGAAAATCGCTGGCGCTACCCGGTCAGCCCGCGTCAATGCGGGGCCGCACGCGCTAACGCGGTCGGGGGTTTTCATCGCATGCGCCGATCCGCACCAGGGCTTCGCGCGCATCTACTGCGACGCCTGCAGGTTACACAATCGACCAAAGGGCTGCGGTCTCCGCACGATGCAGTAGCCTGCGAATGACCGCTGTTGGCCTGCGGATTCAACCGATCGACGCAACAGATTGGTCAAATCGTTGAGCAGGTGTTTCGTAGTTTAGGGTTTTCCTGGGACGGGTATTTAATTGCCTCGCTACTGCATTTAGCTTGGCTTGCGAGTAAGAGGAAAGGTCTGTCCCTTTGGGAAGATACTGCCTTAATAGACCGTTTGTATTCTCATTTGTCCCGCGCTGCCAGGGATTCTGAGGATCACAGAAGTAGACCCTTACGTCGGTCGCCAACGTGAATCGCTCGTGGTCGGCCATCTCTTTGCCCCGATCCCACGTCAGCGTTTTATACAGCTCCTGCGGTAACCTGCGGGCGTGTTTGATCAATGCGTTGATGACGGTCTCAGTATCTTTTCTTGCGACCTTCGCCAGCATTGCATAGCGTGTCTGACGTTCGACCAGGGTTGCAATCTGGCTGTTGTTGTTTCCGAATAGCAGGTCGCCCTCCCAGTGACCTGGCACTGCCCGATCCTCAACCGCGGCTGGACGCTCCCTGATCGATACCGTGTCAGTGATTCTGCCGTGATTTTCTGTCTTCTGAGTGTGATGGCGCGAACGGCGCATTGCTCGTGTACGCCGCAAATGCTGCACCAGCTCTTTCTTCAGAGCCCCACGGGCTTGACTGAAGAGGCTCCGATAAATGGTTTCGTGTGACACCTGGAAAGGCCCGTCGTTTGAGTAGGTACGCTTCAGCCATCCAGCGATCTGCTCTGGCGACCACTGCAATCGGAGCTTCCCCGCCACGATGTACGCCAACGCTCGGTTCGCAACGAGTTTACAGCTCTTGGGGCGGCTTGCTCGATTCCAGGCCGCCTGATCGGCTTGACTTGCTCGATAGCATTCTTGGCCACCGTTGCGCTTGATCTCTCGGCTGACGGTGGATGGCGCTCGCCCAAGTAGCTTAGCTATTGAACGGATCGACTGACCCGCGGCCACAGAACGCGATGTCTCTTCTCGTTCAGCCAAGGTCAGCGCCAATCTCGAGCGGCATCGTTGCGCCCGTTGTATTCCACCTGTCTCTGCCAGAATGCGCTGCACCGACGAGTGGTTTCGATTAAATAGCTGTGCAATCTGCTGGAGAGAATCACCTTTCCGCCAGCGGTCCCACATTAGCGCCTTCTGACTTTCCGTGTAGTAGATCCGTGGTCTTTGCTTCATCTGCAACACTCCTTCTGCTTACGCAGTTTCTAGTGTGTTGCATCCACCGGTTGAATCCGCAGCCCGAAAGGTGACATTCGATTCATGACGGAAGCCATCAAACTGCCTTTGCACCAACCATCCGGATTCGCCGGCAAGACTGTGTGTGCGCTCGGCATTGCCCAAAAGGGCATGCCAATTTCTGCGCACATATCGTTCGCGAGTGGTCAGCAAAGACATCGGCGACACGGAGAGGAATATCGATCGTGTCTTCATCGACCCCGACACTACTGTAGTGTCGTCTTCGCCTTGCATTCCACGGTTTCCCCAGCGGCTTGACCGATACGGCAAACGAAGACCGTTCGCTCGGTGCTGTCGTAAAACCAGGCAAACGAAATCCCGTTGGACGACGAACTGCTGATGGGCGTCATTGTCGGGCGGACATCCGCTCGGATCTGAGCGAAGGCGTGAAAGCCATAAGTAGCAATCGCGGCGACGAGAAGCAAACTCCCAATCTTGATCATGAATTCCTCCTTTTACATTCCCAGGGTGAGCGTGATATTAGCAAGCGTGCGCCCATAGACCGAATCGCACCGATCTTCAGCGCCTTTTGTGCTGGACCCCATTCTAATGGCGGAATTCAGATGGGCTATCCGAAGGACCGGTTTTGGCCGATTTGGACTTCCCCTGGTTTCGTGAGCAGCCCGGGCCTATGATTGGACTTCCCCTGGTTTCGTGTGCAGGACTGCCGGTGGCCCACGCCGACCGATCGCCATGCTCAGGGCATCCTTGGCCAGCTTGCAGTCGAGGGTTCGGCTCATGGCCCAGCCGACGATGGCACGCGAGTACACATCCAACACGGTCGCAAGATAAAGCCAGCCTTCGCGTGTCGGGATGTAGGTGATATCGCTCAACCAACAGCCATTGGGCCCGTACTTTGCTGCAATGGTCGAAGTTCCAATCGCCTTCGAGCGCGATTGCTGGAGCCTACAGCTGCCCCGGCACGAGCATGCTGACGACGATATCTCTGCGCTTGCTCGAACCCGGCTGCGCTAGCAATCGAAGGCGGCCGGCGCTCTTCATTCGGAAGCCGCTGGCCGTTCCCGTCTCTCCGCTTTGGCTGCTGTTGTCTTCAACGTCGCCTCATCGCGGCGCCGCTTGCCGGACCGCGGTTTTTGGTGTGCTACGCTTAATCTTCTCGGGTGAAGGAAAAGCCGGCAGAATGAATCCGACTAAACCGCACTGGCGAACGGCAGACGCGGTGTCGCGACGATTCTTTCAATTGGCGCGCGCGCACGGCAAGCAGCCGGTAGCTTGTTCTTGCCCGCAGCGGTGATGGCGTGCAACGCCGCTGGCCGATACGCGGTAGCGGCGGTTCGCTATCGCACGCGGCGCACATCAGACTGAACAATGCCGCTCGTCGGTTTCATCCCGACAAAGGCACGGCTCGTACTCGAAGAGAATAAAGAGAGCGTGCTGGTGATGAAGGTCGCCCTCGCGAAGGGGGAGAGCGTCGAGCTGGCGACCGGCGGAACGCTGCAGGCGCTCGCCGGTGTTCTACGCATCCGCGAACGCAGAACGGACAAATGGCAGGGCAATGGCAAGGGTGTCGGGTCGCTCGTCTATGTGGACGCGGGGCGCGGCGGCGACCAGGAGTCCGCGAAATTCCAGATCAATATCTCGATTTCGACCAAGAAGTTCGACGCGCTCCTCAAAATCGCAATTTCGGGCAGGCTGCCCTCGAAATTTTTCGTTGACGCGGGAGAGAAGGTATCGCGGAACGAGACGCGGGGCATGACCTACAGAATGGCTCCCGAGGGGCGCACGAAGGTCTGGGACAACAAGTCGTTCGCGTTTTTGCCGGTGACGAATTTTTCGGCGATCATCCCCATCACCGTTCCGGAGCCGCCCACGGCTCCCTTCGCCGACGCCGATCAATCTCCGCCCGAGCCGCCGGTGAGCTATGGTCAGGTGGTAGATCTCGCGGAGGATCTCGCGGTTTTTCGAAACGAAACGAATCACACGCTGATGGCGATCGTGTCGCTTTTTGCGGTCCTGGCCTTAATGGCGCTGCTGTTCAATTTGATTCACTTCTTCTGGTGATCAGCGACACTCGTCGAAGGCGGCCATCGGCAGAGCGCGCCGGTGCCGGTGTAACGCCGCCCGGATCAGCCGACGCGTGAAGCCGGCATGACCTTCCGGATCGTGCGCCAGACAGAGGTCGGCGCTGCCGGCGTCTTCGGGAGGGTAGTAAACGCCGCAGTTGGGATTGATTTCCAACATGAAGGGCACGCCACTGCGGTCGACACGCAGATCGCAGCGGCCAAAGCTCGCGCCCTTGAGGGCGACGAAGAAACGGGCGGAAACATCGCGCAGGAGAGCATCGAGCATCGGATCGTCGACGGGGAAGGCCGACATCTTTTTGTAATCCACCCACTTCATGTCCGAGTGCTTGAAGGTCTCGCCTTCGGGAAAGCGGTATTGAATCGGCGTGTAGGTCTTGGGCCGCGCCGGATCATCTGGGTCCTCCGCCACGAGCACCGTACACTCGGTCCCCTCGATGAATTCCTCGATCAGCGCCGCCCCGTGGCGCCGCATGATCTTGCGCGCCTGCTGGCGTAATCCCGCTGGCGAGCAGGCGCGGGAGCGCCGGGAAAGATCGACGCTGGAATAGCTGCTGTAGTGTTTCACGAAGAGGGGAAAGCGCAGCACCTCCGCGGCTCGCTCGATATCGGCATCGCAGCGTGCCAGGACGTAATCGGGGGTGGCGATGCGCTCGGCCCTGCAAGCCAGTTTCATCGCCTCGCGCGGGGGCTCATAGAATTCCGACGTGGCGCCGGTGAAGGCGACGCCATGTTCTTCCAGCGTCTTCACGACCTCGATGCCCGGGATGCTCTGGTCCGCGGCTCCATCGCAGAGATTGAAATAGAGATCGAAGCCCTGCTGAATACGTCGAGTGATCTGTTCGACGGAGGTCGACTTCTTGAGATACTCCACCTGCCAGTGCGCGTCGGAAAAAAAAGGCCTTGGATCGCACGGCCAGTCATCGGAGGCAAATGGATCCGCGAGGAGATCTTGGTTGGTCAGGAGACAGATGCGCATGAACGTTCGGCGATAGATCAGTGAGCCAGCGCGTCGACGAGTGGAAGTCCGGACATACTACGCTTCCGGGCCGTGCTTCACGCGCGCGAGCGGAAGACCACTCGTGGCCGAAGCCAGTCGTCGAACATAGTGGACGGATCGATGCGAGACAGGAAATACCTGATTCTCGACAGCGATGATTTCTTACCCCGATACTCCGCAATCGCGCGCTCGAGGTCCTTCAACTCCTCGCAGGGCAGCAGGCATATCTCCTTGAGCGCCGCGAGGTGCCTCTCCGCTCCCGCCAGGTCCCCAGTCATGAGATATGTCTCGCCGATGTACTCGTGCGCACCGCGATGGCGCGGATCGAGCTCGATGGCGCGCCGATAGTGCTTGAACGCGAGGTCGTACTGTTTCAGGTTGCGGTAGCAAAAGCCAAGGATGTTCTGCAGGTCCGCGTGGTCGGGCTGGCGGATCTCGGCGCGCTTAAAAAGGCGCGCGGCCTCCGCCCAGTCCTTCTTCTCGACCGCCCGCTTGCCCGCGGCGTAGTCCTCGTCGCGGGCGGCAAGATCGGGATCCGCCTCGTACGGATCGGCGGCGGCGATCGGGGCCAACGCCGCGATCGCCGCGCACAACAGGCTCGCGCAAATGAGTCCTGCGAGCCTGCTCAAAGTTGCGCGAGTTTCTTCGCGCTCACCAGCTCGGGCCGCGCGGTGTCGGCATCCTTTGCGAGCGCCAGGAGCTTCTGGTAGTAGCTGGCGGCTTTCGCGCGATCGCCCGCCATTTCCGCGGCACGCGCGGAACCAAGGTAGTTGCGGAAGCGGTTGGGCTCGCGCCGCTGCGACGCTTCGAACTCCTTCAGCGCCTCGTTAGGTTGCTTCATCTCCAGCAGCATCTCGCCCAGCATCTCGCGCGCCGGAACGATGCGGCCCGGCGTGACGATGTGCTTCTCGTTGCGGTCCTCGATGTCGGCTGCAGCGCGCATGAACTTGAGCGCCTCCTCGGACTTGCCTTCGCCCAGCGCGATCCAACCGGCCGCGGCCAGTCGCTGGATCTCGACTTCGGTGGCCCAGTAGTTGTTCTTCGCGTCGAGCAGAGCCTTGTGGAAAGATTCGAGCTGCTCGGCATCCTTGCGGGCCGCGGCGAGATCGCCGCTGCGCGCCGCGCCCACACTGCGCGCGAAATACGTGATCGACTCGACGAAGGGATAGGTGCTGCCGGCTGGCTGCAACTTCGCCGCCTCAGCCCAAGCGCCGCGCTCGAAGGCATAGCGTGCCGGCATCGCGGCGATGGCGTAGGGCGCAACGAAGCGCGAACTGGCGCCGCTCACTTTCATCGCCTCGTCGATGGCTCGACGAGCCTCGGCGTCGCGAGCGAGCTGCAGGTCCGCGTACACCATGTAGTCGCTCGCATGGTACGCCTCGTCCGGCTCGTTGCCCGCCTTGGCCACTTCCCTCGAGCGGAGGTTCGTGGCGGCCGACTCCTGCCATGAGCCCACGCGCGTGAAGATGTGCGAGGGCATGTGCAAGGCGTGCGGCGCGTCGGGCGCGATAGTCGCATAGCGGCGCGCGGCGGTGAGCCCCTTGTCGGCGATGGGCGGAGCGTCATAGCTGTGGATTAGGTAATGCGCCACGCCGGGATGGTCGGGATACTTCTTGAATTCCTGCTCGAGGATCGCGGCCGCCTTGAGGTATGCGGCATAGGTCTGGTCGGCTTGCGTCTGAGTTCCGGCTGTGTAGAGGGCGGAGAAGATCTGCGCCTCATCGTTATTGGCGTATCGTTTGGCCAGCGCCTCGTAGGCCTGGGCGCGCGACGCCTGCCGCTCTTTCTCGGGGCGCGTCGCGAAGTCCTTGTAGTAGGTCGCAACAGCTTCGATGTAATCGCGCTCGCGCTCGGTCTTCGCGCCGACGCGGCGTCCCTCATCGATCGCCGCCTGTGCCTGCTCGGCGCCCTTCGGCGATGCGCCCTGGCCGGCCAGCGGATTCGACATGAGGATCGAAGCGATTCCCCACGTGGCGATCGCGCATTGGGGATCGTCCTTGAGCACGTCGCGGAAGGCTTTTTCCCCGGCCGAATACCAAAAGGAATGCAGCATGGCCACGGCACGCTCGAACGCCGGCTGCACCTTCGGATCGCAACTGGTCGGGAAGGACACCTTGCCCAGCGGACCGGTTTGGGAATCCGCATCGTGCGCTTGCGCGAGGCCGGGCACGGACAGAGCAAAGAGGAATGAAAGGTGAAACAGGCGGAGTTTCATGGTCTCTCCTGCGATGAAGTGCGAGGGAATGTCCTGCGCGCATTACTGTGCGCCGGGGACGGCGGGGAGTCAATTCGTCGCGCGGGACGGCGGCGAGCAGCGCGAACCCTGTGATCAACGCGCAACAAGCATCATTGAATCACCGCGTCGGCGCGCAGCAACAGCGACTGTGGGATGCACGCTCGCGCAGGTTTGGCAGCAGGTTGGCCGCCTTGTAATCGACGCAGGCATCGTACTCAACAACGACCGCGTTCGATCCCAAGCTGACGGCCGCGGCACTCCGAAGCTGTCATTCAAACCATGGAAGCAGCCGTTCAGATTGCGGCAACGGGGCGCTTCAACCTCCTGAGGGCACAACGGCGCTCCGGATGTGCCAACCCCGCCATAGAGGCGGGGTTGGCACACTACTGTTCCTTGATTGGCCGGTATTGCAGGGCGCGACCGGAACCGTTCCGATCAGCGGTCAGTTCCCGATACGACCAAGCAGATAACCGATGACGAGCGCCCCCGCGACGATGGCAATCGGTCGTTCGCGAATCGAAGCGCTCGCGGCCTCCGTGAGTCGCGCATGTGCTTGTTTCGCTTGCTCTGGAACGGCCGACGCCCACTCCGCAGCGGACGATGCCGCTTCGGCGGCGCTGTTGACAGCGCGATGTGCCGTCCCGCTCAAGCGGTCAACTTGGGACGTGGCCTTGTCAGCGATCCGGTCGGTTGCCTGGTGCGCTGCATGTGCTACGTCTTCAACTTTGGCGCTTGCTGGATTGGCGCCGCTACCGCTGCCAGTGCGATTGCTCCCCAAGGGGGTGGTTCGATCCATGTTAGCTCCTTTCAAAAAAAGACGCGACAGAAATGCCATAAGCGCTGCGGCGGTCGCGTTTGCGGTGGGACTATCGTTCTTCCACTCAGACTCTACAATCAGGCGCAGTCTGATCTCTTCGTAGGACTTTCAGCGGCCGGAGAAGCAGCGCGCAATACGCGGCGCATCAGCCGCGTCAGACTGCCGGTGGATGCTGGCGGCTTCATATCCGGCTGCGCATAAGGGCCGTTGTAGAGGGCGGCCCTATATTGCGTGCCGGTGCAACCGATCAGCGTTTGTCGATTTTGCTCGGAAGGTCTCTGACCTTGATGTATTGCCGACCTGCATCGTTTACGTCGAACGTACCCCGTGAATTCTTCTCGCCTAATCCGGCTGCAGCAAGAGTCCCGACTACGGAGGGCGGTATAACGCCGCGCCGCGAACCAAATGCAGCCCTAACCAACCACTCTTCTTCTGCGCCGGTCAATTGGGATTCCAGGGGGAGAGCGCCGGCCATTACTAATTCCGTTCAGCCCCATCGAGTAAGGCTGCAAGCAACGCGCAATTGGGCGTCTCAGCTATCTGTTGCGTTCGACTCGCCATGGCCATCTCCTCGAAGAGGCACGTTCGCGATAAACGCGGCGCGGGCCGCTACGCTTGAGAAGAAGGTAGCAAGTTTCGACCGCTCAACGCAATCCTGCTGAAATCGCTCATATTGAACGTGCATATGTGAGATGGCCCACATAATTTGGCTTCAAGGCCAGCACCTCGTGCGGATTATTGTTGGTAGTCGCCGAGCGACCGCTCTCGGCGCAGCCGATCAAGGGCGAGTGCGAGCTGACACTGACTGTGAGGTCACATCCGGGTACGACACCTAAGCTCAGGCAAGCTTGACGAGCTGCTTGCCGAAGTTCTCACCCTTCAGCAGCGCGATAAGGCCCTTCGGAGCATTGTCGATGCCCTCGACGATCGACTCGCGGTACTTCAGCTTGCCGTCGGCGAGATAGCCGCTCAAGCCATTCAGCGCCTCGCCGTAGCGGTCCTTCCAGTCGAAGACGATCATCCCCTGCATCTTGATGCGATTGACCAGCACCGAGCGCAGCATCTTGTAGCCATACGGCTCGGCGGCGCTGTACTCGGCGATGAGGCCGCACACGACGATTCTCGAGTACAGGTTCATCACGCGCAAGGCGGTATCGAGAATCACACCGCCGACGTTCTCGAAGTCGATATCCACGCCCTTGGGGCAATGCTCCCGCAGGTCAGCCAGCAGATTGCCCGCCTTGTGGTCGACGCAGGCATCGAAGCCGAGCTCGTTCACGACGTAGTCGCACTTCGTCTTGCCGCCGGCGATGCCTACGACGCGACAGCCCTTGATCCTGGCGAGCTGGCCGACGACGCTGCCTACTGCGCCGGAAGCGGCCGAGACGACGACGGTGTTGCCCGGCTTGGGCTGGCCGACCTCCAACAAGCCGAACCACGCCGTGATTCCCGGCATGCCGAGGATACCGAGGTAATACGACGCGGGCGCACGCTTGGCGTCGATCTTGGTGAGCTCTTTCGCACTCGCGATGCCGTAGAGCTGCCACCCCAGTGGTGTGAGAACCTTGTCGCCTGCCTTGAAGTTCGGGTCGATGGATTCGACGACTTCGCCGACCGTCTGACCGACCATCACTTCGCCGATCTCGGTCGATTTCGCATAGGATTTCGCGTCGCTCATCCGGCCCCGCATGTACGGGTCGAGAGACAGCCACTCGTTCCTGACCAGCACCTCGCCCGGCCCTGGCTTGCCGACGGGCACCTCGACGAATCGAAAGTTGTCTTCGGTCACCCCGCCTTTTGGGCGGCTGGCGAGCAGGACCTGCTTGTTCAGCGCGGCCATGGACTGTCTGCTCTCTTGTCCAGGAATCAACAAGCCTTGGCGAAGCGCTCGAGGTGATGATCGGCGTCGCCGAACTGCTGCGCGATCATCGTCAGCCGGCGAAACGTATGGCTGATCTTCAGCTCATCGCTCATGCCCATGCCGCCGTGCAACTGAATCGCTTCCTGAGCGACATGGCGGCAGGCGTCGGCGATCTTGATCTTCGCCGCCGAGACGACGCGTCTTCTCGCGACAGGGACGGTCGCCGAATCGACCTTGGCGCAGGCGAGGCCCGCCATCGACGTCGCCTGCTCGCCGCTGATGACCATATCGACCATGCGATGCTGCAGCGCCTGGAATGAGCCGATGGGCGCGCCGAACTGCTTTCGCGTCTTCAAGTATTCGAGCGTCGCATCGTTGGCGTACTTGATCGCGCCAACAGCTTCCGCACAAAGGAGCGCTGTCGCGTAATCGACAACCTCCTCGATCAGCGCGAGTCCGCGACCTTCTTGACCGATCAATGCATCGGCAGGCACGTGCACGTCCTTGAGCGCCACGTCAGCCGCGCGCAATTCGTCGATGGTGCGATACGCATTCATCGCGACCCCGGGAGCCCGCGCATCGACGACGAAGACACTAATGCCGTCTGGATCGGTGTCGCCCCCGGAGGTGCGCGCCGAGACGATCAACTGATCCGCGCACGGGGCGTGAACGACGATGCGCTTTCCGCCGGATAGCGTGTAGCCGGCGCTTGTCGGCTTGGCCCGGGTCGCGATGTGCGCAAGCGTGTAGCGCGCGCCCGTTTCGGTTTGCGCGAACGCCATCTTGAGTTTGCCGGCGCCGACAAGCGGCAATAGCGCCTGTTGCTTGGCATCCGTGCCGGCCCTGGCCACGAATTGCGCTCCCAGGCCGACCGTAGAGAGATACGGCTCGACGACGAGCGCCTCGCCGATCGCCTCCATGATGCTCATCAGATCGACCGCGCCGCCGCCGAAGCCGCCGGCGTCCGGCGGGAACGGCAGGCCGAGCAGACCGATCTCGGCGAAGGTCGACCAGATGGCGTCGCTGTAGCCCTCGTTCGAGGCGACGATCTTTTTGCGCGCCTCGAAGGTGTAATCCTTGTCGATGAAGCGCTTGACCGTGGCGGCGAGGAGCTGTTGCTCTTCGTTGTAGTCGAAGTTCATATTGTCGTCACAAGCCAAGCGCCATCTTGGCAATGATGTTGCGCTGGATTTCGTTCGAGCCGGCGTAGATCGAGGTCTTGCGAAAATTGCAATAGCGCGGTGCGAGCGAAGCCGTGAAATCGTCGAAGTCAACGCTTCGGTCGACCGGCGCAAACGGCTGCGCAAGCGGACCGACCGCCTGCATCATCAGCTCGGTCAGTGCCTGCTGGATCTCGGTGCCCTTGATCTTCAACATGGAGACCTCGGCGCCGGGAGCGCGCCCGCCGCGAAGCTGGTCGAGGAATCGCAGGTTGGTAATCGAGAGCGCCATCAACTCGACTTCGACGCGTGATAGCTTGTCGCGGAAACGCGTATCCTCGGTGAGCGGCGTGCCATCGTGCAACTGCTGTGCGGCGAACGCCTTGAGCTTCTCCAGCTCGCGCTGCGATGCGCCGATGCGCGCGGTGTTCATTCGCTCGTGACCGAGCAGATACTTGGCGACCGTCCAGCCCTTGCCTTCGTCGTGCACGAGATTCTCGACAGGCACCCTGACGTCGTCGAAGAAGACCTCGTTGACTTCGTGGCCGCCGTCCATGAGGATCAGCGGCCGTACCGTAATCCCGGGCGATTTGATATCGATGAGCAGGAACGAGATGCCGTCCTGTTTGCGCTCCATCCCCGCCTCGGTGCGCACCAGGCAGAAGATCCAGTCGGCCATGTGCGCGAGCGTGGTCCACGTCTTCTGCCCGTTGACCACGTAATGATCGTCCTGCCGCACCGCGCGCGTGGAAAGTGAAGCCAGGTCGGAGCCGGAGCCGGGCTCGGAGTAGCCCTGGCACCAGAAATCCTCGCCGTGGTAGATGCGAGGCAGAAAGCGCTGCTTCTGCGCTTCGGTGCCGAACTTGAGCAGCACCGGCGCGCACATCAGTAACCCGAAGGGGACGAGCGGCGGTGCGCCGGAGTAGCCGCACGCCTCGTCGAAGATGTAACGTTGCACGACCTTCCAGCCGGTACCGCCCCATTCCTGCGGCCACGATGGAGCGATCCAGCCCTTGGCGGCAAGGATCTTGTGCCAGCGCAGCAGATCGTCCCTGGACAGGTGGGCGTAGCGCGCAACCTTGTCGCGCAGGTCGGCGGGCAGCTTATCGGCGAGCCACCCGCTCACTTCGTCGCGGAAAGCAAGCTCTTCTTTGGAATAATTGAGGTCCATGGGGCACCAGAGCAGGCGGTTCATCTTAACTTAGAATGCAGGCAGGGAGGATCACCATGAGCGTCAAGCAACTGTTCGACCTTGGTGGCAGGACGGCGCTGGTTACCGGAGGATCGCGCGGCCTGGGCTTGCAAATGGCCGAGGCCTTGGGCGAGATGGGCGCCAGGGTGGCGTTGACCGCGCGCAAGCGCGACGAGCTCGAGCTCGCCGTGGCGCATCTCAAGTCGCGGCTGGGGATCGATGCGCTGGCGCTGGAATGCGACATGTCCAAAGCGGCGGCGATCGCGCCTGTCGTCGAGCGCGCCGTCGCGGCGCTCGGGCCGATCGATATTCTGGTGAACAATGCCGGAACGACGTGGGGCGCGGCGACGATCGAGCATCCTCTCGAGGCATGGCAGAAGGTCATCGACTTAAATCTGACCGCGATGTTCCTGATGAGCCAGGAAGTGGGCAGGCGATGCATGGTCCCCCGGCGCAGCGGCAAGGTGATCAACATCGCATCGATTCTTGGGCTGGTCGGCGGCGGCGATCCCGGCAGGCCGGCCACCATCGCGTATAACACCAGCAAGGGAGGAGTGATCAGCTTCACCCGGGCGCTCGCCGCGGAGTGGGCGCAGTACAACATCAACGTCAACGCGATTGCTCCGGGCTTCTTCCCCACCAAGATGACCAAGGGCATCATGGAAATGCTCGGCGACGAGGTTGCCAACCAGGCGCCGCTCAAGCGCATGGGCGGACCCGAGGATTTGAAGGGTCTCACGGTCCTCTTTGCTTCGGAAGCTTCCGCGTTCATTACCGGCCAAGTCGTCGCGGTCGACGGTGGCGTGACCGCCATCTGATGAAAAGAGCCCTCGGGCACCGGGTGGTCAGCCCATGAGCAACTACGACGACTTTCGGGGCACGCGTCCGGTCGCCGAGGCGCATCGCTTCGATGTTGCCGCGCTCGAGCGCTACCTGCGTTCGCATGTGCCAGGCTTCGAGGGTCCGGTCGAAGTCGAGCAATTCAAGGGCGGGCAGTCCAACCCGACGTTTTTGCTCCGCGGCGGTGAAAAGCGTTACGTCCTGCGCCGCAAGCCGCCCGGCAAGCTGCTGCCGTCGGCACACGCGGTCGATCGCGAGTATCGCGTCATCACCGCGCTGGCGCAGAGCGACGTCCCGGTCGGGCGCACCTATTGCCTGTGCACCGACGAATCGGTGATCGGTTCGATGTTCTATCTCATGGACTATGTCGAGGGCCGTGTCCTGTGGGACCCGCTGTTGCCGGGCATGCAGCCGCCAGAACGGCGAGCGATCTTCGACGAAATGAACCGCGTCATTGCGGCGCTGCATCGCGTCGATTTTCAGGCCATCGGTCTTGCCGACTACGGCAAACCGGGCAACTATTTCGCACGCCAGATCGACCGCTGGAGCAGGCAGTACAAGGCCTCGGAAACCGAGAAGATCGAAGCGATGGACCGTCTGATCGAATGGCTGCCAACGAACATTCCGCCCGGCGACGCCACGACAATCGTTCACGGCGACTATCGCCTCGACAACATGATCTTCCATCCAAGCGAGCCGCGCGTGCTCGCCGTGCTCGACTGGGAACTCTCGACGCTCGGCCACCCCATGGCGGATTTCTCGTACCACATGATGACCTGGCGATTGTCGCCGGACGAATTCCGCGGCCTGCGCGGCAGCGACCTCGCGTCGCTCGGCATTCCAACCGAGGAAGAATATCTCGGGATGTATCTGCGACGCGTCGGCGTTGCAGACAAACCGGATCCCAAGGCGTGGAGCTTTTATATGGCCTATAACATGTTCCGGATGGCGGGCATACTTCAGGGCGTCATGGCGCGTGCGCTGGCCGGCAACGCAGCGAGCGCGCAGGCGTTGGAAGCAGGGAGGCGGGCGCGGCCGATGGCGGAGTCGGGATGGGCCGAGGTCGAACGCATGCTCGTGTGATTCGTGAGACGAATGACCAGGGTACGACGCAGGAATTGGACAAAGGATAGCCATGGATTTTGACTACTCGCCGAAGGTCATCGAGCTGCAGGCCGCGCTTCGGGCATTCATGGAGGCTCACGTGTATCCCAATGAGCAACGCTTCGAGGATGAAGTCGGACAGGGCGATCGCTGGCAGCCCACACAATTGATCGAGGAGCTCAAGACGAAGGCGAAAGCCGCGGGTTTGTGGAACCTGTTCCTGCCTGCATCCGAACGCGGCGCGGGTCTCACCAACACCGAATAC
>Ga0066793_10000681_pt1 | contig 14045 bp, 12 predicted proteins | sample PersoiDNA2013189_FD_83876 | JGI IMG/M metagenome (GOLD analysis project Ga0066793, IMG submission 83876) | Permafrost soil microbial communities from the Arctic, to analyse light accelerated degradation of dissolved organic matter (DOM) -... | ecosystem: Environmental > Terrestrial > Soil >...
ATGCCGAACTGACCTTGCACGACATGCTTGGCGCGCATTCGTTCGGCGATGCCTCGGCGCGCGTCGTCCTCGAGGAATTCCTCGATGGTGAGGAAGCGAGCTACATCGTGATGAGCGATGGCAGCCATGTGCTGCCACTCGCGACCAGCCAGGATCACAAGCGTCGCGATGAAGGCGATCTGGGGCCCAACACCGGTGGCATGGGCGCGTATTCGCCTGCGCCCGTGGTCACGCCGGCAGTCGAACAGCGCATCCGCGACGAAGTGATCCGGCCGACCATCGCGGGCATGGCGGCCGAGGGCGCGCCATTCGTCGGCTTCCTCTACGCGGGACTGATGATCGACAACAGTGGTGCGCCAAAGGTTATCGAATTCAATGCGCGCCTCGGCGATCCGGAAACGCAGCCGATCATGCTGCGTCTGAAATCGGATCTCGTCGATCTGATCGAAGCGGCACTCGACGGCCATCTGGACGTAAAAACGGCCGCTTGGGATCCACGCCCCGCGCTCGGCGTCGTGGTCGCCGCTGGTGGCTATCCGGGCAAGACCCGAAGCGGCGACATTATCGAAGGCCTGGAGACAGACACCGGCACAGATGCCAAGATCTTCCACGCCGGCACCCGGGTCGACGCCGACGGGCATGTCGGCACCGCGGGCGGACGCGTATTGGCTGTCTGTGCGCTGGGCAATGATCTCGCCGCCGCGCACGAGCGGGCCTATGCAGTCGCACGCTCAATCCGTTTCGATGGCGCGTTCCTGCGCCGCGATATCGCGCATCGCGCGCTGCACGTGCGCTAAGGCAGCGAAACCTCTCCGTCTCGCGGAGCGGCACTATCGCGTTATTTCTGCTTAGGGGGCGCGGCCGGAACCGGTTTCGGATCGGGCGCGAGGCGGGTCGGATGGAACACCGCCGCGTCCGCAGGCCATGGCCGATCGGGGAGCTTGTGTGCCTGGAGTTCCTTGAGGAATTCGCGATAGGGCGGCAGATTCTGCTGCATGCCGTTGCGCACCAGCACGAACATCGCCGCCTGCTGGATCTTGATCGCATCGTCCCATTTGCCATTGGCAGCCAACGCCAGCGCATAGGCTTCACCGGCCGGTGCTGCCGAGGTTTCGCGATACAGCTTGGCGCCATATTCGAGCGCACCGCGCTTCTCGTCCGTACTCGCCGCACGGCAGGTGCTCGCGCTGCGCACGAACAGCTGCAGCAGGGATTTGTCGTTCGTGTCTTTGGCCAGCACATCGCTGAGATCGCGCAGCGCTGCAGCACAATGGGCCGCCACGACATCCGCCGCAACGAGGCGCGTCCATGCCTGAGTATTGCCCAGATCCAGGCGCACGGCCGCACGGAATTGCTCGATCGCGTTGTCGTTGCGTCCAACGCGCATGAGCAGGTTGCCGAGCAAAATGCGCGGTTCGGCAAGTTGCGCATTGGCGCGGATCGCCTGCTCATACGAGCGCTCCGCGCCGCGGTCGTCGCCGTTCATTTCCAGTGCCACGCCTTGGCTGAGATGCGCCAGCGCATTGTTGGAGTCTGCCGTCACCGCCGCCGCCGCGCGCGATTTTGCCGCGAGCAGATTGCCGGCGGCGGCCTCGACGCGCGCATACAGCGCCAGCAGCGTCGAATCATTCGGTTGCTCCTTGAGCGCCTGGTCCAGGTGCTTGCGGGCGTCGTCGTACTGATGCACGGCAAGCGCTTGTGCTGCGATGGTGGCATCACCTGCGTTCTGCGCGGTCGGCGCGACCGCCGTCGGTTGCCCGAGCAAGCCCGCGCCGAGCGGGTCACTCAGCACCGGTTCGACATTGCCTGCCTTCGCATGCGAAGCCGCAGCCACCTTGACGTCGCCTGCGCCCGCTTGCGCGGCGGAGAGAGTCGCGTACAGCGCGTTCGCGTTCGGATCGAGCGCGAGTGCACGCTCGGTTTGTGCAATTGCATCGGCGTAGTGCTTCTGGCGCAGCGCAATCTCGCCCAGCATTGCGTACGGCACGGCCTGATCGTTGTGCTTCGCAATGTAGTCGGCGAGCAACTTGCGCGCGCCTTCGAAATCGCCGTTGTCGAGCTTCGAACGCGCGACCGCGACACGGATCGGCAGGTACTCCTGATTGAGCCCGAATGCGAGATCGAAATAGTTCTGGGCAACCGCGTTCTGTTTCTGTGCGCGCGCCAAAATTCCTTGCGCATACACCCAGCGGCCATCCTTCGGAGCCAACAGCACGGCGTCCTCCAGCGCGATGTGGGCCGCGTCGTAGAAACCTGCGCGTGCGTAGGCCGCGCCCATGATCGCGTAGGCTTCAGCCAAGGGTTCGCCAACCAATGTTGCCTTCGTCTTTTCGAAATCGGCGCGCGTCTTGCGCAGATCCTCCGCTTGTGGTGCAGACAGCCGCGACATGTCCGGAGTCGGCACGGTTTTGACCAGTGCATCGGCACGCACGGTAGGCGCCGCGAAAACAAGCGCTGCGGTGACAGCAAGAGCGAAAAGAGGACGTGTTGGCATCGGCGAGGGTAGCCGCATTCGGCGGCGGATGGCGGACAGGGTGCGCAGTGTACCCGCTCGCCGCCGCATCCGCTGCGGACGACGTGGGCCTCTCGCTCCGGCACTCAAATTGTTTGAGTGCCCTCCGTTTTCCCTCTCCTGTGCCAGCGCGGGAGGGCAAGGATGAGTGATTGATTCGGCCGCTGAATCTGAATTCGTTCCGAATCAATAAAGTTAGCCGCTGCGGTATCGCCAGACAGGATCGCATCCTGCTAGATTTCGGCACCCCTGCACAAAGGCGTCGCATGAGCGGTTCCAGCCAGTTCGACCTGTTGCGCACGCGCCGCTTCGCGCCATTCTTCGCGACCCAGGCGCTCAGCGCGTTCAACGACAACGCATTCCGCCAGGCGATGGTCGTGCTGGTCGCGTTTCATCTGGGCCTCAGCGACCATGCCGTCGGGTTCTATTCGAACCTCGCGCCGGCCTTGTTCATCCTGCCGTTCTTCCTGTTCTCGGCAAGCGCCGGCCAGCTCGCCGAGAAGTTCGAGAAGACCCGCCTGATCCGCATCGTGAAATTGTTCGAGATCGCCGCGATGGCGCTGGCCGCGTACGCGTTCCACGCGAAGAACGTGCCGCTGCTGTTTGGCGTGCTGGTCATGATGGGCCTGCATTCGACGTTCTTCGGACCGATCAAGTATTCGATCCTGCCGCAGGCGCTGAAACCCGAGGAACTCGTCGGTGGCAACGGCCTGGTCGAGATGGGCACCTCGCTCGCGATCCTGTTCGGCATGATTGCGGGCGGCTCGCTGATGGCGCTGGGCGGTGTCGGACCGAGCGCGGCATCGTGCCTCGTAGTTGGCGTCGCGATCGTCGGCTATTGGATCAGCCGCACGATTCCGCCGGCACCGGCGACCGCGCCCGCCTTGCGCTTCAACTGGAACCCGTTCACCGAAACCGTGCAGGTGCTCGGCTTCGTCAACAAGAACCGCACCGTGTTCAATTCGGTGCTCGGCGTCTCGTGGTTCTGGTTCTTCGGCGGCGTGTTCACCGCGCAGCTGCCGAACTACACGAAACTTTTCCTCGGCGGCACCGCGTCGGTCGCGATCCTCGTGCTGGCGCTATTCTCGATCGGCGTCGGCGTCGGTTCGCTGCTCTGCGAGCGCCTGTCCGGCCACAAGGTCGAGATCGGCCTGGTGCCATTCGGCTCGATAGGTCTCAGCCTGTTCGGCATTGACTTGTACTTCGCGCGACCGGGCCTCGCGACGACACATGACCTTGGCGCGTTTGCGTTCCTCGCGGCGCCGGGCAGTTGGCGCATTGCGCTGGATCTGACCCTGCTCGGCGTGTTCGCCGGCTTCTACATCGTGCCGCTGTTCGCGTTGGTGCAGAGCCGCGCCCCACGCAGCGAACTCTCGCGCGTGATCGCCGGCAACAACATCATCAACGCATTGTTTCTGGTCGCCGCCGCGGCATTCGGCATCGGCCTCGGCGCGCTCGGCGTGTCGATTCCGCAGATCTTCCTGTGTACCGCCCTGCTCAATGTCCTGGTCGCGATCACCATCTACACGCTGGTGCCGGAATTCCTGATGCGGTTCCTGTCCTGGATCCTGGTCAACACGCTATACCGGATCAAGCCCCAAGGACTCGAGCGGATTCCCGATGAAGGCGCCGCGCTGCTGGTCTGCAACCATGTGAGCTACATGGACGCGCTGATCGTCGGCGGTGTCGTGCGCCGGCCGGTGCGCTTCGTGATGTATTACAAGATCTTCAACATCCCGGGCCTGCGTTTCATTTTCCGCACGGCAAAGGCGATCCCGATCGCGGGACGCAAGGAAGACCCGGCACTGCTCGATCGCGCGTTTGCACAGATCGATCGCGCGCTGGCGGATGGCGAACTGGTCTGCCTCTTTCCCGAAGGCGGCCTGACCCGCGATGGCGAGATCGCGCCATTCCGCTCCGGCCTCGAACAAATCCTCGCGCGCCGGCCGGTACCGGCGATTCCGCTCGCGTTGCGCGGACTCTGGGGTTCGGTATTCAGCCGGCGCGATTCGGCACTGGGCCGCTCGCGGCTGCCGCGGCGCCTGTGGTCGCATATCGCACTCGCGGTCGGCGCGCCGGTGCCGCCTCAGGAAGCCGATGCCGCGATGCTTGAGCAACGCGTGCGCGAGCTGCGCGGAGCCTGGGCATGATTTATTTCCCTCCCTGGGTCTGGGTCCCGGCCATTCCCTGGCCGGGATGACGATGAAGGTAACGATGCGAAACTTCCGCCTCCTCGTGCTCAGCGTTTCCGCCGGCACCGGCCAAGTGCGCGCGGCCGAGGCACTGCGCGTCGGCGCGGCCACGTTGGACGCCGAAGCGCTGCACATCGATGTCATGGATCACGTCGCGCCGGCGTTTCGCGCGCTCTATACCGACGCCTACCTCAAGCTGGTCAAACACCATCCGACGGTCTGGCCGATGCTGTACCGGATCATCGACCGCACCCCGGCGATCGCGCCGCTGGCGCGCGTGCGCCGTGCGATCGAACGGCTCAATACGCAGGCGCTGCGCAACGCGATCACCGCATTCGCGCCCGATGCGGTGATCTGCACGCACTTCCTGCCCGCGGAACTCCTGATGCGCGAGCGGCGTCGCCAGCGCATCGCCTGTCCGGTTTTCGTCGTCGTCACCGATTTCGATGTGCACGGCATGTGGGTCGTGCCGGACATGGCCGGCTACTTCGCGGCCAACGACGAGGTCGCATTCCGCATGCAGGCGCGCGGCATCGGGGCCACCGCGATTCACGCGACCGGCATTCCGATCACGTCGGCGTTCGCCGTGGCGCAGGGCCGCGCGCAATGCGCCGCGGAATTCGGCATCGAAGGCAGTCGATCTGACTGCACTGGATTATCGCGTGCGCGAGTTGGTCGCGGAACCGGCTCGCCTTGCCGCGCTGGCCGGACGCGCACGCGCACTCGGACGACCGCACGCCGCGCTCGATGTACTGCGTGTTGTATTGGCGAGATCTGAAAGGCTATGAAGAGCTTCCATCCGTTCGCCCTGAGGTATCGACTGCGCGCACAGAAGCGAGCGCGAACGGCGTAGCCGGCTCGAAGGGCGAGCGCCAGGACGGCACGAGTAACGGTGAACAACGTCGTGCCGTCCGTGCTTCGATACGCCGCAGGCGTACCCTGTGCTCAGCATGTCGAAGCATCAGCACGAACGGGGTGTAGGGTTTCCGGTGCTTATTCCTACAACCTCTGAGGTCGCGGCGAGACTGCTGCCTCAGTGCGACCAGCCGACCAGTGACAGCAGCGCGATCAGCGCGAGCCAGGCGACCAGGATGCGCCGCAACACTGTGCGCGCGTCGGCTAGCTCCACCAGCGGATTGCTGATGTCCGCGGCGTAGCCATCGCCGGCGACGACATCGGCATCGATGCCGGCGCGTGCGAGTGCGCCGAGAAAACCAAGGTCGAGCGTGAAATAGCCGTGCCCATGTGTCGCATGGTATTCGCGCCAGGTCTTGATCACCGCATCGAATTCGGAGACCAGCGCGAGGGTCATCGCAACCAGGTGCGACGGCGCCCAGTCAAGGACCAGCGCCGTGCGCTCCAGCCACGCGTGCTGATCGGTGTCGAGTTCCGCGCTGAACGGCACATGGCGCGCGAGCAGTTGCACGACGCGATAACCGAGCGCGCCGGCAGGCCCCAGCACGACGAACCAGAACAGCACACCGAACCAGCGCGACAACGCCGATGCGAACACCGCCTCGACCAGAGGCGCGGATTCGAACGGCAAGGTCGTCATCGCAGGCTCCGCACGCAGCGCCTGCGCGGCGGCGGCGCGACGCTCGCTGTCGGGCGCTTTCAGCACGGCGTCGATATCCGCATCGAGATCGCGCGGCCCCCAGCAGCAGAACAGCACGACCACGCTGAACACGAAGGCAGGCAAGCCGAATAACGCGTGCCCGAGCGCAGCCTGGATCAGCAGGCATACCGCGACAAGAACCAGCGGCAGCAATGCGATCGGGATGCGCGAGTTTGCCGCGTGCGCGGCGCCACCCATCCAGCGCGACAGCCAGACTCCAAGCCATGAAAAATCGCGAAGGCGAGCGAGATCGGGCAGCGCGTAGGCGCTTGCGACCACCAGCAGGATAGCGAGCAGGTTTTGGGCCATGGCCAGGTTGGCGAAAAGCGCGCGAGACGCGATGCGCAGCATTCTAGCCGACCCGTCGTTATCGATGTGTCGGGCTTGGATTCGGGATTCGGGATTCGGGAATGCCGAGCACGTCGATCGCTGACGCGGCAGACGTGAAACTCAGAGCCGCGATTTCTGCCAAGGCTCGTCCGAGAGAAGGTCGGCAAGTTCGAGACCAGCCCTCTGGCGCAGCCAGTGTGCGATCAGCTCGTGCGAGACCGACAAGCGCGGCGGCAGCACGAGTGTGCGTTCGGCAAGGCCGCTGACGATCTCATCGACGCTGAACCAACGCGCATCGCTGAGTTCGCGACCGATGTGGATCGCCGGATCGGTCGCCTGCGCGGTGAAACCGAGCATCAGCGACGACGGAAACGGCCATGGCTGCGAGGAATGGTATTGGCAAGCGCCGACACGCACGCCCGCTTCCTCGAAGACTTCGCGGCGCACCGCGTCTTCGAGTGACTCGCCCGGTTCGATGAAACCGGCCAGGGTCGAGTAGCGGCCTTGCGACCAGTTCGACTGCGTGCCGAGCAGGCATTGACCCTGCCAGCTGACGATCACGATCATCGCCGGATCGACACGCGGAAAATGTTCGAGCGCGCAGGCGGGGTTCGTGCACCTTGCGCGATGCCCGAGCGCGAGCAATTGGAGCGCCGCGCCACAGGCACCGCAGAAACGCGTGCGCGCCTGCCAGTGCGCGACGGCGCGCGCATACGCGAACACACCGGCCTGGAACGGATGCAAGCGCACGCCGGCACTGCGCAGATCGATGAAGGTGCCTTCGAGCGCGGCGGCGACCTGCTCCGCGAGCGCGGCGTCGGCGCAGAGGGAGAACAACGGGCCGATTTCGTCGGCGCCAAGATAGGTAAGCGCGAGATCGGCCGCGAACACACGGCGTCCGTCCTGACCCAGCCAGTGCAACGCATCCGCTGACGATTGAATCAACGCGCGCCGGCCGCCCGCAGAATCCGCGCCGAGCAGAAGAAAGCGCGCGTTCGGATCATCGAATTGCACGGCGGCCCAATCGGCATCATCGCGTTGTTCCGCGTTGCGCTCCAGCGCGATACCGGCAAAAACATGGGTGCGATCACTCATGATCGCACGGGCACGCTCAAACGGTGAACGACGAGCCGCATCCGCAAGTCGTCTTGGCGTTCGGGTTGCGAATCACGAATTGAGCGCCGGTCAGCGATTCGGAGTAGTCGATCTCGGCACCCGCCAGATATTGCAGGCTGAGCGGATCGACGAGCAGGGTCACGCCATCGTTGTCGACCGCGAAATCATCGTCGGCGCGCGCTTCGTCGAACGTGAATCCGTACTGGAAGCCGGAGCAACCACCACCGCTGATATAGACGCGCAGTTTGAGGTCCGGATTACCTTCCTCCGCAATCAGCTCGCGCACCTTGCCGGCTGCGGCATTGCTGAACAGCAGCGGCGCGCTTTCGGCATCGAGATAGGTTGGCGTGATCGTGTCGTTCATGACTGTGGGCGCTGCGCTGTCGCGCGAGAGATGGTATCTGCGCGCGGTGTTTTCAAGCTTCCGCAGTGATCGCATCGACGGCGATCGCTGCAGCATCGGTTTCCGGCGCCGCCAGACGGCGCGGCGCATCGCTTTGATACAGCATCTTGCCATTGACCTGCGCGCCAGCGGCCATCTCCAGGATCTTGTAATGCACATTGCCTTCGATGCGTGCCCCACCGACCAGCTCAAGGCGCTCGCTGACGAAGAGGTCGCCATTGACAGTGCCGTTGACCACCGCGTTCGACACGCGCACCTCGCCGTTGACGCGGCCGTTGCCGGTCAAGGTCAACACGGAGTCGGCGCCGTCCGCCGCAATCGAACCGTCGATGACGCCTTCGAGATGAAGGCCGCCCACGAATCGCACGTCGCCGCGGATCGTGGTGCCGTCCGCAATCAGCGTGCTGATCGCCGCTACCGCCTTGCCGTTGCGTTTTTCACTGCCGAACATCGCCGCTCTCCTCGCCCTTGATTGCGTCCTTCCAGGGAAACTCCTGCTCAACCCGACCACTGTCGTTATCGGCTCGAACGATCACGCGATTGGCTGCGAAATCGCCGGGGAGCATGATGGTACCGCTCACCTGTTGGAAATACTTGAAATCGTACTCGATTCCCGCGCCATTGGCGCCCTGGCTCAGCGCGCTCCAATCGAGCGTCTTCAGTTTTCCGTCCGCAACGCCTTCCACGCTCATCGTCATGTGGCCCTTGATGTCCTCGCCACGCCGGAAGTTCTGGGTCAGCGTGACCCTGAAATTCCACGCCAGCGAATCCTTGACCGGCTTGACCTGCAGCGCGTGCACGGCCAGACCCTCACGCTTGCTGCCACCGACCAGGCGGCCGTAGAACGCGAGGTCCGCGCGCAGACCGTCGACCTCCTCGTCACGCTCGCGCAGGGTTTTCTGCACATCGGCGACGCCGGCGCGTGCGATCTGCTCGGAGCGCTCGAGCACGGCGATACGCGCCTTCAGCGCGTCGGCCTGCTTGTCCGCACTTGCGCTTTGCGCCGAGTTCCCGCTGTGCGATGCATGCGCGACGACGGTGGCGACAACCGCGGCGACGATCAGCAACGATCCCAGCCAGGCGATCCCGAGCAACAGCCGCGTGCGACGCTGCTGCGCCGGATCGTGCGGCCGGATCACCAATGAAGGGATGGGTCTGGGCATGGGCTGCGGCGGGTTCACGCCAAGCGCGCGAGGTCGAGGCTTATAGCCGCGCACCCGCGATGGGTCAAGGCGCAGTCGTGTAAATTGGGCGGCCCGACTATACTTGCCGCCTCATTCGGGAGCTGCATCATGCTTTGGCTGAAGGCGTTTCACGTGATCTTCGTCGTGGCCTGGTTCGCGGGCCTGTTCTACCTGCCGCGGTTGTTTGTCTACCATGCCGAAGCGGCCGAGCCGGTCGTCCGCGAACGCCTCAAGATCATGGAGCGGCGCCTGTTGATGATCACCCATATCGGCGGTGCTCTCACCCTCGTGTTTGGCGTACTCACGTTGTTGGAGTTCATGCACGCCAGCAGCGCCTATATGCAGCAGGGTTGGCTGCACGCGAAACTCGGCCTGGTCGTGCTCCTGATCGTCTATCACGTCATGCTGATCCGGCTGACCGGCCAGTTCGCGCGCGATGCAAACATCCACTCCAGTCGCTGGCTGAGAATTTTCAACGAAGTCCCCACCCTGCTGTTGATTGCGATCGTGATCCTGACCGTCGTCAAGCCCTGAGCTGTTGATTCGGAACGAATTCGGATTCAGCGACCGAATCAATCCCCCTCCAAACTATTGAGTGTCGGATCAATAATGGCCGCGCTGCCCCCTCGCCGCGCGCTGTTATAGTGCGCGCGGCGAGGGGGCAAACCATGCTGGCGCGTGATGTCGGTCTGCAAAGTCCTGAGCGGCGGCGCCTGTTCCAGGTCCAGTTGCCGCAGCGTCTTGCGTGCTTGTGCCAACGCGGCGAACGGCTGCTGGCGCAGAGCTGGGACATCAATGCGATGTACCTGCTCGCCGAGGACGCCATGCTCATCGCCGATGCCTGCCGCTCGCTCGATGCCCACGCTATCGCGGACTGCACCCAGGCGCTGTGCGAACAGGTCGCGCCACTGCTGCATCCGGCCGGCCTGCCCGATCGCGCCGCTGGCGCGCGCATCGGCGAATTGATCGCGCAGCTGTCGCGCTTGCAATTGCCGGCTGCGCTCGCATCCGGCGCGCTCGCGGTCGCCGGCGCGATTCATGAACTCGGATTTCCGCTCCTGGTGGCGCCGCCGAAAGACTACTGGCTGCGTTTCCGCGACAAGCCGCTGGCGGGCGCGATGCCCCTGCGCGACGCACCGCCAGCACCGCCTCTCGCCGATCCAGAAAACCCATCCATCGTCGCAGCGACCGCGTCTGATCGCACCGAGCCATTGCGGATCCTGATCGTCGAGGACGATCCTGCGCAGTTGCTATTCGCCGAATCGATCCTGCGCAACGCCGGCATGCAGACGCTCGCGGTTGCCGATGCGCTGGCCGCGCTCGACCAACTCGAACATTTCGGGCCGGAGCTGATCCTGATGGGTCTGCACATGTCCGATTGCGACGGCATCGACTTGACCGCGCTGATCCGGCAGCGCGAGCGGTTTGCCGAGACGCCGATCGTCTTTCTTTCCGGCGACCACAACGCCGACAAGCGCGCCGAGGCATTGCGCGCGGGTGGCGACGAATTCCTGACCAAACCCGTGCACCCACACCATCTGGTTGCCGCATTGGGCGAGCGCGTCCAGCGCGTACGTGAGCAGCGCAACCAGCGCCGCGAACCGTTGCAACTCGCGCCTGCGGGCCCTGCGTCGCGCGATCACCTGCTACAGCGGGTAGCGGCGTGCCTGGCGATGGATGACGCGGGCGCACGGGCCGGCGGGCTCCTGGTGTTTGCGATCGAAGACGTCGCCGCGCGCCGTGCCCGCCTCGGCGCGCCGCGCTTCACTGCCCTGTTCGCCGAGATAGCCGCGTTCCTGGTCGCCCACGCGGGCGCTCGCACGATCGTTGCGAGCGATATCGGCGATCGTTTCCTGGCGTTCAATCCGCAAGGCGACGCGGATCTGCTCGAAGCCTATGCGTTGAACCTTCGCGATCGCATCGCACGCGAGTCGTTCACGAGCGACCCCACCAGCCGCGCCGTGTTCGATGTCGGCATCTGTCCGTTTGTCGCCGGCGCGAGCGATGCGCATGCAATGCGCGATGCCGCGCAGAATGCGATCGACAATGCGCGCATGGCCGGCCGGCACGGTGTCTTCGTCGTGCACGACGTGCAGGCGGCGATGGATGCCGAGCTGGCCGAGCGCATCCGTTTTGCGCTCGACGGCAGCGGCTTTGAATTGCTGTTCCAGCCGATCGTATCGCTGCGCGGCGAGGAGCAGGAGCAGTTCCAGGCACTGCTGCGACTCAGCGGCGACGATTGCCGATTGCATGCGGCTGCCGAGGTGATTCCGGTCGCCACACGCGCGGGCCTGATCGGTGCGGTCGACCGTTGGACGCTGGAGAACTGCGTCGACCTGATCGATGCGCGTACGCGCAGTGGCCGCTCATCGCGCCTGTTCGTCAGCCAATCGCTTGAAAGCGTGCGCGATCCGCGCGGCGCGGCATGGCTCGGCGATCTGCTGCAACGCCGCGGAGCCGCTGGCAGCGCGGTCTCGCTGGTACTGCGTGCCAACGATGCGGCTTCGGCGCGCGCCGACGTCGGCCGCTACGCGAGTGCGATGCGGGCGCTCGGTGCCAGCGTTACGCTGGCCGATTTCGAAGCCGACGTCGTCGGCGAACGCCTGCTGCGCGAGCTGCCAGCCGACTTCATCAAGTTGTCGCGGCGCTATCTGCACCTGGATGGCGAAGCCATACCCGATGAATTGCATGCGCTCGTCGAGCTCGCGCACGAACTCGGCACGCGCGTGATCGCGCCTCGCGTCGAAGATGCCCGCGGCGTGGCGGCATTGTGGACGGCTGGCGTCGATTTCATCCAGGGCAATTTCGTCCAGCCGGCCCACAAGGAGCTGACCTTCGACTTCCAGGCATCGGTCCTGTGAAACAGATTCGCACCATCGTGCCCGCGCTGTCCGGTGTCGCGTTGGTCGTCGTGTTGCGCAAGCGCGTTGTGCTGCCCGCGACGGATGCCGATATCGCTACTCCACCGCTGCAGCGGCGTGCGTTCGACGATGATCTGCGCGATCAGCTGCAGGCACTGCGCACTGCGCAAAGCGAACAAACTCGATGTCGGCAAGCTTGAGCTGGAGCGCATCGGCGTCAACGTGCGCGAACTCGTCGACGCAGTCGCGCAACTGATGCGGCGCAGCACCGAAGCGCAGGGACTTCGGCTCAGCGTCGACATCGATGCGGACATGCGGCTCGCCGTCCGCGGTGACCCGGTGCGCCTCACCTGGACGGCACGAACCCGTTCAGGTTGACCGCAAGCTCCGCCCGCCATTGCTGCTGTTGGCGCAACGACACGCTGCAACTGTTTTCAGCGAGCACGACGAGATGGCGCAGCGCCTGTTCGTAGACGCGCCGCTTGAAATTCACCACATGCACCGCCGGATACCAGAAATCGACCCAGCGCCAATGGTCGAACTCGGGACGCTCGTTCGCGTCGAGGCGGAATGCCGACTCCTCACCGACCAGCCGCAACAGGAACCAGACCTGCTTCTGGCCGATGCACAGCGGCTGCGAACGCCGCCGCACCAACCGCGGCGGCAACCGGTAACGCAACCAGCCCGGCGTCGCGCCGAGCACGTCGACGTGATGCGGATGCAGCCCGGTTTCCTCTTCGAGTTCGCGATACATCGACTCAAGCGGTGTCTCGTCGCTGCGCATGCCGCCCTGCGGAAACTGCCAGCCATCGCGGCCTACGCGGCGCGCCCAGAACACATGTCCGTTCGCATTGAGCAGAATGATGCCGACATTGGGTCGGTAGCCATCGGGATCGATCATGGCTAGTGGCCTGTAACGTTCATTTCGGGAAATGGATCGCGATGGGATCGTGGGGATGGGCGCCGGCTTGAACAAGGCCGATAGCCCACCCTATGGGCCGAGTGACTGCGCGCGCCGGGAGCGCGCGCGAACAGCGAAGCTGGGCCGCAAGGCCGGCGGGCAGGACAGCCCGCGGTAACGACAAGCCCAGCGCCGCGAGACCGAGCGAGCCGCTTCGGAAATGGACGTTGCAGGCCACTGATTCCTCCGTTTGACTCGATTCTTCCACAACGCACACGCATGCGGCAAGGCAAACAGCGGTTTCGGAACGCGCCCGCGCTTGACACACGGTCGCAGCACACTAGAATCGCACGCCCTCCCGCGTACCTCCATTTGTGCCCGCATGGCTATGTAGCTCAGCCGGTTAGAGCACAGCACTCATAATGCTGGGGTCGGTGGTTCGAGTCCACCCATAGCCACCACACCATCTCGTTTCCTGCGAGCTGCACGTTTACCCCAGCGATGCTGCGGCGTCGCCGATACCACTTGCCAGCCGGTCGTAGATCAGGCCGAACATGGTATCGGTCAGCCACGGCACTCGCGGTCATCGCCGCGACGATCAGATCCTCCAATCCGCGCTCGCTGGTGTCGGTTGGCGAGTCCACGCGCCGGGCTCCTCGGTCGGCGGCAAGGCTTCGACGGCGAGGCGCAACGCAGTCGCCGCAGCGACCAGGTCCATCAGCAGGCGATCGTCGCGCTCCAGATGTCCTTCGTACTCGGCGAGGTTACGACGCTCGTGCGCTTTGGCCAGCACGCGCCACGACTCGACCGGCAGGCCCGCGGAGTGCGGCAGGCACTGGAACACGAGATAGCGGTTGTCCGAGCGATAGCCGAGCCGGCGCAGCGCGAACAGCGCCAGTGCATGCGCAGCGTTGTAGGCGAGGTCGAAGCG
>Ga0066793_10000683_pt1 | contig 14026 bp, 14 predicted proteins | sample PersoiDNA2013189_FD_83876 | JGI IMG/M metagenome (GOLD analysis project Ga0066793, IMG submission 83876) | Permafrost soil microbial communities from the Arctic, to analyse light accelerated degradation of dissolved organic matter (DOM) -... | ecosystem: Environmental > Terrestrial > Soil >...
CAGCATGCTCCGCACCCGGGAGACGACACGACATGAAGAGACGTATCCGGCAGTCGCGGCAATGGATCCGGCCGAAGTCCAGGTGAACCGCCGCACAGGCACACTCGTCGCGGCCATCCTCGGCTCGGGGATCGTCTTTCTCGATTCGACCGTGGTCAACGTGGCCCTGCAGCGGATCGGCCAGGACCTGCCCAGCAGCAACCTGGGCGCCCTCGAGGGCGAGTCGTACGTCTACAACGCCTATCTGCTGAGCCTGAGCGCGCTGCTGATACTGGCCGGCGCCCTGGCCGACGCGTATGGCCGACGCCGTCTCTTCGTCATCGGTCTCGTTGGCTTCGGGGCGTCGTCGATCCTATGCGGTTTCGCGCCAACCATGGAGACGCTGATCGTCTTCCGTATCGTCCAGGGCGCGGCCGGGGCGTTGCTCGTGCCGGGCTCGCTGGCCTTGCTCACCGCCACGTTCGAAGGGGCGGAACGGGGCCGTGCCTTCGGTCTGTGGGCGGCCGCGTCCGCGGCCACGGTCATCCTTGGCCCGGTCGTGGGCGGCATCCTCGTCGAAACGATCTCCTGGCGTGCCGTCTTCTTCCTGAACGTGCCCCTGATCGCGATCGCGCTGTGGGCCAGCTGGCGGTACGTGCTGGAGAGCCGCGACCCGACCTCCGGTCGGGCGTTCGACTGGCTCGGTGCCGGCGTCGTGGCCCTGGCCGTGGGCGGCCTGTCGTTCGGGGCGATCTACGGTCAGCAACACCAGTGGCGCGACGGCGTCGGCCAGATAGCGCTCCTGGTGGGCGCGGTCGCCTCAGTCCTGTTCGTGGTCCTGATGGCCCGCGGCCGACATCCGCTCGTCCCGCTCGGCCTGTTCCGCTCGCGTAACTTCGCGGTCACGAACCTCTCGACCTTCCTGATCTACGGTGCTCTGTATGTGGTTGGCTACCAGCAGGCCATCTTCAGCCAGGGCACGCTCGGCTACTCGGCGCCCGCGGCCGGCCTAATCGGCGTGCCCGGCGCGCTCTTCCTCGTCCTCTTGTCGTCGCGTGTCGGTGGGTTGGCGGGCCGGTTCGGGCCGCGCCGGTTTATGGCGATCGGACCGGCCCTGATGGGCGCCGGCATCCTGTGGCTGACCCGGATCCCGGCCGGCAGCCCGGTCTGGAACCTCCAACCCGGCGATCCCGCAACATGGCTGCCGTCGAGCGGCTACCTGCTCGACTTCCTGCCGTGCACGCTGATATTCGGGCTGGGTCTGGCGATCACGGTGGCACCGCTGACGACGGCCCTGATGGCGTCCGTGCCCGAGAGCCGGGCGGGCCTTGGTTCGGCCGTGAACAACGCCATATCGCGAGTCGGCCCGCAGCTGGCCGGGGCGCTCATCTTCGTCGCTATCACGGGCGCGTTCTACGCCAACCTATCGAATCGCGTGCCTGGACTCGACACGTCGTCGGACCAGGTCCGGCAGACCCTGCCGCCGCTCAACCGGCCGGACGCTTCCGTCGGCCCGGTCCTCGTGGCGGCGGCGCGCGAGTCATCGACCGACGCGTTCCATCTCGCCATGGGCCTGGCGGCCGGCCTGCTGCTCGCCGGAGCCGCGGTTAACGCCGTCGGCATCCGCGACCCGGAGCGCCTCACCGTGGCGGATCCCCAGGTTGCCCCAGCAGCACAGGAGTGAGAAGAAATGGGTGAAGCCGAAAACCGCAGCGCAGTCGAGCGACTCATCGAGGGGCTGAATGCCAAGAACCCCGAGGTAATGAACGAGGTCTTAACTACCGCGCCCGCCACGTGAACTGCGGGCAGCGCCGGCCCGACGGCGGCCCGCAACACATGGAACTGCCCCCGTCGTGTGACGAGGGCAGTCCGCTTGGGGGCCGAGTCGGCCGGTGGATCAGACGAAGCCGTTGGTCTTAAGCCATTCCTTCGCGATCACGGCGATGTCCTTCTTGTCGAAGACGAATTCGGCGTTGAGCTTGGTCAGCGCGTCGGTCGTCATCTTGGCGGAGACGTCGTTGAGGATCTTCTCGAAGCTCGCCATGTCAACCTTCGCCAGCAGGTCATTGCGGACCAACGGGGCGATGTTATCGGCCGGCTGAGTGTGCTTGTCGTCGGTCAGGACAACCCAGCCATTCTTGGCGATATCGGGCTGGGTGGAGCAAAGCTCACCCACATCGATCGTGCCGGCCGTCAGAGCGTCGGCCATTGGCTGGTCGCACGCGGAGAGCGGCAGGGCGGTCGAAAGGTCGAGCCCATAGGCGGTCTTGAGCGCCGCCGCACAGACCGGGTTCGTAGCGCAGTCTGTGGCGACGCCAAACTTGAGCTGGCTTGCCACGGCCGTCGTGTCGCTAAGCGTGGCCAGGTGCTTGCCGTCCGCTGTCGCCTTGGTCACGACGAAGGCGTTCTGGTCCGCCGCCGGCGAGTAGTTGAGGACGGTGATGCCGCCCCCCTTGCCGGTCAGGATCGTCTGGAGAGCAGACGCGTTAGCGGCCGGATCGCCCGTCGCGGTACCGGAATAGAAGGCCAACCCGCTGCCGATGTACTCGGGCTTGAGGTCGAACTTGCCGCTTTCAAGCGCGGCCGCGGTTACCTTGCGGGTGCCAAGGCCGCTGGCGGTTCGATCGACCGTGTAACCCTTGGCTTCGAGCGCCTGGCCGTAGATCTCGGCCATGAGCTTGGATTCATAGAACGCGTCCGAGCCGAGCTTGATGGTGGGTTTGCCCGCGCTGGAAGCTCCGGTTGTGGGTTGCGGGCTTCCCCCACCCGTCGAGCAGGCGCTCAGAAGCACCAGCATCGACGCCCCGAGGGCGAGCATGCGGAATCGCCGCATTGGGTTTCCTCCTATTGCCGGCCGCGCAAGCCCAGGGCCGAGCCGCCACGACGCCCGGCGAATATAGACCGTCATCGTCCACCGGCCAAGACCTGGCCCGTCCGATGCCGCCTGAGGGCCCTACCGTGAGACAGGCTCAGCCCGCTGCGCGGCGCGCCAAACCCGCAGAGACGAGGCGTCTCTCCAGCACGAGGAACAAGGCCAGCGTCGTCAGGGCCAGCGCCGCCACGAGCACCACTCCGCCGAACAGCTCGCCGTTGTCCTGGTTGGCGTCGCCCAGAACGATGAAGCGGCCCAGCCCCCCAAACCCAAAGGCGGCTCCGAGCGTGGCCGTCGCGATGACCTGGACCGCGGCAGAACGTATTCCCGTCGCGAGGACCGGCAGGGCAATGGGGATCTCCACGCCAACCAGGATCTGGCGCTCTTTCATACCCATTGCTCGCGCCGCCTCCACGAGGTCAGCGTCCACGTCGGCGATCCCCTGATACGCGTTCACGAGGATGGGCGGTCCGGCGAGAACGATCATTGCGACGAGCGTTGGGTACAGCGTGAAGCCCAGGTTCGCGTCGAGAACCGTCGTGAACGGCACCAGCAGCCCGATTACGGCGAAGGACGGCAAGGCCCGCCAGGCGTTGGCCGAGGTTACGACCAGCCACGAGAACCGACCGGAATGGCCGATCCACAAACCAAGGGGCAGAGCCACCAGGGCCGCCAGCAGGAGAGAGACGCCGCTCAGCGCCAGGTGCTCCAGAAGCCGCGAGGGGATCCCATTGGCGCCCTGCCAATGGGCCGGGTCCGACAGCCAGGCGGCGGTGGCGCCGATCAGGTCCATCGCGTCAGGCCCATCATCCGCCCACGGTCCTTCTGGCGGCCCACGGCGTCAGCAGCCGCTGGAGCAGCACGAAGCCCAGATCGGCGATGACCGCGAGGCCGATCGACAGCAGGCCGCCAACGAGAATCTCCGTCGTGAAGTGGCGGTGATAGCCGTCCAGGATGTAGTAGCCCAGGCCGCCGAAGCTGTCGCCCAGGATCGCCGAGACTGTCACCAGGCCGATCGTCGAGACGCTGGCCAGGCGCAGGCCCGCCACGACGAGCGGCACCGCAAGCGGCAGCTCCACGCGCCACCACCGCTGGCCTCGCGTGTAACCCATACCGTCGGCGGCGTCGAGCACGTCCCACGGAACGCTGTCGAAGCCGGCCACGATGTTCGGCACGAACAGGACAATCGTGTACAGGACGAGGGGGATTTCCGCGGTGAAAACGGACAGGCCGGTTATGGCGACCAGCGCAGCGAACATGGCGAAGCTCGGGATGGTGTAGGCGGCCGTGGCCAGTACGGTCACGAACGGATATAGCTTCCTGCGGCGGATCGAGATGGCCGCCAGCACGAACGAGATGGCGAAGCCGACACTCACGGCGATCGCGGCCAGATACAGGTGTTGACCCACGCGGTCGGCGATGGGCCCGAGGTGGGCGAATAGCCAGTCCCAACGAATTAGCGGCTCGCCGTTCACGAGTCACCGCCTGCGGCGGTGACTTTGGCGTCGCCTGCGGCGGCGCTTACACCCGTGGTGGTCGCCCCACCCGGCCGGGTCGCGGTGGGCTGGCGATCATCCGCCAGCGCGCTCGCAATGGCGTCCACGGTGACGAAGCCGCACGGCTGGCCCTCTTCGTCGAGGGCTATGCCGCCGCGGGAGTCGGCCGCCAGCAGCACCGACAGCGCATCCCGGAGCTTGGTGCTCGGGGTGAAGGTCGGAAGCCCGGCCCGGGCCGACGCCGGCAGCGGCGCCAGCTCGAGATCCGCGATCGTGACCAGCGACAACCGCTTGAGGCCGCGGTCCGCCCCAACGAAGCGGGCCACGAAATCGGAGGCGGGATGAGCCAGTATTTCGTCCGGCGGCCCGAACTGTGCCAGGCGCCCACCCTCCTCCATGACCGCGACGAAGTCGCCCATTTTGATCGCCTCGTCGATGTCGTGGGTAACGAAGAGGATCGTCTTGGCGAGGTCCCGCTGCAGGCGCAGGAACTCGTCCTGGAGTCGCTCACGCACGATCGGATCGACGGCGGCGAACGGCTCGTCCATCAGCATGAGCGGCGGATCCGCGGCTAGGGCACGAGCCACGCCGACTCTCTGGCGCTCGCCACCCGACAGCTGGTATGGATAGCGGTTTCGGTAGCTCGCCGGGTCGAGGCCAACCAGCGACAGCAACTCGTCAGCCCTGGCCAGCTGGCGTCCTTTGGACCAGCCCACCAAAGCCGGCACGACGGCCACGTTTCGCCCGACGGTGAGATGCGGAAACAGGCCCACCTGTTGAATCACGTAGCCGATCCGACGTCGCAGTGCGGTCACGTCCTCGGTCAGGACGTTCACGCCATCGAGCAGAATCTCGCCCGCCGTCGGCTCGATCAGCCGGTTCACCATCTTGAGACTCGTCGTCTTGCCACAGCCCGATGGCCCGACGAGGACGCAGATGGCGCCGGACGGGATCTCGAACGAAAGGTCGTTGACGGCGCCGTGCGCCTGCTCGCCGCGGCCATACCGCTTGGTAACGCCACGGAACTCCAGCGCGGCGGCGCCAGTTCGGCTGGCGGCGCTGCGACCGGCTGCCGCGTCGGCCGTCATGCGAACTGCTCGGGGTCGAAGCTGTAAGCCCACATCGAGGCGGGTTCGATCCGGAAGAAGGTGACGTCCGGTCCGAGATCGTACGGATCGGAGCCATACGTTGCCCACCAGATCTCGTGAATTGCGTCGTGATCACGATGGTCTGGACCGATCCACTCCACCCTTCCGTTGACGACTACAGCCACTCTGTCCCCCTCCATGTACGCTGCCGAGCAGGCCGGGTTTGCGCGAAGATTCCTGATGCGGGCTGCGTCTCCACCTGTCCCCATCGTAAATCGGCCGTGGATAAAGAGCGAGTCCAGCGGCGCCACGCGGGGCTCGCCCTTCAGCGTGACGGTTGCGAAGGCGACGTGCCGCGTGCCCTGGAGGTAGGCGACCACCTGCCGGGCCGACAGGCGACGCTCGGGCGTCACGATGCTCAGCATGTGGGCGTTGGCTCGGCCCAACGTCGCGTCGAAGAGACGCTGAAGCTCCCTGATCTCCTCAGCTGTTTCAAGCATGGCGCCAGATTAGCCGGGCCGGCGTAGTGGTCGCTCGTCATCGCGTGCCGATGCGCCAAGTGACGATCGGACCAACAATAGGCGGCAATGGATGCCTTGACACTCTACGGCGCGCTGGCCGTCAGCGCGATGCTCGTCTTCTACACGCTGGAGGATCGGGCGGCCGTCTTCGTGCTGGCCTTCGCCGGAGCATGCGTGGCGTCGTCGGCATATGGCTTCCTGCAGGGCGCGTGGCCGTTCGGCGTGGTGGAGCTGGTCTGGTCCGCGATAGCGCTACGACGGTGGCATCTGCGAACTAGGCGGCCCCTCCCCTACTCCGCCACGATGCGGTAGCCGACTCCCGGCTCGGCCACGATTAGCTTGGCCGTGGCGCCCGACGGATCGGCCGCGGCTAGCTTGCGACGCAGCCGCGAGACGTAGACATGGAGGTAGTGGCCCTCGTCCGAATAGGCCGTGCCCCAGACCGCGCGCAGGATCCTGCCCGCCGTCACCACCCGGCCGGGCTGCGACAGCAGCACCTTGAGCAGTTCGAACTCGCGCGGGGTCAACTCGACGGGCGTCTCCCCCACTCTGACCTCGTGGTGCGGCACGTCCAGCACGACCGGCCCGAGCCGCAGGCAGCCCTCCGTGTCGGCCGCCGGGCCCGCCGCTCGCCGCAGCACCGCCCGCATTCGGGCATGCAATTCCGACAGCCCGAACGGCTTCGTCAGGTAGTCGTCAGCGCCCGCGTCGAGGGCGGCCACTCGATCCTCTTCCCTGCCCCGCGCCGAGACGACGATGATCGGGGTGGTTGCCTCGCGCCGAACGCGCAGGATCACGGCCTGGCCGTCCAGATCGGGCAATCCCAGATCGAGCAGGATCAGGTCCGGACGCCGCACGTCCCACAGGCGCAGCGCCTCGCGCACGTCGCCGGCCTCGTCCACCTCGTGGCCGCGGCCGCGGAGGTTGCTGGCTATCGCGCCTCGCGCCGCCTCGTCATCCTCGACGATCAGAACGACCGCGCCACCCTCGGTCATGTGTTCTCCCCCGAAACCGGGGTGTCCGCAGGGTCGGCCGCCGCCGGTTCGGCCGCCGGTTCGACCGCCGGTTCGACGGGCTCGTCCCGCGAGACCGGCTCGCCCTCGATCTGCAGCCGCACCACTACCGCCAGGCCGCCGAGCATGCTGGGCCGCGCCTCCGCCGATCCACCCATGGCCTCGGCGAGACCTCGGACCACGGTGAGCCCTATACCCGAACCGCCCTCGGGCCGCGGGCCCTGCCGCCCAGGCGCCCTGTAGAACCGTTCGAAAAGGTGAGGCAGAACTGTGGCGGAAACGCCCGGTCCGGCATCCTCGACCATCAACCAAACTTGGCCGCCGACCACCTTCGCCGAGACGCGAAGCGCCTTGCCGGCCGCATACCGCGCCGCGTTCTCCAGCAGGTTGGTCACGATCTGGTCGACGAACATGCCGTCCACCAGGACCGCCGGAAGGTCCGACGGAATCGCGACCTCGACCTTCGACGGGGCCAGCGTTGGAGCCAGCCGTTCAACCACCGGATCGACCAGGTCGGCCAGGTCGTACAACTCCAGCGATGCATGAAGCGCCCCGCCCTCGATTCGGCCCAGGTCCAGCATGTTGCGCACAAGCCGACTGAGTCGCTGAGCCTCGAGATCGATCGAACCCGCGACAGCCCGAAATTCCTCCGGCGCCAATGCGACTTCGGGGTCCATCAGGTTACCGGCCGCGGCCCGGATTGCGGCCAGTGGCGTTCTTAAATCGTGCGAGACCGAGTCGAGCAGCGCGGACTTGAGTGCGTCGCCCTGGCGGGCCACCTCGACGGCCGTGGCCTCGGCCGCCAGACGATCCCGGAAGACGGACTGTCCCAGCTGGTCGGCGGCAGCGGCAATCAGCCGCGAGTGAGACCGGCCGGGAAACGGAGCCCCCCGGGCTCGGGTCGCCCACAGCGAGCCGATCGTCTCACCACCGACTGCGATCGGCACGCGCAGGATCGTCAGCGGCTCGTCGTCATGGAGTTGACGAAGACGTACCTCGCGCGCCTCGACGCCATCGCGCGGCCGCGAGACGACCGTCTCGCGAACCTTGGCCCAGCTCGGCTGGCCATCGGCCGAATGCGTGTGGAGCGTCCAGCGAGAGGAAACAGTCGGTCGCGGCCCGCCTGTCTGTGAGTCTGCGGCGACGCGCTCTTCCGAGATGGACGCCCCCAACCCTACCCAAACGCGGGCCCTTTCCCCTTCGCGGCACAACCGGCGGACCAGCAGCGGTGCCGCCTCCAGCGCGGACGAGGCCGTGGCGATGTCGCGGCTCATGGCAAACATCGCCCGGGCTTCGGCGCTGCGCAGCTCCGCCTCGCGGCGCCGCTCCAATTGCAGCGCGCTCAGCCGCCCGATGGCGATGGCCATGACCAGGAAGAGCAGCAGATCCAACCACTCTTCCGGCGCCGCTATCGAGAATGTGTACAGCGGTTGGACGAAGAAGAAGTCGTAGAGGAGGAACGAGGCCAGGGAGGTGGCCACGGCCATCCAGCTGCCGTAACCCATGCCGACGGCCACCACCGCCAGCAGGTAGACCGTGGCCGCGTGGGGCACCCCCAACTGATATCGGATGAGCGCCGCCAGTACCGTGGCCACGGCCAGGCTGAACGCCGCAACCGCGAGCCCCGTCAGCGGCGGGCGGCTGGGGTGGAGTGGCACTCGGAACGGTCGACTCGGCACATGCCCATGGTATCGAGTCAACGGGCGTCCGACGGACGCCCGTTGACTTTAAGAGGCCGGCCTCTGGGCCGGCCTCTTGGGTAGGGCTTCCTCATGGAGCCCAATGACTTTAAGAGTCCGACCTTCGGCCGGACTCTCGGGGCTGGCTGGCAATGGCAGCCCGTGACTCGCACACAGTCGAGATGGACCCGCCCGCCCGGACCCGCCCTCTCGCCCTAGAATTGCGACGTGGTGCAGGGGATGGCATTGATGGTTGTAGTCCGCGGCTGGCTGGCGCGTGTCGCCAACCTGCGTTGGGCGCGCGTCGGCGGCTTGGACCTTGTCGTTCCGGCGGCCGCCGTCCTGGTCGTCTTCAACACCGTTCCGCAGCTCGGCCGCGATCTCTGGGGAGCGCCGTTTTGGCTCGCCTGGATCGTGGCCACGGCCACTGCGGCGGCCGCGTTCCTCGCCTCGAGTCGGGTCGCGCGCCCGGCCTGGAAGCCACGCCTCGCCAGAACGGAGGTGGTCCTACTGGCGGGCATCTTCGCCTCGTGGGTCATCTACGACGTCCTGTTCTGGCAGCAGACCAACCACCTTTACGACCTCAATGTTTATCTGGGATCGGCCGCGCGCTGGCTGGATGGCGGCCAGCCGTACATGACAGCCGCCGTTTCGAGCTGGCCAGACGGGCCGCGGAACGACTTCTTCTTGTACCCACCGCCGCTGCTGCCCGTCTTCGGCCTGCTCTCGCGCCTGCCGGATACGCCCGTGGCGCTGGGCTTCACGACGGCCATGATCGCCTGCGCCTACAAGGCCTATCGATGCCTCGGGCTGTCGAGGGCTTACAGCCTGGCCTTACTCACCTTCCCGCCGGTCATGATCGGCTTCGAGTCGGGCAACATCGCCAGCCTGACGTTCCTCCTTTTCGCCGCTGCGGTTAGGTCGGGAGGCACGCCCATCGTGGACGGCCTGTTCAAGGTTCAGACGGGAATTCCTGCCCTGTGGCTCATCAAAGAACGCCGCTGGCGCGGCGTTCTGGCGGGTACAGCGGTTGTCCTTGCCATCGTGCTCGTGACATTACCGATCGTCGGGTTGGACTCCTGGCGGGCATGGTGGGACGGCCTTGGCTACCGCGCCGCTTCCCAGGCCGAGGTGCCGGCCCTGTACGGCTTTTCGTACGCGAAGCTGCTGCCCGGCGGTGTGTACTCGGTTCTGTGCGTGGCATTCATGGGCCTTGCCTTGATCTTTCGAGGAAGACCCGGACTCGCGGCCCTGGGACTGGCGTCTATCTTCGCCTCGCCCGCGCTCTGGCCGCACGGCTTTGTTTTCGCCCTGCCGGCTGTACTGATGCTGGAGAGCGGCCCGGGCGTCTGGCTGATCTTGGGCGCCGGGGCTTTCGGGCCCAACATGTGGCTGCTGTTCATGGCCGGCTGGGTCGGGGTGTTGGGGGCTCGGAGAATGCCGGCCGGCCGACTTCATCCGCTGCTTGGACGGGACGGCCCCTGGCCTGCCGACTAACTGCGGGCGAAGGCGTCGAGCAGCAGGTCGGCGACTTCCGACGGCCGATCGGCGTGGACCTCATGGTCCGACGTGAGCCACTCCACATGAGCGCCGGGCATCAGGCCGCACAGGTCCACCTCGGCCGCTCGCTTGGCGGCTGTCCATGTGACGTCGCCCGTGTCCGCAGCGAGGACGAGGGCCGGAACGCGAATCCTCGGCCAGGCGGCAGCCACATCCTGCACCCAGAGGGCGCGTAGCAGGGCGTCTAATTGGCCGGCCGTCAGCCGCCAGGCGACGGTGCCATGGGCCGATACGTCAAAGCTGGCCAGCGTGGCTGCGAGCCGCCACTCGGGCCACGCCGGGTGCGACTTCGAAAGGAACGCCCGAAGGTGCGCGAGCGGCAAGCCTTGCACAGGCCAGAGTGCCAGCCGCGTCAGGCATTCCTCGAGCGTGGCGAACTGGCGGTTCGCGCTAACCAGACCACCCTCGACGAGTGTCACGCCAGCGGCCAGATCCGCTCGCGTCGCCAGCGCCTCGAGGATCACGTTGGCCCCCAGCGAGTGGCCTACGAGGATCGGCCGCTCCAGGCCCAGCCCGCTCACCACGGCCGCCAGGTCGGACGCAAACGTCGCGAGGTCGTAGCCATCGGCGGGCCGATCGGAGATGCCGTGGCCACGAAAGTCGACCGCGTACGCCGGGTAGCCGGCTGCCGCAAGTCGCTGAGCCACCGCATCCCAGGTGCGGGCGTTCGAGGCGATGCCGTGCAGCAGGACGAACGGCCGCCGGGCGATGCCGTCGTTGGCCGACCAGACATGCACGCGGAGCGCAATGCCGTCGGCCACCATGACCGGCCGAACCTCGCCTACCTGTTCAACCACCACCTGCCGTTCGCTCTCCACTGCCACTCCTTCACCGTCGCCTTCATCATGATCTTGGCAGCGGCAAGATACGTGCCTGCCTGCCATCTTGTCAACGTCAAGATGCAGGGCTACCATCGCTCGATGACCCAGCCCGAGCCCGCCCATCCCTATCACCACGGCGATCTTCGTCGCGCTCTGCTGGAGGCTGCCGAGCAGATGATCCGTGAGTCCGGCCCGGCGTCCTTGAGCCTGCGCGAGATCGCTCGGACGGTCGGCGTTTCACATGCGGCACCGACCCACCATTTCAAGGACAAGACAGGCCTGCTGACTGCCATTGCGGCCGAGGGCTACCGCCGCCTGGGCGAGAGTCTTCGCGGCGCGTATGGCTCGACCGGCAGCTTCCTGGAGGTCGGCGTCGCCTACGTCCGATTTGCATTGGCCGAGCGGCCCTACTTCGAGGTCATGTTTTGGCCGGACCTGTACCGCCGGGACGATCCGGAGGTTGTCGCCGCGCTGGGCACGGTGGACGACACGGTCTTCGGCGCCATCCGCACGATGCTCGGCCCGGGACAGGAAGACCGAGTCCAAACAGCCGGAGTCGCGGCCTGGTCACTCGTCCACGGGCTGGCGATGCTAACGATCAACGGCAACCTGCCGCCCGAACTCGTCGCTGATCCCGAAGGGCTCACGCGAACGATCGGGGCCGCAGCATTCCGCGGCCCAGGGCGGGCGCCGGACGCGACCACCTAAGATCGGCCAGAATTGTCGTTCGCGAGCTCTTGTGTCTCGCGAATGGTTCATCGGCGCCCGCGCTTCGGGCCATGCGAGGGACGAATGTCGCAGATCGCCAGGAAGGTCACCGGGCTCAGGGCCCGTGTCCGCGCGCTCCGCGAACCTCCGGCCAGCCCCCACGAAACCCGCGGCGCGAGCGTCGTGCGGCCAGTCGTGTTCGGGGCCACGGACGGCCTGGTCTGCAACCTGTCGCTGATCATGGGCGTTGCGGGCGCGGCCGGGCAGGATCCGCATTCGATCGTGATCGCCGGCGTGGCCGGGCTGCTCGCCGGTGGCTTTTCGATGGCCGTCGGTGAGTACATATCGGTCCAGTCACAGCGAGAGATGCTCAACTATCAGATCGACCTGCAGCGCCACCAGCTTCACCACACTCCCAAGCAGGAGCGCGAGATACTCCGCGAGATATATCTGGCCAAGGGCCTCTCGGGCGCCGAGGCGGACCTCATTGTCAAACGGATCATGAAGGACCCGGAGAAGGCGATCGATACGTTTGTTCGCGAGGAAATTGGGCTTTCGGCCGCGACGATGGGTTCACCTGTCGCGGCCGGTCTAGGCTCGATGTCCGCCTTTTCGGTCGGTGCCATCGTGCCCCTCTTGCCTTTCCTGGTACTGGGTGGCGGTCGCCTGGCTTTCGCCTTGAGCATCGCCGCGTCGGGAGTTGCCCTGTTCGCCATCGGCCTTGCAGTCAGCCGGCTCACCCACCGTCACGCGATCTTGTCGGGCGTCCGTCAAGCGGCTCTTGGAGGCGCGGCGGCGGCGGTGACGTTCGGTATCGGTTTGCTGCTGGGAACTGCCGTCGGGTAGCGGCCTTCGAGGGCGCGGCCGGCGTCGATCAACTCCCAGCCCGGTTCAGGCGGCAGGTCAGTGAGCCGATAGTCCGGGGTAATGTCATTCTGGGCCGCCGTGCCTCAGACTGGCCGACAATCGGCACACGTCAGGCAGAGTCGGCCTGATGCGACTCATGGCAGGGCCGCTTCCCCCCAAGCGGCCCTGTCACCACATCCGGCCACCCAAGCCGGCGATCACGGGCACGGTCCCCGCCGAACGCTGCCGGTTCCCTACCGCCGAGGCGTTATCCTGACGCCCATGCCAGTCGAACGGACTTCCAACGCGCCTCTCATCGTGGTGACCGTGGCCAACGCTGCCGCCACGCGCAACCCGGCCCTGACTCTGCGCAAGAGCGAGTTGTACGCGGCCGGGATCACCCGCCACGGCGGCAACGCGGTTCTGGTGGACGTCTCCACCCCCACCGCCGAGCGCGACCGTCTCTTCGGCGAGATGGCCGGGCTACTGCTGACCGGCGGGCCGGACATCGATCCGGCGCTATACGACGAGGCACCGGCCGGTGCGACGGACGTGGACCCAGCCCGGGACGCCCTGGAGCAGGCGGCGTGGGGGGCGGCCCAACGACGCGCGGTCCCGGTCCTGGGCATCTGCCGCGGATTACAGGCGATCAACGTCTTCTCAGGCGGAGGCCTGCTGCAGGACGTGCCCGATCACGCCGGCACTCCGTACGGTCAGGGCGCCGCCCACACGCACGACATGGAGATCGACTCGGACAGCCGGTTAGGGCGAGCCGTGGCGCAGGACGCACCCGAAGGGCTGGCGGCCACCGACGAAGACGACGTGTCGATCGAGCTGACGGTCAACACCTACCACCATCAGGCCGTCGACCGCGCTCGGCTGGCACCCGGCCTCAGGGCCGTGGGTTGGGCGGCCAGCAAGTCCGGGCGCCTGGTCGAAGGGCTGGAGAGTCGCGACGGCCGCTGGCTCGTCGCCGTCCAGTGCCACCCCGAGCGCACCGAATCCACCCCCGACGAGTTCGAGGGCCTCTGGGAGGCCTTCGTCCGCGCCGCCCGCGATGCCTCCGCGGAGCCGGCCGGCTAGACCACGCGTCCAAACGTTCATAACGAGACCCGGAGACACCGATGCCGAAGGTCCAAGACAGGTACCTGGTGGTTGACCCCTGGAAGATCGTCGAGGACGGGTTCCATCCGGAGAAAAGCCGAGTCTCCGAGTCGCTCTTCTCATTGAGCAACGAGCACATGGGCGTGCGCGGGTACTTCGATGAGGGCTACTCCGGCGACACCCTGATCGGGTGCTATCTGAACGGCATCTACGAAGAGCACTACCTGAAGGAACCGACGACCTACAAGGGCATCTCGAATCGGATCGCCTTCATGGTCAACACGGTGAACTGGCTCTACACCCGGATCGAGCTGGGGAGCGAGGTCCTTGACCTGAACC
>Ga0066793_10000684_pt1 | contig 14011 bp, 8 predicted proteins | sample PersoiDNA2013189_FD_83876 | JGI IMG/M metagenome (GOLD analysis project Ga0066793, IMG submission 83876) | Permafrost soil microbial communities from the Arctic, to analyse light accelerated degradation of dissolved organic matter (DOM) -... | ecosystem: Environmental > Terrestrial > Soil >...
GAACGATACTTGTACAGTGTTTCTCTGAGTGAGTAGTGACATAGTGCAGAGGCCGAAAACAGGCGAAGAAGTCTCTTGACGGTATTTTCAGCGTGGGTTGTGCAGTGTCGTACAGCCCTCGAATCGTTCCGGAGCTTTTCCTGCTTCTTTCCTTTCCCCTGTTGTGTTTCTCTTGCACTTCTCAACACCGTTTGCCTGCACTTCTTAATAAGAGAGAAGACTTTTCTCACTTTTCACCGGTATGGGTGGCTTTCCGCTTGCAAGAATATAGAAGAGCTTAACCGGAACACTGCAGAATATACCGTAGAAACGCCTGGACCCACAGCACATCCCTTGAAGACCACATCCGGATGCAGTATGCCCATGTCGCTTGTAGTGGCGCATTTGAAAGAAGACCTTTTGCGTCACTATGGAGTTTTCATGCGCAGGAGTCAGGATAAGCTCTCCCAGCCAGAAGGAGATAACGTATGCCAACCAGCGATCAGGTCTATAAACTGCTTTCCGTCAACAGTAACAAGGTATTGGATGTCAGCGGAGCCTCGCTGGAGGATGGAGCCCCGGTGATCCAATATACGTCCCAAGATAGCCCCAACCAGCAGTGGTACTTCAAGACGGTCGGATCTGTCAATGGACAGGAGGCCTATCAGATTGTCAATATCAACAGTGGCAAGGTTCTGGGCGTCAGCGGTGGCTCACAGGATGCCGGGGCACCGCTTCAACAACAGACACCTACCGGGGCAACGAGCCAGCAGTGGTATCTCACTCCCTTTGGGAACGTGAACTGGCAGCAAATCTATCAGATAGTCAATGTCAACAGTGGCAAGGTTGTCGATGTTACCGGTGGCTCCCAGGATGATGGGGCGACAGTTGAGCAATGGACATCTAGTGAAGGCCCCAATCAGCAATGGTTGCTGCTGGCTGCGGCTATCCCGAACCAGCCACAGCTCGTCATAGAAAAAAAGTTTATGCAGAACTACCGGGTCTCCTCACCGGTGAATGGCGGGAGCGATGTGGTCGCTGTTTGTAACAGTGGCGGGCAGATCGAGTTATTTACGATCGGCAGCGATGGCAATATCCATACGTTCTTCCCTGACAGCAGCAGTGAAACTGGCTATAATGAAACCACGATTACCACGGGCCTGCAGGCCACAGCACTGGCTGCTGGTATTGATAGCCAGGGAAAGGTGATCGTGTTCGCCGCCTCTTTACCTGGGCCGGTACTTTATTATACGGTGGAGACCAATGATCCTTCTGCCCGTTGGAGCGTTCCTACCAAAGTCCTTGGTATCCCCATCCCAGTTGGCACTATCAAGATCATGAGTATGGTGATACAGAATATCGCCGGCATTCCCTATATGGCCGTCACCACGGAAAAGAGCGCCAACGAGTACCATGTGTCTGTTACATCGTGGGAGAGTGAGCCAATGACGTTCACCCTGCTTGCGGATAATTTCGCTTCAGACCCCCACTGTTTTTTCCAGGGAAATGCTCAGCAGAATGTCACTCTGGCAGCCTTTGTTGCTCCCAAACTTTTGTTTTATCCTGCCACCGGGGGTGCGGCTTCCTCAGCGGCACTCACCTCGAATCTCAATCCAATCAGCGTTGCTACTGTGCTTGACGCCAGCAACAACAACCGGACCTTCGCCGTTCTGGATGATGGAGATACATATCAACTGGTCAGAGGCCCTGACCAGGATGGAACTCCCCAATATAGTTGGCAGCCGCTCGCTAACTGGCAAGAGACGGATCAAAAGATACCTTTCCAGCAGGTGGTGGTCGAGGCTGACAGCACTGGCACCCCGCAGGTCTTTAGCGTCTCGGCTCCCATGACCATTTCCGAGAGCGACCCCAATCACTACAATGTGCTCTCTCACTGGATCATAGATACAGACAGCACAACTGGATATGCTACCCCCCCAACGCCACTCCACAAGAGTATCGGCCTGCAGCTGGGGGGAGTAGCTAATGACCATGGCACGGTCGAATTGTTTGCCGTCGAGGCTTCCAACCTGGTGACCCACCTGTTCCAGGAGCAGCAGAGTGACGATTGGGCGGTAGAAGTCGTCGAGACTGGAACCGGACCCATCGAGGAATATGCCTCCTACGCTACCGACGTGACGGTCTACGATAGCGTCGGTGCGCTGGCCGTCAACGTGTCCGTCAGCGTCTGGGCGTCTGAGATGACGCGCATTACCGCCAATGGTGCCACGTTTTTCATTGATGCACAGCGCCAGGCGCACATCGCCACGAATAACGCTGGTATGGTTTCGATCGCTCAGGAGACGAACTCGCTGGCCATCCCCTCGCTCCAAATCAATGTTCCCTCACTCATGCCATCTGAACCGTCGATTGCTATCCAACCCTCTGCTGATGTGCAGAACCAGTTAGCGAAGGTGACCAGTGAAGACCTGCAGAACGCGACACTGGAGGATGGGAGCTATATGCTGGCTGATGAGTACCGGAATGACGATACGACCATCGGCCTGGCTGAGGCTATTGACCAGTGTATGGGCATGGTTGGCACTCCTGCTCTCGCCGCAACCACCCATAGCACACTCAGCCGCCGGGGTCCAAGAAACGGCGTCTGGTATCGCGCCTCGGGATCGGCCTCAGACCTGCGCCGGATCGGGTCATCACACGTGGAGCGGCACTGGCAGCTTTCCTTTGAAGGCCCCAAAGTGACCTACCAAGCTCTCACTCCACACGAGGCAGCCAAGCTCCGTGCCGAGCAACAAGCCTCTTTCCCCTCACTCGCCGGTAGCCTTTGGAACTTTTTTAGTGACATTGGTGATCTGGTCAGGGGCGTGGTTGATGGCATCGTAGATGTAGTCAAAGTGGTCGTCGATGGCATCAAGGCTACGATCAACCTGATTATCGATGGATTTAACTATGTATTCGATACGGTGATCGAGTTCGTTGAGCAGGCATTTGATATGGTCGAACTCCTCCTGGCACAGGTCAAAGTTTTCTTTGAGATGATCTTCGAATGGCTCGCCTGGCTGTTCGCTGCGAAATATATCCTGCGCAATAAAGATGCCCTGGCCTATACCATCAATGAGTTTTTTACGTTCCTGCAAGGGGCTGCGGCGGGTATCCAGACCATGGTGGACAGCGGATTTACATCATTGGAAGACCAGATCGCGAGCATTTTCGATCAGGCGGTAAACAGCATTGCTGGCACATCAACGGTGGGGGGATACGAACAGAGCACCTTCCAGTCCGACCCGGATCAGAGCACGGCTTCGTCCAACAACTTCGTGTACAACGAGTTTATCAACAACGCGGCACAGGCGACGGGGCCGTCATTGATGCAAGCGCTCCAGGCCAATGATCCGAGTAGTCAATTTGCGGACCAGCTGACCGAGTTTGCGAACATGTTGCAGGGGACAGATGCCTTCGCGCAGGCGTTGACCTACTTTCAGAAGATGGGAAGTGCTCCTGACCAGATCTTCAATCTGTTGTTGGCGGGGATGTTGCGCCTGGTTCAGGGTCTTGTTGAAGCCGGAGTATCAAGCATTCAGGCGCTCGCTGATTCCCTGTTGCAACTGACACAAACCATTATTGGAGGCGTGCAGAGTATTCTCAACGAGCCCTGGAACATCCCCTTTGTCTCCCAGTTTTATAGTTTTATTACCGGTGGAAGCACTCTGACCACGCTTGACCTGGTAGCTTTGATCGCGGCTGTCCCGTCGACCATTCTGTACAAGCTCAGTTATAAATCTTACCCCTTCCCGGACGATGGGAGCGTCAACGCCTTCAAGGCTTCGTTCAATGCCCAGACGATGTTGCAGGCATCCGGGTTGGCACAGCCTTCATCCCGGCTCGCATCCGATCCCCCTGCAATTCCACTTTCCACATCCGCCATCCAATTTTTAGCGGTTTCTTATAGCCTGAGTATGTTCTTCGGGGGCCTGGTGACAGCTCTCAGTGATGCGCTGCCAATGGCCGCACCCAAGACATTGACCTACACGGGCTACCTTTTGACGGCAGCTGCTCTTGCGTGCAGATTCCCCTGGTTTTCTACAGCGGAACAGTTTAATTGCGACACGAAGCAGGGCCGGTTCAACTGGCTATGGGTTGGGGGGTGCCTTGGAGTAGCTCTTGCAGGATTCTTTGTCTACAAGGTTTCTGGTATTACCATAAGTAGTGACACAACGGTCATTGCTATGACCATTTATGGAGGATTAAGCCTGCAGTTGGCTATCTGGGCCAGTCAACTTGAAGATGATGCAATGAGGTCCTCCTGGATGATTATTCCCGCCATTCCTATGGTATCGAAGATGTTACGCCACTCGCTCATCTTCGGTCCGTCAGGCGGTGTATCGCTTCTTGTGCTCGCGGGAATTGATATCAGTTGCTTTACGACAGCTGGAATTCTTGGAGGCATAATATTAACAAGCTGATAGCCAGCGAAGCGGTGCTCTGCACACATGGTATGTGAAACAAGAGCATTGGAATGAGGGGGCATTGAGGTTGTGTGTGACGCAACCTCAATGCCCCTCGTGCTTCTTTCTGAGCTGATCCCACCTTGACCGCCAATGAACGGCAGCGCCGACGCAATCGCGAGAAACGGTATGAGTGCTATGAAGGGCTGTGTTGCAAAAACGCTGGGAGGCGCGCGATGGGCAGGAAGCTTCCCTTCTTGCTCAGCTTAGGCCGCCACTGCAAACAGGCTGGTGATGAAGAAAACCCGCCCAGTGATGTCTCCTTATTCTTGTCGACATTGATCACACGAGGAGCCGACAGGCTGGTGTTGGGGTCAGCCGCCGTCGTGGGCGCAGCCACCTTCTCCTTGACCGGACGCGCCCCAGGAGCTGAAGCAGCCGTGGAGTGCAGTGCCTTCACAAAAAAGCCTTTGGCAGCTTGGGCATCGCGCGTCGGACTCAAGAGAAACTCGATGGTGTTGCCTTCTGAATCGACGGCCCGGTAGAGATATATCCACACTTTCTTCACCTTGATGTACGTCTCATCCACGCGCCAGGAGTCATTGAGAGCTTTGAGATGCGGCCTGCACCGCTTCTCCAGTTCGGGGGCATAGCGTTGGACCCAGCGGTAAATCGTGGTGTGATCGACATGCAGGCCCGTTCCCGCATCATGCGCCTCCAGATCGCGGTAGCTGAGCGAATACCGAAGGTACCAGCGCACGCACAGCAGAATGATTTCGGGCTGGAAATGACGCCATTTGAACGGACTGGGATTGCTCATGCTGGGAACTCCTCTGTTGTTCTCGAAATACAGCAGAGTTTATCAGAGCACCGGTATGTTTGCAACAAAACCCGCTTGCTTCCACCTCGTTGCGCATCCCGTGGGCAGATCGACTCAATCTCAGGATTTACGCTGCTGAGCGCGCGCCTGTTCCTGGAGAAGCTGAGCGTAGAGCGCCCGGGTGGTGCCTGTCTGAGGATGAGCCTCTCCCAGAGCCCTCAGGCGTATGTTCAGCGCTCTTTCGGCTTGCGAGATGGCCTCATCCAGGTTGTCCTGTTTCGACTCAAAGATGGCCAGATCATGATAGATGTCCGCTGTCTTCGGGTGGCCCTGTCCTAAAGCATGTTCGCGGATCCGCAGGGCTCGCTGAAGTAACGGCTTCGCCTGGATGTTCCTCCCTTGCTTGAGGGAAAGGTTTGCCAGCCCATGGAGGGAATAGGTGACAATGAGGTGTGCTGGTCCGAATCCCTGTTCTCCGATGTCTAAAGCGTGTTGATACAGCGCTTCGGCCTGCTTATCTTCCCCCTATGCCAGGGAGAGGTCTGCCAGTCCAGTCAGAGGGGAGACGATCCGTGGATGCTCTGGTCCTAATGCCTGTTCCCAGATCTGTAAGGCTCGTTGGAAGAGCGAGATGGCCTCCTCGTACCTGCCCTGCTCTCTGTAGTCTTCTGCTAGATTGGATTGTGGAACAACGCGGCTACCTGGGGATGGTCAGGACCCAGAGCCTGTTCGCGGATATGGAGAGCTCGCTGATAGAGCGGCTCTGCCCGCGCATATTTCCATTGTTCAGCATAGAGCACAGCGAGTCCCTGGAGGGATGTGGCCACCTGGGGATGATCACCGCCCAATGTTTGCTCTCCGAGGGAGATCGCCCTTTGAAAAAGCGGTTCTGCTTCCGTATATTTTCCCTGATCCCTGTAAAGACTCGCCAGCCTGTAGAGCGCTTCGCATACCTGGAAGGGATCAGGAGCCGATGCCTGCTCGCCCAGGTGGATCGCCCTCTGGAAAAGCCGCTCCGCCTCCGCGTGCTTTCCCTGTCGCCAGAAGAGAAGAGCTAACCCGTGGAACGCTTTGCCCATTTGGGGATGATCACCGCCCGGTGCCTGTTCGCCCAGGTGGATCGTCCTCTGGAAAAGTTGTTCCGCCTCTCTGTAGCAGGAACGCTCTGAAAGATAGGTTGCCACATGGCTCATTAAAGTTATACGTGGCACCTGTTCTTCAGATTCCTGGTCGTCGGGTGTGAGGAACACCAGAGCATGAGGGAGCAGCCGTTCACAGGTCTGCCAGTACCTGGCTTGTGTTCCCTCATTGGATGGGAAAAGCTGACTCAGGGCCCATAACACGCGGGCTCTCCAGGTGCGCTGGACTGCCTCCGACAGATATCCTTTGAGCACTGCCTGCACCAGTCTGTGGAGAGAAAGCATGCGCGTCTCTGAGTATCGTTGGACCAGGGACAATCTCCGTAAGAAAGCAAGAGCAGCGTCGAATTGGGTAGGATCGGCTGAAAGGCATGCCAGCTCTGGTCCCAGATATGCGGCACCTTCTACAAATAGCTCTTCGGGAATGGCGTCGGCGTGGAGCAAAGTGCATACCCGTAAGATGTTCGCCGCCAGGCTGTGTTCCCGCTCCACACGTTCCATTGTCAGGAGGAAGGTAGCTGTCACAGAGTGTGGGTGGGCGCTTCCTGCCTCGCCACGGCGGTCCAGCAAACGGACGTGCTCCCTCTCATAGCTGTGGAGATAGCCCGTGAGACTGCATCCTGTCTCTTCGATATACGCGCCTGCCTGATCGAGCGCCAGGGGCAATCTTCCCATGATTGTCACCAAGTCCACTGCTGCCGCGTACTGAACAGGCAGCCGCGCGGAAAACTGACGCATCTGCTCGTCGGGAGCGCCAGGCTCCAGGACTTTGGCCCGGCGCAAAAGGAAGAGTAGCCCTTCCTCTTGCGCCATCGGGAACAGGTCCAAACCTCGCGCCAGGGTGCCGAACGCCTGAAGACGAGTCGTGAGAAGGATGGCTCCTGACCGGGCGGAAGGCAGAAAACGATCGAGCAGGGCCAGATCTTCCAGGTTATCCCAGATTAAGAGCCACTGGCTATGGGTTGAAAGCCAGCGCTTGACTGCAGTGACCAGAGCACCCTGGTCCTTCTCCGCTCGCTCCGGTAATTGGAGGGACTCGGCGATCTGCCAAAATGAAGAGATGACCTGCTCGTCGATCTCTGCCCCGATCCAGAAGACGGCGCTATATTCCAGGGCGTGCCGGTAGGCATACTCTAACGCAATCTGTGTCTTGCCAACGCCGCCCAGGCCATGCAAAGCTGAGGACCGGGTGAGCGCACCTACCTGGTCAGAGCCAAGCCGGGTGTGCAACACTTCCAGGATCTTTTCGCTCCCGGTGAAGAACGGATTGCGCAGGAAAGGAACGTGCCAGTACGGAGGGAGCGCGGTCAGGCTGGCCTCCAGAAGCTGGCGTGTCCCCGGCTCATCTAGCTCCAAATGCCGCGCCAGTTCCAGCACGAGTCCGCGGGTGGCAGGCAGATAGGTTCCCAGTTCCCATGACGAGACAGTATTCGCATGGACATCGAGCCGCTGTGCAAGTTGCCGTTGCGTCAGCCGCTTGCGTTTGCGGCAGGTTTTAAGCAATTCGCCGAAACTAGAAGAGATTGTTTGCGATTTTTCCATCTATGCTCCTGAGATCATCAAAAGATGTGGTCGCGGGAAAAAGAAGAAAGAACCCGTTTACCCCTCTCATATCCTCTGGCAGGGAATCGTTGCTTGAAGTAAAACTCATATCGGTTTCTTACAGGATATACGACAATGTAGAAGAGAAATTCACAGCTAAACTGTGACTACGTCACGGTAAACTTGTTCTAGTAAAGCGTCGAAAGAGATGTTCAGCATCAAGACACGAGAAGTGACTATGGTGCATTCTCTTATCCACAGGTAAGAAGAAATACGGAGATTTTGTATGCCATCTCTAATCGCAACACCCGTTGCCACTCCCACGGACAAAGAGCACGAGCTTGAGCAGGAGTTTGAACTCGACATTCGCGTCTCCTCCGCCACTGCTCTTCCTACCCTGGCCGCACCCACCGCATATTATACCTGCCACACATGTAAAACGCAGTGCGGCTCATGTGGGTGTAGCTATACCTGCACCTGTCTCACCTGTCGTTCCTGCAGCTGCCCTAGCTGTTATTGTTGTCCCTAGTCGCTATTGTTGTCGTGGAAGAGACGCCTGTATGCGGGCGCGTGGTCCGGATGCACCCAGGCCACTGCGCTGCCGCGGCTAACTCAGGAAGGTAGATCATGCAGGAAATTGAGCCGGTGACCCTTCGCCATCTGTCGTATGAAAAGCCTCTCCAGAATCGTCAGTTTTCCTGGGGATCTTTCCTGGATGGGCCTTTGAGAGCGCATGCACGGGAGGTCGCGCTCTTCGTCGCCGATCGCATGCGCGACCCCGCGTATGTCAAAGAGATGGCAGAGGTCACCAATCAACAGTCTCCCTATCCTTCCGACTGGTCGCCTACGAGCCTGGGCTCTGGCGATGTCGGGCTGGCCTTGATGTACTCCTACCTCGACGCCTGTTTTCCCGGTCAGGGTTGGGATACCGTGACCCAGCAGTATTTGAGCATCGCAGCCGCAGGGACCCGGCAGTCCACGCTTCTCTTCCCTTCGCTCTTTAGCGGAACGACTGGTATAGCACTTGCCCTCTCGGCCTCCAGCCAGGGAGGGAAGCGTTACCAGAGAACGCTGGCCGGCGTTGCACGAGGGGCTGTGCGTACAGGTATGTGCACAGTCCTGGCGGCGCTCCGAGATGGACGAAGGGGTGGCGTCCAGTGATTTCGACATCGTTTCGGGGGCAGCAGGTATCCTGGCGTACCTGGTTTCGATTGAGCAGGCAGATCCAACGATCCAGCGGGCAATTGCCCACTTGCTGGCGTATCTCCTGTGGTTAGGTGAACCCGGCCAGCCGCCTGGGCAAGAGCGCTGGTATATCCCACCTGCGCTTCTGCCTGGCGAACTGCATCGCCAACTTGCCCCTCGCGGGAATTTCAACTATGGGCTTTCCCATGGAATTCCTGGACCGCTGGCGGCGCTCTCGCTCACCTGGCTCGCCGGCTATCGTTCTCCAGGATTGCGCGAGACCATTGCGTATCTGGCCGACTGGGTCGCTGAGCATCGTATTGAGCGGGAATGGGGGATCGACTGGCCTGATAGCGTGCCATTGGAGAGCGCCACGACAGCCCGGGACTGGCAACAGCTCCCTCCAACGCGCTCCGCCTGGTGTTATGGATCGCCAGGAGTGGCGCGCAGCCTCTGGTTAGCCGGATGTACCCTGGAGAGCGGGACACTGCGCCGGCTGGGAGAAAAGGCCATTGAAGCCGCGTTACGTCGGCCAGTTCGAGATCGCGCCATTCCCGCGCCTACTCTCTGTCACGGAGTCGCTGGTCTGCTGCACATCTGCCTGCGCTTTGCCCACGAATGCGCCAGCGAACTGGTGAAGGCTCAGATTCCCGTACTCGTCGAGCAGATTCTCGCGACCTTTGATCCCTCCTTCCCGCTGGGTTTTCGCGATATCGAACAGGATGTTCTGCTCGACCAGCCTGCCTGGCTGAGGGAGGCAAACTCTGGGTCTCGGAGACTTCGCTCCTGAACAGCCTGGCGCATATGCATATCAACCGCCTGCTGGGGATGGATCGGGCCAGAGAGAACCAGGTGTATGCCTTCTGGCGGCATACTCTCGACTCTTTAGCGCACCATCCAGAGCCAGATCAGGTGCGCGGTGAGCGGAGAGAGGCGGGACAATGAGACGATTGCTCAACCACCTTGCCAGGGTAACCTCGGCCTGGAGACGTGTCCTTACATTGCTCTGGCAGACCCAACCCTGGTTTGTCGGCGCACTGCTCGTGCTCACGGTCGTCAGCGGCCTGGTGCCCTCCGCCCAGATCCAATTGACCAGCTCGATCATTGGCAGCGCGGCGCAGGCTGTTCGCGCCAGTCATCCGCAGACGCTGGTCAATACCGCCTTGCTCTTTGGGGCCGCGCAGGGCGGGCTTCTGCTCTTGAGCGCGCTGCTGGAGATTGGAATCCAGCAAGTGCAAACCCTCTTGATGTTGCGCCTGAGCAATACGATCAGTATTCAGATCATGGAGAAAGCTGCCAGCCTGGATGTGCAATATTACGAAGATGATGAGAGCTATGACAGGTTGCAGCGGGCCAATAACGAGAGCGGGTATCGGCCCTATCAGATTTTTTCCCAGATGAGTATGCTGGGTTCACAGGCGGTGACGCTGGTTTCTGTGATGGCGGTGCTCATTTCCTGGAACTGGTGGCTGGGGCTCTTGATCCTGCTCGCCCCCCTGCCATCGGTCGGCTCAAAGCTCTTTTATGGTCACCGGGAGTATGCGATCGAGCGCGACCGCGCGCCACTCCATCGCCGTGCCGCATATTTTCAGTTTCTGGTCACTCGCGCTTACTCGGTCAAGGAGATCCGGCTGTTCCGCCTGGGCCGCTATTTTATTGAGCGGTATAAGCGGCTGTACCACGATTTCTACACGATCGACAGCCGCCTGGCCCGCCAGCAATCGCTGATCTTGCTCCCATACACTCTCCTGGCAAATGCGATAGCTGCAGGTGCCCAGATCTATGCCATCGCGATTACCATCGCGACGGCTCAACTGGGTTTTCTGGTCGGCTATATCCAGGCCATCAGTGTGGTTCAGGGGACAATGCAATCCCTGCTGGGGGGAATTGCCCAGCTCTACCAGAACAATCTCTTCGTGATTCTGGATACGCCTCCCAGCCACATCAAGAGCGGGACGCACCGGGTCCCCGACCGCCTGGAGAAAGGGATCGAATTTCGTGAGGTGAGCTTCGCCTATCCGGGCACGACCACTGAAGTACTGCACGATCTGAATCTCTTCTTGCGGGCGGGCGAATGTGTGGCGCTCGTTGGTCATAATGGTGCCGGGAAAACCACGCTGGTCAAGCTGCTCACCCGGCTCTACGAACCTACCGCTGGCCAGATCCTGCTCGATGATATCCCGCTGGAAGCCTACGATCTGGACGATCTGCGCCGGCATATCAGCGCCCTCTTCCAGGATTTTGTCGAATATGAAATGACGGCGCGTGAGAACATTGGCTTTGGCTTCATTGAGGAGATCGAGAATAGCGAGCGCATTGAGCAGGTAGCCAGAGAAAGCGGTGCCGATGCACTGATTCAGGATCTCCCAGATCAGTACGAGACGGTGCTGGGACGCATGTTTGCTAAAGGAGCGCAACTCTCAGGAGGCCAGTGGCAGAAACTGGCGCTGGCCCGGGCTTTCATGCGCCGCGCACCTCTCGTGATTCTCGACGAGCCCACAGCTTCGCTGGATGCCGAGTCGGAGGCAGAGATCTTTGAACGTATGCAGCAAGTTGCCGCCGGGGCCACCACACTCCTTATTGCGCATCGCTTCTCGACGGTGCGCAAGGCGGATCGCATCCTGGTGATCGAGCAGGGCGAGGTGGCCGAAGATGGCTCTCACGAGGAGTTACTTCGACGCGATGGAACCTATGCTCGCTTATTTCACCTTCAAGCTGCCGGCTATCTGGAAAGCGTCAGTTCTCCTCCTGACTGAGCACCGAGAGAACTGTCGAACAGAGTTGTACGCGTGACGAGCAAAACACCTGATCAGACATCGATTGGGCAGGCTTTTGCCAGCATGAGCAAACAAAAATCAGGCAATGTGAGAATGAAAGTACACAGACAGTAAAGGAGGGAACAGAAAATGTCCATAGGGCACGCAGTCAAACGTCGTCAGGTGCTGACACTTGGAGGAGCAGGCATTGTCGGTTTACTTGGTGGGGGAGCGGTGACAGCGGGAGTGATCAAGACACATTCTGCTTCTCCTGTCCAGGGATCTCCCGCACAGAGCGATGGGCCATATCTCAAAGCAGGCACATTCGATCAACAGTTTCTTGCTAAGCCAGCTGATGTCAAGCAAATTTGGGATTTTTCGGCCCTGGAACAGGTTTCATCTGAGGGCTTTATTCCTATTAAAAATGCGATGAACTCTTTCCAGTTTGTGTATCGGAAGAGCTTTTATCCAGTGATTTGCCTGAGAGGCACAGCCGCCTCATATGCTCTGGATGATACCATGTGGGGAAAGTATCGCCTAGGCAGCGTCTATGCTCAACAGGCCGGGACCACGGAGGATCGAAATCCGCTGTACCACCATTTCACTATAGATAACGGGACACTCAAGCCTGACGATCCGAATAGTTTCTATCAAGATCCGAGTTTGCAAGCACTTCTGCAGCGTGGTTCATCTATAGCAGTTTGTCATGACGCCTTGAACGGACTCTCAGCTCGAGTCGCGAAAGAACACGGGCTGACAGCCCAGGCCGTTTTCACAGATTTCGCAGCTCACCTTGTCTCAGGAGCGCAACAGACACCATCGGGGAGCTCACTTATCGCGGTAGCACAGCATCTCGGGTTTACCTACGCCAAACCGTAAGTTGTTCCTCGATGTACATTTTGGAATTAAATGGCTAGCTGTGTTGCAAAAACCAGAGCGAAAGCGAGATGGACGCGAAGTTGTAAATACTTAGATTCGATGAGGAATTCTTTAGGAATTATCTGAGATAAACACTGAGTGGCAAAAGTGATTCGACGAGCCTCTAAAGCGGTTTTTGTGACAGCAGAAGAGATCAAGAGAACTCGTAGTACCTCAGATAATTGTACAATTTTGCCATCATCGAATCTAGGTATTTACAGTCAAAGAGACCGAATCTCCACGAGGAGAGCGAAATTCCTCCCGCGAAGTGAGCAAATTTACACTGGCTACTCCCCACAGGCCATGCGCATGGCTATGGCTTGAGGTCGAGCACCGCGCGGCCTGTCTCCAAATCGACAGGCACCGAGTTCTGATGGTGCACAATCAGCCACGTGCCGTTGATCTTCTGGAAGCACGCGGTCCAACGCAGCCAGAGGTCGGTCTTCTGCCCAGTGGTCAGGGTTCCGCGTATCCGGTTGAGGCTGTGGGTGAAGGCCACGTCATCGCCCACCGTGATGGACAGGTCGTGCATTTCATAGCCGATCGGACCCTGGAACGACGAGAAGACCTCTTCCCAAACGTTCCTGAATGCCTCTGCTCCCAGGTAGCGCAGCGGGGGCACGATGTCGAACGACACGACCTCTGGCGCGTAGAGAGACATGACGCCCTCGAGGTTCTTGTCACGAATTGATCTGGTCCCATCGTCTAGGAGTCTTTGGATCTCTGCTTCATCGTTGTTCTTGTTTGCTTCGACTGTCATAGGTTCCTCCTGGGAAGACGCCTGGTATGTGGAAATCAGAGGCTCCCCAGCTCTCGAATGCATCGACGAACGTTGTCATCTTGTGGCCGCATCCCGGAACGCGCCGCTCTTCCTCTTCTCCCTCGAACGCTCGAATTCGACCGCCAGATGGAGGCACTCTTGTCGCTCATCGCTGTCGGCAACAGGACTGCTGTTGGTCGATCTGCGCGTCAAGGACGATCAACCTCATGCAGCATGAACCGCGTGCTCTATCCCCGCCTGTTTTTCAGGTGGGGACAGAGGATTTGCGCTCCCAAACGTGTTGAGAGGCCGCTTGGGCGGACGCGCCTGATCCCAGACGCGGCGCAGAGCCGTCGGCTACCGTGACCGCATCGCTTGCGCGACACGATCCCAGGCGCCCCTTTTGGTGCTAGAGCGCGGAGACCAGCCGCTGGCGTCCTTGAACCGGCGGTTCGAGACGCGCTGGCTCCGGCTCATCACCGACATGATCCCGCGCCCCATTATCA
>Ga0066793_10000685_pt1 | contig 13981 bp, 9 predicted proteins | sample PersoiDNA2013189_FD_83876 | JGI IMG/M metagenome (GOLD analysis project Ga0066793, IMG submission 83876) | Permafrost soil microbial communities from the Arctic, to analyse light accelerated degradation of dissolved organic matter (DOM) -... | ecosystem: Environmental > Terrestrial > Soil >...
CTTTTATATGGTTCAAGGTCGCAAACAAAACATTCCACCCTATCACAATTGTCTTTATCAGGCTTTTGTTCTCAGTTATTATCATGACAATTTTTCTTATTGTTACCAGGAGTTACATGAAGATCAAAAAAACTGACCGGAAACTGTTTCTGATGCTTGCGCTATTTGAGCCATTCTTCTATTTTCTGGGAGAAAGTTTCGGACTTACATATGTTTCGGCAACTGTATGTTCTGTAATGATATCAACGATACCTGTATTTGCGACAATCGGTGCATGGCTGATCTTTAAAGAAAAGCTGAAAGCAGTAAACTATGCAGGAATAATCTTATCATTTATAGGTGTCCTGGTTTTTATTCTTAATAGTGATGGCAGTATTTCATTCAATATCAGAGGTTTGGAATTTTTAATACTTGCGGTTCTATCAGCTGTAGGTTATAACCTCACTCTCAGCCGACTGGTAGGAACTTACTCACCTGTTTATATCGTAAATGTTCAGAATTTAATTGGTGCAGTACTCTTCCTTCCCCTCTTTCTTATTTTCGAATTTAAACATTTTATCTCTACTCCATTCACCTTTGATATGTTCAAACCGATAATCGAGCTATCCATCTTTGCATCATGCTTTGCTTTCATCCTTTTTGCCTATTCAGTCAGAAATATGGGTATTACAAAAGCAAATGTCTTTTCAAATAGTATTCCCGTTTTCACGGCTCTCTTTTCTTTCATATTGCTGGGAGATAAGCTGACCTTCCAGAATGTTGCAGGGATGGCTATTGTAATCGCAGGTCTGTTAATGTCACAGTTGAATGGTACGAAAAAGATCTTTAATGAGGCTCTTGCACTTACCGGGAAAACTGCCTGATCTGCTTAAGATAGTTATATGCTGTTCATTAATACTAATTTACACAACCTCCCGTTTTGATAAATCATGCTATCTTTGATGTGCATCTGTAGTTATGAAAAAAAAAGTCCCGAATCTTCTCTTGTTCATCATAATAGCCTTACCATCCTTTTCTCAAACCGGAGGTGATAATATCTATGAATTTTTAAACCTTACTCATTCCGGACTTGTCTCGTCACTTGGTGGTACTAATGTATCTTTACGGGGAAACAATCTCAACCTTGCATATCTTAATCCTGCTCTTCTTAATTCAGGAATGGATAAAAGTCTCGCCTTAAATTATGTAAACTATTTTGCCGGGATCAATTATGGGCTTGCAATGTACTCCAGATCATATCCCTGTACAGGAAATTTTGGGGTGGGGTTAACCTATCTTAATTATGGTTCTTTCACCGAGACGGATGCTTCCGGAACAATAACAGGTAACTTCAGTGCTGCTGAATATGCTCTTTCATTGATATATTCGCGTCAAATTGATTCGCTTTTTACTGTCGGGGTGAACTTTAAACCGGTAATATCCCAACTCGAAAAATACACCTCAATCGGATTCGCATTTGATATCGGCGCATCATGGCATAATAGAAGCAATCTGTTTTCTGCAGGTCTGGTAATTAAAAATGCAGGTTATCAGGTTACATCGTATGATGGGGAATCGCACCAGAAATTACCTTTTGAGATTCAGGCCGGCATTTCACAACAGTTGACTCATGCTCCGTTTCGTTTCTCATTAACCTTGAGGCATCTTGAAAAGTTCGACCTTACTTATCAATATGAGAAGACAGCATCAACAGGAAATAATAAGATATCGTCTGACTTTTTGGAGAATTCCCTGAGACATGCAATTCTCGGGGTTGAACTTATTCCTCATAAAAACTTCTATTTAAGTGCAGGCTATAACTATCAGAGAAGAAAAGAGCTGGAGATCGAATCAAAAGTCTCAACTGTAGGATTTTCGTGGGGTTTCGGTATAAATACATCAATGCTGAATATTGAGTTCGGAAGAGCAACATATCATCTTGCCGGTTCTTCAACTAATGTCTCCTTAATTATCCGACCGGATCTCATTTATAAAAAATTCCGGAATTAGACAATCCTTGTCTTATAATGGTTTATTTATCACCTTTGTGGATTCTTTTACTATTTGGGTGAGAAAAAACAAACTATGGACAAGAGACTAATTATAGCAATAGACGGTTATTCGTCATGCGGGAAGAGCACATTTGCGAGATTAATTGCGAAAGAGCTGAACTACATTTTTATTGATAGCGGAGCAATGTATCGTGCTGTCACTCTTTTTTGCATGAGAAGAAAGTATATAAACATTACCTGGCTGAATACCCAGGGGATCCTCGCTGAGCTTAAAGATATTCATATTGATTTTGTCTATAATCCCGACATAAACGAATATGAGACATTTCTGAACTCTGAAAATGTTGAAAAGGAGATCAGAAATATGGAAGTAACGTCGTATGTCAGCAGAATAAGTCAGATTCCTGAAGTACGTTCCAGAATGGTCGAGTTGCAGAGGCAAATCGGCGTTTCAAAAGGAATTGTAATGGATGGCAGGGACATTGGTACAGTTGTTTTTCCGGATGCAGATATAAAAATCTTTATGACCGCATCGGTCGATATAAGGGCTAAAAGACGACACAATGAGTTGAAGAATAAAGGAATAAACATCGATTTTGAAGAGATTAAGAGAACCATAATAGCTCGTGATATTGCTGATGAAAACAGAGACATAAGTCCTCTCAGAAGAGCAGATGATGCTATCATCCTCGATAACAGCAGAATGACTGTGGAGGAACAGATGTTGTGGATAAAAGAGATCATTGAAAAGAAGAGAAATGGTAGTTGAGATTGATAAACAATCGGGGTTCTGTTTTGGAGTTAAAAATGCAGTTGAGATAGCAGAAAAAGCACTTCTTAATGGGGAAAAGGTTTTTTCTCTTGGTCCGATTGTACATAATGATAAGGAGGTGGACCGCCTGTTGTCTCTTGGACTTGAATCAATAAATTATAAGCAGTTCATAAAACTGAAGAATAGCAAAGTCCTTATAAGAGCTCACGGCGAACCGCCGGAAACATATGCAATTGCCGAAAAAAACAATTTGACAATAATTGAGGCTACATGTCCGATAGTAAAAAGGCTTCAATCTAAAATCAGGGAGACATGGATCAAAACCAAGGAGGGTGAGGGACAGGTTGTGATCTTTGGGAAACCGGGTCATGCTGAAGTAGTTGGTTTGCTTGGCCAGATTAATAATGAAGGCATTCTCGTCTCAGGACCTGATGATTTCAATAAAATCGACATATCAAAACCTGTGTATCTTTTTGCACAGACTACTATGAGCGTTAAAGAATACAGTAATCTTACAGATATTCTGCGGACAATGATGGAAGAAAACGGAATATCAGATCCAGCAAAAAACCTGATAATAAATAAAACAATCTGTGGTCAGGTCTCGAACCGTGAACCGCATCTTAAAGCCTTTGCAAAAAAACACGATACCATAATTTTTGTAAGCGGAAAGGAGAGTTCCAATGGTAAGATGCTCTATTCTGTCTGCAAAAATGTAAATCCCGATACTCACTTTGTTTCCAGCTATGAAGAACTTGATAATTCATGGTTCACCGGTAAGAATTCGATAGGGATCTGTGGAGCAACCTCGACACCTAAATGGCTCATTGAAAACATACAGGATATCATTTCAAATATCTGACTACTGGAATGTTCCGTCATTTGTAAGGCTTAAAAAATTGTATTACCTTTGTGCCTTATTTTACAAAATTATTTATGGCAAAGATTAAAAAAATAGGGGTGCTGACGTCAGGAGGAGATGCCCCTGGAATGAATGCGGCTATTCGTGCTGTTGTAAGGACCGCTGTTTATAACGGACTGGAAGTTATCGGAATACACCAGGGTTACCAGGGTATGATTGATGCAACCTTCACGCCTTTGTACTCACCTAGTGTCAGCGACATTATCCAGAGAGGCGGAACAATTCTGAAAACGGCAAGATGTGAGGAGTTCAGGTCTCCCGAAGGCAGACTGAAAGCTTATAATAACCTCAGGGAAGCTCAGATTGACGGAGTTGTGGTAATTGGTGGAGACGGATCGTTTACCGGTGGCAGGATTTTCAATGAGGAATATGATATACCTTTTGTCGGGATCCCCGGAACTATTGACAATGATATTTATGGTACCGATTACACTATAGGTTATGATACTGCGCTTAACACGGTAGTTGAAGCAGTTGATAAGATAAGAGATACAGCAAGTGCTCATAACAGGATGTTTTTTGTTGAAGTGATGGGGGCAGAAGCCGGATTCATAGCTCTTTACAGCGGTATTGCTACAGGAGCCGAAGCAATTATCATCCCTGAGATAAAGGGAGCAGACCAGGATTTGAAAGCAATGATTCAGGCAGGCAACTCACGCAAGAAATCAAGCAATATTATTATAGTTGCAGAAGGTCATCAGGAAGGAGGAGCATTTGCCATGGCTGAGAAGGTTAAAAATGATTTTAAAGATTATGATGTGAGAGTTTCAGTACTGGGGCATCTTCAGCGCGGAGGTTCTCCCTCAGCTATTGACAGGGTTAATGCCAGCCGGCTTGGACATGCTGCAGTAGAGGCACTTATAGATGATCAGAAGAGTGTCATGGTTGGTATTATGAACGGGGAGATAACACTCGTTCCTTTCCGAAGGGCTGTAAAACTTCATAAAGATGTGAACCATAGCCTTGTGGATTTAGCTAAAATATTGTCTGTATAGAAAAACTTCCTGTATGTCTTCCTCAAAAGTATATTTTACCAACCTAAGGGCAAAACCATCTCAAAATCTTTTTAAAAAGCTTGAAGCACTTATTGTTAAAGCCGGAATTGATACAATTGATTTCAAAAGAAAAATAGTTGCAATAAAACTTCATTTCGGTGAACCTGGAAATCTGGCGTACCTGAGACCTAACTATGCCGCACGGATTGTGAAGTTCTTAAAAGCAAAAGAAGCCATTCCATTTCTGACAGATTGCAACACTCTCTATTTCGGAAGGCGTTCAAATGCACCTATGCATCTAGAAGCAGCATTTGAGAATGGATATAACCCATTAACAACTAATTGTCCGGTAATAATCGGTGACGGTATAAAAGGAACTGACTACCGTGAAATTGAATTGAATCTGGAATATTGTGATCTGGCAAAGATCGGAAGTGCTATTGCCGATTCTGATGTGCTTATTTCGATGAGCCATTTCAAAGGGCATGAAATGACAGGATTTGGAGGTGCGCTGAAAAATCTGGGAATGGGTTGCGCATCAGTTGGTGGAAAATTGTTTTTACATTCAGGTTCTTCACCTGAGATATTCGAAGAAAACTGCACAGGATGCAGGGTGTGCGAGAAATATTGTGCTCACGATGCAGTAGTTGTCGGCAGAGACAAAATTGCACATATCGATTATGAAAAATGTGTTGGCTGCGGGCAGTGTGTTGCGGTATGCCAATACGATTCGGCCAGAGTAGTATGGCAAAAATCTTCCGAAACTGTCTGTAAAAGAATTGCTGAATATTCATTAGCCGTTGTAAGGGATAAACCTTCTTTCCATATTAATTTTATAATGAATGTCTCACCCGATTGTGATTGCTGGGGCTTCAATGATTATCCATTGGTACCCGATATTGGCATAGCAGCTTCATTTGATCCGGTTGCTCTTGATCAGGCTTGTGCGGATCTTGTTAAATCGGCTCCTGCCCTTCCAGGAAGCAGGATCTGTGATAATCATAATGAGAGCGATTTGGCCGGAGAAGATAAGTTCATAAAAGCCCATCCCGATACTTTCTGGCAGGCTGGTCTTGAGCATGCAGTGAAAATAGGACTCGGCAATACAGAATATGAATTGATAACTGTTTAGAAAACTTTAAGTTAAAACGCAATAACCATCAAGACTCCGGGACTCCAGGGATCGCCAGGAACTTAACTATAACTACAAATTCCTGGTGTGTCTTTGTACCTTAGTGCCTTAGTGGCAAATAAAATATCACCAGAAACACCTATGTGACCTCATGAATGCCAAAGTAAGTATTGCCCGTCTTTCAATATTATCCAACACTTTACTGATATTATTGAAGTTAACAGTTGGACTCATCAGCGGGTCGGTGAGCATAATATCCGAAACAATCCATTCTTCTATGGACCTGATAGCAGCAATTATTGCTTTCCTTTCGGTGAGAGTTTCAGATAATCCTCCTGACTCACGACACCCATACGGACATGGTAAGATTGAAAATATATCAGGGGTGATTGAAGCACTGCTTATTTTTATTGCTGCGATATGGATAATTATAGAGGCTATTAGGAAACTATTTGGCGAAAAGATTGAACTCGATTCTATTGCTCTGGGTTCAATAGTGATGCTTATCTCCGCAATTGTCAACACTATTGTTTCAAGAAGACTGTATAAGGTAGCCCGTGCAACAAACTCAGTGGCGCTGGAAGCTGATGCACTGCATCTTAAAACTGACGTTTACACTTCATTGGGAGTTTCGCTTGGCCTGGGTCTTATTATACTTACAAAAATTAACTGGTTAGATCCGGTTATTGCAATTCTTGTTGCACTGTTCATTATCAAGGAGTCATATAATCTTTTGAAGAGGGCCTTCACTCCTCTCATCGATACTGCCTGGACTGAGACTGAGATTGAGGATCTTGAAAAGAGTTTAAACGGGCTGAAAGTCAATTATCATAACCTCCGCACGAGAGTGGCAGGAAATTACCGTTTTGTCGATATTCATATTCAGATTCCGGAAGATGTAACAGTTGGAAGCGCTCATAAATACTGTGATAAGGTAGAGAATGAGCTTACGAGTATCTATGAGAATCTGACTGTGACAATTCATGTGGAACCAAGCTAAAGAACACCTTCCGGTTTCTTTCTAAACATTCCGGCCACACTACTCCTTGATCTTTCACGCTCTTTTATAACTTGTATCAGATCTTTCCCTTCCAATCTGAATTTTTCAGGATGTTCCGGATTATTAAGGTAAAGTATGGTACCCACCTCAAGACCCTTTTCAATCAAAACATTTCTCTCATTAGATTCACCGAGAAGAACAATCTGTTTGATACCTTTTTTCGTATATACAAAAGGAATGCTGTCAACGCCTGCCTGTACGCATTCAGTCGGAATATAAATCGCGTCTTTAACTGTGCTGACAAGTATTTTATTGCCGGTTGTCATAGATGGTCTGAGTGCCGGATCACCACCCTCTACTTTAATCTGAACTTCAAAGACTTTATCATTGTTATTAAGCAATTTTTCACCGACATTGGCAACGAATGATACGGTGCCTGTATAACTTTTCTTTGGGAAAGCATCTATAGCGATGCTTACATCCTGTCCGACATGCATTTTACTCACATCGATCTCATTAACATAAGTTTTGGAAAGCATAGAAATAAGATCAGGAAGTGTTGCAACTACTCTGTCGAACGGGTTGATCATTGATCCTACTTTCCTTTTATTACCTGACCACTCCCTTTTATAGATAACCATTCCCGACGCCGGTGCTTTTACAGTAAATCCTGCTAGAACCTCCTCAATATCTTTGACTCTCTGTGATACCTTTTTAACCCAGTAATTCTGATTATAAATATCAGTCTTGTTCTGTGCCAATACCTGAGTATAACTTCTTTGCAGTTGTTCAAGCATCCTCCTGGCCTTATCGAGTTCAATTTCCGCCTGCCTGATTGTGGGCAGGGGTTCATATTTTGAATTATGAAGCGTCATTGCGGCTTCTTCAACGGTAAACTTCTGGTTTTTAATATCATCTCTTAAGTCATTAAGGACCACAGCAGTGTCGAGCAATTTCATTTCAAGAGAAGTCTGCCGTGTGGTAAGTAATTCACGGGCATCCTTTAAATTATTATTTAACTCAGTGCGATCGAGTGTAGCCACATAATCGCCTTCCTTGACCAATGTACCTTCAGGTACAAGGTCCTGAATCTTGATGTTCATGAAATGGATATCACGGCCCATTGCAATCTCGGGTCCTTTTATGTCCATCGATCTTTCGGGAATCAACTCTCCTGCTGAAGTAACAGAAATCTCAAACTGTCCCTTCTGAACTGGAGTGTATAGTTCAGTTGTATTCTTTTTTGAGATGATCCGGGTTAAGGCAAATAAAACTATAAAAGCGGCTACGACTATTATCCCTGTGGTAATTAATGTTTTCTTCATCTTATTTAAACTATGAATATTCCAGTATAGTATGAACTTCGAAATTATTAAAAAAAACACCCGGGAACTTCCAGAAAGATATATTTAACAACTATTAACTAAAATCAATACGAAATCCATTAACCGAAGATACTTATAGCATTTGGTACACAAAGATTTAAAATTGCCCCCCAACCCCCTAAAGGGGGGCTAATTCACGTATATTAAGATAACGCACTTTATAACCTGGAATTAATCCCCCTTTAGGTGGAAGTCACGCTTTAGCGGGACAGGGGGCCTACTACTTGGTGGACTTTGCGTGTACTTTGCTGAATATTTGTTTATTTTACATAAAACTTTTTACCATGAATCATAAATATCTATTGATAGTAATTTCTTTTTTAGCCATCCCTTTTATAAGTAGTTTTGGAACATCATCCAGGCATGGCACTTCAATTTATACGCAAAAACCAGACGACCCTTCTGCTGTCTTCTTCACTCCGGAAAATTTCAGCATTACAGCAGATGGAAGGACCGATGTATCAGTTCAACTTCAAAACGCTATCAATCAATTAAAAACAGACAGAAATTTTGGTATCCTTTTTATTCCTGAAGGAAGTTACACAATATCCAGAACTATTTATATCCCTGCCTCAATCCGGCTTATCGGATACGGAAAAAACAGACCCGTATTTATCCTGAAGAAGAATTCCCAGGGTTTCCAGGAACCAAATCCTGATGACAAAGGAAAGGCCTCTTACATGTTCTGGTTTACAAGCAGTATTGTTGAGACGGGAAAAGAGATAAGGGATGCAGGAGCCGGCACATTCTACAGTGCGTTTTCGAATATTGATCTGAAAATAGAGGATGGCAATCCTTCAGCAGTTGCACTGCGAACTCACTTCGCACAACATAGTTTTATTTCGAATTGCGACATACATATCGGCAACGGAAAGGCGGGGCTTTTCGATATCGGTAATATGATCGAAGATGTTAAATTCTATGGCGGCGATTATGGCATTTATACTACTAAAGCCTCGCCAGGCTGGCAATTCATGATGCTCGACACTTATTTTGAAGGACAGCGAAAGGCTGCAATTAAAACACATGAGGCAGGTTTCACAATTGTCAGAATGATTGTAAATAATGTCCCGTCCGTAATCATGGTCGATCAGAATTATTGGGAAAAACTTTTCATGGAGGATTGCCGGTTTGAAAACATAGCAGGACCTGCCATTGAAGTCAGTAACGAAGATAATGCCCATATGCAGGTTAATATCCGTAACCTTACTTGCAGCAATGTCCCGGTTTTGGTCCATTATCCGAAACTTAATACAAATACTATTGCCCCTTCAAAGATTTACAATGTGAAGAGGTTTGTCTATGGACTTCAGATGGATGACTTAGATTCTAATGCACATATAAGGACGACCTGTGAAACAGAAGTTCTTAAAAGTCTGCCCTCTGACCCCATTTCTGATATCCCTGAACTTCCTGAAATGGGAACATGGGTGAATCTTAAAACGCTTGGTGCCAAAGGTGACGGTTTAACTGATGATACTAAAGCTATTCAGGCAGCTATCGAACAGTATCCAACTATCTATGTTCCCCAGGGATCATACCGGATTAGTGAGACAATTAAACTTAAACCAGCAACAGTTCTTATTGGATTCCACCCAATGGCTACAAATTTTACTCTGATTGAAAACTCACCTGCTTTTGGCAGTTTCGGAGCTCCTGAACCATTAATCGAAGCACCGCAGGACGGAACAAATATAATCTCCGGAATTGGATTATATACAGCACAACATAATTACAGGGCTGTCGCATGTAAATGGATGGCAGGTGAAAAATCCATGATAAATGATGTAAAATTCATAGGTGGCCATGGCACTATGAACCCGGGTCCTGGAGTACCGTGGAAATGGGAAGAAAATAAGCCTCCGCAGGGACAGACTGCCACAGCAATCTCAGAACAAGCCTGGGATACACAGTACTGGAGTCTGTGGGTAACTAATAACGGAGGCGGAATACTTAAGAATATATGGAGTGCAAGTACTTTTGCAACATCAGGTTTCTATGCATCAAATACAAGGACCCGCGGCCGGGTTTATGCTATGTCGGTCGAACATCATGTCAGGAATGAAGTTCGTTTAAATAATGTTTCAAACTGGAGTATATATGCTCTTCAGCTTGAAGAGGAGAACCGTGAAGGTTCGGAATGTCAACCCTTCGAACTGGAAAAATGCAGCAATATGACGATTGCAAATTTGTATATGTTCAGGGTAATCAGGGTAAAAGTACCTTATCCATATTCAGTAAGGACATGGGATTGCTCAAATCTTGAGATACTGAACATTCACAATTACAGTCAGATAAAGTATACTACAGATAATCCGCTTTATGACATCAATACCGGTATTGAAGTGCGTCCTGTGGAACTTGCACGTTTATTCATAAGCGGCAATACTCCAAAGCTTAGTTCGGTCAGAACAAACGATCCGGTTCAGCTGATTGCCAAAGGATTCGAATTCGCAATAGGATTGTGTCGCGACTCGAAAGGCAATGTTTATTTTGCCGAACAGCGGATGAAGAGGATTTATAAATGGTCGGTTGAAACTAATTCGCTTGCTCTTTTAGCCGATTTCCAGTGGGAACCGCTTTCACTGGCATGCGATTCAAAAGACAACCTCCTTGTTGTATTCCGATACAATCCACAACAGGGGTTAATGATAAATAATCAACCGGAGCAATATACCAATCCACCTGATGCCAATGGAACTTCTTTCAGCGGATGGGGCAATTCAGGTTTTGGAACCCTCGTTTATTCTGTTAATCCGGGAAATCCGGAAGAGACCATCCAAAAACTGGAGAAAGTTCCAATGGGATCAGTCGACAACATCTTCAAAGCTCTTTATCCCTCCAACCGGTGGCGCGATTCTCATGATTTCAATACAATTTCTGTAAACCGAAATACAGAATGTTTTATCGCTCCTGATGGAAGAACCATTATTCCTGTATGTTACGATCTGGCAAGATCATGCGCTCTCGTCGAGGCATTCCCGGGCAAACCATTATATACATCAGACGAGTACGATAAACGCACAGTGAAGTTAAAAGTCGATACAAAGGGGTATGTTTCAGATCTGCTTTACTTTGCCGAGAAAGGTGAATTCAGTTCAGTACCTGATAATCAAGGAAATGTATACGTAGCTGATGGTGAAGTATATGTGTTCAATAAGGAAGGAAAACAAACCGGATTGATCCATTTACAACAGCGTCCATCGACTATAGTTTTTGGAGGAAAAGATGGAAAAACTCTTTTCATTACAGGAAGGACTGTTCTGTATAAGACTGAAATCAGATAATAGAACTATTATCAGCGGGAAATAATTTTCATTTTTGCAATCAGTTTTGTTCCCGATTTTATTTCATCAGTTGCTCTTACCAATAATATATCACCTTCTGAAAGCATACCAAATATTTCTACCTTATCATTCTGACTGATACCATTTTTTACATCTACTAATTCGGCTTTGTTGTCTTTTAGCCGAATGACAAATCTCTTTTCAAGATTGGTTACTACTGCTGATTCAGGAACAAGAAAAGACAAATCTTTCCGCGTAAATCTTATAGATGCAGTAGCAAACATTCCGGATTTGAGCTGATTATCCTGGTTTTGATATATATATTCCCATGTTTCAGTCCTGTTTCCAAGATTTACTGAACCTGATTTGCGCGATAATATTGCTGTGTATATTTTGCCGGGTTGAGCGTCAACGGTAAAATGAATAACTGATGTATCGGGGATAGCCATTGTGTATGCTTCGGGGACCGGAATGCGTAAACGTAATTCTGCAATATTTTCTACGATTAATAATGGTTTGGAATTGGTTACCCCTACCAATGTACCCCTATCGAAATTTCTTTGCGTAATAATTCCATTAAACGGAGAACGTATTGTAAGGTAATCCTTTAATTGTGCATTTGCATTTAGTTTTGACTTTGCTGCTTCTAATGCCGAACTATCTGAGAGCATGAGGTTTTTTGATTTCTCCATTTCTTCAGCTGCAATCGTGCCGCTTATCTTTGAGGCTTTAAGAATACGTTTATAGGTATCCAGACTTGTCTGATATTTAGAAATCGCAGTTTGCTCATCAGAATAAACCTGGGCATAAGTGGAAATGACTTCAGGTGCATCTAATAATGCCAGCACCTCACCTTTATTAACATGGTCACCAATATCTACTTTAAATTCATTTATGTAGCCGCTTACTTTTGCAAATATTTCAGCTCTGTCCATGGGAGTTAGCTCTGCCGGGAAAATTACCTCTTTATTAACCTGTCCCTTTTTCAAAGAAAAGACTGCAACAGAATCAATGTTCGACTCGCCGGCTCCCTTTTTGGTATTACCTTGAGAACAGCCTGCGATTAAAATGCTAAATGTGATTACCGTTAAAACTGATATGCCTGGGGCTTTCATATTGTACTTATTTTGGATGATTACAAATTATCATGGTTTTTCATAATATTTACTGTTTTCATCTTCAGGATCAAGTGAAGGATTTATATAGGATTTATTCCCAATTAATCTGGTATATACTATTGGTAAAAACAAAAGTGTGCTCATGGTAGAAAACACTAACCCGCCTATTACTGCAATTGCTAATGGAGCTGTTTGTTCACCTCCTTCTCCTAATCCTAATGACATAGGAATCATACCTGCTATCATAGCAAAACTCGTCATTAATATTGGTCTTATGCGATTGTATGCACTAAGGGAGGAATAACCGGAAGAGGGATCCTTTTTTCGATGGAACTCAGCATTTGTAATAAATAGTATTGCATTTGCCACTGCGACACCAACTGCCATTATAATTCCCATATAAGATTGAATATTGAGAGATTTTCCGGTAAGGAGTAAAAATAAAACCGAACCTGAAATTACTGCGGGAATTATTGATAATACAGAAACAGAGAGTTTGAAGGATTGAAAACTCACAGCAAGCATCATAAAGATCACAACTATAGCGATAAGGAGCCCTGATTGTAATTCACTCATGGTCTGGCTAAGTAAATCTGCCTGACCACGCATCATTATTTTAATTCCCTGTGGTAAATTGACAATTGATGAAATAGTTCGCTTTACTTCTTTTACTGCTGTTCCCAGATCTTTATTATGGATGTTTGCAGTTATTGTAAGAAACCGCTGCATATTGATACGGTCGTATTCACCGGGTACAAAGATTTTCTTTAATGAAGCAACATCTCTTAAGTAGATTAAATTCCCCGCAGTATTGGCTAATGGAATTAATTCCAATTCTTCCGATGAGTTCAATCTGTATTGAGGATATTCTACCTGTATCTGATATGCAGTACCCGTATTTTTATCTAGCCAATAATTTGGTTGTGTGAAACGGCTTGATGAAGTTGCAGCCACAATTGATTTACTAATCTGATCAACTGTTATTCCTAACTTTCCTGCTTTAATACGGTCGATATCTATTTTAATTCCAGGATAATCCAGCGGAGAAGAAATCTGAACATCTCTCAGGTAATGTATTGCTTTTAGCTGCTGGTTTAAATTCTCAGCAATTATCCTTGTTTGTGGAAAATTCCGACCTATAATTGCTATTTCAACCGGATTACTGGACCCAAGATTTAATACCTGTTCAACGAGATCTCCAGGCTCAAAAGAAATGACTGCATCAGGAATTGCTTTTGTAATTTGATTTCTTAATAGCTCTTTGAAGCTCTCAATGCTTATTCCTGATTTCTTTTTCAGGTTTATTTTGATCACCGATTCCTGCGGACCGCTGGTCCATAAATAAACAAGGTTAATAGGATAACTGGATGGTTGTGTTC
>Ga0066793_10000686_pt1 | contig 13976 bp, 17 predicted proteins | sample PersoiDNA2013189_FD_83876 | JGI IMG/M metagenome (GOLD analysis project Ga0066793, IMG submission 83876) | Permafrost soil microbial communities from the Arctic, to analyse light accelerated degradation of dissolved organic matter (DOM) -... | ecosystem: Environmental > Terrestrial > Soil >...
CTGTTAAGGCTACGTGCGCCTTAGAGGTGCGACTTGAGCCGGGCCCTCATCTCCTGGGCGAGCTGCTCGAGCCGCGAGGAATCCACGAAGAGCAGCGAGATGCTCGGGATCTGGTCGATCGCTGCTTCCACGCCGCCGAGCGACGGATCGGCCGCGCCGAGTATGTCTTTCACCTTGCGCGCCCGGTTGCCCAGGGCGTCTTCCGCCATCGCCTGCAGCTCCGCGACGATGGTCGCCCAATCGAGCTGCGGTCCGGATGACTGTGGCGGCGTGGTCGGCGCGACCTGCATCGAGGGCGGTGTAGGTTGCGTGTAGTTGGAATAGCCGCCGGTCGGGATCTGCGCGGTCGGCGGCTCGGCGGGCACGACCGGCATCGTCGGGTTGGTCGGAATGACGGGCGCGGGCGCGGCCGCGGCCGCCACCGGGGGCGCCGGCGGCATTGGCGCGGCGACCTGCGAGCCGCGCGAGCCCCGCAGCCCGCCCACGATCTCGTCGACATCGAGGGGTGGATGCTTCACGGCGTCGGCCGATTTGACCTCGATCATCGCCGCGGGGTCGTCGCAGAGCGCAAGCGCCCGGTCGGGCTTGTCGGAAATGTCCCGGGATTCGCTGGTGTAAGCGCCGGCGAGCTCGCCGTCGGCAAGGATGATCACGCCGGTGCCACCCGCCGAGCGGATCATCACGCTGCCGCTCAACTTGCGGTCGCTGAGGAACTTGAGAAGCGCCTTCATGTCCACCCAGGCCGCGTACAGCTCGGTGTACATCGGCCTGGAAACAGTCAGCTCGTAAAGGCCGTCGATCAGCTCCGCCGAGAGTCCCACCACGTCCAGCACCCCGTGGCCGCTCGTCACGTCGTCGTTGAACCGCTGCAGCGCCTGCTTGCCGAGCACGAGACTGCCGACGTCCGCGGCCCCGTCGTACATGCACTCGAGCGCCGACCCCTCGCGGAACAGGATCAGTCCCGAGGCTTCGTCGGTCAGCAAGCGCACGTAGCCCGTGTAGCCCTCCTTTTCGAGGGTCGTGATCAGGCGCGGGAAATCCACGAACGACGTTTTGAGGGAGTCGTAGATGATCTGCCCCGCGGGAACGGGGATAGGTTCCCGACCGTGCTTCGGCTGCGGGCGGTGCTTCACGCCGCGTCTCGGCTGGGGTGCTTCCACCTTTCTCTCCGGTTCAACATGATCTCTGCGATCAACCCGTGCCTCGATCCTCTCCGCCTTGGCCTCGACCTGGGCCGCGGGCTCGGCAGCGCCCGGCACGCTGGGCGCTGACTCAGCGGTCTGGACCAGCTCCGAGATGCCGGCTTTGACCGATTCGTCGGCCGGCAGCTTGGCTTTGGCGTCAAACTCGAAATCGCCCCTGGTCCAGTGAAGGGCGGAGACCACGGCGTCGTCGCCTGCCTTTCCATCGCTCTGGGCGTGGAAAAGGTGGCCGAACAGAAAATAAAGCGAGGCCGACTGTCCGTTCCCATTGCGGACGATAAGGGTACCTGTGGAGCGCTCGCCTTGAGCAGCCTCCAGAAGTGATCGAAGGGAACTTTCGGCCAGTGAGCCGTGCGATTGCAAGAGCAATTCTCCTGAGATCGGCCCAGCCCGATCGGGGGATTCCAGAGAAAGTTAGTATAGATATCGAGATTAGATCCGCGCGCTCGGAGCCGCCAGACCTACCGCTTGCGCCCAAGCTTACGCCCGCGCGGTTGATCCTCGTTCGCCACGGGCAGTCCACCTGGAATCGCGAACATCGCATCCAGGGCCAGCTCGATCCTCCCCTCTCCGGCGAGGGCCGGCGGCAGGCCGAGCTGCTCGGGCGCCGGCTTGCCGGCCGCCGGTTTACGGGCTTTTTTGCGAGTGACCTGAAGCGTGCCTTCGAGACCGCCGAGGCGATCGGCTCGGCGATCGGCCTTGACCCTGAGCCCCGCCCCGCCCTCCGCGAGATCTACCTCGGAGAGTGGGAGGGTCTGCGCACCGAGGAGATCGCCCAGGGGTTTCCCGAAGCGTGGGCGAGATGGAACGAGGAGCCGGACTGGGACGTCGTGCCTGGCGGGGAAGGAGCCGATCGGTTCGAAACCCGCGTCGTGGCCGCGCTGGACGCAATTCTCGAGGGCCATGCGCATGGAGATCTGCTGGTGGTCACTCACGGTGGCGTCATCCAGGTCGCGCTGCATCGCGCGGTCGGCCGCCCGAGCCACGGGCTCTTCCCCTTCAAGATCCAGAACGCATCCATCTCGGTGATCGAGCATCCCGATGGCCGGATGGTCATCGCCGGCTCCAACGACATCGCTCACCTTGAGCCGGCACTCGTCACCGAACCAGGCCCGGGATGATGAGTGAGGCTTCGCGGTGGGACGGCGAGCTCGAAGAGCGAAGCTCACCCGCTCCCCTTCTGCAGTCGTGGGCCTGGGGAGAAGTCCAGGCGCGCGCGGGATGGAGCGTCGAGAGGGTCCGCCTCAAAGGCGGCGCGATGGCAAGTGTCCAGGTGCGCTCGGTGGGCCCGGCGCGTGAGGCGTACATCCCACGCGGTCCCGTGCCGGCGACCGGGGAAGCCGTCGACGCGCTCGTGGAATGGGCACGGGACGCCAGGATGGCCCGCCTGCTCGTGGAACCAGAAGGGCCGACGGCTCTCGAGGAAGGGCTGTCAGAACGGCGGTTTGCCGCGACCGCGCCGACGCAGCCGCAGCACACACGCATCATCGAGCTGCGTCCTCCTGGCGAGCTGCTGAAGAGCTTCCGGCACGGGCGTAGGTACAACATCCGCGCGGGCCTGCGTCGCGGTGTGGTCGTCAAGGAAGGCAAGGACGCAGCCGAGCTGGGGCGCCAATCGGCTGCGGTCGAGCGGCGCGAGTCCATACATCTGCCGGACCGCGGCTACTACGCGCTTCTGCTCGAGCTGTTGCCCTGGTGTCGCACCTACGTCGCCTACCAGGAGGCCGCCGATGAGGCGCTCGCCACAGTCCTGGTCGCTCGCCATGCCGGCCGCGCCTACAGCCTGTTCGCGGGACGCAGCGGCGCTCATCCAGAGCTGATGGGCAACGACCTCGCCTGGTGGTCGGCGATCAGCTCCGCCGCGGAGGCCGGCTGCCGCGACTTCGACCTCTGGGGCGTGCCGCCTCCTGGCGCCGGTCCGGACCATCCCTGGCACGGTCTGGGCTTCTTCAAGTCCGAGTTTGGAGGCGAGGAGGTGACCTATCCCGGAGCCTGGGAGCTGGTGCTTTCGGGAGCTGGGGCGAAGCTCATCGCCCTCGAAAAGAAGTCACGAGCCTACGTTCGTGGGCTGAAACACAACATCTCCTAACAATCCTTCAAATCGGTTAGGATTGGAAAAGTGGCTGCGGTAGTGGAGTCTTCTCGGAAAGTCCTGGTCGTCGACCCGGACGCCGCGACGCGCCGGGAGGTGCGCGCCGCGTGCGAGCAGGACGGTTACCAGGTGCTCGAGGCCGATGGGGCCGGTGATGCGCTGCGCCAGGTCGAGCAGTCACATCCCAGCCTCGTCCTGCTGGAGGTCACGCTCCCCGACGGCGCGGGCTTCGACGTATGCAGGGAGCTGCGCAAGGTGGATCCTGCCGTGCCGGTGATCATGATGAGCGCTCGCTCCGAGGAGATCGACGTCGTCGTCGCCCTGGAGATCGGAGCGGACGACTACGTGGGCAAGCCGCTGCGTTTGCGCGAGCTGGTGGCTCGCATGACTGCCCACCTGAGGCGCACGCGCTTCGAGTCGGCCGAGGCCATGCGCAGCCGGCTCGAGTTTCGCGACCTCGTGATCGACGTCGACGAGCGGCGGACGTACAAGTCGGGCAAGGAGGTGGAGCTCACCCACACGGAGTTCGACCTGCTGACGTTCCTCGCGAGCAACGCGGGCAAGGTGTTGAGCCGCGAAAAGATCCTGAACTCGATCTGGGGCTATGAGTACCCGATCGAGACCCGCGTGATCGACGTGCACATTCGCAACCTGCGACGGAAGATAGAAAGTCAGCCCTCGCGTCCTTATTACATCCTGGCCGTCCCGGGCATCGGCTACCGGTTCACCAACGCCCGGCCGGCTTGATAGGGGTATTTACCCCAAGCTCCCGAAGCGATTCGCGCACGAAGTCCCGCTCGCCTATGCGCGGGTGTGGGATCACGAGGCCGCGCTGTTTCAGCCGCTGATCCCCGAACAGCAGTATGTCGACGTCGATGACGCGAGGCCCCCAGCGCGGAGCCCCCTTGCGCCCTCCTTCGGCCTCGACTTCTTTGGCCGCTTTCAACAATTGGCGGGGCGTACCGAGCCAGTCCACCTCGACGGCCTGGTTCAAAAAGCGTGGTTGGTCGAGAACGCCCCATGGCTCGGTCTCGATGACGCGACTTTGACGCAGGACGCGCGCTCCTTTTTGACGCAGCCTCCTCCGCGCGGCGCTGAGGTTGCGGGAACGCCTTCCGAGGTTCGAGCCCAGGCCCAGGTAGGCGATCGTCAACGCATGCGGTCGGCGATCAGAACCACTCGCGTCATCTCACGCACGTCGTGGACTCGGACGACGTCGGTCCCGCGCAGGATCGCGGCGGTCACCGTGGCCGCGGTGCCCTCGATCCGGTCGTCGACGGGCAGATCGAGCGCCTTGCCGATGAACGATTTACGCGACGTTCCGAGGAGGATCGGCTGACCCAGCTCGCGCAGCTCTTCGAGTCGCCGCATGACGATCCAGTTGTGCTCCGCGGTCTTGCCGAAGCCGATCCCGGGGTCGACCAGCACCCTCTCGCGCGGCACGCCGGCTTCCAGGGCTCGATCGATCGATTCGCGCAGGAACCGCTTGATCTCGACCATCAGGTCGCCTGAGTATTCCGTCCCGTCCTGGTTGTGCATCACGACCAGCGCGCAGCCCCTGCTTGACGCGAGCCGGGCCAGAGCCGGCGAGCGCGTCAAGCCCCAGATGTCGTTGAGCATCGTGGCGCCGGCCGCAACCGCCGCTTCCGCCACCTCGAGCTTGTACGTGTCGATCGAGATCGGGACCTCTGTCTCACGCACGAGTCGGGCGACGACCCCTTCGGTGCGCGCGATCTCCTCGCCGGTGCTGATCGGCTGGTGGCCGGGGCGGGTCGACTCGCCTCCCACGTCGAGCATATCCGCACCCTCGCGCATCATGCGCACTCCCTGCGACACAGCGCGCTCTTCATCCGAACCGAGGCCGTCACCGCTGAAAGAGTCGGGCGTTACGTTGATGATTCCCATCACGTAGGTCCGCGAGCCCCACTCGAACCTCCGCCCACCGATGTCGGCGATCATCCGCCGATTATGCTGCCCACCAGCAATGAAACTGGGCGAACTGGCCGGCGGCGTGCCCGGCTCCACCCTGGATGGCAACGGCGACGTCGAGATCACAGGCATCGCTTATGACTCGCGGCGTGTGAAGCCCGGTGACCTGTTCGTCGCGGTCGAAGGGCTGCAGGCCGACGGCCATGCTTTCGTCGGCGACGCTGTCGCCCGGGGAGCGGTCGCCGTGGCGGTCGATCGCGATGTCACGCTGCCACGGGGGACGCCCGTCTTGAGAATCGGCTCCACGCGGGTCGGGCTGGCCCAGGTGGCGGCGCAGTTCTACGGCCGGCCGTCGCGGAAGCTCAGGGTGGCCGGCGTCACCGGGACGGATGGAAAGACGACGACCACCCACATGGCCGAGCATGTGCTGCAGGCCAGCGGCGTGGTGGCCGGGGCGATGAGCACCGTGTCATTCACCGGCAGCGGCGGCGAGGTGGACAACCTCAGCGGCCAGACCACGATGGAGGCGCCTGAGGTCCAGGCCTGGCTCGCGCGGATGGTCGAAGGGGGTGTCGCGTGCGCGGTCATCGAGACCACGTCGCACGCGCTCGTGCAGGAGCGCGTCGGGGCTTGCGACTTCGACGTCGCGGCGTTCACCAATGTCGGCCACGACCACCTCGACTACCACGCCACCTGGGACGAATACCTCGAAGCGAAGGCTCGCCTGATCGACCTGACCGCGAGCTCGGCGGACAAGGGAATCGACAAGACCGCCGTCCTGAACCGCGACGACGCGAGCTACGAGCGCCTTGCGCGCCGCCCGATCGCCCGCCGCTGGACCTATGGATTGACGACGGCCTCCGACCTCCATCCGCTCGACCTCAATGTCACCGGGACAGGCTCGCGCTTTCGCATGAGGACCCCGCTAGGCGAGACCGACGTGACGCTCCACGTGCCCGCCCGTTTCAACATCTACAACGCGCTCTGCGCAGCAGGCGTTTGCCTGGCCCTCGGCGTGTCCCTCGAGTCCGTGGGCACGGGGCTCGCCGGTTTCGACGGCGTGCGCGGCAGGCTCGAGCCGGTCGACGTGGGCCAGGACTTTCGCGTCTACATCGACTTCGCGCACTCGGCTGGCGCGCTGGCCAGCGCCCTCGCCGAGCTGCGTCCCTTCACTCCCGGGCGCCTGATCGTCGTGTTCGGCTCTACCGCGCGCTCCGATCACGACCGTCCCGGCATGGGACGCGCGGCGGCCGACTTCGCGGACTTCTTCATCATCACCACCGACGATCCTCTCGACCAGGATCCAGTCGAGATCGCCCGCGACGTGCAGACGGGCGCGGAGGGCAAGGCGCCTGGACACGACTACGAGATCGTCATCGACCGGCGCGCCGCGATCCGCCGAGCGATCGAGCTGGCCCGGCCCGGTGACTGCGTGCTGCTCGCCGGCAAAGGCCACGAGCGGTCGATGCGGATGGCGTCCGGCTCTGAGCCGTGGGACGAGCGGGCGGAAGCCGAGGCGGCGATCAGGGAACGGCTCGCGATTCGCTAGGCGCGCCGCCGCCGACCATGCGCACGATCTCGACGGTGTCGCCCTCGCGCAGCGTCACGGCTTCGTACGCCGATCGCTCGAGGATGGTTCCGTTGTGCTCGACTGCGATGGCATGCGGGTTGACCCCGAGCTGCGCCAGGTAGACGAGCAACCCAGTCGGGCGCTCGAGCTCGACCTGCTTTCCGTTGACCTGCAGCGTGATCAACTGAACATTCCAATCGCGGCATAGCCCGCCGCACCCGCCTCGTGGCACTCCGCGATCCGCGCCTCGGTCACGCCGCCGATCGCAAGCACAGGGATCTTCACCGCTTGCACCACCCGCTCAAGCGCCGCCAGGCCCGCGGGCTCGGCGCCGGGATGGCTTGCGCTCTGCCACACGGGGCCGAAGATGACGAAGTCGGCGCCTTCGCTCTCAGCCTGCTGCGCAGCCGCGATCGAGTGCACCGACCGACCTACGAGGCGCCGGCCGAGAAGGGTCCGCGCCTCAGCGACGGGGATGTCGCTTTCCGGAAGGTTGACCCCGGCGGCGCCAGTCGCGAGCGCCACGTCGCATCGCGAGCTCACCAGGACCGGCACCGGGCATGCCCCGACCAGCTGCAGGGCCTCGCGCTCGAGCTCTGCCCCCGTGAGATGCGGCCCTCGGAGCTGGACGATGGTGGGTCTCACAGGCTTAAGCCCCTCTCCCCGAAGGGGCGAGGGAGCAGCCGCTCGCAGCCCAGCCGATGCGCTGGACACGATCGCCATCGCCACCGGAATGATCAGCTCGGTCGCGAGATGCCCTCGGCCGGAGAGCTTGCGCTGGCCTCGCCACGTTTCGGGATGCGCCCGGCGTTGTAAGCCTTTCGCCCAGCCTGCGCCCCCTCTCTGATGGCGGCGGCCATCAAGGCCGGGTCCCTGGCCAGCGCGATCGCCGAGTTCACCAGCACCGCGTCGGCGCCGAGCTCCATCGCCAGCGCGGCATCGGAGGGCGCTCCGATTCCCGCATCGACGACGACGGGCACCGAAGCCTCTTCGATGATGATGCGGATCTGCTCCAGGGTCTGGAGCCCCTGGCCGGAACCGATCGGTGAGCCGAGTGGCATCACGGTCACGGTGCCGATCTCCTCGAGCTTCTTCGCGAGCACGGGGTCGGCGTTGATGTACGGCAGGACCTTGAAGCCTTCGCCGACGAGCACCCGTGCGGCCTTCAGGGTCTCCTCGGGATCTGGAAAGAGGTAGCGCGGGTCGGGAATGACCTCGAGCTTGACCCAGTCCGACAAGCCCATCGAGCGCGCCAGGCGCGCGATCCGGATCGCCTCATCCGCGGTGCGGCAGCCCGCCGTATTGGGCAGGATGCGGTAGCGCTTCCAGTCGATCACGTCGAGGATCGTCTTCTTCTTCGGGTCATTGAGGTCCAGCCGGCGCAGCGCCACAGTGACAAGCTCGCAACCTGAAGCTTCCAGCGCGGCGAGCATGGACTCGTCGGTCGGATACTTTCCTGTGCCGAGAAACAGCCGCGAACGCAGCTCGACGCCAGCGATCACCAACGAGTCGGCGGCGGCGATCGTCTGCATGGCTCCAGCTTAGCGAAGCCTCGAACCAGCTACCGGATCAGGTCAGGGAAGGTCCTGCTGTACGAGCAGCGTCTTGTCGCGTTCGTAGGTCAGGCGCTTGATCGCGTCCTGGACCGTCAGCCAGAGCAGCCGGTCGACCTCGATGCCTGGCCTGAAACGGCCGCCGCGCACCTCCATCACCCAGTAGCACGCCACCTTGTCGCGCCCGCGGCGGTCGACGTAGGCCGTGCAGCCGAGCGGGCGCATCAGCTCGCAGCGAAGCCCCGTCTCCTCTCTGACCTCGCGCAGAGCGCAGTCCTCGGGGCTCTCGTCGGGCTCGATCTTGCCTTTGGGCAGAGTCCAATCGTCGTATTGGGGCCGGTGGATCACAGCGATCTCAGTCTCGCCGGATCGCGTGCTGCGGCAGACGACGCCGCCTGCTGCCCTGATCACGCTCACATCTGCTACTTCCAGGATCTTTGTTGCCACCGTTGCTCCTTCGTAAGCTGAAACGTCTTTGCGTTGCTGGGATCCCGTCGTTTCAGGCCGTCACGCGATGACGTGGTAAGAGTCTAATCTCGAGAGCCCTCTCGCTCCAAGAGTATTTTGCAACTTCTCTCTAACCGCGAAGTCCTGCGGTGTGCAGAATCGCAAACGCAACCCAGGCGATGACGGCCGCCGCAGGAATCGTTATTACCCATGCGAGCGCGATGTTGGCGGCCAGACCCCAGCTAACTGCCGACAGTTTTCGGCTTGCGCCGACTCCCATCACCGAGCCGGTGATCACATGGGTCGTGCTGACGGGCAGACCGATCAGTGTGGCGCCCTGGATCACAGTTGCGCCCATGAACTGAGCGGCCAATCCAGTGACCGGCTCCAGCTTGATGATGCTCCAGCCTAGAGTCCGGATGATTCGCCAGCCGCCCGCGTAAGTGCCGAACGCGATCGTCACCGCGGAAAGAACGACGACCCAGATCGGGACCTTGAACGTGGTCAGGTTGCCCGATGCAATCAGCGCGAGCGTGATCGCGGCCATTGTCTTCTGTGCGTCGTTGGCGCCGTGCGAGTAGGAAAGGTAGGCGGCGGTGAGTACCTGCGCGCGGCGGAACGTCCGGTTGACCGGAGCCGGGCGCAGCCGCAGACGGTACACGACGAGGATCAACAGGATCGCGAAAATCCCCGCGGTGAGAAAGCCCAGCGGTGGCGAGACGACCAGGCTGGTCAGCTGCTTGCCAAGTGCCGACCATCTCACCCCGCCCAACCCGCCGGCCGCCGCGATGCCCGCACCGCAGAGACCGCCGATGAGCGCGTGGGTAGAGCTGCTCGGTAGGCGCCGATACCAGGTGATCAGGTTCCATGAGATCGCGCCGAGCAGAGCCGCAATCACGACGACAAGGCCCGGCTTGATGGCCAAAGTGCTGGCGATGGTGTTGGATACCTTCGCCTGGAAGAACGCGACCGTGACCACTGCTCCGATGAGATTGAAGACAGCTGCAAGCCCGACCGCTATGTGAGGCGAGAGAGCGCGGGTCGAGATTGACGTGGCGATCGCGTTGGCGGTGTCATGAAATCCGTTTGTGAAATCGAACAGCACGGCGACACCGATCGTCACCCAGAGCAGGATTGCGGTCTCACGCATTCTTGATTGCGATCGTCTCCATGACGTTGGCGGCGTGCTCGCAAGCGTCCATCGTCGCTTCGAGCAGGTCGTAGACGTCCTTCCATTTGACCAGTTCAGACGCATCACTTACGGTCGCAAACAGATCTCCAATTGCGGCGCGCGTGAGGCTATCGCCCTCGTTCTCGAGTCTATGTATCTCCAGCCGATGGGGTTTTAGCTGCGCGAACCCCTCCAGCTGGTCCAGCGCGATAGCAATCTCGATGCCCGCTTTGGCGAGGAATTCCCCCATCTGCTTGGCCGGATCCGAGATTCTCTGAATCCGATAGAGGTCGATCTTGTCGCCTGTCTCCTCCGCGAGGTCGACCACGTCGTCCAGGCTGGAAGCGAGCAGCAGGATGTCCTCAGGCTCGAGCGGCGTGATGAACGTGCTGTGGGCAAGGTTGTGGATCTGGTGAGTTGCGTCGTCGCACTCATGTTCGAGATCGCGCAGGCGCATATGCCGGCTCTTACCTTCCAATAGAGACTTGCTCAACTCAGTCAGCGTCTCGCTTACCAGCTCACCTTGCCTCCGAAACAGGTCGAAGAAACGGTGTCCTTGGGGTAGGGGTATGAATTTCATCGCATCCTCCGGGTTGAAGGCTAAAGAGGCCTGGGTTAAGGCGTCGTTAAAGCTGCCCCTAACATTCTGGAAGTGACGGACGACGTCGTGCTGGAGCTGGGGCGCCTGGTTGAAGGTGCGCTGACCGACGCTTTGCTCGCGCTGGATCGGCACGACCTGGTGCTGGCGGACAGGGTGGTGGGTGGAGACGTCGAGATCAACCGCCTACGTTATGAGGTCGAAGAACAGATCACCGCCAGTCTTTCGGGCAGTGGGGCGGGCGAAGCCAGGTTGAAGGTTGCCGCGCTCTACGTGATCTCAGACCTGGAGCGAATGGGAGACCACGCTGAAGGGATCGCAAAGGTGGCATTGATGCTTGGCCCGATCCCGTCGCTTGCTGTGCCGCGGGTAATCGGCGAGATGGGCACCCTCACCATCTCTATGGTCGATCGCACGCTGGCAGCCCTTCACAAGCGCGACGTCAAGGCGGCACGAGCCCTGTGCCGGGAGGACGACGAGATCGACTCCCTGTACGACCGGGCCTACCAGGAGTTGCTCTCCACCATGGTCTCTGACCACCGGTTCATTACCGAGGCGACCTACATGATCTGGGTCACTCACAACCTCGAGCGGATCGCGGACCGAGCCACCAACATCTGCGAGCGGGTGATCTACCTGGCCACCGGCCACGTGGAGGAATTGAACGTCTCCAACTACTGAGGACACACGCGCTCGTGTCGTCGTGATCGGCCCCGCGGCAAGAATGGCCGCGCGCCTGAAAAGCGACCTGACACTTGAAGAAGTGGATGTCGTGTGGCATCGGAGCGCGGCCGGCCTTCTCCGAGAACCATCCGCGGATGCCATTGTCCTGGACGGCGCTGACCTCGTAGACGCGACTGCAGCCGTCCGCAGGGCGACCGCGGCGCCACTCTTGACAGTGGGGGCTGATGCGCAGGTGGCTGCGACCTGCCTTGCCATCGGAGCCGATGCCTGGCTGCCGCCCGGGAGTGCGCCGGCGCTGGTTTGCGCGCAGGTGCGCGCCCTGCTCCGCAAACGATTCGCCCCCCGCCTGACCGCTGTCGTCAAGGTCGGCCGTTTACATCTTGACTCGGCCGGCCGCCGAGCAGAGGTCGAAGGTCGTGAACTGCAGATGACGCCGCGCGAATTTGACTTGCTCAGGGTCCTGGCCGAAAACAAGGGGGTGGTATTGAGTCGAGACCGGATCCTGGCCGGCGCCTGGGGTCCCCGTTTCGTGGGTGAACCAAAGACGGTCGACGTGCACGTGGCGTGGCTGCGGCCAAAACTGGAGGGGAGCGGGATTCGAGTGACCACTCTCCGCGGAGTCGGGTACCGTCTTGATGTGCTTCACGATGGACGCCCTCACGTCCTGTTCGTCTGCGGGCAGAATGCAGGCCGCAGTCAGATGGCCGCCGCCCTGTTCAACCTTCACGCTCAGGGTCGAGCCTGGGCCGATTCAGCTGGGACGCGGCCAGCGACTCGCGTTCATCCGGAGGTTGTCGAGGCGATGCGCGAGATCGGAGTCGACCTGTCCACAAAACCGCGGCTGATGACCGCCGACCTGGCCGACGGCGCCGCCCGGGTCATCACAATGGGCTGCGCGGACGGCGAGTGCCCCGTCGTTAGCGCCCCCGTTGAAGATTGGGGACTTCCGGACCCGGCTGGTCAGCCGCTCGCGAAAGTGCGCGCGATTCGAGATGACATCGACCGCCGAGTGCATTCGCTTCTGTCGACACTGGCGATCTGACCGGCCTCAGGCGTTCTTGATTGCGATCGTCTCGATGATCTCAGCGACCGACTCGCACTCGTCAAGCGTCGACTCGAGCATCGAGTAGAGATCCTTCCACTTGATAACGTCGGCCGGGGTTTCGTGGTGGGTATCGAATAGTCTTTGCAGTGCTTCTCGGGTGATCGAGTCGCCTTCGTTTTCGAGTCGGTGAATCTCCTGGAGCACTACATCCATGCCGTTGAACTCTTCCAACCTGTCGACTGCCTTGGCCAGCTCGGCGCCCGCTTTCGCGAGGCATTCGCCCAACCGCTTGGCCGAGTCCGTGATCGACGTGATCTCGTAAAGGTCGAACTTGTCTGACACTTCTTCAGCCAGGTCGACGACCTGGTCCAGGCCGTGGGCCAGGAGCAAGATGTCCTCCTGCTCAATCGGCGTCGTAAACGTGCGATTGGTCAAGTTGTAGATCTCACGCGTGACGTCATCGCACGCGTGCTCGAGGTCGCGCAGGCGGGGCTGCCGGCTTTGGCCTTCCAACAGGGAGTCTCTAAGCTCGGTCAGGGTCTCGTTGACCAGCGCGCCCTGCCGTTGGAACAGCTCGTAGAAAAGCCGCTCCCGCGGGATCAGGTTCAGCTTCAGACTCTCACCACCCCGGGTTAAGCGTAAAGGGAGGGTGTCTTTGGGGTCGGATGGCCTTACAGGGGCCGGCGTGCGGGGACGCCTGGGCGGCGGGGATAGGCAGGTGGCGTTGGTCTGATCTTGTCGACGATGACCACCGTGCCTGAGCGGCGGGCCTCGGAGGGAGCAGCCACCACGCGGTTCATCGCACCTCCCAAGGCGTCGATCGCGCGGTTCGCGGCGTCGAGGTCTTCGGTCTCGGTCTTCTGAGCCAGGAGGCGCCCGCCGACACGGACCAGCGGAAGGCACAACTCGGCCAGGACGGGCATCGGCGCGAGGGCACGCGCCACGGCGACATCGAACGATTCGCGGTAAAGCGGGTCGCGTCCCACATCTTCGGCGCGCCTGGCGAGGACCTCTACGTCATGCAGTCCGAGCGCGGCGCAGGCGCGCACCAGGAACGCGGCCTTGGCCTGGTCCGCCTCGACCAGCGTCACGGTAAGAGCGGGCCGGGCGATCTTCAGCGGCAATCCCGGCAGGCCGCCGCCGGAGCCAACGTCCACCACCCTGTCTGCCTCACCGAGGTGCTCCAGCAGGACCAGCGAGTCGGCGATGAGCTCCTCGGGCGGCCCGGACACCAGGCCCGGCCATTCCGAGATCAATCGCGCGAGCTCAACGAGCTTAGAATCAGTCACTGAAATGCCCATCTACGAGTATCGGTGCGAGAGCTGTTCCGAGAAGTTCGAGCTCCTGACGAGGTTCGCCGAGCGGGACTCATCCCAGGCCTGCCCGGCCTGCGAATCGACGAGGACCAGGGTGCTTGTCTCGAGCTTTGCCGTCGCTGGCGGCGAATCATCCGGGTCGCTCGACTTCGGGAGCGCGGAGGGTGGCGGCGGCTGCTGCGGCGGCGGTTGCGGCTCCTGCGGCACCAGCCCGAACTGATCTCCTAAGTTGCTCTTCCCGGTCACGTACCGGGTGAACGCCGCCGGCCACATGGAGGTGGGCGGCTGCGACCTCGTCGCACTGGCCCGAGAGCACGGCACTCCCCTCTACGTCTACGACGAGGCGACCGTTCGCCAGCGCGCCTCTGA
>Ga0066793_10000689_pt1 | contig 13954 bp, 14 predicted proteins | sample PersoiDNA2013189_FD_83876 | JGI IMG/M metagenome (GOLD analysis project Ga0066793, IMG submission 83876) | Permafrost soil microbial communities from the Arctic, to analyse light accelerated degradation of dissolved organic matter (DOM) -... | ecosystem: Environmental > Terrestrial > Soil >...
AAATAATTGTAACTCCTAAGACCCGAATTTGACCCCAGGGCTGAGTAATTACGAGTCATTTGCCTACAAAACCCGGGAACCATCAAGAAGGGTGATACGTCATATCGATAATAAATGTAAAATCTGGAGATATAAAATGAAACTATCAAGATTCCTTGTCGGATTACTCATTTTGGCTATCACAACTTCGGCTTGTTCGCCTTCACAAGTCACTTCACCACCCAAAACGATCACCTTGCCTACCGTTGCGCCCAGTGTGACACCGATTCCCACCCCAACCTCATCCGGTCAGCCAGTGATGGTCAGTACTGCGATCGTCGCTTCCAGTGGGGGATCGCAATCGACAGCCCTCCCAGTTAAGGGCCCAGGAGCCGCATCGACGCCCATCGCCCCTCCAGCCGGTGGTGTTACCCTGGCAAATAACGGTGAAACTTATATCTTGCATCCGGGTGAGAGATTTTTATTAAATCTCGGTATCGATGTTTATGATTGGACGGTTACCATTAACGATCAAAGTGTGCTAAGCCGGGTCATTAACGTGATGGTCATTCGCGGAGCGCAGGGCCTGTACGAAGCCCACCAACCTGGTCAGGTGACGCTCACCGCCGATGGCGATCCGTTCTGCCGCCAGGCCAAACCCGTTTGCGGTATGCCTTCAATTGCGTTCAAAATTACGTTGATCGTTCAATAATAATAAAGTTAGCCCCTCATCGAAAGCGTGAGGGGCTAACTTTGGTCTTAGAAGCCGGCAATGATTTGATCTATCTTTTCGAGTTCTTGCATTGAGAAAGTTAAATTCTTGAGCGCAGCCACATCGTCATCTACCTGTTGGACTTTACTCGCCCCGATCAATGCCGAAGTAACACCTGGTTGGCGTAGGACCCACGCGAGGGCCATTTGAGCCATTGTCTGTCCGCGGCTTTCAGCCAGTAAGTTGAGTTTGCGGACTTTTGCCACCTTCTCTACAGTCACGTGTTCCGGGCGTAGAAAACCAGTGGGCCGTCCAGCTCTTGAGTCAGCCGGGATTTCATTTAAATACCGGTCGGTCAACAAGCCCTGGGCAAGGGGAGAAAAAGCGATCGAGCCAATTCCTTGCTCGGAGATGACATCCAATAAACCATCTTCGACCCAACGGTTGAACATATTATAAGAAGGTTGGTGGATCAGGCAAGGTGTGCCAAGGCTGCGTAAAATAGTGGTTGCCTGCATCGTTTGCTCAGGTTTGTAATTAGAAAGGCCTACATACAAGGCCCGACCGCTGCGCACGATGAAATCCAGGGCCTGCATGGTTTCTTCAATGGGCGTTTCCGGGTCAGGGCGATGATGGTAGAAAATATCGACATAATCCAAACCAATGCGCTTAAGGCTTTGGTCCAGACTGGAGACCAGGTATTTGCGCGAACCAAAATCCCCATAGGGGCCAGGCCACATGAAATAACCGGCCTTTGAAGAGATAATTAATTCATCCCGATACGGAAGCAAATCTTTCTTTAAAATCTGTCCAAACATTTCTTCGGCTGATCCTGGAGGCGGGCCATAGTTATTCGCCAGGTCGATATGGGTTATGCCGAGATCGAAAGCCCGGCGGACGATGGCACGCGCATTCTCAAGCGTATCCACGCCACCAAAGTTATGCCACAAACCAAGTGATATGAGCGGAAGTTTGATCCCGCTCTTCCCACAGCGGCGGTAGACCATGTTTTCATAACGTGTAGTTGATGGTTGGTATTCCATAAATAACTCCTTCTGATATTTTTTCTACTGCCTGATTCTAACGGGAAAATAGTGTTTTGTTATCATTTTAAGCAGTCGATTTTTCCTTCCAACAGGTGAACGATGAAAATCTTGATCAGCGGTTTTGAAGCTTTTGGTGGAAATCCGGTGAATGCCTCCCAAGAGGTGGTTCGCACCCTTGAGCGCATACCGATGCCAGGCATCCGGCTGGAAACCATCATTCTGCCCGTCGACCGGACCCGGTGCGCCAATGAATTATTGGCGCGAGTCCAGCAATCGCAGCCCCAGGCTGTCCTTTGACTGGGTGAAGCGAAAGGTCGCTCCAGTCTAACGATAGAACGAGTAGCTATCAACCTGGTAGATTTCAACATCCAAGATAACCGGGGAAACCTGGTGGTCGACGAACCAATCTTTGCCGGTGGGCCACCGGCTTATTTTGTGACCATGCCCGTCCGCGAGATCCTGTCTGCCATTAAATTGGTTCATGTTCCCGTGGAACTCTCATTAAGCGCTGTAACGTTCATTTGCAACCAGGTTTTATATGCCGTACTGTACGAGTTGTCGCAGCGCAAGAAAAGTGAAACCTTCAACCTTCCAACCTGGGCAGGTTTTATCCATCTACCACTCTTACCCGAAGAGGTAACCACCCTGTCAATCCAATGCGCGTCGATGGGTCTGGAGACCAGCGTGAGGGGCATTCGAGCAGCGTTGGAAAAGTTATCTGCGCTCGAACGATCTTAACAAACCGGAATTAACTTAAAGTCCCCTTTTCATCTCTAAAGAAAAGGGGACTTAACAAGGAGGATGAGTCCAACATCCCAAGGATGGTTTTATTCTGGAAAAAGACCAAAACCAGTAAAGCTTCGCCGCGTTGCCGGGTCAAAGAAGCAAATGTCTGATCATCAAAGACCGGCTGCGATCGTCCAGGGTTCCATCGTCATTAATCTCATATCGAGCTTGATTGATGTCAATTAATAACCAACGAGTAGTAGAAATTTGGCGTGTGGTAGAAATCACATTATCACGCATTGTGAATTCTTTATCACCGCGATCGGTTAACACTTTCCAGGTTATAAATCCATATTCTTCATAGACTTTATAAACCTTCTTAATCACGGGCACAAAATAATGCAATTTCAACTCGCCACTTAACGCCCCAAGTGATTCCGGGGTAAGTTTCTCGATCCCATTAATAATGCCGATCTCAATTCCCCGGTCCTGTTCTGTATCGGGCGTACGCACGGTAACATACATCCCATTGGTTGAAAGTGGGAAACACCGGCGTAAAGTGACCCGGGGGAAATAGGACCCGTCCGGCATCGTCAAGGTCAAATTTTCCCCTTCATAACGGAAATTAATCTGGGTTGGATCCAGGTAGACGGCTTCAAAACTTTGTTCCGCTTCGTCATGCAATTCGGCTGGTATTACAGATGTCGATAGTTTTAATGCGGTTGTCGCGATTGTCATAAGGGTACCACTCCATCAAGACGAGCAAATTGTGTCTGCATTTGAACTAATTTATAAAATACGCCCTTTTGTTCAACTAATTGTTCCGGTGTGCCAATTTCAATCACGCGGCCGCGCTCCAGGGCGATGATGCGGTTCGCGTTATATAATGTGGATAGACGGTGAGCGATAGCAATGGTCGTCCGACCCTTAACCAGGATCTCTAGCGCTTTTTGAATTTGCCGTTCTGTCTCTGTATCCACCGAAGACGTCGCTTCATCGAGGATCAGGATTTTGGGGTTTAGCAAAATGGCTCGGGCGATAGAAATACGTTGTCGTTCACCGCCCGACAAGCCCGCGCCACCTTCACCCACAATAGTGTCATAACCTTCAGGCATATTGATAATAAAATCGTGCGCATTGGCCGCCTTGGCCGATCGGATAATTTCATCCAATGGCGCATCCGGTTTAGCATACGCGATATTTTGCGCCAATGTTCCTCGGAAGAGGAAAGGTGTCTGCAAGACTACACCGATATTTTTACGCAGTTCTTCCATTGGCACGTCGCGCACATCCACATCATCAATCTGGACTGACCCATGGTTGGCATCATAAAAACGGCTGATCATATTAACCAGAGTCGTTTTTCCGGCGCCGCTCGAACCAACGATTCCAACCATTTCCCCTGGCTGGATAGTGAAAGACACGTCTTTCAAAACGGGGAAATAAGGATCGTAGCCAAAACTGACATGGTCAAACTCGATCCGGCCTTCAACAGAGGGGCGCAATACGGGATGGGCTGTTTCCAAAACCATGGGAGTCTCATCCAAAAACTCGAAAGTGCGTTGTGCGATGGTTGTAAATCGGTTCCAGGTCTGACTGAGCTGCGCCAGAGATGATAACGGACCATAAAACATTCCCAGATAACTCAAGAAGGCCATCAGGGTACCCAGGCTGATGCGGTGGTCCAGGACGGCATGACCCCCAGCGTACCAGATGATCAAACCACCCGCGCCAAAGGCGAAAGAGATGATTGGGAAGAATTTACCCCAGGCCTGATCCACACGTAAACGCGCTTCCAGAACCTTATGGTTGCGGTCGTGGTAGCGGTCTTCCTCTTGACCCTCCTGTGCGAAGGCTTTTACCACCTGGATACCGGAAAGGAAGGTATTCAGCATAGAATTAAGCCGCCAGCGAGCATTCCAGAAGCGGCGCCAATAAGGCCTCATATATTTCTGGTAGAAAAAGGTCGCGATGAATACAAATGGAGCCGGGATCAACACGCATAAACCCAAAGTCGGGTCCATGGAAAATAACACAAAACCAATCCCGATGATCAACATGATGTAAAGCACAAAACTGGCCATCTGGTTGATCAGACCTTGAAGCTCTTCAGTATCCTGGTTAATTCGGGTTAATAACCGGCCGATATCATTGCGATCAAAGAAATCGAGGGATAACGTACCCAAATGCTTGAACATCTTTTCGCGCACACCAGTCGTGAATTGGGTGCTGATGCGGTTGGTAAGTACGTTCGTGCCAATCGTTAAACCCACACGGATGATTTGTAGGCCTAAAAGTGCACCAACCAGCCAAATCAACCAATCCCGGTGAGCGTTCGTGGTGAGCACCTGGTCGATTAAAGTCCGAGTCAGGTAAGGGGGAAGCAAATCTACCCCAAGCCCGGCTGTCATTAATAAGATCTGGATTAGACCAACCCCCCAATAAGGTCGGGCGAGCTGCAACAGACGATTGAGCACCTGCTCCCGTTTGATGCAGCTTGGGCAGACTTTCATCGAAGGGTCTAACAAACGCCGCCCGCAAGCTACACAGCGTTTACCATCTGACTTGAAATCGGGTAGTTTATCATTTTCCTTGCGGTGGCGCAGGTAAGTGGCCACCAGGGCGAACCGTTCAGTCAATTCATTAGAAAAATGAAGCAGGACCTGGGGTTTGCCATCGATGGATACATTGAGTAAGCCATTGCCCACACATTGTTCTATTTGAGCGTCATCAATTTTATCGAGTTGAATTGAAATGCGTTGGCTGGACGAACCGTTTTCGGAGGTGAACACACGTAATGCACATGGGTCAATTAATAACCACTGTTCACCATAGACGCCTTCAGCGGACATATCTGTGGCGAGGGCAACTCGCACCCTTTCCTCAGGTTCCCCCAGGGTGTCGAGTAGCTTACGAATATCTTCAGGGAGCTCAATTTTTAGGTGATCTTGATTATCGAATTTTTCTTCACACGGCTGATCCATTAACACTCCCGACAGGCCAATAATAGGATTAAAAAAAGACACTGATCATACCCGGAGAAATACCTTCTCCCAGATGAAGAGTCTCTCTTTTAACGCCTACGAGGTTAGCTGCCGGGCTCGGGATAAAGAGTATCCCTACGAAAGTCAACTGGCGTTCGATTCGCCCCGTTTTCGGTTCCCCCGCTCGATAGAGATTCGGCGGTATAGAACAATATTTATTTTTTTAGAGATGGAAATAAATCCATCTATCACCATTAAACATTATTTATAAAATTATACTACGGATAAGGAGTAATTGGCACATAAATATAAAGTTAAAAGTAACTGCTCAACCATTGTAAGGAAGACCCGAATTTTGAGTGTTTGCGGGTGCGGAGCACCCGCAAACACTCAAAATTCGGGTCTTTTTCACACGGGTCTGAGCAGTTACAGTTAAAAAAGTCCTATAATAAAGGCGCTCATTTTTAAAAAAATACAGTTTCACAACGGGGTAATAATTATTGCCTGGTTGGTTTAATTTCACCTCTGCTGGGAGTATCGTATGACAGACTCACCCGCCTTACAAGGAAAAATAATTCTGATAACCGGAGCCAGTTCAGGCATCGGAAAAGCTACATCGATTAAATTGGCCAGTCTGGGTGCAAAAGTATTAATGGTAGCGCGCCAACCCGAAAAAGCACGAACTGCCCAGGTTGAAATACAACATAAAAGCGGCAGCAATGCGGTTGAATTATTACTCGCCGATTGTTCACGCCTTGACGAGGTTCGCCGCCTGGCGCAAGAAATAACGGCACATTATCCTAACCTGGATATTTTGATTAATAACGCCGCTGTATTTAAGGCAGGGCGAACTATCACACCTGAAGGGTTTGAAACCATGTTCGCTACCAACTACCTGGCGCCCTTTCTACTAACCAATCTCCTGCTCAATACTTTACAAACTAACGGAAATGGGCATGTGATTAATATGACCGCCCCTTCTACCGACCCTATTAAATTTAATGATCTGCAAAGTGAAAAAGCTTACAACCCATTGGAAGTCTTCAGTATGACCAAGATGAGCCTATTGTTGTTCACATTTGAACTGGCTCACCGGTTACAAAGCAGCCGGATCAGGGTCAATGCCCTTTATCCCGGCCTTGCTCGGACTGATCTGATGCGTGAAGCCAAATTATCGATCCGCATTTTTGTTTATTTATCTGCATATCCAACCGAACGCGCCGCTCAGGCGGTGGCCGACCTCGCCACAAAAAATCCGGCGGATCTCGAAATGCCTTCCGGTGGGTTTTATTACAACGAAAAGCAAATGGCTATGGATTCATACCCGCTGGACCGCGAAATCCAAAACCGGCTGTGGGAAATTAGTGCGAGGCTAACTGGTTTATAAAGTCGGTTGAGCACAGACCAACTGGTGAACCCACCCAAAAGAGGAAACATGACACCTGAATATCATATTTGCCTTCAACCGGCTGCTGCATCCGGGTCAAAAACGTTTGGTGACATTCGCCAAGGCAAACTGCACCCGACTCCCAGAATCAATAGAAAACGATATTAATGAAATCCTGCGAGCGTCTGTGGTCGATCTCCTCGGGCTGCCTGCCCATGTCACTCGCCTACTCGATCGTTTTGATCAACTGGTAGAGAAAGATGGCTTTTAATAGACAAGTGAACCCAAAATGGAATGAACTTCGTTTCTAAAATTCTTAACCGTCAAAAAAATGTCCGCGGATGCCAAGCACCGCGGACATTTTTTTGACGGTGCCTTCAGAGTCTTGTTCTATTCGTAACCCCGAATTTATGATGACCTACACATGACAAAAAAGAATAAGTGCGGTAAAGTCGTAGAGTTATTAAGCATGCTTACGCAAATACCCCAGGTCGTTTAAAGATTGGGTTCGCCTGGTGGTTTGCAAAACACTCCAAGGAGAAAAAACTCAACATGCTACTGAATATCCTGATTGTGGTGGGGACATTAATCTGTTCAATACAGGCCATACGTTCCAACCGGTTATTAATATCAGCCTTATGGCTGGCCGGAAGCAGTGCATTGGTTGCGTTGCTGCTCTACATGTTAGGCGCAGCCGAAGTCGCTGTGATTGAGCTCAGTGTCGGGGCTGGTTTAGTCACTGTGATCTTTGTCTTTGCGATAAATATTGCCGGTGAAGAATCTTTTTCCATCCGGCGCCTGATCCCACGGCCTATCACCTGGGGCCTTCTGGCAGTGACTGTGGTCCTTCTAGGTGGGTTGACCCTGTCACACATGGCGCCAGTTTTACCTGGAATTGATGCTCTCCCCTTCGCAAAGGCAGTGTGGGAGGTGCGTGGGCTGGATGCCTTATTGCAGGTCATCATTATATTCAGCGGTGTGCTTGGCCTTTTAGGTTTGCTGGCAGAAAATAGCGGCGCGGGTCAGTTTGATCCTATCTCCGGTGATAAACCGGGGGTGAAATTATGAACTTTTCTATCCCGAATGTGATTTTATTGGCAGTTTTGGGTCTGCTGGGGGTTGGCCTGTATGGTCTCCTGGTCATGCGCAACTTAATAAAAGTGGTCGTGGCATTGCAAATTCTGGCCAAAGGCGCAATCCTCGCCTTGGTATTAGCGGGTAGGATGCAAGGCGCCATTGGTATAGGACAAAGCATGGCCTTGACCGTCATTGTTGCAGATACGGTTATAGCAGTGATTGGTCTTTCATTAGCCGTTCAGGTTCGCCGCCACTGCGGTACATTAGACGTCCAGGCACTTTCTAGCTTGCGGAGGTAAGAATGACCATCACTGCCTGGTTAATTATTGCTGTTATTGGACTTCCCTGGGTGGGCGCAGTTGCAGCCTGGGCTGCCGGAGAAAAACGGGTGAAATTACTAAATATCCTGGCGCCTTGTTTTTCATTGGCGGCAGGCCTGGCCGCTTTATTATTGATTGGCTTCAGCTCTGCCAAAGTGTCCTTATCCTTGCCGGTGGGTGGCGCGTTTGGTGATTTCTCTTTCACTCCAGATGGATTAGGGGTGGCATTAGCCGCCATCGCAACCGTCATTGGCAGCCTGGCGGTCATCTTCTCAATCGATTATATGCGCGGCGAAAGCCAACTCAGCCGCTATTATGCCCTGGTTTTATTCTTTATTGGTGCGATGGCAGGCCTGGTGCTGACCAACAGTTTGCTCCTGATGTTCGTCTTCTGGGAAATAACAGCGCTGTGCTCCTATGCCCTGATCTCGTTTTATAATGACGATCCAAAGGCAGTAGCCGGCGGTATCAAAGCCTTGATCATTACCCAGTTGGGTGGAATCGGCTTGTTGGCCGGTGCCCTTCTCGTCTATACCCAGACCGGCAGTTTTGAAATATCGAACTTCTTATCAATAGCCCACTCCCTTTCACCCATTCTCCTCGCCTGGATGGGTTTTGGTTTCTTGATTGCCGCCGCTGCCAAATCAGCCCAGTTCCCCTTCCAGACCTGGCTGCCCGACGCCATGGAGGCGCCCACCCCGATCAGTGCTTTGATCCACGCAGCCACCATGGTGAATGCCGGGGTTTATCTGTTGGTGCGCTTCTATCCGGCTTTTAGGGAAGTGATCGGTTGGCCTATGGCGGTGATGATTATCGGCGCCATCACAACCTTAATGGCCGCTGTGATGGCTCTCGTCGCCAATGACCTGAAACGGGTCCTCGCGTATTCAACCGTCAGCCAGTTGGGTTATATGGTTTACGCCGTCGGCGCGGGCGGGGTAATGTCAAGTCAGTTCCATCTCCTCAGCCATGCCATCTTTAAAGCCTTGCTCTTCCTGGCCGCCGGCGCGGTAATCCACTCCGTAGGCACGCGTGATATGCGCCAGATGGGCGGTCTCGGCAGGCAAATGCCCATAGTTCGGACTGTGTTTATCATTGGCGCACTCGCTCTGGCAGGTATTCCCATCTTTAATGGCTTCTGGAGTAAAGAATTAATCCTAGAAACAGGTCTGACCAACGGGCCGTTTGTGCTCTATCTTGTCATGGTCTTCAGCGCTGGGCTGACCGCGCTATATACCTTCCGCTGTGTCTGGTTAGTTTTTTATGGAGAACCCCGCACCCAAATGCATGGGCATGATGCAGGCATAGCCATGCGAGTGGCATTAGTTCCTTTAGCTTTCGGAGTTGTAACCTCATGGTTATTAGCCGGGCCATTTGAGCATCTATTAAGCAGCACCCTCCCCTTCCATTTTCCAGGGGCCGTTTCAACCACCAGTACCTGGGAAATTTTAATGGAAGTGGTCACAACGCCGGCAACCCTGTTTGCCCTGGTGATCATCGCCTTGGGACTGGCGGGATGGTGGTGGCGTGATCGGCTGTCAGGGCTTACAAAAGCCCTTCAAGGGTTCAGTCGTTTTGCGGCGGATAGCTTTGGATTTGAGAAAATTAATAAAGCCATCGTCAATGAAGCCCAAACAAGCGGTGAAGCCCTGCGCGTCACTCAAACCGGACAACTTAACTGGAATGTGGCGGGCATCCTGATCGGACTGGTAGCCGTTCTGGTCACCTTACTTCTGGGAGCGGGTCTATGAACGATATATTCTGGATTTGGCTAATAGCTATACCTGTAATATCCTCGCCCCTGGTCTACCTGATCGGGCGAATTGTAAGTCGCTACATCCTGGCGGGGTCTCCCGTCTATATAACCGGTGAGGGGGCCATTGCGTTAGGCAAAACACCCCGCCAACCGTTGAAAGCTAATCAGAATAACCCGGCTCGTTGGGTCGGCTTGGTGGTTCTCCTCATCGCCTGGATCCCCTTAATACAGGTCTGGCAGCGGCTCATTGCCAACGGAACATTGAATTACCAATATGGCGCAATCAACCTCCACCTGGATGGCATCAGTCTTCTGATGGCTGCGGTTATCCTAAGCCTTGGTACGCTCGCATCGCTATTTTCTGGGGCATACCTGCGGGAAGACGAAGGTCAGGAAAAGTTTTATGCCCTGCTTAATATCATGATTGGGTCCATGATTGGCCTGGTCTGCGCTGCCGATCTGTTCAACCTGTGGGTTTGGTTTGAATTGATGGCCATTGCCTCTTATATGCTGGTTGCCTTTTACTCAACCCAGCGAGCATCCCTCGAAGCCGGGGTAAAATACCTCGTCCAGAGTGTCACTGGCTCAATTTTGGTTTTATTAGGTATCGCGCTGGTCTTTTCACAAACCGGCGCACTTGGCTTTGACCAAATCCAGGCTAAGGTCAGCGCAGGAGGAGCATCCGCCCAATTGTTGCTCGCTGCGGGTGCGTTATTTATGATTGGTTTTGGCGTAAAAGTCGCCTTAGTTCCGTTACACACCTGGCTGCCGGATGCGCATTCGCAGGCGCCAAGTGGGATCAGCGCGATGCTTTCGGGTGTTGTGATCGAGACAGGCCTGATCGCTCTATTACGGGCAGTGGGAGCTATTGCCAGTGTTTCCAACCATTGGGGTGGAATACTACTGGCATTCGGCGCCGTCAATATGCTGGTTGGCAACCTGATGGCATTACGCCAAACCCAGGTGAAACGCTTACTGGCTTATTCAAGCCTCAGCCACATTGGCTACATCTTACTTGGCCTGGGCACTGCCATTGCCTTCAATTCGCCAGAAGCGGCTCAAGGCGGCTTTTTCCACATAATAACTCACGCAATGATGAAGGGTCTGGCTTTTCTGGCAGTGGGCAGCCTGTTGTATGCCCTTTATGTGGCTAAAGGACAGCATGGGCCACTCACGACCTCTGATTTGGCTGGAGCAGCTAAACGGTATCCATGGCCCGCCTTATGCCTGTCAATTGCCGTGCTTGGCCTGGGTGGATTACCGCCATTGGCTGGTTTCATGTCAAAATGGCAAATCTTTACCGCTGGTTTTAAAACACAAAACGGTTGGATAATTGGCCTGGTGATATTTGCCGCATTAAACAGCGTGCTTTCATTAGGCTATTACGCCCCATTAGTCAATCTGATGTACCGGGGTGAGGCCTCTCCGGTTGTAAATGCTGGAAATAATATCCCTGTATCCATGCTTATTCCATTGATCCTCTTAGCCATAGGCATTATTATCTTGGGCTTCTCCCCCACCCTGGTCAATGGATTAACCGGCCCAGCCGGAATCAGTCTGATTACCACATTTGGGATAAAATAAGGTATGTCTATTATCCTTTCTCCGCCCCTGGCATTCTTGATCTATATACCTCTCGTCGCCATCATCCTGCTTGGGGGTCGTTCGATGGCTGCGCCTGGAACGGCCAATCCAATGAAGAACACTCCATATGGCAGTGGTGAAGAAGCTCCAACCAATGCTGCCGCGCCAGGATACCGGCCATTTTTCTTAATCGCCTTTTTCTTCGCCATATTACACCTGGGTGTGCTGGTAGCGGGCAGCGGCGGCTTAAACACAACTACCGCAATTTATTTATTTGGGTTGGTGATCGCTTTAGTGGCATTAATTTTAGGATGACAGGATTAATGGTTCACTCAGGAGGTATTTCATGGCAATGAACCTGACAAAACCCTGGGATGACGTCTTAAACCAGGTAAAAACATGGGCGCGGATTAACTCTCCCTGGTTAATTCATTACAACAGCGGCTCTTGTAACGGTTGCGATATCGAAATCCTGGCAACGCTTACCCCACGCTACGACCTGGAACGGTTCGGGGTTAAATTACAAGGCTCTCCCCGCCATGCGGACGTGTTGATATGCACGGGGCCAGTGACGCGTCAATCCCGTGAGCGCCTGTTGCGTACGTATAATCAAATGCCCGATCCAAAATTTGTTGTCGCAGTTGGCTCGTGCAGTATTTCAGGGGGTGTATTTCAAGGTTGTTACAATATCCTTGGCGATGTAGGCGAAGTTATTCCGGTCAATGTTTACGTACCCGGCTGCCCACCTCGACCCGAAGCCATTATATATGGCGTATTGACGTTATTAAACAGTTTAAAGAATTAACGTGACTGCTCAGCCGCATGAAGAAAGGCGCCGAGTAGTTACGAATTAACTAACCCTATTTATATCCAAGGAACAAGGATGGAATCTAATTCTGCATTACAAAACGCGATTGATTTAATCCGCCCCTGGGTCGTCGAAAGCCGAACCCCAGAAGCAAACCGGTTAGATGCGATCGTATTAAGCACAAATCTGTATGCGGCGGTTTCAGCCCTGGTAAAAGCCCATTGGGGCTATCTGAGCGCCATCACAGGTCTTGATACCTTAAACCCTGCGACCGTGGCTACCCCTACCGGGGATGAAAACACTGCTCAACCCACATGTTTAGAAGCTCTTTATCACTTTTGCCAGGGAGCAGCTATCTTTACCATTCGGATCTCGATCCAACGCCAGAATCCTATCATTCCAAGTATTTGTGGTGTTCTTCCATCAGCCTCGTTGTATGAGAGAGAATTGATGGAATTGTTTGGTATAGAAATTATTGGTACCCCGAATACCGACCGGTTATTGTTAGCGGATGATTGGCCTGTCGGCGTATATCCTATGCGCAAAGATTTCAAAGGGTTCTATACGGAAATAGACAAGGCTCCCGAGAATAAACTCTCATAGATCTTTATTGTTGGCAGAGAAAGGTAACCCAATGGCAGCTAACCAGGCTTCAGAAAAATTTATTGTCCCTATTGGCCCACAGCACCCGGCGCTCAAAGAGCCTGGTCATTTCGAAATGACGGTCGATGGAGAAATCGTGACCCATGCTTCCATTCGTCTTGGCTATGTTCACCGCGGGATTGAAAAAGGAGCTGAATCACGTTCTTACGTTCAAAACCTTTATCTGATGGAACGGATCTGCGGCATTTGTTCCCATATTCACGCAACGGCATTTGTTTTAGGCGCTGAAAAATTGGCCGGTGTGACCGTTCCACCCCGCGCTCAGGCAATCCGGGTGATTTTCTGCGAAATGGAACGCATTCACAGCCACCTGCTCTGGTTAGGCGTGTCTGCCCACCAGGCTGGATTCGACACACTTTTTATGTACAGTTGGCGCGACCGTGAAACCATCATGGACCTTCTCGAAGGGCTCAGTGGGAACCGGGTACATTATTCAGCCAACGTGATGGGTGGGGTTAAATACGATATCGATCAGCCCCAAATGGATGATATTCGCCGGGGATTGGACTTCCTTGAGGGTCGCACCACTCATTATTTGAAAGTTGTGACCACCGATGAAACGTTCCTGGGCCGGACCCGGGGTGTAGGAACGATGACCATGGAACAAGCCGATTTATTTGGCGCTGTCGGCCCCACCGCGCGCGCCTCGGGCGTAAAACGCGATATCCGCACAGACTCGCCGTATAGCGCTTACGTTGAATTCCCGGCAAGGTTGATCACCGCGGTTGCAGGCGATCTTGAAGCACGTTTTGTCGTTCGCATGAAGGAGTTAATCGATTCCATCCGGCTGATCCGCGCAATATTGGATAACATGCCCTCTAGCGAGCTTGCAGCGCGCATGCCGCGCCGCATACCCGCGGGTGAAACCATCAGCCGGGTCGAAGCGCCCCGTGGCGAGTTGCTCTACTTTAT
>Ga0066793_10000690_pt1 | contig 13936 bp, 13 predicted proteins | sample PersoiDNA2013189_FD_83876 | JGI IMG/M metagenome (GOLD analysis project Ga0066793, IMG submission 83876) | Permafrost soil microbial communities from the Arctic, to analyse light accelerated degradation of dissolved organic matter (DOM) -... | ecosystem: Environmental > Terrestrial > Soil >...
CCTACGTGACGTTGCCTTTGACACCTCGTGGTTTGAAGACGCGTCCGACTGCGACGTGTATTATATGTTCCGCGACCTCTCGCGCACGAAGGACGACGCGGACGCTATTAAACGCCACCAACTGCGTTACGATATTACGCTCATTCCTCCCCTCCAAATGGGGCTTGAATTCGTCAAAACGTACGGACACTACCACCCGAGCGTCAACTCTACGTCTAGGTACACATATCCTGAGGTCTACGAGGTGCTTGACGGCGACGCCCATTACCTGCTGCAACATGCGCAAAACGAACACAGCGTCGATGAGGTCATCTTGGTGAAGGCGACGAAGGGTGACAAGGTGATAGTCCCACCTAACTACGGACACGTGACGATCAACGCGTCGGAAAAAACGCTCACGATGGCCAACTGGGTGTGCCGGTCGTTCGAGTCACTTTACGACCCCTACACGCAGCTTCATGGGGGGGCGTACTATGAGCTCATCAACGGCAGGCTTTTGCACAACCAAGCGTATGAAAAAGTGCCTGAGATACGGATCGTTTATCCTAAAGAGACCCCCGCGTACGGATTGGTGAAGCGAAAACCGATGTACGAGCTGATAAAAGAGCCGAACCTTTTAGAGTTTTTGACCGCACCAGATAAACACAGCGAGTTGTTTAGCGGACTCTATAGTCGCTGAAATTGCAGCCCCCTGTTGACCCCCAATCAAATCGGGCGCTCGCCCCGGTTAAACGCAAGTTAATTTTTAGGACTGCTTCGTGTTCACTTCAGAGAGTCGCTTTTGACGAACGCAGTCATATGGCTAAAAAATCGGGAGTGAAATGTTCAAGAGCGCGTGTCGAAATCCTCAGTTACCGTTGCCGCTGCAGGGCTACCAGTTCGCTCGATAATTGGGTTTAAGAAGACGCACACACACTAACTTATCAGTTAGTCGATCTTTGGGATGATGCCCCACGCCTCAAGCGCTACCTGCATCTGGTCACTGACATATATCGTTATCGGGCTGCTGAATGATCCGATGTAGACGTTATCGTCCGGGAAGGAAGCGTAGTAGGTGAGGTTCCCGAGCTCGGTCCAGTTTGTTAGGTAAGTGACCTGCCCGTTGTCGTCCGTTTCAACCGTCGAGTCGTTATAGCGCACGCCATTGATCGTATGCCAGATCTGCACCGGCTTGCCGCTTTCAACCGCAACCCAGTCGTGAGTGTCAGGATCGAACCGAGTAAGCGTTGCCGTCAGGAGGGTCGGTTGGATTAAGGCGACGATGTCACTGGACGCGGTCAGGTTGAGCTGCGTCGGTGCAACGGCAATCGTTTCGGTATTGCTGGTCGATGCGATATTAGACTCATCAGCTAAAAAGCCGGCAAAGTAGGTTTCAGAACCCGGTGTCGATCGGCTGGTTGCGAACGTGAGCTGGCCGTTTTTGTCAACCATCTTTTCGGTGTCGTTATAGCGCACGCCATTAATCGTATGCCAGATCTGCACCGGCTTGCCGCTTTCAACCGCAACCCAGTCGTGAGTGTCAGGATCGAACCGAGTAAGCGTTGCCGTGAGGGTGACCGATTGGTTAATCGCGACGATGTTACTGGATGCGGTCAGGTTGAGCTGCGTTTTTGCAGAGAGTGGCAATATGTTCTGATTGTCAAGCGTTGTAAACTGAACGTCCCCTCTGTTCTTCAGATGATCGATGTACTGCTCGAACAGTGAGAGCCTAACGGGGTCGACCGAGCCGTTAAATGAAAGGAAATTCCAAAAGTGGTAGAAAACAACGATATTTTGGCCGGGCGATGCGGAGTTCAACGCAGCGTCGGTATCGCTTGTGAGATTTGCCATATTCCGTTGCCACTCATCGGTGGTACGCCAACTCATGCCGAAGGACGTCGCTTGCACCCTGATCCCTTCCAAAGTTGCATTGGTCACGCCAAAATCTTCATATGCTGTGCTATAGAGCGTGAACCCGAGTGCCGTTGCTTCCTTCAACGTGTTGTGGTCGCCGCTGTTCCACGGCGCGATGAAGGTCGTTGGCGTTACGCCGAGCGCTTCGGTAATATCGTCACGTCCCTGTTTCATTGCGTTGTACTGTTCGTCAGAGGGCCTTTTTTTGAACTCACTAGCGCCGGCGGTTCTATTATCATTGTGGTGCGTGTAACCGTGCTGCGCGATTTCGAAAAGCTGATTCCTTGCGAGCGCCTGCAAATAGCTGCGCGTGTCGTTGTCAGCCAACAACTGGTTACCGCTGATGTTGGTATTTGGATGCGCAACGACTCCCAACGTCACTGGCACATTCTTGTCGATGTGGACCTGATTGACGGCTTTCAACACACTTAGCTGAGAGAACTTTTCCGCACCGTTCTGTGGCATGATGTCATCATCTCGAAAGATGAAGTGTTTCATATTGCTAGCTTCCGTTCCGTCACTTGCATTTGCTTGCGCTGAAGATTTTGTTTCCACAGCTCCAACGAAGAGCGCGAATAGGAGCAGAATAGCGATAAACGTAGTGAAAATCTTAAACAAAAGCCTTTTCATTTTTATGCCACAGTCGGAACGGTTGAAAATGCGCAAGGAAAAACATAATGCTTTCGGTTGCATTGCGGCCGCAAGAGCGTCGCGCCGTGCCATTATCATAGCACAATTTGTCTCGTGGATTCCCTTCTTGGCCAGACAAGCTTTTTCTGAGGCGGTCTCAGGTTTGAGCTGTCCACAACTGATCCTATTATCCAAACATTTGCTGCATACTCTGTAACCACGTTGTTAGAACGACTTTCAGCTTTCAGATGAAAGTATAATTGTCTAGATTAGACGAATCTTTAGGGGCGGTTTGTTAGCGGCGCGTCCATTCGTAATAACCGCCTGCTATTTTAGAATACGGCAAAAGAAGAAATCGAGTTAAAATGTTAGTAGAGGGTATAGGTAACTATGCCGGTCTCTGTTATCGTTCCGACGTATAACGAAAGAGAAAATATCGCGGGCATGACAGATCAGACTGAGGCGGGACCTGAACAGTCGGCTAAAGAAACCCCAGTTAAAGACGCTAAATCTGAAAAACGCCCCACCTGGGGAGCGGTTTATCCCGCTGCACACTAAAGTAGCTAAGCCTGAGAAATAATGTCGGATAAATTCTGTTCGAATTGCGGAAAATCCTTACTTCAAGATGACTAGTTCTGTTCCGCATGTGGAGAGTCAACGGTAAGAACAGAAACATCAGCACCCAAACGCCCTATTATGATCCACGTCCCGACCGTAAGGACCCCTTTACAGCGGCTTTAGGCTCTCTTAATATTGTCGGCATTGGACAGTTCTACGTCGGTAAATGGTGGAGGGGCATCGTTTTTATGGCTCTCGCAATCCTCTTCTTTGGGGTGACAAGATCGATTTCTGGACTCGGCGTAATCGTAATATGGATTCTTGCGCCAATAGACGCATATGATCAAGCTAAAAAGCACAACATAAAATACGGCTATTCAGAAAGGCTGTCGGAGGAGCCGAGCACGTTGAGAAGTGGGATTATTTAAGAGATAAAGCAGGCATATTCAGTGGGATTTTCTTATTTATTGGTTTGATTGGTTTTTACGCGGTGGTAGCAAAGGGGGCTTACATTTGGATACTTATCCCGATAATACTAATTGTTCTCGGTATCGGATCTCTCGTATTAAACCTGACGAGATTTAGATAAGAGATTGAAATAAGAGGCCGTCAAACAATATAATCGACCTCATACGAAAGGTCATTTTAGGATACAAAAGTTCTCTTTGTTAAGTTTTGAGAAGTGTCCATGACCGCTCCGGCGTTCCTTGTTTTTGGGTCCTCTGACTTTAGTCGGACCAGGTTAAAGTATTACGATTGTACGGCAAACTGACCGGGTGCCAGGACTTCCGGTCCTAAACGGATGCTGCAGCAGCCACGGTTTCGACGTGTTTTATCTCAATGTGTCAGTTTTCCCCGCTGAAGCCGGACCCGCTTGATAACACCTGTGATTTTTAGGTGCATCTCCTTCTATGGCCGAGTGTCTTGTTGGGACCTGACCTTAATTTGGCTCTTTTGTGGTCACAACTACGCTAAATCAACAACTACTATTCTGCTTCCGTCGTCATATGTGAGCGATTTCCACGAGGCCACAGATAGCATGAAAAACCGGGATGTTTGAACTTAAAACATGCTTCGAGAGCCTCTTATTTCCGCTTTTACGCACTCATGGGATCGCTAAAAGGCTCGCATAACGCAGCTAAATCGACAACATTAAGTTGCCGGGTTGCATTATTGCTGCTCATGAGCGGAGAGCTGCTATCTTACTACTCTGCTGTAGCACGTCGTGCTAAGGCGCTCTTGAAATACCCGCTTCATTACTATTTGAAAGACAGGCCGTTGAATACGGTTGTTATGTACGCACTTATCAAAGCTATTGTTTTGTTAAGTGCAGTGCTTTTAAGCCTCCGTTATCAGCCTTCGGCGTTGTTTCAAAATCCAGCTGGCGAGGGCCCTGTATTTTTCCTAACAAAGTGGGACGGGTTATGGTATCGGGGCATAGCGCACCAAGGATATGCCTATAACTTTCCATATTCAGCGGCGTTCCCGCCCATGTACCCCTTCTTGATCAAGATCTTCAGCTTAAACCAACTGGCGCTCATGTCCTGGGTAGAGGTGCTCATTTCGAACGCATTTTCGTTCCTTGGCCTCTATTCTCTCTACAAGCTCGTGCCACTCATCTTAGACGAGAAGTACCGCCTGAGGGTGTGCTTTGCCTACATGGTGTTCCCTGTGCTCCTGGTATGCAATCTCGTGTCGTATTCAGAGTCCATCTTTCTCGCCTTTACGATCGGCGCGTACTATTGCTGGAAGCGTGAAAAGTTTGCATACGCGGGGCTGCTCGCGATATTTTCCATTTTTACGCGCGAAGTCGGCCCGCTCATCCTCGTCATTTTTCTTGTCGACATGCTCTACGGGTACGTTTCACACCGCGAGCGATCGCGCGCCATCCGAGAACTTGCCGTCATCGCGATCACTTGCGCGGGCGTCGCGACGCTCTACCTCTTCTACCTCTACCGCTTCGGCAATCCGTTCATCTCAGCGCAGGTTCAAGCGGCATACCCCGGCTGGGGTAATACGATCTCTATTGCACACATACATCAGAACCTTGTCAAAGCCCTTGCCCCCCTCGCCGGCCTAAGGCTTGGCGTCGTTAACTATTCTGCCGTGCCTATCATCCTGATCGACGCCCTTGTAGTGCTAGCTACCATTCTGTTTCTCCTTAGAAGGGACCTAGCGCTTTCGGCCTATTCATTTGTGTCGCTGGTCCTCTTCTTGTCGCTGAGCAATCTAAGCGGCTTTATGCGCTTCGTTGCCGCGACATTCCCAATATACCTGTTCTTCGGGCTTATGCTGTCAAATGATGATTGGAAAAAGAATATTACGGTCGGTGCAATTGCAGTTATCGTAGCCGTTCAGAACATGTACATTTGGATTAGCGGCTATTGGTTGTACTGAAGCAAATGCGATATGGCGATGAGAAAACAAGAGCTCAAAGATCATTCGATAGATTGCGGCACCGACGAGGCGACGAAACTCGCCGAATACAGCCTGTTATACTAGAATCCGGCAAAGGCGGAAATCAAGATACCATGCCAGTGGTAAACATAGGTAACTATGCAGGTCTCTGTTGTCGTTCCGACGTATAACGAAAAAGAAAATATCGAGTCCCTGGTAACCCAGTTACTCGCTCTGCCGACGAGAGTGAAAATCATTGTGGTGGACGACAATTCTCCCGACGGCACCGGCGAGATCGCCGACAGGTTGGCGCTGGAAAATGCCGGACGAGTGAGCGTCATTCACCGTCCTGGCAAGCTGGGGCTAGGCACGGCTTACATCACCGGCTTTAAAGAGGCGCTGGCCGAAGAAGCTGATCTCGTCTGTTCAATGGACGCCGATTTTTCGCACAATCCACGCTATATCCCTGATATCGTGGAAAAAATCAACGAGGGGTACGATCTCGTCATCGGCTCGCGCTACGTGCAGGGTGGGGGATCAACGCAGACGCTGGGCCGCAAGATGATCAGTTGGGGCGCGAATACGATCACGCGTGTGGTACTGGGGCTGCACGCTCACGATACGACGGCAGGTTTTCGTTGTTATCGCCGCCAGGCATTAGAGAGCCTGGAGTTGGATAGTATCAAATCGAGCGGGTATTCTTTCTTGTTCGAAATGCTATTCAGAGTTGAACAACGTAGTTGGAAGGTTGCGGAGGTTCCTATTATTTTCCAAGACCGGCGCCTGGGAGCCTCGAAGATCTCTAGGAACGAGATTATCAAGGCGCTGAGAACTTTGCTGCGGCTCGCCCTTGGACGCCTGACGAAAAAGTCGGTCTGATGGAGTACACGCGTTGTAACCTCTGGGGAGTCGATAGCACCATCGTGCGGTACCCTTGCACGATTGAGGGGTATTTTTCGGAAGGAAACTGTCGCCTCAAGCCCGCACACATAACAGCTATGGTCGAGATCGTGTTGGCATCCAATGCCAGAAGCCTACTCACGAACGCTTCTCGTACAAGTAAACATGATAGTTATTACTAGGTCCCAATGACGCACCAAAGTGATGTGCATCGAAATTCTTTGCGGATATCTGCTCGTACGATTCGTTGAGCACGTTTAGTATGAAGCTCTCGCGAGCTTTTTCTATTTGAGAGGTAGGGGAAGCGAAAAGCCAAACTCTATCGTGGCCCGTCACATTAGAAATTAGTCTTTCGTGTTCTTCTGTATCCGATGGTGCCCAAGAGCCGATTGGTTTGACGGCAACATCTGTCCGGCTGTTATAATACTCAAAAATGCTTTGCGGCCAAGATGGGACAAACAAAACAATATCACCACTCTTCGCGTTTGCGTTGATCAGGTTTGTTGCCTCGCGTGCGTCGCCCTTTCCATTGGACACATAGTAGGATTGCAAGCTTACAGCAGACAGCATGACGATGAGTCCGATAACAACGAGCCTCGCGTAGTTCCACTTGATATTTCTTATCCCCCCGGCGACTAGCACATACAACGCGACCGAAGCTGCGATAGTGTACCTCGGATAATAAATTGGCTGCTTAACATACGACATCGCAAACGGTATGACATTAAGCGCAAAAAGCCAGACAACGAGAAAAAGCACGCTTGCAACGTTGACGACCTTTACGTTCCAAGAATAGGCAGCTAGAGCTTTTAAGGGGGATTTCCAATCCCATGAACCCTTTGCTCGTGTGAACCGAAATAAGGCGATCACGGACAACGCAATGAAGAGTATCGATAGGAACACGGATCCTGCATTGACGACAAACGTCGAGATCAAATCGTTCAGCGTAGGCAACGGTATCCAAAACCACGCATAGACCTGCGTGAGTACGACTCGATTGGCAAAAACGTACATCCACGGGGCGAAGAGAATGACAACGAGCACTTCGAGCGTCACCCACTGCCGCAGCCGAAACGTATCGCGTGCCGACAAGAGGAGGAGGATCACCACATATAGGTTTTGTGCGAGAACTATCAGCAGCCCGTAATAGTGCGTGTACAGTAGAAGCGTTGTAGTGAGGATATAGCCGGCAGACGTCGCGAGCGTGCTCCGCCGTAAAACACGCAGGAAGAAGTACATCGAGAGGAGGGCGAGGAGTACCATCAAGGTGTACATCCGCGCCTCTTGCGAGTACTGAACGTTAAACGACGAGAAGGCGAGAATGAGCGCCGCCATGAGCCCAGCCTCCTTGTCGAAGAGCTGACGGCCAACCAAGTAGATCACAGGTATCGCAAGAACGCCAAAGAGCGCCGAAAGCAGCCGGATAGCAAACTCAGATGTTCCAAAAATGAGAATCATGTAGTGCAAGGGAATATAGTAAAGGGGGGGTGAGTTGTCGTACAGCGCAGTTCGTCCGACTAGACCGAGTAGGTCAAATTCAGACATCTTAAGAGAGAAGACTTCATCAACCCAAATGCTTTGCGTACCTAAATGATAGAGCCTGAGAAACAGGCCTATAAGGACAATCGCCAACAATGCGAGGCTGTAATTACTGACCCTCCTGCTTGCAACTTTCACGAGCAGCAGTCAGTGCATTGCTACTTAAGAATTGTTATCCAGCACGTGCAGATTGCCCAGAACTCCTATCCAGTCAGGTCGTTTGCTATGCTAAAAAACTGTATAAAACTCCGAGGGTCGACCGATCTACGACGTTTACATGCGGTACTGAACGGATACTCGGTTCCTAGTATCGGCACTCGCATACCTTCAGGAGCAGCTCTGCCATAACCGATAAGGCACGAGTGCAATATGCGGAGGCTGCTCCAACGAACAGCGCGAATTTAAGCAGAATGGCGATAAACGCTGTAGAAATCCTAAACAAAAGCTTATACATCTTTTCAGCCATGGTCGAAACGAATTCAAAATGCGTGAGGAAAAAGATAATGCTTTAGGTTTAGCGCCCACGGCCGCAAGAGCGGCTGGCCGGGCCACATCGCTGCACAATTTAGGCACCGTTCGAGGATTCCTCCGCACGGGGATTTTTGACGACAACTGGAGAAATCGTTATGCTCTGATCAGCGCTGTACGAAAATAGAATGATTTCCGTTGTTATTCCTGCTCACAATGAAGCCGATCATATAGGTGAGCTACTCGAAGCTTTCGGTGCGTATGAAGGCTTAGAACTCATCGTCGCCGAAGACGCGTCGAAAGATGGGACACAGGAGATCGTGCGGGAGTTCGCGTCACGCAACAACAACGTGGTGCTTACAAGTAGCCGCACTTTGGCCGGCAAGGGCGCCGCGGTGAAGAGGGGGCTTGCTCTAGCGAAGGGAGGCGTGCTGGGATTCATCGATGGTGATGGGTCAATCCATCCAAGAGACTTCATGCGCATCGCAGCTGCGATTAACGGGGGGGCCGATCTTGCTGTCGGATCACGAGCCCTCCCCACCTCCATCATTGTCCGTCCACAACCGCTGTCGAGGCGAGTCGCAGGGTCAATCTTCAGCCTCCTCGCTCGCGCGATCCTCGACATCGACGTACGAGATTTTCAGTGCGGATGTAAGGCGTTCCGCCGCGGCGTGTGGTCCGCACCCAGCGTCGCCTGCGAAGGATTTGCATTTGACGCTGAACTCATTGCAAAGGCGCACAAGCAAGGGTTTAACATCGTCGAGGTGCCCGTAACGTGGAGCGACAAATCAAACAGCAAGGTCAGCATCGTGAGACAGGCCCTGCCGATGCTAAAGTGCCTCTTGAAAACGCGCGCTGAGGTAAGAAGGTGAGGGCGGAACCGCAAGTACCTCGCTGCGCTGTTTATCGCCTCTCTCGTACTAATCATGCTCTGGATAGACCATTCCCTAACCCTGTCGGGAGATTTGCAAGATCCCGATCCTTAGAAGATCTGGGTGACATGAACAAATACGTCGGAACCGGACACCCCCCCAATCTGAAACGCAGTCTCGGTAGCTAGATATCGCCTCCTGCGCTGTGAATTTGTCATGTAGTTGATGCATCGCGATTGACGTTGAACACACAATGTTGATCTCAATTTTGGGAAATAGTATAACAGGAAGTAGCCGAGGCTCGTGCGGGCCATCTTTTGTTAGCAGGAACCTCTCCAAGGAAGGTTGCGATCTCTTTAAATAGTAATTTGCGGACTCCTCATCGTGAGAATACTCGGGCAAGAGATCACGAAGTATACGGCCGCACTCTCGGCGATCGTGCTAGTCAGCGCGTTTCTGAGAGTATATCATATAGATACCCAAAGCCTCTGGTTTGATGAGGCTTTTTCCGTTTGGGTATCTAAAATGGGCTTGCTTCAAATCATACAAACGACGGCAGTAGACGTGCACCCACCCTTCTACTACTTTATCCTTCATTACTGGATGAGTGTTTTCGGGGACTCTGAATTTGCAGTAAGGTTATTATCGGCGCTCTTCGGCCTCCTCGCTATACCCATAATTTACTTGGTCGGCCGTCAGCTCTTTGACAAGGAGGTCGGGCTCGTGGCGGCGCTCATTCTCGCCCTCTCGTCCTTTAACGTTCAGTACTCGCAAGAGGCGCGGATGTACACCTTGATGGTTCTGCTCGCCCTGCTCTCGATGTACTTCTTCCTCCGCGTTTTGCAGCGGAGCAGTTTGACCCTATCGGTTGGGTACGTTCTCTCGACAACGCTTCTGCTGTACACGCACTTATACGGATTATTTGTCCTGATTGCCCAGAACGTCTACGTCGTAACGCTCCTCGTCTTGTCAAAAGATCATACGCTTCGTGTAAAGCGCTGGGTTCTCTTGCAGGTTGTTACTATTGCCTTATTCGTCCCGTGGATTCCCCACTTGGTCGGGCAAACCTCGCGAGCATTGACCGGGCAACCCTTGGCAATTTTAGGCACTGCTTTTTTTGGGTTCGAACCGCCCACAGTTTCGCAGATTAATCAGACATTTATATTATACGCTGGAACCACATACCTATTAGTGCTCTTTTTGGGACTGTCGGCGCTCTCATTGTTTAAATACAAGAAAACGCACGGTTCTATGAATTGGAAAGCGCCGTTCCGAGCTCTTGAGATCTATTCATGGGACGTGCGCATCGTAAGTGTAGCAGCCGTGTGGTTTCTCGCGTTGTGGGTGTCGATCATCAACGTGATTCCATTTGCTATCTCTCACTTTTCCGTCGACATGTACCAGTCTAGATCCACAATTGCTGCTTCGGTGGCTCTTTACCTTCTCGTCGCTGCGGGAATAAGAAACATCAATCACAAGTATGTTAAATTGGCAGTTATTGTCGTAATTGTCGTATTATTAGCAGCGCCTTTACAAACGTATTATTCGACTATAACAAAGCGATCAGGGCGTGAAGCATTTGGTTTCGTCGATGCAAATGTCAGAAGTGGGGATGTTGGGATCATCTTCCCCGTCAATCATATCGTCGTTGCCGACTATTATAATAAGAGAACGGATATCAATTTCACGTCATTTGGCTCAGGACAAAAGAGCAATGATGAAAACATTAAAGAATTGAATGCGTCTCTTACGGGAAGCAAAAGGGTGTGGTTCGTCTATCCCGATCCCGGTGGACCCAACAACGTACAGATGACCCAAATACTAAAAGCATTCAATGAATCGTATGAGACTGCATCATCCGCTTATTTTACTAATGGTTATGATGTGTACTTGTTCGTGAAACGAAACTAGGCCCATCATTTTGGAAGCAAAAATGAAAATAGCAGTTGAGGGCACAGTCTTTCAGCGACCGATCACTGGCATGAACAAGGGAACCCGATGCCTCTATGAAAATCTTGCCAAATTGACGCAATCTTTGGATGTGAGGGTGCTCCATAAGGAACCCTTAACGTGCACTTTTACGCCCAGGATCAGATCGGTCCAAATAGGGCATGCGGTGCCAAGTAATCTTTGGAGATCGTTAGCTCTTCCCGTGTATCTCGCACGTACAAAACCAACATTCGTGCATTTTCCTTGGAACGGACGTGTCCCGCGACTTCTTAGAGGCACTAAGATCATCGTCACACTACACGACGTCCTACCTCTTATGATACCCAATTACTTTCCGTCAAAAAAAGTTGAAGAGTCATACAGGGATAGAGTTCAAGCTGATATAGATCGAAGCGATCTATTGCTAACTATTTCAAATTTCTCAAAAAGAGAAATATTACGCAATTTCAGGGTCCAAGCCGAACCAATTGTCGTCTATTACGCCCCGACAATCCAAACAAATGGTAAACTAGATTATTTTAATAAGGACCAGCAGGACTATTTTCTTTACGTAGGAGGATACGACAAGCGCAAAGGGATCGAAAGCTTGTTAAAAGTCTTCATTACCCTGCACGAGCAACAGAATCTTCAAAGCAAGCTCCTATTAGTTGGGAACCCAGTCCATTACTCGAAAGAGTTCAAACAGTTAATTGATGCAGGGTTCAGAGCAAACGCTGTTGAAGAACGCGGCTTCGTTCCAGACTCCGGCTTAGCCAAGTTGTACGCTAACGCCAAAGCACTTGTCTACCCTTCAAAATTCGAAGGATTTGGACTGCCTCCATTAGAAGCAATGGCATCAGGCTGCCCAGTTGTAACAACGAAATACACCGCTATCCCTGAGATTTGTGGCGATGCGGTCTATTATGTTGATCCGGACGATAAAGAAGCGTTCGCTCACAGCTTAATTAAGCTCGATAGTGATCAAGGACTTCGCGAGAAGCTAGCCCGCAGGGGCTTGAAACAGGCTGGCAAATTCTCGTGGAATGAGTCAAGCCGAGTATTTTTAGACGAACTGGAAAAGCTTGAGACGGGGACTTGTACAAACTAATTTCCTTATTCATTTCTGCATGTCGAGGCCTGGCACCGTTCCCATTTAATCATGTGGCAGTAGAGTAAGCGAGCGTAATAAAATGGATTCACCACCGCGATAGGTGTCATAGCTAGTTACAAGGCCTCCAGCGAAAAACGATGTGCGAGTTTGTCGAAGACCTGTCCCTTGTAATTCTTAACGGCTTTTGAGAGTTATAGCGCGTCGTTTCGCGAACTCTCCGCTGAAAGAGAGGACGCTCTTGCCTTTTCTTGTACAGGTCACTCCCTTCGACTCAGCGGCAAGGATTGGGTACTCCCTCCATCTATGCCTCTGAACAAAATCGACGCAATCTTAGGTCCTGCTTCGCACAGCTGAGTGCCGAAGGTTAGGATACAAATAACAAAGATTAAGTAATGTTGCAAAAGAATAAAACGGCCTACAGAATTAGTATTGCACATTTGGCTGCAGCGGCTGCAGCCTTTCAACTTACAGCAAGAGAATATACTGCCACCTCTTAAAAAAACGCAGGCCCTAATGCAACGTTGGGAAGTGTCTTCCAAAAAAATCGTGACTTACTTACTTTTAGCCGTGGCTATGATCTCTCTCATGGCAGCGGTAACCAGTACAGCAGTTACGCCTAGTTCTGCTGCAGCTGCTAGTGGCACGACGAACACGCAGCAACTAGTAGGGGCTACGACGCACCCGATGCACCCGATAGAGTATCAAATTGGCTGTCCCCCATCTATGGTAAATGATGGTACTTCACTTGACTATTTTAAGTCGCACGGATTCTCGGTCGTGCACTTGGTAGTTCCCGATAAGGGAACGTACCAGAGTGAGCTCAATACGATCAAATCACTTGGCATGAAGCCAATTATTGACGTTGAAATCCCCATTTGGAACGGAGGACAGCTCCAGAGCACGCCGATAAGCAATTTTAGCTCGTACTTCCAATCACTCAAAAATACAGGCTGGGAGTACGTCTCTTCAGAAGGAGGAAGAGCCGGCGATCTCGATTATATGTCGCAGTATTTCAAAGGATACGTCAACTATAACTGCGACCAATGCGGCCTGTGGAAGGATATGTACAAGCACAGCCTCACCGTGATGAACAGCTGGGAAAGTTACTATACAAGCGAGTGGCCGTACATCCAGAATGGAACAAAGGAATCGGCCGCGTTAGGCAAGGCGAATGGCCTCTTAGCTGGGGTATGGGAATACGGTTCTGATGGGAAGACTGATTACAACCCTATACTAACTAACTCAAAAAACGGTGGTTCACCTAGCTATAAGTCGATGTTCGATTGGTCCTACGCCAATGGGGTCGGCTTCAACCATTTTCAAGTGTGGTGTGGTGCTAATTCTCAGGGCCTTTCTCGATACAAAGCGCTAGGATTCGAACAGATAGTCGCAGATCTACAGGCTTATTACCCACCGTGGGGCTCATGGACTGCCGTCGGCGGAGCGCTTGCTGCGGGCACCGGTCCTGCCACCAGCGCACCGGATGCAAACAGCTCCGACCTCTTTGTAACGGGCACCGACAACGCGCTCTGGTACAGACATTACCAATCGGGGTCGGGGTGGTCGGCGTGGAAGTACCTCGGCGGCGCTCTTTCGTCAAGTCCCGCGGCGGTGTCCCGGCCTAACGGGAAGATCGACG
>Ga0066793_10000691_pt1 | contig 13915 bp, 6 predicted proteins | sample PersoiDNA2013189_FD_83876 | JGI IMG/M metagenome (GOLD analysis project Ga0066793, IMG submission 83876) | Permafrost soil microbial communities from the Arctic, to analyse light accelerated degradation of dissolved organic matter (DOM) -... | ecosystem: Environmental > Terrestrial > Soil >...
GGTGAATCGGTGATTAGACCGCGCTCGCACTGCCGCTCCTGCGGTCGCGTGCTCAACGCGGTCGACCTGTTTCCGGTCGCCGGCTACCTGGTCAGGGTAGGCCGCTGCGCCAGCTGTGGCGTCTCCATCGGCGTCTCCTCACCGGTGATCGAGGCGCTCTGTGGAAGTGCGATGCTGGCGGCGGCGGCCTTGCTGGGGCCGGGGCGTGGGGCCATCGCCGGCTTCGTGGCGATCGCGATGGTTGGCGCCGGAGTCCTTGGCGTCGGCCGGCTACGGCGCTCTACGCGTGGATCCCAGCCGGGTTGAGCGTGTGGCGCCGGGCATCGTGCTCGCTGATCAGGCCGGCCCGCAGGAGCTGATTCAGCGAGCGCTCGAGCGTCTGGGAGCCTTCGCGCAAGCTCGTCTGGAGCACCGTTCGCAGCTGGTCGGTTCTGCCCTCTTTGATCATCGACCGAACGGCGGTGTTGGCCATCAGGACCTCGAAGGCGGCTACCCGACCACCCCCGACCGCGGGCAAGAGCTCCTGGTAGATGACTCCCGCCACCGAGCTGGCGAGCTGAATCCGCACCTGCTGCTGCTGGGCGCCGAGAAAGCTGTCGATGATCCGATCAAGCGCCTGCGGCGCGTCGTTCGTGTGCAGGGTGGCGAGGACAAGGTGACCCGACTCTGCGATCGACACGGCCGCGCTCATGGTCTCCAGGTCGCGCATCTCGCCGATGAGGACGACGTCCGGATCTTCCCGGAAGGCAGAGCGGAGACCCTCCGCAAACGACGGCGTGTCGTCACCGACCTGGCGCTGGTCCACGATCGAGAGCTGGTGCTTGTGGATGTACTCGATCGGGTCTTCGATCGTGATGATGTGGAAGGGTCGCGTCGCATTGAGGTGATCGATCATGGCCGCCTGGGTCGTCGACTTTCCGCAGCCGGTCGGCCCCGTGACCAGGATCAGGCCGTGCAGCCGCTCGAGCAGGCGGTGCACCGACTCGGGGATGCCAAGCATGTCGAAGTTGGGGATCGCCAGGGGAAGCAGCCGGAAGGCGGCCGCGATCGAGTTGCGCTGGTGGTAGGCGTTCCCGCGAATCCGCGCGCGATCCTGCCAGGTGAACGAGAAGTCGACGTGACGGCGCTTCTCGAGCTCCTTCCATTGCTTTGCATCGAGGACCTCCCGCAGCAGGCGCTGCGTGTCGGAAGGCGTGAGCACCCCGAAGCTATCGTCCAGCGGCTCGAGGTTTCCGTCCCTCCTGATGCGAGGCTTACTGCCGCAGCTGAGTATCAGATCCGAACCGCTGGCCTCGAGCAATCGGTGCAGCGCGGCGTCCATGGTGATCGGTTGCTGCATCGTCCGCCTCTATTTGACCGGAGCGGCGGCAAGCGAGACATCGGCTCGCTCGGCGGGCCTCGCTTGAATGTCCCTCTCACGCATGGGCTCAAGTCCCAGTTCGCGGTTCCCGAATGCCCCCGCCCGGTTTGTCCCAGACGAAAACGGGACCAACGCCTCATGTGACTTTCTCGATCCGCTCATACGATTGATGAACTTGGAACTCTCCGCTCGTGAGCGCCGGCATGGGCGGCCCCGTCCTCGGCGCAAGAGACCCGGTTGATGGCGAAAGTCGCAGAGGTCCTGTTTCGGCACAGGATCAGATTCGTCGCGCTGGTCCTGATTCCGGTCGCTCTCGGAGCGTCGGTTGCCGTGGTCTTCGCCAGCTACCGTGCTACGGCCACTTTGAGGATCGAAGATCCCTCAGCGTTTGGGGCTTCGTTCATCCCCGTCGGTTGGAGTCCGAGCCAGACCCCTGCGCAGAATCTGGCCGAGAGCGTCGGTCAAGTGGTCAAGACGCCCGCATTCGCGCAGAGCCTGTCCAACCGGCTGACCGGCGAGGACGCGGTTTCGGGCGCCTCGGAACTCAAACAGACGCTCGCGTCGGTGGTCGCCAATTTCAAGGCGAGCGCGTCAGATCCCCATTTGGTGACTCTGACGTTCACCTGCCCCCGTCCCTCGGTTTGCCAGAGCGTGATGAGTGATGGGATCGCCATCTATCAAGAGCAGCTGATCGGGATCCAGCAGGCTCAGGCGGCCGCCGCCAATGTCTTTTGGAGCGCTCAGCTGAAGGATGCCCAGGCCAACCTCGCAAAGGCCGTGACTGCTCTGAATGACTATGCCGCCGGGCATCCGGGCACCGCAGTCGACGTCACATCGAGCGACCCGCAAGCCGCGCAGCTTGCAAACGACGTGCAGCTGTGGCGGGCCAAGGTGGTCGAGGCTCAAAACGGTTTGAGCCAAGCGCAGTATCTCGGGACGGCGTCTGCTCGCTTCTTGCAGGTCGGCACCACAGTGGCCGACCCGCCCCATATCGCCGGCTCGCGATTCGTTGGGGACAGGAGCAGCCTGCTGCCAGGCGTAGCCGTTCTGCTGGCCGGGCTCGCCCTGGTCGTGGCCTACCTCCTCCTGCTCGCGTGGGTCGACAGGACGGCGGGAGATCCAAAGGCCCTCGAGCGCCGCCTCGGCGTACCCGTGGTGGCGACCATCCCGAAGCTGGTGAGCTCTCGTGGCTTCTAGGACCCTCAAGGAGCGCTTACGCGCCGCTAGACAGCTGAATCAGACGATTCCAGGGGGAAGCGAGCAACCAGCTCTGGCTTCAATGTCTCTCAAGGAGCGCCTACGCGCCCCCAGGCAGCCGGTTCAGACGATCCGGGAACCAAGCGAGCAACCAACTCAAAAGCTGGACGTGCAGACAGTCCATGAGGAAGCTGAAACCGTCGCCAACGGGCACGTTGAGGTCGCGAACAGGGAGGCAGTCGTTGAGGAAGTTGAGCCGGCCACCGACGGGCACGTTGACTTGGCGGACGAGGAGGCAGCTTTTACGGAAGTCGAGCCGGCCACCAACGGGCACGCTCAGGTCGCGGACGAGGAAGCGGCTCATGCGGACGCTAGGCCGGCCACCAAGCGGCGCATTCAGGTCGCGAACGAGGAAGCGGCTCATGCGGACGCTCAGCCGGCCACTAAGCGGCGCGTCCAGGTCGCGAACGGGGGGGCAGCTCATACGGAAGCTGAGCCGGCCGCCAACGGGCAAGTTCAGGTTGCGAACGAGGAGGCACCTCACAAGGAAGCTGAGCCGGGTACCAATGGGCACGTTCAGCTGGCCGACGAGCTCGAGCAGGTGGCTCGGGAGAGTGCGCAGACGCCCAAGGCGGATGAGCGGCTGCCCAGCCAGTTCTCACAATCGATCAACGATGCGCTCACCCGCCGGCAGACCCTCCCGGGTTTTGCTGATCCACGGCTGGAGCGGATCAGCGCCATCGAGCTGCCGCCCTGGTTCATCGACCGCTGTCGGAGTGCCTACCTTTCTGTTGCGTTTGAACCCGCGACGGATTGCCGCGTCATCGGCGTCACGAGTGCGGCGTATGGCGAGGGCAAGACTTCGGTTGCGATCGGTATTGCCACAGCGATGGCGGTCGACACCAAAAAGCCCACCCTCCTGATCGAGTGCGACTTTGCGGCGCCGTCCTTCTATAGGTTTTTTGGCGTCACGGAGGCGGGGGGACTAAGCGACTGGCTCGGTGGCGGCTCGCGTTTGAGGATCGTTCGCGGCGCGGCGGCCGTGCCCAACATGTTTGTGATTCCCTCCGGCAGCCCCCAGAAGGAGCCCGCTCGATTCTTCTATCAGCTCGTCGATCGGAACGTTTTTGAAGGACTCCGAGGCCTCTTTGGCAACGTGGTCATCGACCTTCCTCCAGTGCTGCACATTTCCTATGGCTCTCTGGCGTGCGCACTGGCGGATCGTTTGCTGATCGTGGCCCGCAGCAAGTTGACCCTGACTTCCGACCTGGAGACCATGGTGACTCGTATCGGGAAGGACCGCGTGAGCGGCATCGTGCTTACCGGCGCTGAAGACAGAGTCCCCAGCTGGCTTCGGAACCTCCTCTAGGGCCCGCGGGTTGATCGAGCGCGGCCGCAGTCTCAAGGGTTTCGTGACTGCTGCGCCAATTCAGGTCGAGGCCCCTTCGCGGCCGGACCGGGACGAGAGCTCTCCGCGCGAGCTGTGGCAGCACGTGACCCCGCCCGGATCCACCCGTTTCAACGTTCCGGCATCCACCGCGGCTCGGCGGCGCCTCCGCCACCAGGTGCGGAACCTGCCGCCGGGCGCGTCTGTCGTCTTGTCGTGCGCAGCGTTGGGATCCCGACGGCGCTGCCGCCAGTTTGCTCGAGACGCCGGCATCGAGATCCTGCGCGAATACGTCGCCATTCCGGCGGTGGATTCCCCAACCTGTTACATCGAGGACTCAGGCGCCGCGCTCCGCCATTTCTTCACCGAGCTGGTCACACTGCCGAAGGGAAGCGCCGCCCTGTCGGCGCCGCTGCAGGCGATGAAGGGAGTGGCTCGAACCTTCTTTCCCGCGACCCTGGTCGGAGCTGTCGTGCCGATCCGGATCGTCGTGGGGAGGGTTCGTATGAACGGGGCAGCCCTGGCTGCCTATCCCGGCATTCCGGGTACCCCCAGCTCCGGCGGACTCCTCGACCTGCCCGGAATGCACTCGGTGGTGCTCGCGCTTTCGAAAAACCCGAACTCAAACATCACTGTGCTGCTGATTCCGCACGGTCACCGCCGGCCTACGCTCGCGGTCAAGTTGCCGACCACCCCAAAAGCAGAGGCGAGCATCAGGGCCGAGAGGGCTGTCTTGTCGGGCCTGCACGCGCGCTTGCCCAGCGCCATCGTCGCCACCATTCCCAGCCTCGGGCACCTGCGGGAGCTGGCCGGCACGTCGTCCCTGGTCACTACCGCTTTGGCGGGCTCCCCGATGACCACCCGCTACCACTCGTGGCGGCATCTGGGCAACCCCTCAGCCGTTCGTGCCGACTTTCTAGCCGTAGAGGCGTGGCTGTCAGGCTTTCAGGGCGCCACCGCCGGAGCGCGTGGGCCAGTCGACATGGATGGTGGCGCTACCGACATTATTCGGATGCGCTTTGGCGAGGAACCAGGAATCGACGATTCTCTGGCCACGCTCGCTGTCATTCATGGCCGCCTTCGCACCACCAGCACCCCGCGTACAGCGGTACATGGCGACTTCTGGTTCGGCAACGTGCTCATGAACGGCGAGAGAGTGTCTGGGGTGGTCGACTGGGAAGCGGGCGCTGCCAATGGCGAGCCGGTTCGCGACCTGGTTCGGTTCGCCCTGACGTACGCCCTTTACCTGGACCGGCACACCCGCGCCGGGCATCGGGTTTCGGGGCACCGAGGCCTCAAGGCCGGGGAATGGGGGTCGGGCATCACCTGGGCAGTCGAAGGGACGGGTTGGTTTCCGGATCTCTTGCGCGAGTTCGTTCGCGGCGGGCTGGCCCGGCTGGGCGCGGACCCTGAACGCTGGCGCGAGGCGATGCTCGCAGGCCTGGCGGAGGTGGCCGCGACCGCCGATCACCTCGAGTTCGCACGGCTGCACTGGCAGCTCTTCGAGCGTCTGTCCGGGGAGGTCCCCGCGCTCAGTGCGGGCGTCGTCTCGCAGCCGTCACGCTGAGGCCGATCAACGCCAGCAAGGCCACTGCGATCAACGTCCACCGGAACCAACCGGTCGACAAGATGTATCCGACCAGAGTGGGTTTGGCCGCCGGCGCGGCGGACGAAAGCGGAAGACCCGCAGATGGAATGAAAGTCCGAGCGTTCTCGGATTTCAGCATGGCCACGTTGTCCGGATGAGTGTCCAGGCTCGTCCCCACGCAGGTCGAGTCGCGTGATTGATAGTTCCACGAGAAGACGAAGTAGCCCGACATCTCTGACCTGGCCCAGTGATCGAACTCAGACCCCAGCTCCTGTGGCGTCGGCAGTCGGTAGAAGCAGTCCTGGAAGTCTTGGACCACCCCCCAGTAATCGGTGATGCCGGCGGCTGAAATTGAAGCGATCGCTGAATCAATCGCGGTGAAATCGCACGTCGATTGCGCTTTGCTGCAGGGATAGATGTCGAAGCCGAGCACGTCCACTGCTCCAGCCCACGGGGCGTAGTCCCGCGCGATGGCACCCTCGTACTGCTGGATCACGGTGAAGGTCTTGCTGCCCGGGTCAAGGAAATGCACTAGCGCGGTCCGCTGCTTGAACATGGCGGGAGCGGCAGGGCACTCGCTGACGAGAGGCTCATCGCCCAGGTAGTAGGCCAGGATCGCCGGGTTCCCAGCGATGGGTGGGACGAGCGAGCGGATCTTGGCATCGTCGTCTTCAAAGCCACAGGTCGGTGCATTGATCCACGCTCCCAACCAGACCACTCCTTTCAAGCCCTTGGCCACGAGGGGATTCAGGCTCTGTGTGTAGGGATCTGCCATCACCGTGTTGAAGCCCGTGGACGCGATCGTGTCGAAACCACCCTGGCTCGAGTCCTTGCCATAGACGCCGCGGACGTAATTGCTGGAGGTCGCGGAGGTGGAGGGCGAGGACGACGGGGCAGGTGACGAGGGTGGCACCGGGGAAGGAGACGTGGTTGGAGGTTGTGGAGATGCGTGTGGAGGTGGGGGAGACGCGCTTCCGGCGAGGAGCGGCAGGATATCCCCGACGTTGGAGTCGGCTGAGTGGCCGAGAAGCGCGACGCCGTAAGCCTCCTCCAACCCGCGCAGCGTTCCGTACGCGCTGCCACCATTGGCCGCGGTGCCGTGCGCGGAGCCCACAACGAGCGTAAGGACCTGCTCGGACTGCGTGCCCTCGTCCCACGTGACGATGATGCGGCTGCCCGCCGTCCACCAGCTCGAAGCCTGAACCTGTGCGACAAGGCCTTTGAGAAAGGCATCGCCCTGGGCCGGAGTGCCGTCGTGCATGTCGTTGATGGTGTTCGGCGTCACCCAGATGAAGGACGGGGCGCTTCCGGCGTTGAGGTCGGTCGTCAGCTGCGAATAGGGCACGTCGCGGTTGCACTGGCTCGGGTTGTTGCGCACCGAGAGGAAGTACATGAACGGGTTGTGATTGACGTCGTAGCTGCCGGGGCTGTACTGGTCGGTCAGGTCGCAGGCGACCGGCATGTCCTGCATATATGCCCGCCAGGCGACGCCGGCGGCCGCCAGCTCGTCCGTGAACTGCGGGCCGGCGTACGTCCCGTCCTGAGGAGTCGTGTCCTGGGGGTTGTTTTGAATCGAGCCTGACATCAGCCCGAGGTAGTTCGGCAGGCTGGGATGGCTCAGGTCGGTGGTGCTCACCGAACCGTTGGTGTTGACCAGACCGTTGACATAAGGCATCTGCGAGTTACCGACGACCCCTTCATAGCTCGTGTTCTCCATGAGCACGATCATCAAGTGAGGCGGAATGGCAGCCGCCTGGCCCAGCTGGACTGAAGACAGTACGAATGCTGCGCTCAGGCAGAGCAGTCCGAACCGGGCCAACTTCCTCATGTCGCTACCTGGCTTTGTCGAGCTCCACCATCGCATCGCGGTAGCGGGAAGTGGTAACAGGTTGCCGCTCCATTACTCGACCGTCACGCTCTTGGCGAGGTTCCGCGGTTGGTCGACGTCGCGTCCGAGCACGGTCGCCGTGTGGTAGGCGAACAACTGGAGGACCACCGTGTTGAGGACGGCCACCGCCGCCTCGTCACCGGCGGGGATCTCAATCCGATCCGTGACGACGCGATCGAGTGAGTGGTCGCCTTTAGTCACGAGCGCGAGCACCGGAGCGCCCCGAGCGGCGACCTCGTGCACGTTTCCGGCCATCTTCTCTTTCGTGGGGCTGTCAGTGCAGATTGCTATGACGGGAAAGTCCTGGTCCAGGAGCGCGATCGGTCCATGCTTGAGGGCCCCCGCGGACGTGCCTTCGGCGTGGATGTACGACACCTCCTTGAGCTTGAGCGCGCCTTCGAGCGCGATGGGATAGTTGATGCCCCGACCAATGAACATGAAGTTCTTGAAGCTCGAGTAACGTCGGGCCAGCCTGGCGATCTCGTCCTCTAGGGAAAGCACGGATCGTACTGAGTCAGGGAGACCGCTCAAGGCGGTCGCGAGCTCCTGGCGCCTCTCGAGCGGCATCCTTCCGTGCGCATTCGCCATGCGGGCGGCAAGCAGGTAAAGGGTGACGAGGTGGCTGAGAAATGTCTTCGATGAAGCCACGCCGATCTCTGGCCCTGCATGCAGATAGATCGCCTCATCGCTGTCTCGGGCAGCGGTGCTGGAGACTACGTTGGTAATCGCGAGGGTGTGCGAGCCGCCAGCCTTTGCTTGACGCATCGCGACGATGCTGTCGGCGGTCTCGCCTGATTGCGTGAGCGCTAGGGTCAGCGTCTCGGAGCCGATATTTGGCCTGCGGTACCGGAATTCGGAGGCGTCGGCAGCGCGGGCCGGAATTCCAGCCCAGTCTTCGATCAAGTGTTCGCCCACCATGGCCGCATGGAGCGATGTGCCCATCCCGAGGAGGAGCACATTTCCATACCGGCGGAGATCCGCATCGGACATCGCACATTCCTGAAAGCGGACGGAGCCGTCTGCCATGAGGCGACCGCGAAGGGCGTTTGCCACAGCCTCCGGGGTCTCGTGAATTTCCTTCAGCATGAAATGGCGGTAGCCGCCTTTCTTGGCCTGGCTCACGTCCCAGTCGACTGTGATGACTTTGGCCGCAACGTCAATCCCATCGAGGGTCGAGACTCGAGCGCCCGATGGCGTGATCGCAACGACCTCGCCCTCGCCCAGCACCAGAACCTTCTTGGTGTAGGGGATCACGGCGGTGATGTCGGATGCGATGAAGAACTCATCCCCGTTGAGCCCGATTACCAATGGCGCGTTCAGCCGGGCGCCTACCAGCAGGTTGGGATCGTCGAGCGAGAAAATCGCGAGGGCATAGGCGCCCTTGATGCGCCTCAGAGCGACGCGGACCGCACCCAGAAAATCGCCCTGATAGCAGTCTTCGATCAGGTGAGGGACGACCTCGGTGTCGGTTTCGGAGACGAACCTGTGGCCACGGCTCTCGAGCTCGAGCTTGAGCTCGACGAAGTTCTCGATGATGCCGTTGTGAACGACCACGATCCGGCCCGAGCAATCAGAGTGCGGATGCGCGTTGAGGAGGCTCGGCTTGCCATGGGTGGCCCACCGGGTATGGCCGATACCGAGCTGGCCCTTGGGCACGCCGTCTTTGAGTCTCTCGACCAGGAGAGCCACCTTGCTTTCGCTCTTGGTTGTGGTCGTCCGTCCGGCGCTGCGGTCAAGCACCGCAATACCGGCCGAGTCGTAGCCACGGTACTCGAGGCACCGAAGGCCCTCGATGAGCACCGGTGTGGCCTCCCGCCGACCCAGGTAACCGATGATTCCGCACATTTATTTTCTTGGTCCGGCTCGCGGCGCCCGCGAAGCCACGATCAGCTTATGTGGGCTTACGTCGAGTGCCAATGGTGCGGATTGCCCCACGTAGGACTGGAGACCCACAAGGGGCGCGGATTTGACTACGCCGGCTTGAATACGGCGCAGACGGTGAACCATTGCGTCGACGTCGGGAACGTGAACCCGGCGTGTTGCTGGCCTGCCGCGCTGGACGTGATGTCCTCCTCACTCTGCGAGCCGCTGGTGTTCTGGGCCCGCTTCGCAAAGGCCACACCCTGGCTGGAGCCGGCCGTCAGGGTGCCGGGACCGTTGGTCGCCGTCATTCCGCCGTAGACGAGCTCACCAGGGCCGACCGCCGCAGTGAGCCCGGAGTCGGCAGAGGTGCTGCTCCCGCTGGCGATCACCACCTGGTCGAGCGGGTTGATGGTCGCTACTCCGGAGTATTCCGCCGCTCCACCTTGCATGTACGTTGCGCTAGGAGATGCCATCGTGATCGTGAGTCCGCTGGGGGCGGCGGCGGAATTCGCGAAGTAGTAAAGCGCGATGTCCCCTGGTGCCGTGCCTCCGCTCCATGCCGTGGAGGCCGAGCGTGTCCACGCCCCGTTCACGCTGTCGGACACGGTCACCTGGCCCGGCGAGTTGTACTGCCCGAACCAGCCGACCAGGATGTCGCCCCGTGCAACAGGGCCCAGGGTGAGCGTCACGCTGGTCACAGCGGTTCCAGTCGACACCACGGCACTCTGCACGAACTTCGGCACGCCGGGCACATGTACCGACGCGGTCGCGGACTGCGCCGAATGGTTGCCGGCGGCGTCAAAGGCATCGATCGAGTAGGTGTAGCTGGTGGCCTGGGTGACGGCGGCATCCGAGTACGTCAACGTCGATGCCCCGACGGTCGCGAGCACCGCACCGTTGCGGTAGACCGTGTAGCCGGACACGCCGACGTTGTCCGTCGATGCGTTCCAGGCCAGGCTGACCGTACTGGATCCAACCGCAGCCGCCGTCAGACCGGTGGGCGCCGTCGGCGGCGTGGTGTCAGCTGTCGACGTCGTGACGCTGATCGCAGTGGGCGTCGTGGAGTGGTTGCCGGCGGCGTCAAAGGCATCGACCGTATAGGAGTGGGTGCTGCCCACAGCCACCGTGTCGGTGTAATTGAGCGTCGACGCCAACGTGATCAGCATGCTGCCGTCGCGGTATACGTCATAACCTGCGACGCCGACGTTGTCGGTCGACGCAGACCACGAGATGGCCACCGCGGTCGGCGAGGTGGCGGTGGCCGCAAAACCGCCGGGTGTCGTGGGCGGGATGTCATCCGGCGTGGTCGCTGACGCCGGCGCCGACTGGGCCGAGTGGTTGCCGGCGGAATCGAAGGCGTCGACCATGTACGAGTAGGTGAGGCCGTGGCCAACGCTATTGTCGGCAAAGGAAAGCGTGCCTCCCGGGGTCGTGGCGATGGCAGCCCCATTGCGGTACACCGTGTAGCCGGTGACACCGACGTTGTCGGTCGATGCGTTCCAGGCGAGGTCGACCTCGCCGCTGGAGGCCGCTGTTGCGGACAGGCCAGCCGGCACTGTGGGCGGAGTCCAGTCGGGCGTGGTGATGTTCGCCGTGAGCGATTGGGTGGAGTGATTCCCCGCGGCATCGAAAGCATCGACGGTGTAGCTGTACGTGGTTATACCGGAGGCTGTTTTGTCGGCGTAGGCCAAAATCGGTCCGGACACGGTGCCGAGCACCCCACCGTTGCGATAGACGGTGTAGCCGGTGACAGCGACATTGTCCGTGGAAGCGTTCCAGGTCACGTCGACCTCTCCCACCGGCCCGGTCTGGGCCGCGACCCCCGCCGGCACTGTCGGCGGCTGCGTGTCGGGTGCAGCCGGCGTCGTAGCGCTCGCCGGCGCCGAACGGGCAGAGTGGTTGCCGGCGGTATCAAAGGCGTCCACCGAGTAGCTGTAGCCGGTGGACGCGGCCACAGTGGTATCCGCCCAGGCAGTCACGCCGGCACCCGTGGTTGCCAGGAACGCGCCGTTGCGATAGACCGTGTAGCCGGTCACGCTTACGTTGTCGGCGGATGCACCCCAGCTGATGTCGATCTCCCCGGGGGATACCGCGGTGGCCGTGACGCCGGTTGGGACGGTGGGAGGCGACGTGTCGGGCGTTGTCACGCCGACCGGCGACGACTGCGCCGAGTGGTTCCCGGCCGCGTCGAAGGCGTCGATCGCGTAGTTGTAGGTGGCGAGGCTGGTGACCGTGTTGTCCGCAAATCCCAGGGTCGATCCGGAAACGCTGGCCAGGACTGAGCCGTTGCGATAAACGGTGTAGCCAGTCACTCCCACGTTATCCGTCGATGCATTCCAGGCCAGGTTCACCTGGGGTGTTGACGAGCTCGGCGTTGCCGTCAGTCCGGCCGGAACCGTGGGGGCCTGTGTGTCTGCGGCTGCGAACGGGCGGAAGACCGCCGCCATCGCGTACCAGCCGGTGGCGGTGCTGAAAGTCGCACGCCCGTTCTGAGCTCCCGCGGTGCTCGACAGCACGTCTTCGATGTCGACCGACCCGGAGGGCCGTTGCGCTCGCATGGTGAAGGCCTGTCCTTGCGTCGAGCCGGGGGCGGTGTTTCCCGGCGATCCACCGGTGATGACGCCGCCCACGACGAGCTCACCCGCCCCAACGAGGGCCGTGGCGCCGGAATCGGCCGCCGTCCCGGTGCCTTTCGCCACCACCGCCTTATCCAGCGCGCCCGTCCGCGCCACTCCGCTGTAGTCGCTTACCGCAGCCTCGAGGTAGGTCGCTGTGGAGGCACCAATAGTTATCGTGACGCCGCTCGGTGCAGCAGCTGCGTTCTGCACGTAGTAGAGCGCGAGATCGCCCGTGCTTGACCACGTCTCCGATGCTCCTCGCGTCCATGCCCCGTTGACGTTGTCGGACACCTGGACCTGGCCTGCAGAGCCATACTGGCCGAACCATCCGACGAGCAGATCACCGGCGTGAACGGCGCTGGTCAGCGACAGGGTGGTCGTCGTCACGCTGCCTCCCGTCCCCACAGTCCCGGCCTGCGTCCAGTGAATGCCCGGCGGGGGGGCTGAAGTGGTCACCGACAGCGGCGGCGACTGGGCCGAATGGAGGGCCCCGGCGTCGACAGCATCGACTGTGTACGGATAGGCCGTCGCAGACGCGACTGTGTCGTCGGTGTACGTGGTCGCTCCAGCTGATCCCGTGCTGCCGACCACCGTGCCGTTCCGATACACCGTGTAGCCCGTTACAGCCACGTCATCGGTGGATGCGTTCCACTGCAGTGACACGGCACTCGCCGTTACCGATGTTACTGAGAGACCTGTTGGGATGGTGGGGGGCTGCGTATCGGTGGTAGAAACGATCGCTTCGAATGCCCCGATGTCACATCCCGAGCCCTGCGGGCGCGCAATGCCACGCTGGTCGGTGCTGCCGCTGCATCCACTCACACTGGTGGGAATCGCGTTGAACGCGGGGCTCGACCAGGGCAGCGCCATCGTCTGGGTTGGCCCTCCGTTTGGCGCCAGCGCATCGAGCTGCGGTGCCGTGTTGCTGAGCGAGTGTTTCGCCGACGACAAGCCACACGACGAGCCGCTGTCCAGGTTGTAACCGTTGTCGATGATCGGGGGGCCATTGCTGCTGCAGTTGCTGCTGCCGATGCCGTTGTCAACGATGGTCATGCTCAGCGTCACCGTTGCGGTGACCGACCCGTAGCTGAAGTTGTGGATGTTGGCGCCTGTGCTCGCCTTGTTGCCCGAGAGAGTCGATTGGATAAAGGTCATCGTGCCGAAATTGTTTATGGCGCCTCCGCCACTGCCGTTGTCCGAGTTGTTGTAGAAGGTGGTGTTGCGGATGGTCATCGTCGTGTCGTTGTCGATCGCACCACCTCCTCTCCCGGTGTTGCCGACGAACGTACTGTTGGACACATTCGTCGTGCCGAACGCATTGAGGACGCCGCCACCCCCGTAGATGGTGCCGTCGTTGTTGGCGAAAGTGGTCTGGTTGATGGCCGCGGTGTTCTGATTGAAGATGCTGGCGCCCTCTTGGGCCTGGTTGTTAGTGAAGGTGCTGGTCGTGACCGTCAGCTGGCCGCTGTTGCTGATGCCACCGCCGGAGACTCCGTTAGGGGACGGCGAAGAGTTGCCCGTAAAGGTGCTCGCGCTGACCGAGAGGGTGCCGTGGTTATAGATGCCTGCGCCACCTGTCGTTCCGGTGCTGGACATAAGACCGTTGCTCAATGTCAACGAGTCCAGCGACAGGTTGCCCGAGCCGGCGACATCGAAGATGCGAAAAGTCGGCGTTCCAGCGGCCTTGGACCGCGTGATCGTGGCTCCGCTGCCGGCGATGGTGACCGTGCCCGTGATCACCGGCAGCCCAGTGCCGCCGTCAGTCGAGTTGTTGACCGCCGTCAGGGTGTAGATGCATCCTGCGGCAAGCGTGACGGCGCCGCCACCGGACGCGGCAGCGATCGCGCTGATGAGCGCCGGCGTCGAGCAGACGATTGGTGCGGCAGCTGCAGTCTGTGGAATTGCGAGGACGCCAAACGCTGCCAGGCCGACGGCGGCGCCCAGGCTGACTGATATTCGCTTGCGACCTACAGAGGCGCCCCGGAGGGCGATGGCAGCAAGGAACACCCCAACC
>Ga0066793_10000695_pt1 | contig 13901 bp, 13 predicted proteins | sample PersoiDNA2013189_FD_83876 | JGI IMG/M metagenome (GOLD analysis project Ga0066793, IMG submission 83876) | Permafrost soil microbial communities from the Arctic, to analyse light accelerated degradation of dissolved organic matter (DOM) -... | ecosystem: Environmental > Terrestrial > Soil >...
GTACGGCCCTCCCCTGGCCGGTTGGGGTTATTGAGGTAACGAGCGGGCCCCTCCACCATCGATGACGGTGACCAGGGCGCTCAGTTCCGGGTCGGTCCGCTCCTTCGAGTCCCGATCGCCGACGTCCTCGGGGGTACCGATGTTCACCCATCCCAGCAGGTGCTCCCGGTCGGTGGCACCGAAGAGAGACCGGACCGGAGGGGCATGGAGGACCGACGCACTCTTCCAGATAGCCCCGAACCCCAAGAAGGTGGCCGCCAGCACCATGGCGTAGCCGGTACAGGACGCCGACACGAGTTGTTCCCATTCGGGCACGTTCGAACCAGGGACCGGAGAGCTGATGACCATCACGCAACACGGTGCCGCGAATGCCTTCTCCCGCATCTTGTTCACGACCGAGTCGAGAAGATCGCTCCCGCGTTCGTGGCGTAACCCCGCCACCAGAGCATCCCCGAATACTTCGCGGCCCGCGCCTTTGACCACCGCGAATCTCCAGGGCTTCAGGCCACCGTGGTCAGGAACGGTGGTGGCCGCCTTCAGGATCTCCGCCAGCTCGCGCTCACCCGGTGCCACTCCGTTGCGACTCGGAGCCAGGCGAGGCTCCGTCAACTGATCGGTCAGCCATGACGGGGAAGAAGCTTCGGCTCCGGAGCGCGTCATCGGCTGCTTGGATTCATCGATCTGACCTCGGATTCGGGCGGCTACTCCCCCATCGTAGGTGGATCTTTCCTCCTCACCCGTGGGACGTCACCGACCCGCCGGTCAGCCGCCGGCCGTCGCCGACGCCCCGTTGCTCGATGAAAGTGTCGCCGTCACCGTCAGTTGGGCCTGGCCGCGATACACGCCGATCTTCACGCTTTGTCCCGGATGATCTCCCTGGATGGTCCGTTGCAGCTGATCGGCACCGGTCACGGCTTTCCCGTCAAAGGTGGTGATGACGTCACCTTGCTGCAGTCCGGCCACACCGGCGGGAGTACCAGCTTGCACCTGGGTCACGATGGCCCCCTGGGTGGGGACGAAGTTGTAGGCGCTCCGCAGCTGGGCCGTCAGCGTTTCGATGCCCACGCCGAGGAATCCGACTTCAGGGTTTATCGTGTGGTTCCTCAGGCCAGCCAACAGACCGGTGATCTTGTTGGCCGGGATGGCGAAGCCGATGTTCTGAGCCTGAGCGCTCCCATCCGAACTGGCCGCCACCGCGGTGTTCATGCCGATCACCTTGCCCGAGCTGTCGACCAGCGGCCCTCCGGAGTTGCCGGGGTTGATGGCGGCGTCGGTCTGGAACATGTTGGTGAGGGTTTCAACGGCATTGGAACCAGAGCTGCCCGCCTGAACGGTTCGTCCCTTGGCCGAAATGATCCCTTGGGTGACCGTGGGCGTCCCAGCGGAGAGACCGAGGGCGTTCCCGATGGCGACAACCGCGTCACCGACTTGCACGTTGTCCGAGTTCTCGAAGTTGACGGTGGGAAGATTCGACGCACCGGTGATCTGCAGAAGTGCCACATCATTGGTCGGGTCGGTATCCACCAATGTCGCTGGCATCGCCTTTGTCTGGCCGTAGAGGGTGACGGTGATCACCGTGGCCCCAGAGATGACATGGTTGTTGGTGACGACTTCACCACTGGAGCTGATGATCATCCCGGTTCCTTGGTCCTCTTGGGTGGCGCCGCTCTGTGGCCGTCCAAAGTTGCCTTGGGATGAGGGTTGCGGGGTCTTGGCATCGATGGACACCACCGCGGGGAGCACCTTGGCGATGACCGCTTCAATATTGGTCGTCCCGTTGAGCAAGGCAGGGCCGGCAGAGATCTGCTTCACGCTGGTGGTCGAATTGTTGTGATTGGCGGCGTTCACGATGGATCCGCCCACCACTGAGCCGAGCAACGCGGCGACCACGGCGACAACGGTCCATCGCCAACCCCCCGACGTAGTTTTCTTCGCCGGAGGGGCGGGCGGCGGACTGGCTGTACCCCACACCGGGGCTGTCCCGGGCATCACCGGTATGGGGCCCATTGGAGGCGGCAGAGTCCCACCCGGCGGCAGAGTGACGGGAGGCGGAGGACCTGTCACGGGCGTCTGCTCGGTCTGAGCCGGAAGGTCGATAGGCACCGGGGTGATCGGCTGACCCGATGCCGGTGGAGCGAAAGGTGATCCGTCCGGCATCTCTCTGGCTGTTGGTGTTTCGCCTTCGGCATCGGAGTGTTCCATTCGCCGGCTCCTGTTCGCTTGTGCCCGTCACTGGACATTGCTTCGTTTTTGATTGGTCTTTCGCCAACACTGCGGTGTCATCGTACGGCGATAATCAGCCGACATATCCCCATTTCAGAGGGTTCTTAGCCGCTTCTTAGGCCACGCTTATCCTGTCCGTGCCCGTGGGGGGTGCGCGTCGGCAGTAGCGTGTTGCCCGGTATGGCTCATCGCATAGAGATCGAACTCACCAGCCGGACAGACGAGACCACCTGGACGTGGCGCGCCGTAGGGGCCAAACAACCCCGCGGCACCGTGGACGCCTCCTTGGTTCCTGACGGGACCGGAGCCGGAGCTGTCCTGAGGGCCGAAGTCGAGTCCACGCTCGATGGCACAACTGTGGTGGCCCTGCTCCCGCCCAAGGGAAAAGCAGCGCCCAGGAAGATCGAGACGATCGAAGTGGTCGGCACTCCCACCTCCGGACCCGACGTCAATGTCGTTCTGACCTCCAAATCAAAGGGCCGTCGCCGTGACGAACGGACCGGTGGCGGTCGTGATGGCGGTCGTGGACCCTCCGATCGCCGACCTCGCGCCGATTCAGCCGAACGAGGGTCCCGCCGAGATGGCGGAGGTCGCACAGGAAGTGGGGACGGTCCCAGCTCCGATAAGCGTCGCGAGCGTCCCGCTCGCCCCGGGGGTCATGAGGGTGGCCATCGCGATGGCCCACGCCGGCCGGCCCAGTCGACGACCTACCGCAACGCTGCCCTCGCCACCCTCAAACCCGAGCAACTCCCCGTGGCCGAGCAGTTGCTGCGGGGGGGCATCCCGGCCGTACGCCAAGCCATTGAGGAGCAGAACGCCCGGGCCCGAGCCGAGTCCCGGACAGAAGTCACACCGGGCCCGCTTCTCACCCTGGCCGAGCAGCTGCTTCCAATCGTGAACCTGGCGGCGTGGAAAGACCGCGCTTCGATGGCACGAACCGAAGGGAAAGATGTTCCCCTTCGGGAGTTACGCTCCATCGTGGCCTCGGCGTCCACCGTCACCCTCGACGAGGAGGGTCGTGAATTTTCGACTGCCCTCCGTGCTGCCCTAGATGTGCGGGTCACGGCGCTTCGGGACGGCTGGGTTGAACGCATCACCATCGCCCTGGACGAGGGACGGGTGGCCGATGGCCTCCGTGTCTCAAATCGTCCTCCCGAACCGGCCACCCGCCTGTCCGCCGAGCTCGCCGTCCGCTTGGCGGACTCTGCCGGTCATGCCATGTCGTCGGATTCCACCCCGGCCGACTGGCTGGCGGTTCTCGAGGTGGTCATCGATTCGCCAGTCCGGCGCAACGTGAAGCCGGCGGGAATCCCCACCGGTGCCGATGAAGCCCTTTTGGTGGCTGCCAATAAGGCATCGGGATACGTGCCTGAACTGGCCAAGCTCCTCGGCCTTCCCATTCCTCCCCCACCCGGGCCTCGTCGTCCGGTCCCGGCCCGAACCACCCCGGCCCGGCGTCGCCCCTAAAAGACCCACCCCCCCTCTTATCCGGATGACGCCCGTCGGTACGGCATCATCACGTGGGTCGTCTCGTCGGAGAGGAAATCGAGGACAATCCGATTGAACAGCGATGGTCGCTCCATCGGCGCGGCATGAGAGAGTCCGGGCAACACTGCCAACTCCCCCTTGGGGAGGGCCCGATACATGGCCGTGGCATGTTCCAACGTCACCAGATCATCATCGGCCACCATCACCAAGGTGGGAACCTTGATCGAAGTCAGTCGATCGGTGAAGTCGAACGGCGCTGACCACAGCGCCCGGACCTTTCCCCAGACCACGGAGAAATGGTCGGGCCCGTCGGGACTCACCGGGTCATACATGGCCCGGAAGTCAGCAATCTCGGGCCCATCGGCCGGTTGGTCGAGCAGAGACCCGATACCACCGGGTTGATAGCCCTCACTGCTCGAGTTCGATCCGAACACCACCACCTTGGAGATCAGATCGGGATAGGTGATGGCCAAGAGAAGGGCGATGATGCCACCGTCGCTCCAGCCGACCACAGAGACCGGTGGCAGTCCCAGGCCGGTCAGGAAGGCCTCCGTGTCATCTGTCATCTGCTCGTAGCTGTACGGCCCGGCACTGTCGGCGGTGTGACCATGCCCGGGTCGCTCGGGGGCGATCACCCGGTATCGGGCCGAGAAGTCGTCGATCTGGCCCATCCACCCCAGGTTGGACGCCATGCCACCGTGCAAGAGCACCAGTGGATCGCCCTCCCCGGCACTGTCGAAATACATCTCGATGCCATTGGCATAGACCGTTCCGTGGTCCACTGGATCGGTTGGCGGCGTCATTCGAACGTGTGGTGCATGGTCAACAGCCGGGCCTTGAACCCGGAGGCTTCGAAGAAGTTCTTCGCTTCCCGATCACCGGGGAGCGCCATCCCGTCGACTCCGACACAGTTCCGATCCGAAAGCCACCCTACGATGCCATCCAACAACAAACGCCCGAGCCCGACGCCGCGGGCATCTGGTTCCACGTAGCAGGCGTCAAGAAACCCGAGGGGTCTCCCATCGGGCAGGGGTTCGACGTGGCCCATTGCCAGTCCCGTCACCACGCCGTCGAGAGTGCCAATCAACAGCAATCGGTCCGGATCATCGAGCAGCTGACCAAACCGGGCAACATCCGATACCCACCCGGTTGAGTCCTCCGACTGAACCAGGAGGAGGGAACCACCTCGTCGCGAGGCCAACCCAGAGACAAATTCCTCCGCCAGTTCGAGACATCTCTGAGCGTCGTCGGCCTCTGCAACCCTGACTCCCTCCATGCCATCCCCTCGGCCGAGCCGAACCTCCGCTCGGAGAACCGCAGCTATGCCCGTTCGTCCAGCAGTTGGTCGATTCTGCTGAGAATAGTCCGGCGTCCGCGTGTGCCTGCCTCATAGGCCCGGGCCGCCACCAGCTCCCCGCGGCTCAAGCCGTCCAGGCGCTGGACGACCTGCGATGCGGACAAGGTATCGAAACCGTGGATGGCAAGGGATGACACCGTGGGAACGTGCCCGTTGGTGGACGGACGGGTGACCGCCGCCACCGGGGTCTCAAGGATGGACGACGGAGTGGGAGTCGGAAGAGGCGTCAAAGGAGCGCTCGGGATCGGAGACTCTTCGGATTCGCCGGCCACTGGCGAATCCGGCACCGAGTGGAGACCCACCGGGCTCTCGTCGGCTGGGTTGGTACCAGAGCCACGATGCAGGAAGCCGTCAGCCCTCCGCTTGAGCTCGTTGCGCCCGGCCTTGACCGCAAACTCACCCATGACTCGAGCCGTCGACACCTGGGTTCCCAACCGTTCGCGACCCAACGCCGCCAACTTGGGGAAATCCTCCAGCGCGGAGAGAACGAACCCCACCGGTGCATACACGAATACATCGAGGAGACGGTCGTTTAGCGACACGTCATCATTGGCTTCATCGACCATGGCGGCCTCCACTCACACGCAATCGCGGCACAGCATCTTCTTCCGATCCGCAAGCTGATTCGGGTGCTTCACCAAAAAACATGAACGGCAGACGAACTCGTCAGGCTGTTTGGGGAGCACCCGATCGACCCCGTCGGTGCGATCTTCCGGCTCGGGAGCATCTTCGTCCGCTTCGGGCTCCTCGACCACGAGACGCTCTTTGAGGATCACATCGAGGCTGGCCTCGACGTCCTCGTCATGCTCCTCGTCGTCGTCCTCTTCCTCTTCCTCGCCGGCGGCGGCAGGCTTGGCGACCACCGCCGCACCGGGAACAACCTCTTCCTCGACGGCGTCGGGAGCCAGGTCGTCCTCGACGGCGTCGGGAGCCAGGTCGTCGTCATCGACCGCCAGGGCGTCGTCATCGATCAGGTCATCATCGTCCTCGTTCGCCAGCGCATCGAGGTCATTCTCGGCGAGCTCTTCGGGTTCTTCTATCTCATCGACTTCTTGCGGCATATCGGCCCTTCAATGGTGAGTTGGCCGGGAGCATAGACGGTCGCGGACCTACTCGGTGCATGAATCAATGGTGGGTAGGACTACGAAGGACAGCCGGGAGTGGGACGCCGTCTGAGAGCCGGCCATCTACCCAGGTGCGGGGATACTGCCAGGTCAGACGGACCAACCCAGGGGTTCTTTGGTACCACTCCCCCGCCACCCTCGGCTCTCGCCTTCGGTTTCGGGAAACCGTTCTCTACTCAAACCCCTGGGTCATCTCCGCCTCTCACACCATCACCCCTCAATCCGGACCGGACAGCAACCGCCATCGAGAACGTCAATTGGAGCGCATGGGATTAAGCGCACGTTACGCCACAGGTCCCCGAGGTCGTCAACCCACAAACCTAGGCTCTGACCAGGTACGACTCCCAAGTTCCCAGGTCAGGGACGTGAAGTAATTTTGTTGGCAGCCTGCCCGGCACGCTTCTCTTCAGCCCGTCGCTCTGATTCCAACCGCTCCAGGTCCTGTCCGCCGTAGTCGACGTAGGACATGGCCTCGGCCAAGAGCCGGTGGCCGGCCTGGTCAGCGATCAGCCGATGCATCTCCTGGGCCACCCAGCGGTAGGCGGGATGGCCCTGCGGGCCCGACCGCAGTTCGGTGAGGTGCATGGCCTCGCGGGCGTTCATCTGCATCGAATAGCGGATCCGATAGGCCAACGCCACCGCGTAGGCGGATTCGTGGGGGAATGCCGGCGCCAATGCGGTGTAGAGGTCACGGGATCTCTCCAAGGACGCTGCGTAACGGACAGCGACTCCCGCCTCTTCCACCGTCTCGGGAATGTCGTATCCGAGCGACGGACCCAACGGCTGCCACTCGATGGTCAACATACGGTGGCGCTGCAGATCGCGGAAGGCCCCGTAGTCGCTCACCACATCGAAGCGGTAGTCGGTTCGCTCAAAGGCCCGCCCGGGTCGATGGCGCCGGTTGGTGCGATCCCCCACATACGAACGCAGCAATGACCGGCGGTCCTCGACCCCCAGCAGTCCGACCCGGCGGCGCACCTCTTCTTCCGGTCGGCTGGTGAGTGGCGCACAGATGGCGGCAATCACCTTCTCCTCACCATCGGGATCGAAATCGAGCAGGGTGACCGAAGGTGCGCCCGAGGGCCCCCTGATCGGATCGTCATCGGCCACGCACAGATCGGGAAAGAACGTTTCCACCAGCCGTCCGGTGTCGGTGCGGGTCTTCTCGAGATAGGCCGACCATGCCCCTCCCCGCTCAGCCCGATCCACCCGTTGCAAAAACGACGGAATGACCTTGCGGAGTTCATCGAGCATCATGTCCGCGTACCGGCGGGCTTCGGGGAGTGGATGTGACCGCATCCGTAGCAACAGCATCTCGTAGGACTGCCCGGTGCCGTACACACCCACATTGGACAGCGACCCGGCAGGGAGCAGGCCCCTCAGGGAATCGAGGGCCTTGGCCCTCACTGCCTGTCGGTGGACGAAATCCGAGTCGCCGGCCTGGCGCGGATGCCGCTTGGTCAGCCAGGCCTGGACCTCCACCAGGAGTTCGGCGTAGGTGTCGAACATACGGTCCATGTCACCCACGTAACGGGCGCCCAAGGAAGAGTCGAGCAGGCCCGGGTCCCGGTAGTACCGGTAGTGCCCGGTGGAGAGTCGGTTGTCGTAGCCGATATACCGGGTGGATTGCTCGAGGTAGGCCATCAGCCTCCCCCACTCGAGGACCTTGGTGAGGACATTGGAGGCCTGCTCGCAGGCCAGGTGCACCCCGCCGAGCTGAGCCACCGAATCATCGCCATACTCGAAAAACACCTTTTCGTAGAGTTGTTCAGCCCGTTCCACTCCTACCGTGGCATCCACCGAGGCATCCCCGGAGATGTCCAACTCGCCCACGAACTCGTCCAGAAACAGCCGGCGCAGGCTCTTGGGAGAGCGCGAATACCGGGCAAACAGTGCGCCTTTTACCACCTCGGGCAGATTGACCAGGGCGAACACCGGTAGGTCGAGGTTGGTGACATACCGGCGGAGAATGTCTTCTTCGTCGGCGCTAAAGGTCTCAACGGCGTAGGGGAACATGCCCCGATCACACTAGGACGGCACCGACCCATCAGGCGCGGACCCCACTGGAACAGGATCATCGGCGGCCACCACTCCGCGGCGAAGGAGGGCCACCGCCAGGTTGGCGGCTTCGGCGGTGCCCGGATCCGGTGCCACCTGGGCCAACTGGCGGACCAGATCGACCAGTTGGCGAATGTTCCTCACAAAGTCTCCCGGGGCCACTTCGTTGTGGCGCAGGACCGACGACAACAGCCCTCCCTGGGCCCAGGCCACCACCGAGCGAGCCAGGCCCGGATCAGGGCGCCTGGTCCTCCTGAGCCCGTGGCGGCGCTCCTCCGCTCTCAGGTCGCCAGCCATGGCCTCAAGGGCGCTCAGACGCTCCGCCACCAGCCGTTGCCGCGGGCCATCCGGGTCCTCTTCGGCCCGCCGAGCCTCGAAGGTGAGCCCAGAGACCACGCCGGCCAGAAGTGCCGGTTCCAAACCATCGAAGATCCCGGCATTCAGCGCTTCCGATACCAGCAGATCGGACTCGTGGTAGATACCGGCCAGGACACTCCCGGCGCCGGTAATCCGCCAACCGTCGATATAGCCCCGCGACTCCAGTACGGCCAGGCGGCGGTCGAGTTGGGCCGGGAGTGACACCGAGTCCGGAGGGGCCTGCCACTGCCCATAAGAGGCGGCCAGCAGGCTATGCGCCTCCTCTCTGTCCCAGCGCCTGACCAAATTGACCGCCAGGTTGTAAGTGGGATGGAAGGACGAGGTGAGGTCGGGCGGTGGGGCCGAGGCGGTGGCGGCCACCGTGGCGAACGTCGTGGCGTGGGACCAGAGGATGAACGCATGACCGACGGTGTCGATGCCCCGTCGTCCGGCCCGCCCGGTCAGTTGTTGGTACTCCCCCGCCGTCAACGCCGACGTGTCCCTGCCCCGGAACTTGGCGAACCGCTCCACCACCACCGTGCGGGCCGGCATATTGATTCCGAGGGCCAAGGTTTCGGTGGCGAACACCAGTTTGAGCAGGCCCTCCGAGAAGCAGTGTTCCACCGCCCGGCGGAAGGCCGGCACCAGACCGGCGTGGTGAGGCGCGATCCCGGCTTCGAGGGCGGCCGACCACTGTCCATATCCGAGAGTCCGAAGATCATCATCGGACAACCGCTCCACCGCCTCCTCGGTGAGCTCGCGTATGCGTTCTCGCTCTTGGGGGTTTGTCAGTCGGAGACCGTCCTGAAGGCACTGTCGGGTGGCGTCGTCACAGGCGGCCCGGGAAAAAATAAAGGTGATGGCCGGCAGCATGCCCGCGTCAGACAGATACTCGGCAACCTCGGTGCGCCGTGGCGTTCGAAAGCGATGTCGGGCATTGCGTTGTCGGCGTTCGTCGAGACGAAGGCCGTCGGGATTGGGCTTTCCTTGGCGGAAGAGGGGGAACACGCTGATCCGGTCACTGCCCCGCTCAGCCACGGCGTAATGATGCTGGAGGGTGACCGGTCGATGGGTTTCGACCACCACGTGGGTGGTTCCTCGCACCGAGGTGAGCCAGGCCCCGAAGTCCTTCGCATTGTTGACGGTGGCCGACAGGCTGATGAAGGACACGTCCGGCGGCGTCAGTATCAGAATTTCTTCCCACACCGACCCGCGATACGGATCTTGGAGGTAGTGCACCTCGTCGAGGACGATGACGGCCAGGTCATCAAGCATCGAAGAGCGGGCGAACAGCATGTTCCGCAGGACTTCCGTGGTCATGACCACGATCGGAGCCTGTGACTGGTAGGACACGTCCCCGGTCAACAGGCCCACCCGGCGGGCTCCGTACCGATCGGCCAATTCCGAGAATTTCTGGTTGGACAGGGCCTTCAGGGGTGTGGTGTAGAACGCCTTGCCCCCGTGGTCCAGCGCCCTGGCCGCGGCGTAGTCGGCGATGATCGTCTTGCCCGATCCGGTGGGAGCCGACACCAGCACCGATTCCCCGCGCTCGATGGCATCCATGGCCTCGTGTTGAAACCCGTCAAGAGGAAATCCGAGACCGGATTCGAAGCGGGCCCGGAGGCCATGCTCATCGGCTCCATCGGCACCCCGAAACCGACCTCCGGCCTGCCCGGAAGTCACCGACGGATGATCTTACCGATGATGATCGACGCCTCGTAGAAGATATACAGGGGAACGGCCAGGGCCATCATCGAAAACGGATCTGAGCTGGGGGTGACCACTCCCGCCACCACCACGATTAGCACAATGGCCCACCGACGCCACGAGGACAGCTGTTTTGGCGTCAACACGCCCGCCACCTCCAACGACACCAGAAGAACCGGAAACTCGAAGGTGAGGCCAAAGACCGTCATCAACAAGACGATCAGGCTCAAATATTTGGTCGGGTCGAGGATCTGGTTGAGGCTCGGGCCCCCGACCGAATCGAGGAACTTGAGGGCATGGGGAAACGTCTCGTAGGCGACCAGGCATCCGAGCGAGAAGAGCACAATCGACGCGGTGATGAACGGCACCGCATACTTCTTCTCTTTCGGATTCAATCCCGGGGTGATGAAGCGCCACAATTCCCATAAGAGGACCGGTGATGCGGCAAAGAGTCCGCCGTAGGCGGAGATCTTCACCCTCAACGACAGGCCATCGAGCGGCCCGGTGATGTAGAAGGCGCAGTGGTGTGGTGCCGTCTGGCAGTACGGCTCCTTCAAGAAGGCGAGAATCGGGTTGTAGACGATGAAGGCCACCGTTGCGGCCACGATGAACGCCAGAGCGCACACCAACACCCGACGTCGGAGCTCCGTCAGGTGCTCCACAAGTGTCATGGATTCGGGCTTGGATGTTGTGTCGTTACGCCGCTTCAGGCTGATAGCCATCGTGTTCGTCCTCGAGCCGCCGGTGATCCGTGATCTGACGTGACTAGTTCATGCCGGGGTCATCGGGGACGACAACGCCGGATACGCGTACCCGGTGGACCACACCTCCGGAATTGGCTGAGGCATCAGCCGGGGTGCCGGGTCTCTCCTCTTCCGGCCACACGATTCCCGAGGGCCGGTTGCTACTCCCCGACGGATGGACAGCGTCTCCCAAAGTATCAACTGAATCGGAACTGTCGCTCACTACGGATGTCGTGCCATTCTCCGACTGGTGGGTATCCGCCAGGGTGCCGAGGAAGGCCAGGGGGGACCGGACCGCCTGGGCGATCTTGTCGGTCGACGGCAGGTCGGGGAACGACCCCCGTACGTCGGTTTCCAGACGTTCACGGAACTTACGGAAGTCCCCCCAGAGCCCGCCGATCTGCTTGGCCACCTTGGGCAATTTGTCGGGTCCGAGCACGACCAGAGCCACCACGAGAATGATCAACAACTTGGCGGGACTGAGGAACGGCACGTTGTCGAGTGTACCGGCGACCACCACGTTTGAGGCGGCTACCCCTCCCCCCAGCCCGGGAAGTGGCCGGATCAGGCGTCAGAGGCCCTTGAGTTGGCCCACAGGCCACACCACGGCAACGGCTCGACCCACGATGAGCGACTCCGGAATCGGTCCGAAGAAACGGCTGTCCTCGGAGTCCGTCCGGTTGTCCCCCATCACGTAATAAGAGCCGTCCGGTATCTTCACGGGACCCGGCATATTGAACTGTTGATGAGCATTAGACGCCAGCGGCCCGGTAAAACTCTGGGGCCCTGTCGGGAGCCACGGTACGGAGAGCGGCTTTCCATTGATGTAGACGTTTCCGTTCACCGTCGAGATGGTTTCGCCCGGGAGCCCGACGACCCGCTTTACCAGATCGGCATAGTTCTGCGCCTCGAGCGGTGGCCGTTTGAAGACCACGATGTCCCCCCGGTGCACACCGTGGAAGTCATAGCTCAACTTATTGACGATGATGCGATCACCGACGTGCAGGGTGGGAAGCATCGATCCCGAGGGAATCGAGAAGGTCTGGATCACGAACATCCGCAGAATGAACGTGAACCCGACCACCAGCACCAGGATGATCGCCCACTCGATCAACCAACGCCCGACCGAGCCCGATCTACGCGGTTGGGCACCAGACGTTGTCGTCGATGTGCCGGAAGATTCGGTAGTCACAATCGGTGGACCCTAGTGCACGGTGACCCGTGTGCCTCACAAGCCGGCGATCAGCTTGTCCACCCGGTCATCTTTGGACTTGAACGGGTCTTTCAACAGCACCGTCCGCTGCGCCTGATCGTTGAGCTTTAGGTGAACCCAATCGACCGTGAAGTCCCGTCGGCGTTCCTTCGCCTTGCGCACAAATTCGCCTCGAAGCCGCGCCCGGGTCGTCTGGGGGGGTATGGACATGGCCGCGGCGATATCGGCGTCCTCGCAGATCCGATCGAGTTGATCGTGGCGCTGTAGCCGATAGTAGAGCCCCCGAGTGCGATCCACATCGTGGTACTGCAGATCGAGCAACGACACCGCCGGGCTGTTGAGCGGCAGTTGATGGCGATGGCGGTAGCTATCGATGAGCCGATACTTGGCCACCCAGTCACACTCGCGGTGCAGTGACAGCGGGTCAGACCCCAGGCCCTTGAGGCAGTGCTCCCACATATCGAGGGCCCGGTCCTCCTGGGAGGACAGACCCTGCCGGTCACGGAATTTCAACGCCCGTTGCAGGTACTCGGCTTGCATGTCGAGTGCGCTCATCTCCCGACCATTGGCCAAACGCACGGCATGACGACAGGTGATGTCATGGCTGATCTCACGGATGGCCCTGATCGGATTCTCCAGGGTGAGGTCCGGCAGTACCGTCGCCGGGTCCTCGAGCATCCTGAGCATGATGCTGGTGGTGCCCACCTTCAGAAACGTCGCGTACTCACTCATATTGGAGTCGCCCACGATCACGTGGAGCCTCCGGTACTTTTCGGCATCGGCATGCGGTTCGTCCCGAGTATTGATGATCGGGCGACTCCGGGTGGTGGCCGAGGAAACGCCTTCCCAGATGTGCTCGGCCCGCTGGCTCAGACAGAACACCGCGCCACGGGCAGTTTGGAGAACCTTGCCGGCGCCGGCGTAGATCTGTCGACTGACCAGAAACGGAATGAGCACCTCGGTGTAGTGCGCGAAGTCATCCTTCCGGCTGGTCAGATAGTTCTCGTGGCACCCGTAGGAGTTTCCGGCCGAATCGGTGTTGTTCTTGAACAGGTAGATGTCGCCACGGATGCCCTCTTCTTGTAGACGGGTCTCCGCCCCCTCTACCAACGATGACAGGATCCACTCCCCCGCCTTGTCGTGGACGACCAGCTCGGCGATATCGTCGCACTCGGGAGTGGCGTACTCCGGATGGCTGCCCACGTCGAGATAGAGACGCGCACCATTCTCGAGGAACACATTGGAGGACCGTCCCCAGCTGACCACCCGTCGGAACAGATAGCGGGCGACTTCATCTGGGCTGAGCCGGCGTTGCCCGCGTAGCGTGCAGGTGACCCCGTATTCGTTCTCCAAGCCGAAGATACGCTTGTCCATGCCCTCACGGTACCGTGCGCTCGCCGGATCCCAACGGACGGTGTCCGACCTGGCGGATACTCCGACTCCGGACTACGTCAGCAGAGTGTCCAGTTCGGTGTCCATCAGGCGATGGAAGGAGCGCCGGCCACTTCCCTCGGTGAGGACCGCCACTTCGAGATCCTTGCCAACCAGCGTCCGTTCGGCTCCGGCCAAGGCTCCCACCGTGGCCTGGAGGGCGGCCGAAAGCGACCAATTCTCCACCCACCCGGATTCGA